>Ga0209235_1000691_pt1 | contig 17512 bp, 14 predicted proteins | sample GraSoi013_1_20cm_4_FD_185817 | JGI IMG/M metagenome (GOLD analysis project Ga0209235, IMG submission 185817) | Grasslands soil microbial communities from the Angelo Coastal Reserve, California, USA - Sample 09_25_2013_1_20cm (SPAdes) (version 2) | ecosystem: Environmental > Terrestrial > Soil >... | reverse complement strand
CGGGATCAGCCGGGTCCCTTGATGGATCAGCTGGTAGAACGAATGCTGGCCGTTGGTGCCCGGCTCTCCCCAGTAGATGGGACCCGTCGGGTAGTCGACATCGACGCCTCCGCGCGTGACGTGCTTGCCGTTGCTCTCCATCGTCAGCTGCTGCAGGTAGGCGGGGAAGCGCTTGAGGTACTGCTCGTAAGGCAGGACGGCGACCGTCTCCGCGCCGAAGAAATCCGTGTACCACACCGTCAGCAAGCCCAGGAGCACCGGCAGGTTGCGCTCGAACGGGGCGGTCCGGAAGTGCTCGTCCATCTGGTGGAACCCGTCGAGCAGCGCGCGAAAGTTGTCGGGACCGACGGCGAGCATCGTCGACAGGCCGATCGCCGAGTCCATGGAATAGCGCCCGCCCACCCAGTCCCAGAATCCGAACATGTTCGCGGTGTCGATCCCGAACTCCGACACCTTCCGGGCGTTGGTGGAGACGGCGACGAAGTGCTTGGCCACCGCTTTGACCTCGCCGCCGAGGCCCGCGAGCAGCCACTGGCGGGCGCTCTCGGCGTTGGTCATCGTCTCCAGCGTCGTGAAGGTCTTCGACGAGACGATGAAGAGCGTTTCCGCCGGGTCCAGGTCGCGGGTGGCCTCGACGAAATCGGTCCCGTCGACGTTCGACACGAACCGAAAGGTCATCGCGCGATCGCTGTAGTGCTTGAGGGCCTCGTAGGCCATCACGGGGCCGAGGTCGGAGCCGCCGATGCCGATGTTGACGACGTTGCGAATGCGCTTGCCGGTATGGCCCTTCCACGCGCCACTCCGAACGCGGGTCGCGAAGTCAGCCATGGCATCGAGCACGGCGTGGACTTCGGGCACCACGTCCTTGCCGTCCACGACGATCGACGCGCCACGCGGAGCTCGCAGGGCCACGTGCAGGACGGCTCGAGCTTCGGTCACGTTGATCTTGTCGCCCCGGAACATGGCGTCGATGCGCTCGCGCAGACCGCACTCATCGGCCAGTCGGCGAAGCAGTGCGAGGGTATCGTCGGTGACGCGATTCTTGGAGTAGTCGAGAAAGATGCCGACCGCGTCGGCGGTCAGGCGTTCTCCGCGTCTGGCGTCGTCGGAGAAGAGCGTGCGCAGGTGCAGGTCGCGGACCTTCTCGTAGTGGGCCTGGAGGGCCTTCCATGCCGGGCGCGCGGTCAGGGGCAACATTCCAGTCATTGATCTTCCTGTGCCTTCTTCGGATCCGGTCTGCCCATCTTGCGATTCCTCCCACAAGCGAAACCCGCCGAGGAACGCGTTCGCGTTGTCCCCGACTCGGCAACCAGGCGGCAGCTCGTCCAGTTGGTGGACGTTACCGCCCCCGAGAACGACGTCCTCGGGCTCGAGCGCGGCGATCAGACGACGGACCACGTCGGCGACGTCACGCCGCCACTGCGTGAGCCCGTGCTTCTCCAGCCCGCGCAGTCCGACGTACGTCTCGAAGGTTCCGTCCCGGTACGGCAGGTGGCCCAGCTCCATCGGCTCCACGATGCCTTCGACGATGAGGGTCGAGCCCAGGCCGGTTCCCAGGCCGAGAAAGAGCATCTTGCCGCCCTGGTAGCTGCCGCGCGCTTGCATTGCGGCATCGTTGACGAGCTTGACCGGGCGTTCGAAGGCGGTCCGATAATCGAATCCAACCCACCCCGGACCGAGGTTATGCGGCTCCGCAACCGGACGACCGTGGAGCACCGGGCCCGGATAGCCGATCGATACGGCGTCGTACTTCCATCCCGCGGCGGCGGTCCTGACCCCGGCGACCATCTGCTCGGCCGTGAGGGTCGGCCCAGAGGCAAACTCTCGAGGTGCCTTCTCGCCCGTGGCGAGCACCTTCACGCGAGTCCCGCCGACGTCGACGACCAGTACGCGCATGGTGAGTCCTCAGCTCGCCTTGGCCAGGGTGGCGCTCTTCCCGGCAATGACGCCCATCAGCTCCTGCCAGGAGTTGACGAACGACTTCGCGCCTTCGTCCTGGAGCTGACTGGCGAGGGCATCGACGTCGACGCCGGAGACGCCGAATTGCGCCAACACGGCCTCGCTGTCGCCGCCGTCGGCGGTCAGCATCTCGCCGAGCGAGCCGTGATCGGCCAGCGCCTTCAAGGTGGACTCGGGCATCGTGTTCACCGTGAACGGCGCGGCAAGCGCCCTGACGTAGAGGACGTCGGAGGCGCCGGGATCCTTGGTGCCCGTGCTGGCCCACAGCAGGCGTTGCGGGCGGGCGCCGGCGTTGAAGACGCGCTGCCAGCGCGGAGAGCCGAGCAGCGCACGGTAGGCCTTGTACGTCCGCTTCGCGATCGCGATGCCGAGCTGATTGCGGAGCGCTTGCGGCACTCTGTCCTTGACCGCCGCGTCCCAGCGGCTGATGAACACGGAGGCGACCGATCCGACCTCTGCATCGAGCCCGGCGGCCACGCGGCGCTCGATCCCACGCATGAACGCGTCGGCGGCCGCCAGGTAGTGCGCAGACGAGAACAGCAGCGTCACGTTGATCGGGATGCCGGCGAAGACCGCTTCCTCGATGGCCGGCAGCCCTTCCTTGGTGCCAGGAATCTTGATGAGGAGGTTCGGTCGCCCCGCCCGGGCGTGCAGGGTTTTGGCAGCGGCCAGGGTGCTGGCGGTGTCGTGGGCGAGCAGCGGCGACACTTCCAGCGACACCCAGCCGTCGACGCCGTGCGTCCGGTCCCAGATCGGTCGAAACAGATCCGCGGCCCGGGTCAGGTCCTCCAGCGCCAGGTCGAAGAACAATTCTTCGCCCGACTTGCCTTCCCTGACCTTCTTTCGGATCGCGGCGTCGTAGGCCGAGCTGTTCTTGATGGCGTGGTCGAAGATGGTGGGATTCGACGTGAGCCCGGTCACCGAGAGCTCGTCGATGTAGCGCACGAGTGTGCCGCTCTCCAGCAGATCGCGCGTGATGTTGTCGAGCCAGAGACTCTGGCCTTCGTCGTGGAGCGTCTCCGTCGCTTTCATCGTGTCACCTCCGGTGACAGGAGCTCGGGCAAGTCGTGGGTCATCAAGTCGCCGATCCGCTCGACCGTCAGATCGGCCGGGGGATAGGCCTTCGCATCGCGAGCGTACTGACCCTGACGGGGAAAAATCGTGGTGACGCGGTCGCGCCAGATTTTCTTGGCCGCGGCCAGGATCCGCGGCTTGTCGTCCACGAGAACGTAGTGCTGCGCCGGATAGCGTCGCTCGACGTCATCCAGCGTTTCTTCCTTATGGATGTAGATCAACACGTGGCCGTCCACGGCCTCCCAGATGCCGGAGCGCTCCACCTTGCGCGGCTGGAACACGACGTCACCATCGGAGAGGATGACCGTCGGGCCCCACGCGCGGAACCGTTCCAGCACGTCGAGCGCCCCGGGGTAGAGGCGATTGGCGAACGGGTAATCGACCAGGTACGACGACATCGACATGAGGCGCACGTCCTGGGGATGCTCGACCCGGTAGCGCTGGAGCGCGCCGAGATAATCGCGATACCCGAGCTCGACGAACAGCGCCTCGAGGATCACCCAGTACCGGTCACGCGAGGCGGCGCCGAACTCGCGCTCGAGATGGCGCTTGAGGTCGGCCTGAATGCGGTCGTTGTCCAGCAGCGTGTTGTCCACGTCGACCAGGAAAACGAAGGGAGCCGGCGTCATGATGCGGCCACTATCGAGACGTCGGGGCGCGGTACTCCTACATCAGCCGAGCGGGCCGAGGCGTGCGTCACGTCTCGCAACGAGTCCCAGGCCGACGTCGCCAGCATGGCTTCGGTGGAGCGCCAGCGCCAGTTGCCTGCCGCCGTGCCCGGCTGATTCATCCGCGCGTCCTTTCCCAGATTGAGCACGTCCTGCAACGGCGCGATCGCCAGCGCGGCCACCGACGACCACGCCAGTCGCAGCAACGCCGGCGCAGCATCCGCGCTGGTGCCTCCCCCACGCTTCAGGTAGCGCCACAGGTTTCCTCGCTCGGTGTCAGGCAAATCCTCGTACCATCCACGCGTCGTCGGATTGTCGTGCGTACCCGTATAGACGACCGAGCTCGGGACATGGTTGTCGGGCAGGTGCGGGTTGTCGGCATGGCCGTCGAATGCGAACTGCAGAACGCGCGTGCCGGGGAGACGAAACGCGTCACGGAGCGCGACCACGTCCGGCGTGATGATTCCGAGGTCCTCGGCGAGGAACGGCAGACCGCCCAGGGCCTTCTCCACCTCGGCGAAGAAGCCGGCGCCCGGCCCCGGCACCCACTGACCGGACTCCGCCGTCGGAGCTCCGGTCGGCACGTGCCACGCGGCGGCGAATCCGCGGAAGTGATCGAGCCGGATGGCGTCGACGTGAGCCAGCAAGGCGCGCACGCGGTCGATGCACCAGCGGTAGCCACTCGCGGCCAGCGCGTCCCAGTCGTAGATCGGATTGCCCCACCGCTGTCCTTGCGAGCTGAAGTAGTCTGGCGGCACCCCGGCGACGACGCGCGGCCGGTGCTGTGTGTCGAGCAGGAATAGCTCCGGGTGGGCCCAGACGTCGCTCGAGTCCGGGGAGACGAAAAAGGGCAGGTCACCGATCAAGCGCACACCTCTGGCGCGCGCATGGGCCTTCAAGCGTGCTCCCTGACGGAACAACACGAACTGAACAAACCGAACCCGGTCCACCTGGCTCGCCAGAGCCTGTCGCGCCCGGTCCAGCGCGGCTGGCGTGCGGCGGATCAGCTCTTCCGGCCACTCGAGATAGCTGGCGCCGTCGTATCTCGCCGTCAGGGCTCGGAACAACGCATAGTCGTCCAGCCAGTGGGCATGGTCATTGCCAAAGTGTTCGAAGTCCGGGCGCAGGTCCGATCGCGCGCCGGTGCTGAAGTTCTTCCATGCCGTCTCGAGCAAGGCGAACTTGAAGCGCTTGACGGCGTCGAAGTCGACGGTCGTGGGCGAAAAGGAGCAGCCCGCGCAGTCGGCCGCCCGCACCAGTCCGTCCTCGATCAGCCAGTCGGGGCTGATCAGGAGCGGGTTGCCGGCAAACGACGACAGCGATTGGTACGGCGAATCGCCGTAGCCGGTGGGACCTAGCGGGAGCGCCTGCCACCAGCCTTGCCCCGTCTCGTGAAGCCGGTCCACCCACGCCACGGCCGTCGGACCGACATCGCCGATTCCGTACGGTGAGGGCAGAGACGTGACGTGCAGCAGGAGGCCGGACGCTCGGTAGCCTGCCGGGAACGGAGGGAGGCTCATGCGCGGCCACCGAGTGCGGTGTCGACGAGCTCCTGCGCCTCGCTCACGAGCGCGTCCAGGTGCGCAGCACCTCTGAAGCTTTCCGCGTAGATCTTGTAGATGTTCTCCGTGCCCGACGGCCGAGCCGCGAACCACCCACTCGTCGTGACGATCTTCAGGCCGCCGATCGCAGCGTCGTTGCCCGGAGCTCTCGTCAGCCTGGCGGTGATCCGCTCGCCGGCGAGCGTCTCTGCCCTCACCGCCTCGGGTGACAGCTTCTGGAGTCGTGCCTTCTGCTCGGGCGTGGCAGGCGCGTCGACGCGCGTGTAATACGACGCGCCGAACTCGGCGACGAGCTCCCGGTAGTGCTCACCTGGATCTCTGTCGGTGCGGGCCGTGATTTCGGCCGCCAGCAGATCCATGATCGGGCCGTCCTTGTCGGTCGTCCACACGGTGCCGTCGTGGCGCAAAAAGCTGGCTCCGGCGCTCTCCTCGCCACCGAAGCAGCACGAGCCGTCGAACAGGCCGGGCACGAACCACTTGAAGCCCACGGGCACCTCGTAGAGCCGGCGGCCGAGCTTTTCGACGACGCGATCGATGAGGCTGCTGCTGACGAGCGTCTTGCCGACGGCGGCGTGCGCCGGCCAACGGGGACGATGCCCGAGCAGATAGCGGATCGCCACCGCGAGATAGTGGTTGGGGTTCATCAGCCCCGCGGAGGCCGTCACGATGCCATGCCGATCCGAGTCGGGATCGTTGGCGAAGGCGACACGGAACTGATCTTTCAGCGCGACGAGCCGCGCCATGGCGTACGGGCTCGAGGGATCCATGCGGATCTTCCCGTCGTGATCCACCGTCATGAACGAGAACGTCGGGTCGATCGTCGGGTTGACGACGGCGATGTGGAGCTTATAGAGGAAATTGATCGGTTCCCAGTAGGGAGTCGCCGCCCCGCCGAGCGGGTCGACGCCGAGCGTGAGGCCCGCCCCGCGGATCGCGTCCATGTCGACGACGTGCGCGAGGTCTTCGACGTAGGGCAGGACCAGATCTTCTTCGTGGGTGGTTCCCGCCTTGATCGCGGCAGGAAACGGTATCCGCTTCACGCTCGAGTTGCCCTGGTGCAGGAGCTCGTTGGCCCGGCGCTGAACCCACCCCGTCACATCGATATCGGCCGGACCGCCGTTCGGTGGGTTGTATTTGAAGCCGCCGTCCTCGGGAGGGTTGTGCGATGGTGTGACGACGATGCCGTCCGCCAGGTGTTCCTTGCGGCCACGGTTGTAGACGAGAATGGCCCACGAGATGACGGGCGTCGGCGTGACGCCGGCGTCGCGCTGGATGATCGTCTCGACCCCGTTCGCCGCCAGCACTTCGAGGGCAGTGCGCTGGGCCGGCTCAGAGAGCGCGTGGGTGTCCTTTCCCATGTAGAGCGGGCCGTCGATGCGTTGGCTCCGGCGGTAGTCGCAGATGGCCTGGGTGATCGCCGCGATGTGGGCCTCGGTGAACGAGCCGCGGAACGGTGACCCGCGATGGCCGCTCGTGCCGAAGCTGACGAGCTGCGTCGGATCGTCCATCTCGGGCTTGCGCCCGTAGTACTCCCGCTCGAGCCGGGCCAGGTCGACCAGCATGGACATCGGAGCCGGCTTGCCCGCCAGCGGGGAAATCGCGGCGGCCTCCTTCATGTCGTGGATCATCGCGGGCTCCATCACGACACCGGGCACGGCTTGACGTGCCAGATGTCGGCCGCGTACTCGGCGATGGTGCGATCGCTCGAGAACTTTCCGGAGCTGGCCACGTTCAGGATGGCCTTGCGCGCCCAGGCATCCCGGTCCGCGTACAGCGCGCAGAGGCGGGCGTCGGCCTCGAGATAGGACGCGAGGTCCGCGAGGTGCATGTAGTAGTCACCGCGCGTGAGCAAGGTGTCGCGCAAGGGCGCGAAGATGCCCGGCTCGTTACGGCTGAAGTGGTCGGAAAAGATCAGGTCCAGCGCCGCGCGGACCTCCGGCTGGTTGTTGTAGTGCCACCGGGGGTCATACCAGCCGCGGCTGCCGGCCACCTGCTCCGCGGTCAGGCCGAAGAGGAAGAAGTTCTCCTCCCCGGCCTCTTGCGCCATCTCGATCGTGGCGCCGTCGCGCGTACCGATGGTCAGCGCGCCGTTCATCATGAACTTCATGTTGCTGGTGCCGCTCGCCTCGTAGCCGGCGGTCGAGATCTGATTGGAGACGTCGGTGGCCGGAATCAGCCGCTCGGCGAGTGACACGTTGTATTCGGGCAGGAACAAAATCTTGAGTCGTCCGCGTGTCACCGGATCGGCGTCGATGGTGGCGGCGAGGTTGTTCAGGAGCTTGATGATGAGCTTGGCCAGGTGGTACGCCGCCGCCGCCTTGCCCGCGAACAGGAACGTCCGCGGCGTCATCTCGAGCGTCGGGTTCTCCCGCAATCGGTTGTAGAGCACGACGATCCGCAAGGCATTGAGGAGCTGACGCTTGTACTCGTGGATGCGCTTGACCTGGCTGTCGAAGATGGTGTCGGGATCCACCGCCTGCCCGGAGGTCGTGCGGAGCCACTGCGCGAAGGTCGACTTGGCGGCTCGCTTCGCCTCGAGAAAAGCGCTGCGGAAGCTACGGTCGTCGGCCAGGGGCTCGAGCCTCGCCAGCTCGCCGAGGTCGGTGATCCAGCCGCTGCCGATGGCCTCGGTGATGATGCGGGCGAGCGCCGGGTTCGCCAGCAGCAGCCAGCGACGTGGCGTGACGCCGTTGGTCTTGTTGCTGAAGCGCTCGGGGAACATCTCGGCCAGGTCTTTGACCGTGGTGGAGCGCAGGAGCGCGGAGTGGATCGCCGCCACGCCATTGGTGCTGTGCGAGCCCACGATGGCGAGGTTCGCCATACGGACGTGTTTCGTCGGGTCCTCCTCGATCAGGCTCGTGCGCTCGACGCGACCTTCGTCGCCGGGGAAGCGGCGCCGGACGGCGTCGAGTAGCCGGCGGTTGATCTCGAAGACGATCTCCAGATGGCGGGGCAGCAGCAGCTCGAACCACGCGAGCGGCCATTTTTCGAGCGCCTCGGGCAGCAGCGTGTGGTTCGTGTACGCCAGCGTCCGCTGGGTGAGGTCCCAGGCCTGATCCCACCCCAGATTGGCCTCGTCGAGCAGGATCCGCATCAGCTCCGGGACCGCGATGGCCGGGTGTGTGTCGTTGAGCTGGATGGCCGCTTTGTCGGGAAACGCGCTCCAGTCAGCATTGCTGCGGCGGAAGCGCCGGACCAGATCGGCCAGCGAGCAGGCGACGAGAAAGTACTCCTGGAGGAACCGCAGCCTCTGCCCCCGGGTCGTGGAGTCGTCGGGATAGAGAACCCGAGTGAGGGACTTGGCGGCGAGCGTCCCCGCCAGCGCGCTGATGAACTCACCATGACTGAACGTCTGGAAATCGAACTCCACGGGTACGGACGCCGCCCAGAGGCGAAGGGTGTTGATCGTCTTGCCGCCGTACCCCACCACGGGGCGATCGAACGGAATGCCGATCAGCGTGGACGGCCGCCCGGCGATCGGGCTCAGCGCTCCGTCCCGGACCTCGACCGAGCAGTTCAGCCTGACTTCGACCTTGTCGTCCGGGCGAACGATCTCCCACGGGTCGGGGCGACGAAGCCAGTTGTCGGGCTGCTCGTATTGCCAGCCGCCTTCGATGGTTTGCCGGAACATCCCGTACTCGTAGCGGAGTCCGTACCCCATCGCCGGCAATTGCATCGTCGCCATCGAGTCGAGAAAACACGCGGCCAGGCGCCCGAGGCCGCCATTGCCCAGTCCGGCGTCGGGCTCCTCCTCGAGCAGACCGAGCCAATCGAGCGACGCCTGCTTGACGGCATCGCTGACGAAGGGGCTGAGCAGCAGATTGGTGATGTTGTTGGTGAGCGAGCGGCCGATCAAGAATTCCATCGAGAGGTAGTAGACGCGCTTCGGATCTTCGCGCTCGTAGGTCTGCTCCGTGCGGACCCACCGCTGCGAGAGAACGTCTCGCACGGAACGGGCAAAAGCCTCGTAGCGCTCTCGCGGCCCCGTGATCGCCGGATCGGCGACGTTGTCGAAGAGCAGGTGCCGCTCGTAGAGCGCCTGGGCGTTCCCCGCGAGCTCGACCGGGCCGCATCCATATTGCCGGCGGAGCGCTGCCATGGGGTCCGATGCTGCCTTCTCTCTTGTGCTCATCGACGTGCTTCCTCCTGGTGTCCCCGCACTTGAGCAGGCCCGCTGTGCCCTTCGTGAGGCATCTCGTTCCACAAACGGATCGCCGGATCCGATCGGTCGTGTTCGTATCCCACCGCACTCAGGCTGGCCGTGCCCAGCACGAAGTACCTGCCTGCCCCCGGCGGGAGCCCGAGCCAGCGTGCGGCGAACACTCGGAGAAAGTGTCCGCTCGAGAAGAGCAGCACGTCTCCCTCGATGGCTCGCACGCGGCGCGCTACCCGATCGGCCCGCGCTCCGATCTGATCCGGCGACTCCCCTCCCGGGCAGCCGTCGCGGAACAGCTGCCAGTCCGGACGCTCGGCGTGGATGTCGGCGCTCGTGCGACCTTCATACGTGCCGTAGTTCCATTCCATGAGGTCGGGCTCGACTTTCGCGAGCGAGGCGAAGCCGGAGAGCTCGCACGTTCGGACCGCCCGCCTGAGAGGGCTCGTGAGCACTGCGGCGGCCCTCAATCCCTGGAGCCGCTGTCCGAGCCGGACGGCCTCGGCTTCGCCCTGCGCGGTCAGCGGGAGGTCGGTCACGCCCGTGTGCTGACGAGAGATGGTCCAGGCCGTCTCACCGTGCCGTGCCAGGTACACGACAGGAAGCGCGTCGCTCATGAATGGGTCCCCTTCCCCTGCTCAGATGCTCCGACGCGGCCGAGTGTTACGGGGTCGCCCAGGCGAGAGTACCCGAGTCCGCCGACCGGCGTTCTGAAGACAACGGGTTCGTGCGCCAGAGCCCGCCCCTCGCAATGTCGGGTGGTGCGCCGTTCGATCCCGACAGTAGCCCTCCCGGCACAGGGCGTCGCCCTCCCGGCACAGGGCGTCTGCGACCCCGGCGTAACGGCCGGCGTGCTCAGCCCATCTAAAGACGGCGAGAGGCATCGCGCCGCCGTCCCCGGCCACGAGTTCCCGGGCGTCGTTGCGGCTGTCCGTGACGGCTTCGACATCAGGAGTGTGAGCGGCCGGGAATGATTTCGAAATCCACAGTTCAGCGCGCACCAGCCACGGAGCACGCTTGTGCCTTGCAGGAGCTGCTCGCGACCACGGCGGCCGGCCGCCTCGTACTCGATCTGAAGGATATCATCACCCTCGTCGATCGGGCGGCGGTGCGCTTTCTCGCGCGGGTCGAAATGGCGGGAACCGAGATCGTCAACTGCCCGGAGTACGTGCGTAGTTGGATCGCGGCGGAGAACGAAAGCTGGTGATTCGTGAATCAGTGCCCGGGAGTCGAGAGACCGAGTATATATATCGCGGCCACAGCGTGGGATACGTCTTGCTGGGGAGTCCATAAAGGGGGAACGACAATGACAGCGACAAGCGAGCGTTTGCTCACCGCGCTCGAGACCGAGATCACCAACGTTTCCAAGCTCGAACATGTGCTGGCCCGCACCCGGGTCGTGTTGCGCGAGCACGCGACGCGCCTGCGCCTCGGCGAGGATGCGGAGATCGTGATGACGGGGCTGCGTTTCAACGTGCCGGCCGAAACCGGCCTTGCCCTCCTCGAACGGGTCGACCCGGTGCTCTCTCCCGGGTTCGTGGACGGCGCGGACGACGACAACTGATGGCTGGACGGAGGAGATCACGAGATGAGCATTAGTGGAGCTTCTCGATCCCTGTCCTCACGAAAAACGACCGCGACAAGGCGGGCAGCGACCGTGGGCGCCGCCCTGCTCGTCTGCAGCGTGCAAGTCGCGGGCGCCCAGGAGCCGCGTCCGGAACCGCCGCCCGCCAGGGACATCCCCGAGCGGTACAGCCGTCAGGTCGCGCCGGCACCGAGCACGTACTGGCGATCTCCCGATCTCCGCGATTACACGCGAGCGCTCAAACCGACCGAGGCTCCCCTCATCGATCCGAACAAGCGCTACGGGCTGCCCGAGCTGATCGATCTCGCGCAACGCGTGAATCCCGAGACGCGCGTGGCGTGGGAGGCGGCCCGCCGATCCGCGCTCGCGGTGGGGCTGGTGGAGAGCGAGTACTTTCCGGCGCTGGCGATCTCGGCGCTCGGCGGCTACCAGAGCGTGGGCGTCCCCATCCCGAGGAGCCTCGTCTCCGACGGCTTCTTCCGCTTCGACCTGGCCCAGGCGGTTCCTACCCTGAATCTGCGCTGGCTGCTCATCGACTTCGGTCGCCGCGGCAGCGCTCGAGACGCCGCGAAAGAGCGGCTGTTGGCCGCGAACCTCGGATTCAACCGGAAGCACCAACAAATCGCCTTCGCCGTGCAGCGCGCGTTCTATGGCCTCACCAGCGTCCGGGCGCGGATCGCGGTCGCTCAGAGCTCACTGGATGCCGCCCGCACGGTGCAGGAGGCGGCGGAGCGGCGTCTGCAAAACGGACTCGCCACGCGTCCCGAGGTCGCCCAGGCCCGGCAGCAGGCGGCCCAGGCCTTCTTCGAGATGGAGGAGGTGGTCGACAAAGAGCGAGACGCGCAGGTGACACTCGCGGAGAGTGTTGGGATCCCCCCCACGACCCCGATCCAGCTGACCGATTTTTCGGCGCTGCCTCCCGCGGCCGAGCTGCAAGATACCGTCGAGAAGACCATCGATCGCTCGCTCGAGAAGCGACCCGACCTCATCGCCCGCGTCGCCGCGCTCCGCGCGTCCGAGGCCGACGTCAGCCGGGCGCGAGCCGCGTACTGGCCGACGCTGTCCCTGGTCGGCAATGTCGGCTCGATCCTGGGCAGCGCGCGGCTCATCGCCGATGGGAAATCCACAGGGTGGTTCAGCGCAGCCCAACCCAGCTACGGAATCGGGTTGGCACTGGAATGGGAAGTCTTCGATGGCGGAGCGCGCCGGCGCCGGGTCGAGCTGGCCGAATCGGCGCGTCGTTCCGCGCAAGATGAGATCACCGCGACGCGCGACCGCGCCATCAGCGAAGTGTGGAAGGCGTACACCGACGTGAAACTTGCGTTCCGACGCCTCGACGTCGCGGCCGCGCTGCTGGATGCCTCGCAGCAATCGTACGAGGACTCGCTGAAGTCGTATGGTGTGGGGCTCGGCACGCTCACCGACCTTCTCGTCGCCCGGCGCGAGCTGAGTCGCGCGCGATTCGTAGAGCTCGACACGAAGGTTCAGTTGCTGGAGTCCTCGGCGGCCCTCGCGTTCACAACGGGCGAGATCTCTGACGCCCGCATCACGCCGGATCGATAGGGGGGAACCGTGGGACCGCAAATCAACGTCATCGGCTCGTTTTTTCCGTCGTGGATGCTCTGCGCCGCGATCGGCATCGGTGTTGCCGTGATCGCGCGATGGCTGTTTCTCCGCGTCGGCGTGGACCCGTACCTCGGCCCGCGAGCGCTCGTCTATCCAAGCCTCGCGATTCTCGTCACCCTCGTTCTCTGGGTGACGCTGTTCAGGGTGTAGCCCAATGGCACCGGATACCGAGCTCGGGGATTCGGGAGCACGGCGTCTCGCCGGGCGCGTGATCGGCGCCGCCATCGTCGCCGGCGCCGCCATCGCCGTGGTCGTCACTCTGCTGCAGTGGGACACTCGACCGCAGACGGATGACGCCACGGTGCGGGCCAACTTCGTGGGCATCGCACCCCAGGTGAGCGGTCACATCGTCGATCTCCGTGTCCGGGACAATCAGCAGGTCCACGAAGGCGACCTGCTGTTCGTCGTCGACCCGCGGCCGTACGAGATCGCCGGCGCTCGCGCCCGAGCCGGCCTCGCGCTGACACGGAAGGAGGTCGAGGGCCTGCGGAACGGCGTTTCCACCGCCGACGCCGGCGTCGCGCGCGCGGCCGCGCAGGTCAATGCCTCAGCGGCGGACGTCGTGCGCCGCGAGACCGATCCGGTCGCCGCGGATGCCGAGATCGCGCGCCTGGAGGCGCAGCGTGTCGCATCGGAGGCGGCGCTTCATCGTGCGAAAGCCGAGCTGCGGCACGCCGAAGATCACCTCGCGCGTCTCGAACCGCTGCTGCCTGAGAAGTTCGTGACCGAGGATCGCGTCGACGAGGCCCGCACGCGGCGGATCTCGGCGGCCATGGCCGCCGAGCAGGCGCGAACCTCCATCTTGGCCGCCGACGCCGCGCTCAACGAAGCTCGCGCCAGAAAGCGGGCAGCCGTGGCCACGCTGGAGGCCACTCGCGCTCAGCATCTCGCGACCGAAGCCGGGCTGCGCCAGTCCAAGAGCGAGCGAGCCCGGGCGGAGGACGCGGTGGGTCAGGTGGCGAACATGAACGCTCGCGTCGCTGCGGCGGAGGCCGCGCTGCACTCGGCCGAGCTCGACCTCGAGTACACCCGCGTACGCGCGCCCTTCAGCGGACGGGTCGTCAACCTCAATATCTCGACCGGCGCCTTCGCGCGGAGTGGGGCCGAGGTCTTCACGCTCGTCGACACCAGTACCTGGTACGTGATGGCGAACTTCCGGGAGACCCAGCTGCGCCATATTCCCGCAGGCGCGCCCGTCGATCTCTATCTCCAGTCGCAATCCGGACGGCACTTCCGGGGCACGGTCGTCGGGCTCGGCTGGGCCGTGCTGCCCGAGAACGGAACGAGCGTCAATGGATTGCCGCGCGTCGAGCGCTCGCTCGACTGGATCCGGCTCGCAGCACGCTTTCCCGTACGCATCAAGGTCGAGGATCCCGACGAATCGTTCCGCATCGGGGCCTCGGCGGTGGCGACCGTGCACGGCTCGCTCAGGACCGCAAGCCGGTGACAGCGGTCGCCTTCGTCGACTTCCTGCGCCGAGAGCTGGCGCCGACGCCCGGCCGTGGCAGCGCGACCTTCCGGCTGACGCTGGCCTGCGTCATCGCGACCATCCCGATCCTGACTCATCGCATCCCGCATGCGCTGATTGTGATGATCGTGATGTATCTCATCACCCAGGAGGACACCGCCGCGACGCTGGTCGGCTCCATTCTCGCCGTGGCGGGTGTGACGGTCGGCCTGGGCGCCGCGTTGCTCGCCTGGATGGTGGCTCTCGATATCGCCTGGCTACGTATCGCGTGCTTCGTCGGCTTCGTCGTCGCCGGATTGTGGCTCAAGCGGGTCCTGGTCATCGGCGCGCTCGGGTCGGCGTTGGGCTTGCCTGCGGCACTCGTGATGGTCCTTCCGGATGTGGCGCCCATACCACCGGAGAGTCTCGTCGAGTTCGTGCTGTGGATCTGGTGGTGCGTCACGCTCGGCCTCGCCGTGAACGTGGGTGTGCAGCTCCTGTTGGCCCCCGGCGATCCGCTGATGCTGCTGCTGCGTGAGCTCGACGCGAGGCTGCACGCCGTCGAGAGCACCGTGCGCGAGCTGGCCGGCGCGACCGAGCTCGCTCCGCCACCGACGGGGATGTCACTCGATGCGCTCGCCACCGCCGGCATGTCGCGGCCAGTCGCGCTGCTCAAAACCGCCTCGCTCACGAATGTCCGGGCGCGGCAACGGCATGAGACGCTCGCGACGACCATCACGCTGGTCGACCGACTGGTGACTGACGCCGGCGCGGTGCGGCTGCTGGTGTCATCGACCTCGATCACGCCGATGCGCGAATCGCTCTTACGTGTGGCCGACGGCTGCGCCAACGCTCGTCGGGCGGTCGCCGAACGTCGATGGCCCGAGCCCGCGGCGGCCGCGCCGCCGAGCGCGTCGACACCGCCGCCGCTCGCCGACATGGAGCGCACCCTCGAGCAGCTCTCGGTCGTCAGCCGCATCGAGCCGTCGAAACCGACGACGAAGGAGCCCGGACCGCATCTCCTGCTCCCCGACGCGACCACGAATCCCGAGTACGTGCAGTTCGCCGTCAAGGGCGCGCTGGCGGCGCTGATCTGCTACGTCCTGTTCATCGGCTTCGACTATCCGGGGATCTATACCTCCGTGATCACGTGCTTCGTCGTGTCGCTGTCGACCATCGGATCCAGCAACCAGAAGGGACTGCTTCGCTTCGGGGGCGCGGCGGTCGGCGGCGTGATGGGCTTGTTCGCGCTGGTGTATGCGTTCCCGAACATCGAAGGTCTCGGAGGGTTCTGGCTCGTCTTTGCGACCGGCACCGCAGTGGCCGCATGGATCAACTTCGGATCCCCGCGGATCTCCTACGGCGGGTATCAGACCGGGCTCGCCTTCTACAAAGCGACGCTGCAGGACCTCGGACCCGCGGTGAGCGCCACCGTCGTTCGTGACCGTCTGATCGGGGTGGCCTTCGGACTGATCGTGTTCGGCATTGTGGAGCACGTGGTATGGCCGGCTCGGGCGGCGGATCGCATGCACGCGCGGCTGGCCGACGTCTTCCGCTCCCTGGCCGCGTTCGCCCGCGCGCTCTCACAACCGCCGGGTGACGTGGATGCGCGGCGTCGGCTGATCTCGCAGCAGGTGACGGACGTGCAAGGATTCATCGAGTCATCGAAGTTCGAGTCGGGCACGGGCGCTGGGGATGCGCAGACCGTGGAGCGTCGTACCGCCGATGCTCAGACGGTGTTCCTTGTCCTGCTGGCGATCGCTCGGGAGGCGACGTCGGCCGCGCGACCGCCGGAAGCCCTGCACACGGCGACGATTCGCGTCGACGACGACGTGGCGGCGATTCTCGATGGAGTCGCGGCCCGCGTCCGAAACGACGGAGCGGCGCCCGCGATCGATGGTGATCGCGCGCTCGCCGCCCTCGAACGGTCCCTCGCCGCCCAGGCCGACGCGAGTGGAGGCGACGCGACATACGCGGGAGCGCGGGCACTCTACCGCGAGCTTGCCGTCGCCGTAACTCGTGTCGCCTCGGACGAGCGGCGCCCGATGACTGACGTCGCGCTTTCGCACGTGGCGTGAATGGTGAGCTCTGTATGAAGAAATCGAGGATTCGACGATGAAGAGCACCGAACATCTGTGGGCTGTCGGGTACGACGACATGGAGCGCGCCAATCACGTCCGCGAGGAAATCGTCCGCCTGGGGTGGCTCGAGAACCGTCTCCTCCTCGAGGACGTGGCGGTGGTCGTGCGGCATCTCGATGGCTCGTTCACGATCAACCGCGAGCGGTTCCCCGCCGCCTCGAACATCGTCGGCTGGTCCGCGGTGGGCTTCCTCGCGGGTCTGGTGCTCGGCGTGCCGGCGGTCGGCATGACGATCGGCGCGCTGGCCGGAGGGGCCGGCACGGCCATGAGTCTGACGTCGGCCGGGATCGCCGAGGACTTCATCACCCAGGCGCAGGCGCTGATGAAGCCAGGAACGTCCGCGCTATTCGTGCTGGACTCCGCGGGAGACATGGACGTCATCCTGCACCGAATTCGCGGTCTCGGTGGGACGGTCTTGAAGACGAACGTGGATGTGGAACGGGCAAGGTTGATCCAGGCCACGCTGGCGGCGCGGTGAAGCGATGATCACTATCGGCGCACGATGAGCGGTCCCGCGATCGAGCGAACGCTCCGAAAGCTCGTGAGATCACATTCGGCTCCCAGGTGAACAATTCGCAACGATGAGAGAACACGTGGCGATCAATCGAGTCGAGTGGGCGGAGTGGCCGATTGTGATGCATTCACTGCGGACGGCCATCGCAGTTGTTGCGTCGCTGCTGGTCGCGCGGTTATTGCGACTGAGTCGAGGGACGGCGTGGCGGGTTCTGGTGCATTCCGTGCGGACGGCGATCGCTTGTGTCGCTTCGCTCCTCGTAGCGCGGTTATTCCGGCTCCCGGAAGCCTACTGGGCGCCAATTACAACCATGGTGATCACGCAGTCATCGCTCGGTGCTGCGCTCACGGTTTCATGGCAGCGCTTCGTCGGGACGATGCTCGGAGCCGTTCTTGGCGCGACGATGGCGAGTTACTTCGGGCCGCACGCGCTTGTATTCGGTATGAGCGTGTTCATCCTGGGACTGCTCCGCAGGGTAACCCGCTCGGATCTGACTGCGTATCGCTTCGGGGGCGTTGCGTTGGCGATCGTGCTGTTGGTACCGCGGACGGGTCCTCCATGGCAGATCGCTTTTCATCGATTCGTCGAAGTATCGATCGGTATTGGGGTCGCGCTGATGTTGTCGGTGGTGTGGCCGGAAAGGGAAGCCGGTGATGTCCCCGGCGCCTGATCTCCTGATGCACTACGGTCTGGTCGTGGTCTTTGCCTGGGCGTTTGCCGTGCAGGCGGGGGCACCGGCTCCGGCTGTTCCGATGCTACTCGGAGCCGGCGCCCTGTCCGGCT
>Ga0209235_1000690_pt1 | contig 17515 bp, 17 predicted proteins | sample GraSoi013_1_20cm_4_FD_185817 | JGI IMG/M metagenome (GOLD analysis project Ga0209235, IMG submission 185817) | Grasslands soil microbial communities from the Angelo Coastal Reserve, California, USA - Sample 09_25_2013_1_20cm (SPAdes) (version 2) | ecosystem: Environmental > Terrestrial > Soil >... | reverse complement strand
GTCGGTGGGAGACGATCGGCTCGATGTCGTCGTCGTGGATGTTGAAATACTCGTAGATCGAGAGACCCCGCTCCCCCGAGCGGGGAAGGTCGAGACCCCGGAACCCAGTCCCCATCGCGGACGTCACGCGAAGATCCCGATCCGTGCTCCACAGGAGGACGGGCGCCTGCTCGAGGACGAGTTTCAGGCGCGCCTGGCTCTGGGACAACTGCTCCTCGACCGTCTTCCGGGCGGTGACCGCCTGGGCCTGAGTCTGCTCCGTCTCGACGAGGCGCTTTCGATTCCGCGCCTCGACGACATGCTCCTCGACGATGGCCGGGAGCAGCTCGTTGTACCGCGGCGTCTTCACGATGTACGATTGAGCTCCGGACTCCATCGCTTGAAGGGCGGCCTCTTCGCCACCCAACGGCACGACGAAGATGATCGGCGTCCCGGGGAGCCGACCGCCGAGGGCCCGCAGGAGTTCGATGCCGCTCCCATCGCGCAACTTGCTTCCGATCACGACTGCGTCAAAGTGATACTCGAGCGCAAGCTGCAAACCCTGTTTCCGGGAGGCCGCGGTCCGGACGATCCAGCCTTTGCGGGTCAAGGCCGCGATGCTCAGAATCTGGTGGTCTTCGTTGCCGTCAACCACGAGGACGGCAACGGGGGCTGCGCTGTTCGCCCCCGCGACCTCAGAGGGAGTCGTCTGGGCCATAGCGGATCGGTGGGCGCCTGAACCGACGCGAGGATGCCCTCGCGCAGGACGTCGCGCCAGTTCCCCGGCGGGTATAAAGGACTAGCGGGGACATTCGCGGTTTCGTCACTTAATTCGCAGGTGTTCCCTGGACCTATGCCGAAGAAGCGACGGATCACCTTATGCCGTCCCGCTGACGGCCCGGGTCACCTCGAACGACCCGTCTTCGAACGAGAACGCGTAGTATCCCGTATCATGCTTCGTGCCGCGCATCTTGACGACCCGCAGGCGACGTTGTACGAACAGGTCGGACGTCGAATGCATCTCGAGGGCAAGGATCCCGTCGGCGAGGTACGCCTCTTCAGGCGACGAGCCGCCGACTCGAAGGTCGAGAGGTTTCTCCGAAATCAGGAACGTCAACGGGCCGAGGTCCCGCAGCCACTCGAAGAGGAAGTAGAGTTCGGACCGACGATCTTGCATCTTCGCCATCGTCTCGAGGACGTCGAGCGAGTCGACGACCAGGACCGAAACCGGATCGGCCTTCATCACGTTCTTGCAGTACATCTTGAACAGCTCGAGCCAAGTGCCGCGGCCCTGGAGGTAGCTCAGGTTCTTGCGGATGTTCCCCATGTCGAGCGTCACGATCTGCTCTGCCGCGCGCGGGTCGGCCATCGCCATCGAGGCCATGTGCTCGAGGATCAGATCCTTCCCTTGCTCGAGGGTGAAGTAGGCGGACTTCCGGCTTTCTTGGAGCGCGTTCTGGTACAGGATCGAGTACGTGAGAGAGGACTTCATCGTCCCCGGCGCTCCGCTCACGAGGACGACGTACCCTTCCGGGACTCCACCATTGAGGACGTCGTCGAAACCCCGCACGTAGGTCTTGACGCGATTCCGACTCGTGACGCGACCTCCGGGGTCGGATGTATGCGCGCGTCGGCCTAAGCCTTTTCCTCCGAGTGGTCGAGCGCACAATCTTCAAATAATGTCTACAATCAGCGACTAATAGTTTAAGTCGGGAGAGAATGACAAGTCAAATCCCCATGCGACTTGCGTGGCAGTGAGCGCCTAACGGCTCTATCATCCCGGTAGCGGGAAAACCCCCATGTAGTTTCCACGAGCCGTGCCGCAATCACCTGGTTTTGGCCTCTTGTCTCCGTTTCATGATGAAGGCGAACAGTCCTGCGGCAAGAAGGAAGAGGAAGAATCCGCTGAGAATCCAGTAGATCTCTGCATAGGCCAATCCAAAGTACAGAGTTACCGCAATGGCGACGAGGATGTAGGCTGCGGTCATAAAGACAAAAAGCGGGATGACCACCCAAGTTCGAGGCCTGCCTTGCTTGTCGAAAAGCGGCCACGGCAAACCTCGCTTGTCATACAACGGCCACATGCCGAAACCTCTATCCCTCCATATCGGCAAAGCCCTTCCGGCGGGGAATCACCTGACCATGGCACGCCGCTCGCGAAAAAGGAGAACCAAGCCCACGCCGTACAGCACGATGGCCACCAACTCGGCTTCTTTGGGGAGGATGTCCAATAACATAAGGACGAAGATCATGGAGGCTCCCAGATACAAAACGGCGACAACCGGCAACACGGCTCGGAGCCAGGAATGGGACGGAGGCAATGCGGCGCTTCCAGCCATGCCGAAACCTCTATCCCTCCATCGCAGCAAATTCCTTTCGATTCGGGACCTCGGGGCCGCGCTGCCGTGAGCAGAGGGAGACGAGAGCCAAGTCTGGGCTCCAAAACGAATTAGCGTCGATGGACTCGGACCGCTTTCTTCAAATAGACTCGGGCCGCTGGGCCGCGCATTGTCGGACGATGTCCTCGGCGCAATCGTCGCGACGGCCCGCGTGATCGGGGCGCTCGTCCTCCTGTTCTTCCTGCCGGGGTTCCTCCTCATCAATGCGCTCTATCCGCGAAAAGGGGAGCTCGACCGAGAGTACGACGCCTTGTACCGGGTGACTCTTGGGATCGTCCTGTCCATCGCCGTCACGGTGTTCTGGTCGTTCTTCCTCAACTCGCTCGGCATTAACGAAGCCACGGGTCTCGGCTACGTCGTGGGGCCCAACATTGCCGGCGGATTGATCGGGCTCTCCGCGGCGTTCTTCGTGCTCGGATGGTGGCGCGGCGCCTACCCGTGGATGGCCCGCGTGCATCCCGCCCTCGCGAGAGTGCCCAAGCCCGGGCCCGGCGAACTCCTGACGGAGGATGAGCGGGATCATCGCGTGCGCCTGAAGCTCCAGCAGCTCGCCGAGAAGCGCGAGGCGCTACGGCGGGCCATCAAAGACGCCGAGCGGCGCATGCGCCTGCAATCGGCCGACGCACAATCGCACTATGAAACGCTGCGCGACAAGTCGCGTGCGGAGCTCCGGAGCGTCGAAGCGGAGTTGAAGAAGCTCGAAGAGGAGCGAGCCGCGGAACTCTATTGACGAGGCCGAACATGGACTACAAGCTCGTGATCGCAGTTCGCTCGGACCTCGACTTGTCCCGAGGGAAGCTCGCGGTCCAAGTGGCCCACGCCGCCGTGATGGCGGCCCTCGAGGCGAAGGCCCACCACCGGAAGTGGTTCGCGGAATGGATCGCGGAGGGCCAGAAGAAGGTCGTCGTGAAGGGTGGCTCCCTTCCCGAGCTCCGGTCGCTCCAAGCGAAGGCTCGTTCGATGCACTTGCCGACGGCGCTCGTCGAGGACGCGGGCTTGACGGAGCTTCCTCCCGGGACGGTCACGTGTGTCGGCATCGGGCCGGGTCCGAACGCGATCGTGGACCAGGTCACCGGCCGTCTCCCGTTGATGTGATATGAAGGCGAAGTCCCGCTTCCTCGGGATCGACGACGCCCCATTCCGATTTTCGGACGAGACGGTTCCGGTCGTCGGAGTCGTCGTCCAGGCGCCGTCGTACATCGAGGGCGTCCTCACCACACTGGCCGAAGTCGACGGGCACGATGCGACGGAGCGGATCGCCGCAATGCTCCGACGTTCGCGCTACCTCGGCGGGCTCGCGGCAATCCTGATCGACGGAACCGCTGTCGGTGGCTTCAACGTCATCGACATTGACGCGCTCCACGAGGCCGTCGACCGTCCGGTCGTCACGGTCACCCGGAAGAAACCCAATCTCGATTCCATGGAGATCGCATTGCGCCGCCGTTTCGACGGCTGGCAGGAACGGCTCGCGATCATTCGGAGGCACGAACTCGCGTCCATCCGCACCGGGCACGGGACCGTCTGGGTGACGTATGTCGGGACAACGCAGGCCGAGGTCCAAGAAGTGCTCTCCCTTACGACAGTCCGCGGCGTGCTGCCCGAACCGCTTCGCGTCGCTCACCTGATTGCCGCAGGGATTATCCGCGGCGAGTCTCGGGGACGCGCATGACCGCCGACGAACCTCCGACATCTCATTTGATGGGAAACCGCAAGAGTGCGGCGATCCCGCCCAGGGCCTCCAGCTTCTGGCCCGCCTCGTGATGGCGGCTCACCAGGACCACGATCCCTCGTGCGGACTCCGCGGACCGCATGAGGTCCTCGATTCCGGGATTTCTCACGACGGCGTCACTCACGAGGAGGGTCTCGACCGCGCCGGCCTCGATCGCTTCGGCAACTTCCGCGGGTCCGTATGCGCACGGCCGGTCCGTCGCAATCGCCTCAAGCAACTTCTCGACGAGCCGCGTCTCGTACCCGACCCGGCTGTCTCCGAACACCTTCGCGCCGACGCCTGCCTTGAGCGCCTCCTGAATCCCGTGCATCCCGGGGTGGGCCGTACCGTGCGAATGGACTTTCGAGGCCAGGGCGGGCTCCCTCGCTTTGAGGTATTCCAGGAACGCGTCGCGTGTGAACCCGGGTCCCACGAGGACGAGCGCCTCTCCGATTTCCATGGCGCGCAACTTTGCGAGAATCTCGTCAAAGTATACGGATCGCGCGTCTCCCGACGGAAACATCTTGCCATGGCCGGGCGCACGGATTGTCGCCAATTCCCGAACTCCGTATTGGCGGAGCTGCGCGAGGAGCGCTTCTTCGTCGTCCAAAGAAAGAAAGGCGACGAGGGGCTTCTGCCCCGCAGCAACGGCCTCCTCGATCCGCCGCAGCTCGTGCGGGTGCCATGTCTTGATGACGGAGAGGACGTCCTCAACCGCGATATTCAACGTGTGATGCCGCCCGAGGTCTTGCGGTCCCTCAACGATGACGCCCGTGATTCGTAGGCGGTCCGAGAATGCCTGGAACTCGACGCTCTCCACCCGGATCGTCAGGGTGACGCGGACCTTCTCGCCCCGCTCCGGCCGGACCTTGTCGGTCTTCACTTCCTCGCGGCGGTACGTTGAGGCGCGAACGAGGTCCCCGGGAAGGACGAGATTGTGGAGGTGCCAGAGGTCGTCCGCGTTCTCCACGCGGACCTTGATCTCCCCCGTCTTCGGGTCCCGATGGAGGACACGCATCGCGTCGCAGGCCATGGAGCGGATTCGTATTTCTGCGTATCGAAGAGGGCCGACCAAGCTCTCGTTAGCATCCTAACGGCGAGGCCATCGACCTGGAGAACTCCGGCTTAGCGGACGAATCTGGGTAGGTTCGGCTACCCCATCGAAAGGCTATAATATAGCCTCATTATATATAAATGCGTGGCAGAATTCGACCCGGTCCGAGATTGGAGCGAGCCGACGGTCCTCCTCTCCTACGACGTGGCCGGGGCGGCGCGGTCCCTCTCGGTCCGTGTGGCCCAGCTGATCTTCGGGCGGCCCGACGCCGGTCCGGACGCTCCTTCGCCGTACATCGCTCGGCCCGGGGTCGTGTGGATCGGGCAATCCGTCCTCCTCATGCCCGGGCCGGTTGCGAGGGAACTCGCCGAGAAGCTGCGAGGTCTCGGAGCCACGGTCACGACCGCCCGCGTGACGATTGCGCGGACGGAACTCGAGGCCTTCCGCCGGAGGAGGCAGCGGCGGTCCGTGCCCGTTAGCATGCTAGCGGATGTGGGCCGGTCCCGAGAGGTGCTCCCGCGCTAGCCTTATGTCGTTGAGTGCGTCTGCGGACGGCAAATGGCCGTTGAACGACTACTCTTTCGGGCGGGACGCCAGGGCTACACGTATCCCGAGATCCTCGAGGTCCGCCGAGGGTCCCTCCGGATTCTCATGCCATCGCCCGAATCGAAACGACGCGTTCGCATCATCTCGGCTTTCGTCAGTCTCGCCTACGTCTTCATCGCGGGGCCCCTCTTGGGGGCGGTGGCGCTGGGGCTAATGGCGAACTTGGGCGGCGTTGTTGCCGGCGCGGCGACGGCGGTTGTCTTCTTCCTGGGGCTCTTCGGAGTCCTCGTCTGGTGGGACCGATGGAGCCTCCCGCTCCTGGCGGAGGCGCCCAGGCGAGCGGTTCCCCTCGAACTCATCGACACCCAATCCTACGGGACGTTCCAGGAAATCCGGGCGCGGGCCGAAGGGACGGAGGTCCGTGTGGCGATTCCGGGCTCCCGGTCGCGACTGGGCGAGGCGATGAGGTTCGCGGGCATCTCGACGACCTCTCCGTGAGCATGCTAACGGGGGCCAGCGGACGCCGTGGCGGATCGGGCCGTTTCGTCGAATCACTTGAGGACGCCGTAGCCGATCAAGCGCCACTTCCCGCCGATCCGCCGCGAGACCGCGACCCGCTGGCCCGGTTCCGCGACGACCGGGATCTTGAGGGCCATGTCCGCCCGGTTTTCGCGCGCGGACGTCACGACACCGACGGTCGTCGCCGTGCCGACCGACACCATCAGCGGCTCCGACGTCTTGATGCCTTCAACCTTGAGCTCTTCCGGGACCCCGACGACCCGCTCCAGCAGATTGACCTCGACGGTCATTTTCATCAAGATCTCTGGGAGGCTCGCCGGTGGCCCGACCACCCGACCGACGAGGCCGTCCGCCTTCGTGAGCACGGGATCCAGGTTCGTCCCGATCGCGATGAGTCCGCCCGGTCGGACGTCTTTCCGCGAGGATCCGCCCGTGTGAAGGGACCGGATCGTCGTCGTGATGTTCTTCCACTCCGTCTTGTTGCCAAGGGACACCTGGCGCCCGGGGGAGATCTCGATCTCCTCCCCGACCTTCATGCGACCTTGCATCACGCTCCCGCCGAGCACGCCCCCGACGATCTTCTCCGGCGGGATGCCGGGTTGGTTCACATCGAACGACCGCGCGACGTACATCTTCGCCGGCTTCGTTTCGTCGTGCGGCGGCGTCGGGATGACCTTCTGGATCATCATGAGGAGGGCGTCCAGGTTCACGTCATGGTGCGCGGACACCGGGACGATCGGCGCGCCCTCCGCGACGGTCCCCTTGATGAACGCCTGGATCTGCCGATAGTTCTCTTCCGCCTGCTTCGGGTCGACGATGTCGATCTTGTTCTGGACGATCACGATCTTGTCGACGCCGATGATCCCGAGGGCCATCAGGTGCTCCTTCGTCTGCGGCTGAGGGCATTCCTCGTTCGCCGCGATCACGAGCAGGGCCCCATCCATGATCGCCGCGCCGCTGAGCATCGTGGCCATCAGCGTCTCGTGGCCCGGCGAATCGACGAACGACACGATCCGTTGCAGTTCGCCTTTCACGTTGTGCGTCTTGCAGATCTCGGTTTTCTGAAAAGCCGCGGGCTCGGCGTCCTTCGGACACTTGTAGATCGCCATGTCCGCGTAGCCCAGGCGGATCGAGATGCCCCGCTTGATCTCCTCGCTGTGCCGATCCGTCCGCTCTCCGGTGAGACGTTCCGTGAGGGTCGACTTCCCATGGTCGACGTGACCCACGACGCCGATGTTGACCTCCGGCTGGCCCGGGACCTTCATCGCGCCTGCTCCTGCCACGCGTCCTCGATCGACTTCGGTCCGCGCACGACGATCTTCAGGTTCAGCTGAAGGATGTCGGGCGACACCGTGTTTCCGCGGACCGTCTTCTTCTTGCGCATCCCGGGTCGGACGGGATGGAAGCCGACGCCGCTGCTCAGGAGGAGGCGCTTCCGTCGCGGCCCGGGCAGGTCGGTCCGCATCGGAAATCCGTCTTTGTCGCTCCCTCCGGTGATCTGAAGCTTGTAGCCAGGCAGCCCGACGTACAGGCCGTCGAGGTCCTCCCCGATCTTCTTGCCGATGAGCGCGTTCGCGTAGTGACCCGTGATGTCCTTCTTGTACGCCTTCCCGGTCTTGGGGTCGGCGATGACCGCTTTGAACTCCGCCATGGAATCCCCTCAGAGAGAGATGCGTCCATGCGGGGCTTTCACATAAGACTTCCGCCGCGCGCCTCCCGCGGCGACGGAATCGGCGTCGATGCAGCCTTCAACGCAAGGTCGGGAAGAGCCCGAGGATCTGGCCGCATTCCCGATACACCTCGACGACTGCCCGGCCCTCGGCCGCGGACATGCCCCGCACCTCGGAGACGGCCTCGGTGAGCTGTTGGAGCCGATAGATCGCATCGCGCGTGTTCAGGTCGTCATCCATCGCTCGGAAGAAGCCGTCCCGGGTCCGCTCGACCAAGGCCGCGACTTTCCCGGCGGTCCCCGGGCCGGCCGCGGTCCGCGCGGATTCGATGGCGGCCCGCATCGCATCGTATTCCTTGCGCGTCCGCGCGAAGCACTCCACGTCGTACTCGACGTCCTCGCGATACGGGGCTTTCAGCAAACAGAGCCGGACGACCTCCCCGGGGTAGTCGCGGAGGACCTCGCGGATCGTCACGAAGTTCCCGAGGCTCTTCGACATCTTCTCCTGCTCGAGGGTGACAAAGCCATTGTGCATCCAGGTCCGCGCCCACTCCACGCCCCAGGCGCCCTCGCAGATCATCGCCTCGCTCTCGTGGTGCGGGAACTTCAGGTCGACGCCGCCTCCGTGGATGTCGAGGGGCGCTCCGAGATACTTGTACGCCATCGCGTTGCACTCCACATGCCAGCCGGGGCGACCGTCGCCCCAAGGGCTCGGCCACGACGGCTCGTCTCCCTTCGACCGCTTCCAGAGGGCGAAGTCGAGCGGATCCTCCTTCGGGCTCGCGGCGGCGGGCGGCTCGACCACGATGTCCTCGAACTTCTGGTGCGACAAGATCCCAAACGAGTGCTTCGCCTTCCGCGTCCGGAAGTAGACTTCCCCGTCGACCGAATACGCGTAACCGCGGTCGACGAGCCGGGCGATCAGGGCCGTGATCTCCGGGATATGCTCGCTCACCTTCGGCATGTGATCCGCCCGCCTCACGTTCAGGGCGCGCATGTCGTCCAGGAACGAATCGATGTAGTGCTGCGCGTACGCGAGGGGGGCCTGCCCGGCCTCTTTCGCCCGTCGGATGATGACCTCCTCGATGTCCGTGAAGTTCTGGACGTAGGTGACGCGGTGTCCCAAGAACTCGAGATACCGGCGTGCCGTGTCGAAGTCGATGTATGACCGGGCGTGGCCGAGGTGGCTGTAGTCGTACGTCGTCGGGCCGCAGACGTACATCTTGACGATGCCGGGAGTGAGCGGTGCAAACGGTTCCTTCTTCCGGGTGCGGGTGTTGTACAATCGGAGGACCATGAGGTCGCAACCGCGGCCACGGGAGCCGCGCTATTAAGCCCTTTACCCGCCGGATCGAAACGGTTGCGCCGGTCGCAAGAACACGACCATCGAAACCTATTTCGTGCGCCGGGATTTGTCATCGTCCTGCTGGGCCGATAGATCAGCGGAAGATCGCCGCCTTCGCAAGGCGGAAGCCGTGGGTTCAAATCCCACTCGGTCCACTTCACCCCGCCCGACTCGTCGACGTGAGTGCCCGGGCGAAAATCGAAGGCGCAGGCCGCGGGAATTCTGAGGCGCGACCACTCGGACGGAAAGGTCGCGTGCGTGCGCGACGGTTGTCGTCCGGCCCCCCAATCCGCGCTAGGCGGTCTCTCTCGCAATCACGACGCTCTTCACGCGAGGGGCTGCCTCGGGGGCATCCTGCTCGAGATACGTGAGGTAACCGGAGCCGACGTTGAAATGAACGACGGAGGGTTTCTTCTCCAGGTCGACGATCGGCTTGCCGGACTTCCTCTTCATGGAATGTCCCTTCGAGGGATTCAGTCCCCGGGGACGGCTTAAAGGGTTTTCTGCCAAATTCACTCTCGATAAGCGTAACACATCCCCGCCATTCGAATCGACGTTCTGGCCGGGTCCGCGGCGTTTCCGGCAAACCTATAAGGCCAACGGGGGCCCAATTATTACCTGAGGACGTGGAGGATCAAATGATCACCGTCCAGAAGCTTGCCCAGGCCATCGAGAAACGCCTTGGCGGCACCGAGGCGGAGGCCCTTGCCGAATCGCGGACGGTGATGAGTTACTTCGGTTTCCGGAGCGTGATCATCGACAACGCGATCCATCCGGACGACCGGAAGGTCTTCTACGCGCTCCACGACGCCGGCTTGCTTCAGAGCTTCTGGGAGACCGTCCCCTTGTTGGACGGTCGGAACTGGCGAATCTTCTACTGGTCGCTGAACGAAGCGGATCTCGACCGCATTCTGGTGGACGAGCAGGCCCCTCCCGAGGAGCCGGTCTACAAGTCTCTCCCCGATGAAGCCTGGGGCCGTCCAGCGGCGGGCGCGTAAGCTAGTCTGGCCAGGCCCGCGCGCCGACGAGCGGCACGAAGGCACACGGCGTTCCCTCCCGGATCTCCAAGTTGCCGTCCGCCTTCCGGGTCGCGACGATCAGGACCTGCCCGCTCCGCGGGCCGATCGGGGCGACGATCCGCCCGCCGGATGAGAGTTGGAGCCGCCATGGATCCGGGATTTCCGGCGCGCCCGCCGTCGCCAAGATGCAGTCGTATGGGGCCTGCTCCGGAAAGCCGAGACTGCCATCGCCGACGACGACCGTCACGCCAGCGTAGCCAACCCGGGCGAGGTTCGACCGCCCCCATTCCGCAATCCGGGGGATCCGTTCGATCGACACGACGTGCTGCGGCCCCACGATGTGCGCGACGAGGGCCGCGTGGTACCCGGACCCCGTCCCGATCTCGAGCACGTGATCCCCCGGCGCAAGCCGAGCTTCCTCCAGCATGATCGCAATCATCGAAGGCGCGGAAATCGTCTGGCCTCTCCCGATCGGCAGCGGCACGTCCGCATACGCGTCGGCCGCGTCCTCCGGACGGACGAACGCCTCCCGAGGCACGGCCAGGAACGCGTCCCGAACCCGCGAATCCTGAATGTACCGCGAGCGGACCAGCTGCTCCACCAATCGAGTGCGTTCGGCCGCGAAATCCATCGCCTGGCCCATCGACCCGTCACCGCGAGCGCAGCCCATAAAATGTCGGTCACCCCGGGACCAGGAGGGCGATCAGGACCGTCGAGAGGACGAGCGTCGCAGCGGTGACGGGAAGCCCTGCTTTCATGAAGTCTTTCATCGAGACGCTCACCCCGTCCCGGGACGCGACCTGCACGACGATCACGTTGCACGCGGCCCCGAGGATGGTCGCGTTCCCTGCGAGGGTCGAGCTCGCGGCGAGCCCGAGCCAGAGTTGCGTCGAGCCGCGCGGGACGACCGTCGCGAGCAAGAGAACCGCAGGCACGTTGCTGATCAGGTTCGACAGCAGCGCGCAAAGACCGACCAGCCAGACGAGGCCGCCGGACTGGCCTCCCACCGTGGACGTGAAACCGCCCTGGATTGCGGCTGAGAGTCCGGAGACGCGGACTCCCTCGAGGACGATGAAGAGACCGACGAAGAACAGAATGATGCTCCAGTCCACCTTCGCGATCAGGGTCCGGGCGGTCGTCTTCGCAAAGAACGGCAGGAAAAACAGGACGAACGAGCCGCCCGCGAGGGCGACCAACGGAAGCCAGACCGGGGTCGGGGACGCGAAGAACGCGGCCGCCACGCCGACCGTCACCCCGAGCGTTACCACGAGACCTCTCCGTTGAAGATGCACGGGCTCCACGGATCCGGCATGAGCTAACGGGATTGCGAGGTCCTTCCGAAACGCGAGCCAGACGAGGCCGATCGCGACCGCGAGGCAGGCGACCGTCACAGGGAGAAGATACGCCGTGAAGGTCAGGAACGGAATCCCCGACTGGATGGCGATGAACGCGTTCTGGGGATTGCCGACCTCCGTCGCCACGCTTCCGACGTTCGCGGCGATCGCGACCGCGACGAGGTACGGCAGCGGATTCACCCGCAGAGCGCGCGTGCTCCGGACGACGACCGGCGTCACGAGCAGGGCGATCGTGTCATTCAGGACAATGGCCGACAACGCGGCCGTCGCGACCATGAGCCACGCGAGGAACGAGGCCTGGCTCTTCGCCCGAACCGCAATGCGAGACGAAACGAGATCGAAGAATCCGCAGACCTCGAGCCCGGAGACGAGGAGCATCATGCCGACGAGGAGCACGATCACGTCGAGGTTGATCGCGAGGAGAGCCTCGGCCGGGGTGAGGACGCCGAGCACGAGCATCAGCGCGCCGCCGAGCATCGCCACCGCGGGTCGTTCGATGGGGAATCGACGGACGGTTCGCAATGAAATCAGGACGTAGGTGACCAGGAAGACGAACGTCGCAGCCGCGAGCGCATAGTCAGAAGCCACGAGGGCCGCGGATGGGCGACGCCGATATGGAAGTTTCCGCGAAGGGTCCGCACCTCTGAAGGCCGCCCGGTGTCCCATTACACTTAAATAGCGTCACTCAATTCGCCGCATTCTCCGGCCTCGGAACGGGTTGGTGAAGGGGCACGGATCGACTGAATGCGAGATAGGAGAACCCCGAATGCATCTGAGAGGACACCGAGCAATCCGCGCGCTCGCTGTCTTCCTGGTGATCGCGCTCGGCCTCGCGGCGGTCCTCCCCCTCGTCGCCCGGGCCGCGGTCCAGGTCACCGGGGTCGTTAGTACGTGCGGGGGACCGCTGCCGCTCGTTTCCGGTGCGACCGTGACCCTCATCGATGTGAATGGGATCGTCCCACCAGCAACGACAACCACGAATGGAGCGGGCGTCTACACCTTCAACCAGCCACCGCCAGCCACCTACATGATCGCGGGCAACCAACCCAGCTATTATCCCAACGAAAACCGAACGAACGTACGATTCGACGGGACCCAGACGAAGAGGATTGACTTGTGCATGTTTCCGCACGGCACCCCGGCGAAGGTCCTCGCCGTGACCGTGCAGGATGGAGGATCTCCCACCCAAGGGGCGACCGTGGCTGCGTACCAGTCAACGAACCCGACGGGTCGGATCCAACTCGTGGCCCAGGGCACGACCGGGACCACAGGGGTCGTGAACCTCACGCTGTGGCCCGCTTCCTTCCAGCTGCGGGCTTCGGCCCCAAGCTTCGTCACCATCGAGCAGACGGTCGACGTCAGCGCGGTGTCGGCCGTCACGCTGACTCTGACGGGCACGGTCGAACTGTTCGGACAGGTTCAGAGCCCGAGCGGCGCCTTCCTCAGTTCGGGGGTCGTCGCTTGGTTGTACAACCCCTTCACCGCCGGGAACACTAGCATCTCGCGCCTCATCCCGGGGACTGTGAGCAACAGCTTCTACCAGTTCGAAACCGCGCGCGTGCCCAACGGACAGTATTACCTCCTCGTCGATGCAGACGGGTACCTGTCCTCGAGACAGCTCCTAAATTTGACAGGGACCCAGACTCCCCACGATGTGATCCTCCGACCGGCGCCCCCGGAGCGGTACAACACGACGGTGGCCTACGGGGCCGCTGATTGGAGCAACCTGACTGCTTGGCGTAACCTCACCTTGAACGCGGACAGCACCTTGCCCGGACTCGGACCCACGAACCTTCGGGACCTCCGCCTCCAAATTGACTCGACCCTCGGAGACGGCGACGGAATCTTGAGCCTGGGGGAAATGGCGGCCTTCCAGACTTGGATCTGCAACAAGGGGCCCGCATACGTGGCGACGGACGGTTTCTTCACGACGAACGGTCGGTCTTATAACTCAACCGCCGGTCCCTGCGGAGTGACTGTGAGCCCCACCCTCGGTACTCCGACCGGGAGAGTGTGGCTCAACACAACGACGCCAACGCAGTATAAGGTCAAACAGGCGCCGCCTTACATTGCGACAGGCGGGAAAACCTACTTCGTGAACGTGACGATGGTTCCGGACACGAACGCCACGGTTTATCAGGACTACGTCTACTCCGTCGTCTTGCCCAAGAGGTACGAGCTGAACACGACGACGCTCGTTCCGTCGAACGCCCCAGTCACCATCTCGAACTTCACGACGGTGACGATCGACCCAGGCGTGACTTCGGGGACGCCGCAAGCCCGGATGAGGATCTCCCAGAGCGTCGTCGGCACCGCCAGGGCGAAAGTCATCGCTCCGGTCGGGAAATTCCACGTTGTGAACGCGACGTTCACGAATTACCAGGCATACGTCGCGGGAAATACATCGTTGATGTTGAGCGCGGAGGACAGCACGGATCCGAACGGCCACATCACGTCCGCGAATTTCACGTGGAAGTTTGCGCCGCCCGGCACGACCACCTGGGGCATCCGGACGAACTTCACGTACACGCAGGCGGGCCAGTCGATCGTCAACCTGACCGTGAAGGAGGTGAGCGGGAACCTGACGTACCGGGACATCACCCTCTTCGTGGACGATCAACTCCCGATCGCGAACATCAAGACGAACAAGACGGGGAGCAACATCGCGAATGGCCTCACGCTCCGCGTCGATGAGGGGACGGTCGTCCGCTTCGATGGGAGCGCGTCGTCGGACTTCGCGTATACCGGGAAGGTCGGGGTGATCCTGGATTCCGGATACGCCTGGGACTTCAATGGCGACCGGCTTACGGATGCGACGGGGCGCATCGTGAGCTGGACCCTCCAGAAACCGGGGACCTTCACGATCAACCTCACGGTTACGGACAGCGTGGGCTGGAAATCCGTCAACGCGACGATGACCGCCATCGTGAACGACACGAAGGGGCCCGTCCCCGCGTTCGACATCCTCGACCCGGACAAGGATTGGGGCGTGATCACGAGCCCGTTCGAGCGGAAGACGATCGCGCTGAACGCCTCGAGGACGACGGATGACTACAACAATCGCTCCGCGCTGACCTTCACGTGGACGATCCCCGGGCCCTTGGTGGGCTCTCCGGGGCCCACCCACACGTTCAACGGGGTCAACATCACCTTCGCCTGGCAGGACTGGAACCTGAGCTACAACGTCAAGCTGGCTGTGCATGACACAGGCTTCCCGAATGGCAAGTGGAATTGGGGCAACCTGAGTCGGAACATCACAGTGCAAATCGACAACTCGCTCCATGCCGACCTGTTCATCGCGCTCGACCCGACGACCCATCAGAGCTCGATGAAGGTCAGCCCGACCGATCCCGCGGAAGGCGACCAGGTGACCGTCTCGGTCAACGTGACGAACAAAGCGAACCGCTTGGCCGCCTCCCTCGTCGTCACGAACCTGTCGGCGATCAGCGGCGGCCAGACGACCCTGTTGGCCCAACAGGCCCAGTGGTTCGACAAGAACGGAAATCCGACGTCGAACCATACGATCGCGGCGGGCGACACCGTGAAGCTCGTGTTCACCGTGAGCCTGAGCGGCCAAGGGAACAAGACAATCCAAGCGTTTGTGTACGACGCCACGGAGCCGTACACCTGGCGCACCGCGGAGAACCGCGCTTCCTTGCCCGTGAACGTTCGACAGCCGGCATGGCAGCCGTACGCGATTTACGGCAGCGTGATCGGCGTCATCGTCCTCTTCGTATTCGGGATGTACGCGAGGCGCAAGATCAAGGCCGGCGAGTGGCGCCCGATCCGCGGCCGGAGGCGGGAGAAGGGCGCCGACGAGGAGAAACGGCCGAGGAAGGAAATCAAGGAAGAGAAGAAGCGCCTCTAGGCGCCGTCCTTTGGGATTCCACTTTCTCGCGATCTCTCACATCTCTTTCGGAGCGCTGAGCCCCAGACCCTCCAATGCGTTCCGCAGGACGAGACGGGACGCATCGACCAGGCCGAGACGCGCACCCCGGAGACTCGCAGGTTCCGCCGTGAGCACGGGGCAGTCGCGGTAGAACAAGTTGAATTGGGACGCGAAATCCGCGGCGTACGCCGCGACGGCGTGGACGCGGCGGCCCTCCGCGGCCTCTCGCACGGTCGAGGGGAACTTGGCGATCCAGCGAATGAGCATCTGTTCCTGCGGGTGCACCAGGAGACGCAGATCCGAGGGGCCGTGCGCATCGGCCTTCGCGAGAATGCTGCACGCCCGCGCATGGGCGTACTGGAGGAACGGCGCGGAGTTGCCCTCGAAGCTCAGGGCCTCCTCCCAACGGAACGTGATCGCCTTCTCCGCCTGGACGCGGACGATGTTGTAGCGGACCGCCGCCACGCCGATCGTTTTGGCGATCTCCCGTTTCTTCGCCTCCGGGAGATCCTCGCGGCGCTTCGCGACCTCCGCATACGCGCGGTCGATCGCTTCGTCGATCAGGTCGTCAAGATAGACAACGCGTCCCTTGCGCGTCGACATCCGGCCCTCCGGGAGGTTCACGAACGCGTAGAAGATCGTTTCCGGTGCCCAGTCGATCCCCATCAGCCGGAAGGCCGCCTTCAATCGCTGGAACGAAAGTTTGTGATCCTCTCCGATGACGTCGATGGCGACGTCACACCGACCCATCTTGTTCAGGTGGTACGCGATGTCCCGGGTCGTGTAGAGGGACGTCCCGTCGCGCCGCACGAAGAAGTATTTCGCGGCGTCTCCCTCGAGGCCGAATTCAGTCAGGTCGAGGTAGTGGGCGCCGTCTTCCTCTTTGCCGAGGGGCATCAGACGCTCGATCACCCGCTGGACGCTCCCATCCAGGATCGCGTCGCTCTCCCAGAAGAACGAGTCGTACGTGACGTTGACGCGGCGAAGGGTTTCCAGGATGCCGCCAAGGACGGCCTCCCCGACCTTTCGGATGTCCTTCGTCAGCTGGACGTCGCCGCCCTCGAAACGCTGCGTGAGCCGTTCGATCTCGCGCTTCAGGTTCTCGTCGGCCTCGAGTTTGGCGCTCGCCCTCTGATACAGCTTCACGTAGCGGTACTCGATCCGCTCTTCTGCATCGGACGGGTCTTCGGGGAGATGGGTGACGGCCCAGTAGAGCAACACCATCTGACGTCCGATGTCGTTCACGAGGTACTCGCTCGTGACTTTGTATCCGGCCGCACGCAGGAGGCGGACGAGGGCGTCGCCGAGGAACGGGTTGCGGGCCCGGCCCACGTGCAACGGCCCGGTGGGATTCGCACTCGTGTGCTCGAGCAGGACCCGCTCCTTCCGGGCCGGCGACGTGCCATACGTCTCGCCGGCGGAACGGACCGCGGAGAGGACCAGCTCCGCGAAGGGGGCCGGGTCCACCGTGAAGTTGACGTACGGGCCTTCGGGCCGCAGCGGGGCGAACGGGGACTCGGGCTTCACGCGAGAGGCGCGCGTCGCAATCGAAGCCGGGGACGCTTTCAGCTCCTTGGCCCAACCATGCGCCGCCAGGGCGAAGAGGCCGTGGTCGGCGGGGGCCTCTTGGAGAATCCCCGGCGTCGTGACCCGGAGCTCGGACTCGATGGAGCGCCGGACCCGCTCCGCGCGATCCCGGAGCTCGGACCATGGGTCGTGGCCCATCACGTCACCCGATATCTCAGGATGGCCGCGATGCCGCCGAACGCCCTCAGGAGGAGCTGTCCTTCCTCCGAGTCGTTCGAGATGAGTTCGACCGTGGTTCCCATTCCCCCCGCGATCGAGGTGAGGTCTTCGATGAGGTCGCGGTTCTCGACGACGGTCAGGGTGCCTCCGTCCTTCGGGCACGGCGGCAACTCCCCGTCCTCTGCGACGGTCTTCTCACCTTCCCAGTCTCCGTTTGCGCAGCGGAGCTTGAGCCGGGACTTGCGCAGGCCCTCGGAAATGAGGAGCGTCTCGACCGCCCCGAGCTC
>Ga0209235_1000688_pt1 | contig 17526 bp, 15 predicted proteins | sample GraSoi013_1_20cm_4_FD_185817 | JGI IMG/M metagenome (GOLD analysis project Ga0209235, IMG submission 185817) | Grasslands soil microbial communities from the Angelo Coastal Reserve, California, USA - Sample 09_25_2013_1_20cm (SPAdes) (version 2) | ecosystem: Environmental > Terrestrial > Soil >... | reverse complement strand
GCCCTCGCTTTGTCGCCCGTGGCGTGGCGGGCAACCACGGAGAAGGGGGTAGCCTTGGGGGAGGGTGCCGCGGAGATCGGCGCTGCCTCCGGGGAAGATGCCTTGCTCGTCGGTGGGGCGGTCGAATTCACGGCGGCTTCCCTTCACGCGTTGGCGGTTGACAGGTTGAGGCCGGTGGCCATCTGGAGGATCCGCTCCTGGGTCGCGTCCCCGCGCACCACCTCGCCCACCTTGTCGCCCTCGTGCATCACCATGATGCGGTCGCACATGCCGAGGACCTCGGGCAGCTCGGACGAGATCATGATGATGGCCTTGCCGCTCCGCGCCAGGTCGACCATCAGCCGGTAGATCTCCGCTTTTGCGCCCACGTCGATGCCGCGCGTGGGCTCGTCGAGGATCAGGATCTCCGGCTCGGTCAACAGCCAGCGGGAGAGCAAAACTTTTTGCTGGTTCCCGCCCGAGAGGTTCCTCACCTTCTGCTGGAGGCTGGGGGTCTTGATGCGGAGCGCCTGGCGCATCCGCTCGCAGTCGGCGACGACCTTGCGGAACCGGACGAATGGCCCAGCCAGGTACCGCAGCAGGTTGGCGATGGAGATGTTGTCCCGCACGGTCGCGTTCAGGTACAGGCCGGTGAGCTTGCGATCCTCGGTGAGGAGCGCGAGCCCGTGCCGGATGGAGTCCGAGGGCCGGCGGATCTCCACCTTCTTCCCGTGCAGGTAGATCTCGCCCGAGGTCCGCGAATGGACGCCGAAGATGGTCTCGAGCAGCTCGGTCCGCCCGGCGCCCATGAGGCCCGCCAGTCCGAAGATCTCGCCGCGCCGCACCTGGAAGGTCACGTCGCGGAACCGCTTGCCGGAGTAGTTCCGCACGTAGAGGATCGGCTCGCCGACGGGCGTTTCCTCCTTGTGGAACATGTCGGTCAGCTCGCGGCCGACCATCTTCTGGATGAGGAGGTCGTGCGAGAGGGCCTGGATGGGGCTCGTGCCCACGTAGCGCCCATCGCGCAGGACGGTGACTTCGTTGCAGATGTTGAACACCTCATCCATCTTGTGGGTGATGTAGATGATCGAGACGCCCCGGTCCCGGAGCGAGCGGATGATGTTGTGCAGATTCGCCACCTCGGCCTCGGTGATGGCCGAGGTGGGCTCGTCCATGACGATGAGGCTCGAGTCGTAGGAGATCGCCTTGGCGATCTCGACCAGCTGGGTGTTGGCGATGGAGAGCTCCACCATCTTCTTCTCGGGGGCCACGGCGATGCCGAGCCGGCCGAGGAGCTCCCGGGTGCGCCGGTTGAGCTCCCTCATGTCCACCAGCCCGTACCAGGTGAGCGGCTCGCGCCCCAGGAAGATGTTCTCCGCCACCGTCATGTGCGGGATGGGGGACAGCTCCTGGTGGATCATCGAGATACCCATGGAGAGCGCGTGGTGGGTGTTGACGATCCTCACCTGCTCGCTGTTCAACTCGATGGTCCCGGAGTCGGGCGCGTAGATCCCGATGAGGCACTTCATCAGCGTGGACTTGCCCGCCCCGTTTTCTCCCATGAGCGCATGCACGGTCCCCTTCCGGACGTTCAGCTGGACCTGGTCCAAGGCGTGAACGCCGGGGAACCGCTTGGAGATGCCCTGCATCCTGAGGACGTGCTCGCTCATCGCCGCGGCCCTCCGGTGAAGCCCCGCCGACGCGAGCGCGCCGGCGGGGACCGGTCCTTCGGTCAGGCTACTTCTTCATGAACGACTTGTAGTTCTCCTTGGTGATCTTCTGGTACGGGATCCAGATGACGTCGTTCTTGGCGCGCGGATTGGGCTGGTGCTTGGCCGCGAGGTAGGCCCCCTCGATCGCGCCCTCGCCCTGGCCAACGGGATCCTGGTACACGCTCATGTTCAGCTCACCCTTGTCCATGGAGTCGAGGGCGTCCGGGCTGCCGTCGGTCCCGCCGACGTAGATCTTGCCCAGCTTGCCCGCGGCCTTGATGGCCATGAGCGCGCCGAGCGCCATCTCGTCGTTGTTGGAGGCGACCGCGTCGATCTTGTCGCCGGAGGCGAGCCAGTTCTCCATGATGGTCCGGCCCTCCGTGCGCTGCCAGTTGCCGGTCTGCTCGCGGATGATCTTGATGCCCGGGTACTTCGTGAGGACCTTCTTCGTGCCCTCGGTCCGCTTGATGGCAGCCTCGTTCTGTAGCTCGCCCATGAGGATGACGACGTTGCCCTTCCCGCCGAGCGCCTTGCTGACCTCCTCGCCCACGAATTGGCCGGCGTCGATGGAGTCGGAGCCCACGTAGAGCACGCCCTTGGGGAGGTTGTCGGGCTTGCGGTTCACGTAGACCAGCGGGACCTTGGCGGCGGTGACCTCCTTGGTCATGGGGCCCGTGGCCGCCGTGTCCACCGGCAGGATCACGATGGCGTCCATCTTCTGGGCCAGGAAGTTCTCCACCTGGCCGACCTGCTTGGCGCTGTCGTTCTTGGCGTCGACGATGGTCAGGTCGATGTCCTTGTGGGCCGCCCCCCACTTCGTCATCGAGTCCCGCACGAAGGTCAGCCACACGTCGTCGAACAGCGCCATGGTCACGCCGATCTTGACCTTCTTGTCGGCGGCCGACGCCGTGGAAGCAAACCCCAGCGCCGCGATCGTCATCAGTGCGATTGCCACTCTCTTCATGGATTCCGTCCCTCCTTAAGAGGTCTCGTCACGTTGCAACGGTTCCGATGCGTCCACTTCGCGATCTGAGCACCAGTCGGTGCTCAAACTGGGTTGTCGTCTTCCACCTCCTCTTGCTCGGACGACGCCGGCCGATCTCCGAGACCCGGACCGCGCGATGCTCGGCCAGGGAACGCTTCGCGGCCAGGCCGATTCAGAATGGGGTCGGGAGCCTAGCAGAGCGCGGCGGGTTGCCACAGCCCCCCCCCGGGCGCACAAGGCAGCTCGTCCAACCGGTCATCGAACCGATGGTGCGCGGATTCCGCGTGTGGTACCTGAAATCTGGTGCGTTTTTTCACCCACCACGGCTTCGCGTTCGGCGACCTCGCCGCGGGTTAGAGCCTGTGAGCTCTGCGGCGGACGCCCTCTTCTGGCACCGGTTCCAGTTCGGCTTCACCGTCACGTACCACTACCTCTTTCCCCAGCTCACCATGGGGCTGGCGCTCCTGATCGTGGTTTTCAAGCGGGCAGCGCTCCGCGGCGACGACCGCGCCGGAGATGCGGCGCGTTTCTGGGGGCGCATCTTCGGGATCAACTTCGCGATCGGAGTGGTGACTGGCATTCCACTCGAGTTCCAGTTCGGCACCAACTGGTCGCGTTTCTCGCAGTTCGCGGGCGGCGTCATCGGCACGACGCTGGCGATGGAGGGTGTCTTCGCCTTCTTTCTCGAATCGACGTTCCTCGGGCTCTTCCTCTTCGGCGAAAAGCGCCTGGGCCCGCGCGGGCACTTCGCGGCTGCTCTGGCGCTGTTCTTCGGTTCCTGGCTCTCCGGCTATTTCATCATCGCCAGCAACGCGTTCATGCAGTATCCGGTGGGTTACGCGGTGGGTGCGAACGGCAGGCTGGAGCTGTCGAGCTTCTGGAGCTTCCTGTTCAATCCCTGGGCGCTCTGGGAGTACGCGCACAACATGAGCGCGTCGGTGGTGACCGCGGCCTTCGCGGTCGCGGGCGTCGGGGCCTACTGGACGTTGTCTGGAGAGCACCGCGAGACGGCGGCGATCAACCTGAAAGTCGGCGTGATCGCGGGCCTCGTCGCCAGCGTTCTACAGATCTTTCCCACGGGCGACGCGCAAGGAAAGCTCCTCGCGCAGGCGCAACCGGCGACGCTCGCCGCCATGGAGGGCGCGTTCAAGAGCGAGCCGCGCGCGCCGATCGCGATCATCGGCCAGCCCGACGTCGAGCACCACAGGCTGGAGAATCCGATCTACGTTCCGGCCATCCTCAGCTTTCTCGCCTACGGACACTTCAGCGCCCCGGTGCGCGGTCTCGACGACATCCCGCGCGACGAGTGGCCGGACAACATCGAGCTCCTCTACTACGCCTACCACGTGATGGTCGGGCTCGGGTCGCTCTTCGTCGCGCTGCTGGCCATCGCGGCCTTCCTGCTCTGGCGCACGAGCCTGACCCGGACGAGATGGGCGCTCTGGGCGCTGATGCTTGCCGTGCCCTTTCCGTACATCGCGACGACCGCGGGCTGGCTGACGGCGGAGCTCGGACGTCAGCCCTGGCTCGTGCATGGGCTGATGCGCACCTCCGCTGGAACCTCACCGCTGGTCAGCGCCGGCGATACCCTCTTCACGACGCTCGGATTCTCCGGCCTCTACCTGGTGCTCGGCATCCTCTTCCTCTTCCTGGTCGGGCGCGAGATCGCCCGAGGTCCGCGGGCGCAGGGAGGTCACGAATGATCGCGCTCTGGTACGCGAACATCGCGGCCATGCTCGCCGTCTATGTCGTCCTCGACGGCTTCGATTTCGGCGCGGGCATCGTGCATCTCTTCGTCGCGCGCACGGACGCCGAGAGGCGGCAGGTGCTCGCCGCCATCGGACCGGTCTGGGATGGCAACGAAGTCTGGCTGATCGCGGCAGGCGGCACGCTCTTCTTCGCCTTCCCCGGGGCGTATGCGGCGGCGTTCAGCGGTTTCTATCTGCCACTGATGCTGGTGCTCTGGCTCCTCATCCTGCGCGGCACCTCCATCGAATTCCGCTCGCACCTCGCGAACCCGCTCTGGCGCCCGTTCTGGGACGCGGTGTTCGCGCTCGCCAGCCTCTTCCTCGCCGTCGTGCTGGGGGCGGCGCTCGGCAACGTGTTGCGCGGCGTCGGACTCGACGGAACCGGGTCCTTCTCGACGCCGCTCTTCAGCAATCTCCGCCCCGGGCAAAGGCCGGGCGTCCTGGACTGGTACACCCTCGGCGTCGGCGTGTTCACAGCCGCATCCCTGGCGGCGCACGGTCTCGGTTACTTGCGCTGGAAGACTTCCGGCGCCGTCCAGCAGCGCTGTGCGAGAGCGGCCGCCGCGCTGTGGACGCTGGTCGCGATCCTGTTCGTCGTCGGCACGGTAGCGACGGCGCGCGTCAGGCCCGAGCTGTTCAGCTCCATCGCAGCGCGTCCCTGGAGCTGGCCGTTCGTGCTCATTGCCGTGTCAGGTCTCGTCGCCGCGCCGATCGCCCACCGACGCGGCGCCGAGCTGGCCGCCTTCCTTGGGTCCGCAGCATTCCTCGCCGGAACCCTTGCCGCGACGGCAGCCGGCCTCTATCCCGTTCTGCTGCCGTCCGCGATCGATCCGGGATTCAGCGTTGACGCCGAAGCATCGGCAACAGGCGAGCACGGCCTCGCAGTCGGAGTGGTCTGGTGGACCAGCGCCATCGTGTTGGCGATCGCCTACTTCGCTTACCTGTTCCGCTCGCTCCGCGGAAAAGTCGCTGAGCCGGAAGCCAGGGAAGGATATTGAAAGGACGAACGGGCGCTCCACGCCACCGCGCGCCGGTTGTGATAGTAGGACGCCCCTTCCGGACAAGGAGGCACCATGGCGGTCAAGCCAATCCCCGAGGGCTACCACACGTTCACGCCGTACTTCGTCGTCGAGGGCGCGACCGACTTCATCGACTTTCTCAAGAAGGCGTTCGGCGGCAACGAGGTGTATCGCTTTCCCGCTCCCGGCGGAAAGATCGGCCATGCCGAAGTACGCGTGGGAGACTCGGTGCTGATGCTCGCCGACACCAACCCCGAATACCCACCGACGAGGATCGGTTCCTATCTCTACGTGACCGACGTGGACGCCACCTACAAGAAGGCGCTGACGGCGGGCGGGCAGTCGAGGCGCGAGCCGGCGAACCAGTTCTACGGCGACCGCGTCGCGACCGTCGCCGACCGATGGGGCAACACGTGGTCGATCGGCACGCACGTCGAGGACGTCCCGCCCGAGGAGATGGAGCGCCGCATGAAGGCGCAGAAGAAGTAGCGAGATCGTCCGAAGAACGTGCCGGCCCACGACTATTCGGCGATTCAGCCGAAGACGAGGGCGTTCCTCGAAGCGCTCGACGCGCAAGAGGAGCCGCCCATCTATACGCTGTCGTATCGCGAAGCTCGCGCCAAGGCGGGTGGCGAGAGTCGCCTGCCGATCCTAATGTACTTCCACGGCGGCGGCTGGGTCCTGGGGAACCGGGACACTCACGACCGGTCGATCCGCGAGATCGCCGACGGGGCCCACGCTGCGGTCGTGTTCGTGAACTACACGCCGTCTCCCGAGGCACGCTATCCGACGGCGATCGAGGAGGCGTACGCCGGGACCCGGTACCTGGCAGAGAACGGCGAATCGATGGGGCTCGATCCATCGCGGCTTGCAGTCTGCTTCCGGCGCTTCTCGTCACCGCCGAGAACGATGTCCTGCGCGACGAGGGAGAGGCGTACGCGCACAAGCTGACCGAAGCTGGCGTCCCCGTGACCTCCGCACGGTACCTGGGCACGGTGCACGACTTCATGCTGCTGAACGCCATCACCGACGATCCGGCCCCACGCGCCGCGATCGCGCAGGCGATCGCGTTCCCGAGGGAGGCGTTCGCTCAGAACTTGCCTGCCACGGAATAGCTCGTGTCAGTGACTCTTCCCGCTTCCATCACTTCCTTCAACCTGTGCAGGTTCGAAGTCACTTCTCCGGCGGGGAATTTGCCGATCAGCGCGAGTGCTGCGCCTCCCAGACTACCGAGAGGGATCTTCATCACTTCGCGAACTTCCGTCTGACCCGCTTCAGGTCCAGGCGCGAAATGGATTTCCCAGTGGGTTTTCAGTCCGGGTGCAGTGACCGTTTCGTATCGGAGCAACTCGTTCGTGCGCTCCTCGGTCACTTTCACCGTCCACTTCACCCGGATACCCAGGGGACCTTGTACGGTCCATCGAGAGGTGGCCGGACCGGTCGGCTCGATGGCCATGACGTCCCCCAAGAACTTCGGGAGATTCCTGAAATCCCGGTAGAAGCTGAAAACCTCCTCTACCGGGCGTTTGATCGTTACCGTCGCCTCGGTCACGTTTTCCTCGCCCGCATCGCGTCCTCGGCAAGCCGTTCGAATTCCGCTGCCGGGCGCAGCCCCGTGATCAACCAATGGTCGAGCAGCCAGGCCGGCGTGCCGCGTACGCCATGCTGGCGGCCAATCGATTCGGCCTCCCTGACGGCTGCCGCGGCACTGTCATCGGCAAGGGCAGCATGCAAAGCCGCGAGGTCAGCGCCCGACTCTCTCGCGTGGCGGTCGATCACCTCGGGATCCTCGAGATCCTCGCCAAGGACGAAGTGCGCTTCGAAGAGGCCTTTGCGTAACCGGGGGAAGACGTTTGGCTGGTGCCGCCGGGCCCACTCTGCAGCGGCCAAGGCTCGCCGCGTATCGGGAAGGCGCGGAGGCCAGCGCAGCGGCAATCCAGCTTCGCTGGCCTCGCGCTCCAGCATGCCGTACATCCACCCGTCGCGGGGTCCGGCGGGGATTCCCCCGGGCGGAATCTCCGGGTGGATCTGAAATGGCAACTCGACGACCTGAAGCCCGTAACGGAGGAGGATTGCGGTCCGTTGCTGCCCGACGTAGCAGAAGGGGCAAAGAAAGTCGTACCAGTGCAGCACCGGTGCGGGGTCGTCGTGCGTGCGCTCGCTCATCGTCTTCTGTCCTGCGCTGCACCGTAAGTGGGGAGCAGGGACGTCGCATCATCCATTGGTATGATGCGACGTTCGTCGCCGGGTCAGCGGTTCTTCAGCCGCGACAGCGCGCTGGCCAGGGCCGACGGGCCCTTCAACAGCCCCATCTGCGCGAACCAGCCGATCACTTTCGGGCACCCCGCGACGACGACGCGGAGCCAACCGTGCAGGGTCAGCTTGATGAGGCCGCTGTGGAGCTTCACCAGGATCTTCTGCTCCGGCTGGTCCGCGAAGACGTGCTGGAGGAACAAGACGGCCACGTCGCCCACCTCTCCCGAGGACTTCCGGCAGATGTCGTGCACGGCGCCCGGAGGGAGCGTCAGCTCGAAGTCCGGCTCCTCTGCCTTGCCCGGCTCGAAGCGCGGCTCTCCGCCGACGGCGTGGAAGTTGAAGTCGCCGGCAACGTCGGTGAACCGTACCCCCACGCAGGCAGCCTTGCTCAGCGAGGCCGCCGCCTTGCGGCCCGCCTCGCTCGTCTCGAACAACTCGCGAAGCATCTCCGCGCAGCTCTGGGCAGACGTCGCAGCTGGCTGCTCGGCCGGCATGCGCCGGGTCTATCATTCGCTCGCGATTGGCGAAATAGTCCGCGGGCCGCGCCCGTACGATGGTCGGAGATCCCATGACACGACACGTGTATCTCGCCGCCGCCCTGGTCCTTTCCTGCGCAGCGCCCCAGAAGCCGCAGATCACCGACGCAGCCGACCGCACCGAGCGCGATCGCTCGATGGATGCCCATCGCAAGCCTGTCCCGATGCTGGCTTTCTTCGGCGTCGGGTCCGGCAAGCGGGTCGGCGAACTCGGGGCCGGGGGCGGGTATTCCACCGAGCTGTTCGCGCGCTCGGTTGGGCCGGAGGGCGCGGTCTTCGCACAGGACACGCCGAACTGGGATGGCCCCGGGCTCACCAAGGCCTGGCAGGGCCGCCTGGCGCGCCCGGTGATGAAGAACACCACTCACGTCATCCGCCAATGGGACGAGCCGTTCCCGCCCGACCTGAAAGATCTCGACGCGGTCTACTCTGTGGCGGTCTACCACGACGCGATCGCCGAAAAGAGCGACACGGGCAGGATGAACCGCGCGGTGTTCGCGGCGCTCAAACCCGGAGGCGTGTACGCGATCATCGACAACAGCGCCCGGCCCGGGACCGGCGCAGCGGAGGTGGAGCGGCTGCACCGCATAGACGAGCAACTGGTGCGCGACGAGGTGCAGCGGGCCGGGTTCAAGCTGGTGGGCGAGAGCGATTTCTTGCGCAACCCGTCCGACTCGCGCGACTGGAACGCCGACTCCACCGTCAACAAGACGCATTCGCAGGATCGATTTGCACTCAAGTTCGTGAAGGATTCGTCGGCGGTCGCCAGGAGCGACAATCCGCTGCTCGCGCCCTGGGACGGACCCTTCGGCGGCGTGCCGCCCTTCGGCAAGTTCAAGGTGGCCGACATCAAGACTGCCATGGAGGAGGGGATCGCGCAGGAGCTGGCCGACGTCGATGGTATCGCCAACGATTCCCAGCCGCCCGACTTCGCCAACACCATCGTGGCGATGGAGCGCGCCGGCCAGCCGCTGAACCGCGCCAGCGCCGTCTTCGGCATCTACACCTCGACGATGAACGACGAGGAGATGCAGAAGATCCAGAGCGACATCTCGCCCAAGCTGGCAGCGCTGCAGGACAAGATCGTGCAGAACCCGAAGCTCTTCGCGCGCGTCGCGGCGGTGTACGAGAAACGCGATGGTTTGCAACTGACCCCGGAGCAGCAGCGGCTGCTCTGGCTCGACTACACCGGGTTCGTCAGGCAAGGCGCCAAGCTCGACGAGGCGGCGAAGAAGCAGCTCGCCGACCTCAACCAACAGCTGGCCACGCTCTCCACCAGGTTCAGCCAGAACCTGCTCGCCGAAGAGGGCACGCAGATGGTGCTGCTGGAGAAAGAGTCCGACCTGGCGGGGCTCTCGCCGGCTCTTCGCGAGCAGGCAGCGGCCGCGGCGGCGTCGCAGGGCAAGCCGGGAAAGTGGGCCATCGTCAACACGCGCTCGAGCACCGATCCTTTCCTCACCTTCTCGACCCGGCGCGATCTGCGCGAGAAGGTCTGGCGCATGTTCATCATGCGAGGCGACAACGGCGATGCGCACGACAACAACGCGACCATCGCCCAGATCCTCAAACTGCGGGCGCAGAAGGCGCACTTGCTCGGCTATCCATCGTACGCCCACTGGAAGCTCGAGGACCAGATGGCCAAGACGCCGGAGCGCACCGTGGAACTGATGGAGGCGGTGTGGAAGCCGGCGGTCCAGCGGGTCCGCGAGGAAGTGGCCGACATGCAGGCCATCGCGAACAAGGAGAAGACTCGCATTCGCGGAGGAGCCGGCTCCGCTGGCGACGGGCGGAGCCCGAAGGGCGCAGCACCGATAGAGCCGTGGGATTACCGGTTCTATGCTGAGAAGGTGCGCAAGGCGAAGTACGACCTCGACGAGAACGACGTGAAGCCCTATCTGCAGCTGGAGAAGCTGCGAGAGGGAATGTTCTGGGTGGCAGGCCAGCTCTTCGGGTTCAAGTTCATGCCCGTCGCCGACGGGTCAGTGCCGGTGTATCAGTCGGACGTGCGGGTCTGGGAGGTGCAGGACCAGGATGGCAGGCACCTGGGCCTCTGGTACTTCGATCCCTATGCGCGGCCTGGCAAGAACTCCGGCGCGTGGATGAACGAGTACCGCCCGCAGTCGCACCTGCTCGATCAGCCGGTCATCGTCTCCAACAACGCCAACTTCGTGAAAGGCAAGGACGGCGAGCCGATCCTCATCTCCTGGGACGACGCCGACACGCTGTTTCACGAATTCGGCCACGCGCTGCACGGGCTCAACTCCAACGTCACCTATCCGCAGTTGGCCGGCACCAACGTGCCGCGCGACTACGTGGAGTTCCCCTCGCAACTGCTCGAGCGCTGGCTGTCGACGCGGCAGGCGCTCGACCAGTTCGCGCTGCATTTCCAGACCGGGCAGCCGGTGCCGGCCGACCTGGTCAAGAAGATCGAGCGCACCGAGACCTTCAACCAGGGGTTCAAGACGGTGGAGTACCTCTCCTCTGCGCTGGTGGACATGAAGCTGCATCTGGCCAAGGAGCCGACCGCGGATCCGCGCCAGTTCGAGAAGGACACGCTGGCCGCGCTCGGCATGCCACGCGAGATCGTCATGCGGCACCGTACCGCGCAATTCCATCACATCTTCGCCGACGGTTACGAGGCGGGCTACTACAGCTATCTCTGGTCGGATACGCTCTCGACCGACGCCTACGAGGCGTTCCTGGAGGCCTCGGGGCCTTACGACAAGGCGGTGGCGAAGCGGCTGCACGACGACGTCTTCAGCGTGGGTAACACCGTGGACCCGGCGGAAGGCTATCGCGCCTTCCGCGGCCACGACGCCGGCATCGGCGCGCTGATGCGGCGGCGCGGCTTCGCAACGGGGGACGCAACCGCCCGCACGCGCTCCACGCCCTGATGCCCGAGTGGACTGTCCGGCAACTCGTCGATCAATTGAAGGCGCTCGGCATGCGCGAGGGCGGTGTGCTCCTGGTGCACACCTCGTTCCGGAAGGTCCGGCCCGTCGAGGGAGGACCGCTCGGGCTGATCGGCGCCCTTCGCCGGGCGCTGGGGCGCGACGGCACGCTCGTGATGCCGACCATGACGAGCGGCGACACCGTGTTCGAGCCGGGATCGACTCCCAGCTACGGGATGGGGATCACCGCGGAGCTCTTCTGGCGGCAGCCCGGCGTCCTGCGGAGCACGCACCCCGGCGGCTCGTTCGCGGCCGAAGGGCCGCAGGCGGAGCGCATATGCCAACCCCAGCCGCTCTCGCCGCCGCACGGACCCGACAGCCCAGTCGGGCGAGTGCATCGCCTGGGCGGCCAGGTCCTGCTGCTCGGTGTCACGCACAGCGAGAATACGATGCTGCACCTCGCCGAAGCGATCGCTCGGGTGCCGTACGCGGTTTCGCATCCGTGCGTCGTCGAAGCGGACGGAATCCCGCGCACTGTGATGGTTCCAGAGACCGATCACTGCTGCGCAGGTTTCAAGCTCGCGGGTGAGTGGCTTCGCGCCCGCGGCCTCCAGCGGGAGGGAAAGGTCGGGAATGCAGACGCATGTCTCAGCGACGCCCGCGACCTCGTGGAGGTGGCGGTCGAGCACCTCGCCATCCATCCACTCGTCTTCCTTTGCCCGCACGGAACCGGATGCGGCGAGTGCGAAGCGGCCCATGCGAGCATCCCGGGCGTGGGTTCCCCTTGACATTGCGCCGGCTGCCGTCCCAGAGCTTTTCCTCTCTGGACGCTATCGGCCGCAGTCCGGCCAGCGCGTCGCGATCGTCATCAACCAGCTGCTCAGCACGCTGACCGGGCTCGTCGGTGGGCTCGTGCCCTGACGCGGAGCCCGACGGCCCGACGCTGAAGCGCAGTCATTCGAGCTGACCGAGGGCTGGCGAAACCGGCCCTCGATGGCTTTGAGCGGCTTGACAGATCCAACGGTCGATGTTGCTTCCCGGATCGCGATTCCGGCTGGGTGCTCGTGCGCTCGGCACAGGTGAGCGCACGCGGGAGGAGGACATGGATCTCGAGCTCAGGGGCAAGCGGGCGGTGATCACTGGTGGCAGCGTGGGAATCGGCCTCGCCGTGGCGCATGCGCTCGCGGCGGAAGGAGTGGACCTGGCGATCGTTGCCCGCGATCGCGCGCGGGCCGAGCGTGAGGCAGGCGAGATCGCCGCGTCGCACCGCGTGAAGGCGGTGGCGATCGCGGCGGACGTCTCGAAGGCCGGCGAGATCGAGCGGAGTTGCGCGCGCGTTGCCGACGTCTTCGACGGGATCGACATCCTGATCAACAACGCCGGCACCGGCAGCTCCGAGAAGATCATGGAGGCCGGCGACGACCGCTGGCAATACTATTGGGACCTCCATGTCATGGCGGCGATCCGCTTGTCCCGCGCCTTGGTGCCGCTCATGCGCAAGCGCGGCGGCGGCGTGATCGTCAACACCGCCTCGATCTGCGCCAAGCAGCCGCTCGGATACGAGCCCATCTACAACACCACCAAGGCTGCGCTGGTGATGTTCTCCAAGTGTCTGGCCAATGAGCTCGTCAAGGACGGCATCCGGGTCAACGCGATCAACCCTGGGTTGGTCTTGACGCCAGACTGGCGCAAGACCGCGGGCATCCTCACGGCTGGGACGGGGAAGACGCCCGAGCAATACCTGGACAACGTCGCGAAAGAGAACGCGCCCATCGGCCGGTTCGCGACCCCCGAGGAGCTGGCCCACTTCTACGCGTTCCTCTGCTCGCCGCGGGCAAGCTACTGCCTGGGCTCGAGCTACTACGTGGACGGCGGGTGGCTGCGAACCGTCGAGTGATCTGCCGCCCGTCGCCTGTCGCGTGCAGCGGGGAGGAGGACTGATGAGGACGATCCGGATCGCCGAACCGGCGGACGCGCGGGAGGTGGCCGGCATCTACGGGCCGATCGTGGCTCATACCGCCACCTCGTTCGAGACCGAGGTTCCGACGGAAATGGAGATGGAGCGCCGGATCTCCTCGACGCTCGCGTTCTTGCCGTGGCTCGTTTGCGTCGACGGGGAGCGCATGGCGGGGTACGCTTACGCGTCGAAGCATCGCGAACGAGCCGCTTACCGCTGGTGCGTCGACGTGAGCGTCTATATCCGTGACACCTGCCGGCGCTCCGGGGTGGGTCGCGCGCTCTACACGTCTCTGTTCGCTCTGCTCCGGCTCCAAGGCTTCTGCGCCGCGCACGCCGGGGTCACGCTTCCGAACGAGGCGAGCGTCGGCCTTCACGAATCGCTCGGCTTCCGGCCCATCGGCGTCTATCCGCGCGTCGGTTTCAAGGACGGCCGGTGGCACGACGTCGGCTGGTGGCAGCTCCCCCTGCGCGATCGCAGTGGAGAGCCGGGGCCGACGTTGCCCATGGAGGCGCTGCGGCGAGCGGCGGGGTGGGACGAGGCGATCGCCGCAGGGCTGAAGCTCCTCTCCCGTTGAGGCGGGTGTCAGGCGGTGCGCAGGCGCTCCGGCTGCGAGACGTCATCCGAGGGCGGCGCCTCGTCCAGCTCGAACCAGAAAAGTGCGCCACCGCGCGCGCCCGCCCGCACGCCGAGAGAACCGCCATGCGATTCGACCAGTCGCTTCACGGTAGCGAGGCCGAGGCCGATGCCGGGAGCGCCGGTGTCGGCCCCGCGGATGTACGGCTCGAAGATCCGTGTCCCCAGTTCCGGCGGAATGCCCGGACCCGTGTCCTCGACCTCGAAGAGCACCCGGCCCCGGCGCTGACGAGCGCGCAGGAAGACCTGGCGGATCTCCGCGTCGCCCAGGTACTTCAGCCCATTGCGCAAAAGATTGCCGAGCACGCTGAGGAGCACACCGGGGCTGCAGGCCACCATGCAGTCGGACAAGTCTTCGATGAGCAGGGTTGCCTGGCGCTGCGCCGCGAACGGCCGCAGCTCTTCGACCAGGCCGCTGGCGACGGCGCGCACCCCGGTCCGCGCGCCCGCTTCGGGCGCGGCGCCCGCGCGCGCGAACTCGAAGAGGCCATCGACGATCCCGCGCACCCGCGAGAGGCTGGCGTGCGCGCGGTCGAGCGCCTCGCGGGACTGGCTGGGATGGCGCCCGATCACGGAGAGCGCCACGCTCACGGAGGAGAGCGGGCTGAGCACGTCGTGGGCGACGCGCGCGGCGAACTCCTCCAGCTCCTCCGCCTTGCGCTGCATGAGGGCGTTGTGCTGCTGCTGAACGCGCTGGACCTGTCTCATCACGCGCACCGTGGCGAAGGCGGCGACTCCCGCGAGCAATGCGCAAACCGTGGCGAGCTGCCAGGCCATCCGGCTCCCGCGTGCCCGCACCGCTTCGATGCGCTCGGCGGCGCTCTCGGCTACGCCGACGTTGTAGGCGACGAGATCCTGCGCCACCAGGCTGGCTGCATCGCCGAGCGGCCGCAACTCGCCGCGAGCGATTTTGCGGGCGCGGTCGCGATGACTGCCCGCCGCCTGCTCCAGCGCCCTCTCCGCGGCCTGCTCGAAAGCGCGCAGCGCGCTCCTCAGCTTGCCCAGGAGCGCCGCTTCCCGTTCGTCGGTGGGGAGCGCTGCGGCCTGTGCGAGCAGGTTGTCGATGCGCCGTCGAGAATCCACCACCTCGTCCAAGGCTTCGTCGTCACCCTCGATGGCCTCGATGACGCGCGCGTGCATCTCGCGAAGCTCCGCGCGCAGATCGCTGACGACGCGGATGTCGGGCGCTGCGTCCCGTGAAATCCGCGCCGCGTCCGTATCGATGACGCGCACGGACCGCTGCACGAGCAGCATTGCCCCGAAGTAGGCGGAGACCACGGCGACGAAGGCGACGGCCAGGACACGGATCGAGCTCGTCATCGTGTTCTTCAACACTAACGGGCTCGACGACGTCCGGCACTGCCAGATACCATCGCGACATACGAGGGATGCGGCGAAGAGGCCATGAGGTAGGAGACGGCACGCATCGTCTGGCGATTCGTAGAGGCATGGTACGGTGTCGCGGGTCTGCACGCGGAGGATGGGGGTGTCGCTGCCTCTGCTCGCCGAGTTGAAGCGCAGGCGCGTCTTCCGCGCGCTGGTCGGCTACGGTCTCGCCGCCTTTGCGGTTCTCCAGATCAGCGAGCCGGTCATGCACGGGCTGCATTGGCCCGAGTCCGTGCTCAGCTACGTCGTGGTCGCACTGGCACTCGGCTTTCCCATCGTGGTGGGCCTCGCCTGGATCTTCGACGTGAACGCAAGGGGGATCGAACGGACCCGGTTTGCATCGCCGATGGCCGCTCCTGGCCGCGCTCGAGTCGCGCTGGTGCTGGCGGGCATCGGTCTGCTCGCGGCGACTCCCGGCCTGACCTGGTACTTTCTCTGGCGAGGTCGCGATCGACCCGCGACCGATCTGCCGCGAGCGGCTTCCGTCGCCGTCCTACCCTTCGTGAACCACAGCGACGACAAAGAGAACGAGTACTTCTCCGACGGCATGACGGAGGAGATCATCAATGGCCTCGCGAACGTGGAGGGAGTTCGCGTGGTCGCCCGCACCTCCGCATTCTCCTTCAAGGGGAAGAACCTCAACGTCCGCAAGATCGGCGAGGAGCTGAACGTCTCCGCGGTGCTGGAGGGGAGCGTGCGCCGGGACGGCAATCGCCTGCGTGTATTCGCGCAGCTCATCGGCGTCGCGGACGGCTATCACATGTGGTCGAAGACCTACGACCGCGAGCTCAAGAACGTCTTCGCGGTGGAGGACGAGTTGGCGGCCGCAATCGTACAGGCGTTGACTCCGAAGCTCGTGGCGGATCGTCCGCTGGTGCAGCCGACCACCGCGAGCACCGAGGCCCACGACCTGTATTTGAAGGGCCGCTACCTGTGGAACCAGCGTACCGAAGAGACGTTGAGAAAGGCGAAGGCGCGATTCCGGAAGGTGCTCCAGCGCATGAATCTCGATTGAGCACGGTCGGATCGGATGACTGGTCGAGGTAGGGCCGGAGCCGAGGGCGTGATGAGTCAAGCGCGATGGGCGGTCAGGATGGCCGCTGCAGAGCGCTCGACGTCCTCCCGCGCCGTGCTCCAGTTGCACACCGAGATGCGCATCAGCGTCCGTCCGCGCCAGACGGTTCCCGAGAGCCAGCAAGTGCCGTCGCGCTGCACGCGCGAGATGATCTCGCGGGTCCACGCGTCGCCTTCTTCGACGGACGACCCGGGACGCTCGAAGCGCACCAGCACCTGGTTGAGCACCACTTCGTTGACCACGCTCACTCCCGGTGCTGCCGAGAGCCGCTCGGCGAAGAGGCGGGCGTGGTCGCAGCAGCGCTCGACCAGGGCGGCGATGCCGGCGCGGCCGAGCGATCGGAGCGCCGCATAGACCGTGAACCCGCGTGCCCGGCGGGAAAACTCCGGCGTCCATTCGTAGTTGTCGCGCTCGCTGCTCGAACGCTGCAGATAGGCCGCGGTCCGCGCCATGGCGACGCGGTGGGCGGCGGTGTCGCGCACGAAGGCGAGACCGCTGTCATAGGGAACGTTCAACCACTTGTGCGCGTCGGTGGCCCAGGAGTCCGCGGCGCTGACGCCCTCGAGCAGGTGGCGGAAGCGCGCGCTCGCCGCGGCCCAGAGGCCGAATGCGCCGTCGACGTGCACCCAGGCGTTGCCGTGCGCGCGCGCCAGGCGGGTGATCTCGCCAAGCGGATCGAACGAGCCGGTGTTCACGTTGCCGGCTTGCGCACAGATGATGGCGGGCGCGCCCTCGGCCGCCCGGAGCGCCTCGCGCAGCGCCTCGGGCAGCATGCGGCCCTGACTATCACTCTTGACTTTGACGACGCAGGCATCGCCCAGGCCGAGCAGCCGGAGCGCGCCGTACACGGTGATGTGCGCTTCATCGCCGGCCAGCACGACGAGGCGCGGCGCGCCGATGAGCCCCTGCGTGGCGACGTCCCATCCGGCGCGCGCCAGCACCGCCTGCCGGGCAGCCGCGAGGCAAGTGGTGTTCGCCATCTGCCCACCGGTGACGAAGCCCATGCCGGTCCCTTCGGGGAGGCCGAACAATTCACGCAGCCAACCGAGCACCGTCTCCTCGACGATGGCCGCGGCGGGCGAGAGCACGAACAGCCCGGCGTTCTGGTCCCAGGCAGTCGTCAACCAGTCGGCCGCCAGCGCCGCCGGGACGCTGCCGCCGATGACGAAACCGAAGAAGCGCGGACCGCCGCTGGCGACGATGCCCGGGTCGGCCTTGCGCGCCAGCTCCTCGACGATGCGCGCGGCGGGTTCCCCCTGCTCGGGCAAGGGACCGGCCAGCGCGGTCCGCATGGCCGCCACATCGGCGGCGGCGCCGACCGGCCGCGCGTGGAGGCCCTCCAGGTA
>Ga0209235_1000685_pt1 | contig 17548 bp, 24 predicted proteins | sample GraSoi013_1_20cm_4_FD_185817 | JGI IMG/M metagenome (GOLD analysis project Ga0209235, IMG submission 185817) | Grasslands soil microbial communities from the Angelo Coastal Reserve, California, USA - Sample 09_25_2013_1_20cm (SPAdes) (version 2) | ecosystem: Environmental > Terrestrial > Soil >... | reverse complement strand
CGCAGCATCATGACCCTCGCAGAAGTCGAGGCCGCGCGCGTGCACCTTGTGCTCGCGAAAGAATCCCTGTTTCAAAGCTCGGACGAGCAAACGAAGGCGTCGGTCATTCTAAAGTTGAAAAACGGCCATTCGTTACCGGGCGCCGCCGCGCAGGGAATCGTCAACATGGTCGCCAGTGCCGTCAAAGGCCTCATGCCGGAGAAGGTAGTCCTGGTCGACTACCGGGGCAAGATCCTGTCACGCAACGGGGGCCCCGAAAGCGGGCTTTCGGCGCAACAACTGGATGCGCGGCAAAGAGTGGAAACGGAGCTCGCCGGAAAAATCGTTCAGATTCTCGAACCAGCAGTGGGTCAGGGCAAAATCCGCCCGCAGGTTTCCATCGTCATGAACTTCGAGCAAGTAGAAGAGACCGTGGAACAGTACGATCCGCAACACAGCGTCATTCGAAGCGAGCAAAAGCAGCAAGAGCGTCAACCGAAGACGGAACGCGTCGGCGGTATCCCCGGCTCGCCGAGCACTCCGAGTAACAATCCGGCGGGCGCGCCTGCGGCACAAGCGGACCAATCGGCTGACAGCACCAACTCCGATTTCGTGAAGCAGAACGAAACGATCAATTATGAAGTGAGTAAAGCCGTTCGCCATGTGGTCAATCCCGTCGGAAAGATCGAACGGGTTTCCGTTGCGGTCGTTATCGATAATCACGCCAAGGTCACAACAGGCAGCGACGGCGAGGAACAAACCAGCCAGGAGCCTCGTACTCCGGAGGAAATGAAGAAATATCGGGACCTGGTTACCGCGGCCATCGGTTTCAATCCCGATCGGGGCGATCAGCTCACTGTTGAGAATATTTCCTTTCAGGGTGAGACCGAACTGATCGAGAAACCCGGGTTCATCGAGAAACGGGGCCCGACGATAATGATGTTTTTGCGGTATCTCATCATTCCGGTTGTATTCATCATTCTGTACCTGTTGTTCCTCCGTCCCGTGCAGAAGTCGGTATTCGCGAATTGGGCCACAACAGCGCCGACCGCGAGAAACTCGCCTTTGGTGCCGGCAAACCTGCAGACGCCGATGACGGTGAAACAATTCGAGGCCCAGCTTAGCGGAGCCTCCTCACATGGGAATGCGGATGGTGACTCGATGCCGCTTCCTACTCCGAACAAGATTGATATGATCCGCAAGCGCGTGGTCGAGCACGCTCAGTCGGATCCGGAAGCTGTTGCCCGGCTCGTTCGAACCTGGCTTGCCGATGAGAAGAACAGATGAAAAGCGGTGATGTGAAGATGGCTGCAACGCTCTTCGTTCTGATGGGCGAGGAGACCGCGGCCGAGGTCTTACGCTACCTGAATGAGGCGGAGATTGAGGCGATCTCTAGGCAGATCTCGAACGTCGGGTCGATTCCAGCGGAGGAAGCGGAGAAATCCGCCGAGCAACTGTACCAACTTCTGGTGGCGAACCGGTCCATTTCTGAGGGCGGAGTTGAATACGCCAAGAAAGTTATTCTGCGGACGTTGGGTGCCGGTCCCGCCAGGCGCATCATGGACCGCCTAACTCACAGCTACTCCAACTCCAATGCGTTCGAGGCCATCGATCGCCTGAATCCGATGCAGCTTTCACAATTCATCCAAAACGAACATCCCCAGACGATCGCGCTGATACTCGCGCATCTCACCCCCAGTAGTTCCGCTGCGCTGCTCGAATCCTTGCCTGGAGATATTCAGGCGGACGTGGCCATGCGGATGGCCACCCTGGAGACAATCTCGCCCGACGTGATTCGGGGGATTTCGACCGTACTCGAAGAGAAACTTAAGCCCGTCGCTCCATACGCCCATAACCACGGGTATGGAGGTATTCGAGCTGTTGCCGAGCTTCTCAACCGCATAGATCGCCGCAAAAGCCGGACCGTTCTCGAAAAGATCGATACCATTCAGCCGGACGTGGCAAATTCGATTCGCGAGTTGATGTTCGTATTCGAAGAGATCGCCACCCTCGACGACACTGCCATTCGTGAGATTTTGCAGCGCGTGGATCGAAGGACCCTTGCGGCAGCGCTGAAAGGCGCCAACGAACAGCAGCAACAGCAATTCTTCCGTAATATGTCCGGGCGTGGCGTCGAGATGATGAAGGAAGAAATCGACATCATCGGTCCGATCAAGATCAGGGACGTCCATGCCGCTCAGCAACGCATTGTCAACGTTGTCCGCCAGCTTGAAGAAGAAGGGCTTATCAATCTCGGCGACGGCAGTGGTGATGAATATGTCGTTTAGGATCATTCGGGGCGCCGGCCGCGTTCAAAAGCTCAAAGTCAGCCTTCCCGGTGAAGCCAAGGCCCTTAGCGGCTCGCATGAACACGTCATGGATGTCGAGAAGCAGGCATTCGAGCAGGGCTACGCCGAAGGCGAGCGCATCGGCAAAGAGATGGGCGAGAAGATGGTGGAGACCATTGTGAAACGTTACGATCACGCCATTGCGCGGCTGGCCGAGACACACAAAGCTCTCGCTGATTCGATGGAGGAAGAGATCGTTCGCCTGGCTTTGGCAATCTCGCGCAAGATCGTACAGCGAGAGCTCGCCATGGATCCGGATATTGTCTCCGCCGTAGCGGCTGTTGCGCTCAAGCGCGTATCGAGTCACCAATCCATTACGCTGCGGGTCAGCCGGCAGGATTTCGGGCGAGTTCGTGCTGCGATTGCAACAACAAATCCAGCGGTTCAGGTTATAGAGGACACATCGCTGGAGCGAGGAGACTTCGTCGTCGATACGGGGCAAACACATCTCGACGGCCGCATCGCCAGTCAACTCGAAGCGATCGGTCACGTCCTATTCGACGATTAGGCATGTTAGACCTTTCGCGCTTTCATCACCGGCTTCAGTACGCGGATCCGATCGGCGAGTTCGGTACCATCGAAAAAATCGTCGGCAATACCATCGAATCGCACGGACCCAATGTGACGATGGGATGCGTGTGCTGGTTGGAAAATCAGGGCAGGCGAATTCCCGTAGAGGTGGTTGGCTTTACAGCGGGAAAAGTGATCGCGATGCCGCTCGGAAAAATCGATGGCATCAGACAAGGCGATATTCTGCAAGCGTCGGGACGTACGGCCACCATCGGCATGAGTGAAGAGCTACGGGGGCGAATCCTCGATGGTCTGGGAAGGCCGATCGACGATAGACCGATGCCTCTCTTGCTGGACCGGCAGGATCTCTACACCGATCCGGCAAACCCATTACGCCGCGACCCCATTCGCGAGCCCCTGCAGACCGGCGTTCGCGCCATTGACGGTTTGCTTACCTGCGGTCTGGGCCAGCGAATCGGAATTTTCGGCGGCAGCGGTGTCGGCAAGAGCAGCTTGTTGGGAATGATCGCGCGCTACACGAGCGCTGATGTCAATGTGATTGCGCTCATCGGTGAGCGTGGACGCGAGGTACGTGAATTCATTGAAAACGACCTGGGTACGGAAGGACTGAAACGCTCCATCGTTATTGCATCCACATCGGATCAGCCCGCCCTCGTCAGAATCCGAGCTGCATTTGCGGCTACAGCTGCGGCCGAATACTTCCGTGACCGCGGACATAACGTCATGCTGATGATGGATTCGATCACGCGGTTCGCCATGGCTCAGCGCGAGGTCGGCCTTGCGGCCGGGGAGCCGCCTTCGTCCAAAGGCTATACCCCCTCGGTGTTTTCATTGATGCCCAAACTCCTCGAACGATCGGGCAAATTCGCGAAGGGCAGCATTACCGCGTTTTACACCGTTCTCGTCGAAGGCGACGATATGAATGATCCTATTGCCGATCACGCGCGATCGATTCTGGATGGCCACATTGTGCTCGATCGCGAACTGGCGACACGCGGCCAATATCCATGTATCGACGTGCTGTCCAGCATCAGCCGTCTTATGCCGCATCTCGTGAGGACGGAATTGAAGAATGCCGCCTACGAGATCCGCGACCTGATAGCCACCCACAAAAAATCCGAAGATCTCATCAACATCGGCGCGTATAAGCGGGGTTCGAATCATCGCATCGATGCTTCAATCGACAGAGCGGACGCGATCAAGGCATTTCTTAAACAACGTCCTGAAGAATTCTCGCAACTCACGATCACCCAACTGCAGCTCGTCCAATTGGCACAATTGCAGTGAAGGATGAACTGAAAGCCAGTCTGAAAAGACTGGGCCGCCTTGCCCAGATCAAACAGACATACGTGTCTGTGGCTGAAGCTAACGTGCGGAACGCTGAAGGCGAAGTCCGGCAACTGGAATCAGCCGAGAGCAAGCTGACCGGGAACATCCAGGGCAAGCAGGCAGAAATCGCCTATCTGCAGACCGCTACGGGACACGATGTGCAAAGTGGCGAAAGATATATTCAAGCCCTGGAATTGCAGCGAAGATCGATGCGCGAACAGAAGATGGTCGAGAAGGTTCAGGAACACCGATTGCATCAGTGGGAACACCAGGATGACGCGGCAAGTCAGAAATCGCAAGACGAGATATCGATTGGCCGCTTCGTTCGAATACGGCGACAGAACTAGATACCGAAGTTATCCATCAATATTCATCGCGCTGGACTTTATCGGGCTGCTGCAAGAAACCATGAGCTCAAACGATAGCCCGATGCTAGGATTGGTCCCTTTATGGATGAAGATCGAGTCAGAAAATGGTTGCACGACTTGAATAATCGCATCGGGACGGTCCTTGGCCAGGCGGAGCTCTTGCAGTTGGAGAACCTCAGCGCCAAAGCGCGCGAGCGTAGCAAGCTCATCGAAGAGAAGACGATCGAGATCCGCCAGATGATTCGAGATGTCGGCGACCACCTGTTGGGTTGATCGGCCAGGGGACAGACACCTAAATCACCTAAAATTCAGTGCAAAGTTCTTTGATTGAATTTAAGTGATTTAGGTGTCTGTCCCCGAATTTCCCTCCTGCCGGATGTCAGCCTTTTGACGCCCATTTCTTCGTAACTCCTTCATTTTTTGTTGCGTGCTAACGGTATGAGGCGTGCTTTTCACTGTCCGGAAAATGAAGGAGGCGAACAGTGCCCGAAGAACAAGTCGTCGAAGGAAAGGAATCCGAACCGTTGCCAATGTCTGGGTTCCCTATCGGCAATTCGTTATTCAGTTATGAGTGATACGCAGACTGCACTGACAACTCGAACCGACGCCATACTGCACGACTTGACCTCCGTCTATGACGTTCCGGTGCATATCACCATTGACGTCGGACGCCTACGCCTTCGTGTCCGAGATTTGTTGCGGCTGGCGCCTGATTCGATCATCGCGCTGAAGAAACCGGCTGGAGAACCATTTGAGATCAGCATTAACGGAGTACAGGTGGCGCGGGGCGAGGTAATCAATGTCGAGCAATCGTCCGCTATCAGGATTGTCGAGGTTCATAAGCCAGGAGGGCTGACTTCATGATCGCGTTCCAGGTGATCGGATCCCTCGTTTTAATCCTCGGCGGCCTCGTGCTTGTTCTCCAACTCCTAAAGAAATATGTGCCTGCGATGGCCGGGCCGCGCGATCTTTCCGTGATCGAACAGCTCCATCTGGGAGATCGATGCCGCCTCATGGTTGTCAAAATCCGCGGTGAAGAACTATTGATCGGTGTTACGCGCGAGCATATTTCGATCCTGGACAAATTGGCACAATGAACTACTGGGTCTTAACCAATCTGCTGGCTGTGTCGCCGCCAGTCCAATCGACGCTGAAGCTGGATATGACAAGCGCCAATGGGCAGGTTCAAATGACGATGCCGGTGCAGATCATGATCCTGCTGACGCTGCTCACCTTTCTGCCGGCAATCATCATCTCGCTCTCGTCATTCACGCGAATCATCATTGTGTTTCACTTCTTGCGGCAGGCTCTGGGGACGCAGGAAGCTCCTTCGAACCAAATTTTGATTGGACTTGCGCTGTTCCTGTCTTTCTTCATCATGAACCCAACCTTAACCGCGATCTACAACGACGCGTACGAGCCATGGTCTAAGGGCGAAATCGACCAGGCCCAGGCGTTGGAGAGAGGATCCCAGCCTCTCAAGCAGTTCATGTTGAGAAGTACTCGGGAGAAGGATCTGCAACTTTTTATGGAGATGTCCGGCGGCCCGAAACCCAAGGGGCCCGATGATCTGCCGATGCGCGCCGTCATGCCGGCATTCATGATTTCGGAGATCAAGACAGCGTTTCAAATCGGGTTCGTCCTGTTTCTACCATTTCTGGTCATCGACATGGTCGTATCTTCGGTATTGCTTTCGATGGGGATGATGCAACTGCCGCCGGTGATGGTATCGCTGCCGTTTAAGGTTCTCCTATTCATTATGGTGGACGGCTGGGGATTGGTTGTCTCCTCGCTGGTTAAAAGCTATGTCTGAAGAAATGATTCTGAGACTAGCGAGGCAAACGCTCGAAACGGCGCTCCTTGTAAGTGCCCCCATGCTCGCTGCGGGGCTAATCGTGGGCGTCATCATCAGTGTTGTGCAGATCATCACGTCGATTCATGATACGGCGCTCGCATTCGTACCGCGAATCGTCGTGACATTTGTCGTTTTCTTGATTGTGTTCCCGTGGATGATGGCGACGATGGTGTCGTATACCCACACTCTTCTCGCATCCTTTCAGCCTTACGTGCGATGAACGATGCGATTGATATCGCTTTCCATACCTTACTTCTATCTCCTCCACGTTTCGGTCATTAGCGTTCGTGTAGGGGCGACGCTGCTGTTCGCGCCGATTTGGGGCTATCCTGGTTTGCCGCATTATCTCCGAGCCCTGTTGGTGTTCGCCATCGCGGCGGCCATGTCTGTCGTCATTCCGTTTAATGCGGCCGCATTGTCGAGTCCTGGGATCGTCTTCCCGATCGAACTGCTCATCGGCCTCCTTTTGACAACTGGCATTCGCATCGCATTTGCGGGCCTGCATATGGGAGGCCAGCTCGTGAGTTATCACCTCGGATTTTCGGCAGTGCAATCGATAGATCCGCAAACGCAGAACCGCTCGACAGTGATGTCGAACTATTTCACCTTGTTCGGGTACGCCTTCGTCTTGGCCACCAACCAGCATCACATCATTTTTCGGGCGCTGGCGGGTAGCTACACCGCTTTTCCGATCGGAGGATCGATTGCGCCCACTCAATGGTTCGGTGCTTTGATCGAAGCCTCGAAACAGATCTTCATCATCGGCTGGAAAATCGCCTTGCCTGTTTTTGTAGCGAGCTTCGTTATTGAAATGACCGTCGGATTCATCTCGCGCATGCAGCCGCAGATCAACACCATGGTCGTGGCGGTTCCCCTGAAAATTCTCGTCGGCATTGTCATCTTGGGCGCTTCGATGACGTTTGTGCCGCGTGCCATCGGCTCCATGATGGAAACGATGGTCTTGAGGAAATAGGATGGCCCGCCAGGGCGAACGCACAGAAAAAGCCACATCGAGGCGAAGGCAACGCGCAAGGGACCAAGGACAGTTTGCATACTCCCAAGAACTGACTTCCGCGATGACACTCGCGGCTTGCGTTGTGACGGCATTCTATTGCCTCCGGTCGCCGTCCGGCTTTCGGGCGTTTTTCGCCGGCCTACTTGAGAATGCCGCTACTGAAAGCGGTGCAGAACTGGTTCGTCGGGCGGGAACTTATTTTCTAATCGTGGCTGCTCCCATCTTTGCCGCGGCTGTGATTGCGGCGCTTGCAGGAAATTTCATTCAAGGTTTGCCGATCTTTCCCCGAGACTCCCCAGCGTTCAAGTGGGACCGCCTGAATCCGGTTCACGGACTATCGCGCCTGAAAACCCAGGTTTCCTGGATTCAGTGGTTGAAACTGTTGTTCTTCGTTGGTGTCGTCGGAGTGGTCGTGTGGAAAACGCTCGCGGCGTCCTGGGAGCAACTGATCGTGCTTCCTGCATATTCGATCGAGGCTTCGAATTCGGTCATCCGCTCTGTCACATTTCGCATTTTCCTGTACATCACCGGTGCTGTCGGAATTTTGGCTATTGGGGATTTCTTCGTTCAGCGTTGGCGTTTTGAGCAAAACATCAAACAGACAAAAGCCGAGGTCAAGGAAGACAGGAAAGCCCTCGAGGGTAATCCCATGATTAAGGCCAAAATCCGCTCGATTCAGCGCGACGCCGCACGCCGCCGAATGATGTCACGTGTGAAAGATGCCGATGTCATTGTTACACACGCGACGCACTATGCCGTTGTGCTGGAATACAAACCGGAAACGATGGCCGCCCCGCGCGTTGTAGCGAAAGGCCGCAACTTGTTGGCACAAAAGATCAGAGAACTGGGTCGGGAACATGACATTCCCACCGTCGAAAATGTGCCTCTTGACCGCGCTTTGTATCGCAGCGTCGGCATCGAGCAGGAGATTCCAATGGAACTTTATAAGCCAGTTGCTGAAGTGCTTGCATACGTTTACAAGAGTCGCAAGCGTACTTTATAGGCAATTTTTGCCGGTTGGCACTGAGGTTGCACCACCCGGGGTGCAATGAAGTCGCAGATCGCAATGCCAATAGCAATCGTCGTTATCCTGATTGCTGTCATCATCCCGCTGCCAACGGTCATCCTCGATGTCCTGATATCGTCGAATATTGCATTGTCCGTGGTCATATTGCTGGCTGCGGTCTACCTTCTGAATCCACTCCAGTTCTCTTCGTTTCCATCAATTCTTTTGATGTCGACGCTGTTCCGGCTGTCGCTGAATATCGCTTCCACACGGCTCATTCTGCTCAACGGTAGTCGAGGGATGTCCGCTGCGGGTGAAGTCATCAGCGCGTTTGGCCAATTCGTCGTCGGTGGCAATTACGCCGTCGGCATCGTGATTTTCCTGGTTTTGATCGTTATCCAGTATGTCGTGATCAACCACGGCGCTGTTCGTATTTCGGAAGTAACAGCTCGGTTCACGTTGGATGCCTTACCGGGCAAGCAGCTTGCGGTTGATGCGGACCTGAATGCTGGAATCATCGATCAACAAGAAGCCCGCGAACGCCGGGCGGAGATCGGCAGGGAAGCCGAATTCCACGGCGCCATGGATGGCGCCATCCGATTCACCCAGCGCGACGCGGTGGCTTCGATCCTCATTACGCTCATCAACATTATCGGCGGCCTGTTCATCGGCGTCTTCCAGTTCGGGATGCCGGTCGCCTCCGCGCTGACAACCTTCACCGTACTCACGATTGGTGACGGCCTCGTCACCGCGATACCTTCGTTGCTGATCTCGATTGCCGGTGGTTTGGTTACAACACGCGCCGCGTCGGACCTAAGTTTGGGACAAGAGGTTTCGATGCAGCTTTTCTCGAATCCGAAACCGGTCTATTTCGGAGCGGGCATCGTGGCCGGGCTTGGACTGATTCCCGGATTTCCGAAGTTCTCGTTCTTCTTCCTGGCCGCAACACTCGGCTTCATCGCATTCACATTAGCCAAAGCCGCAACGCAACGAGAAGCCGCTAGCACAACCGACGTGACGCCGAAAAGTGCCGCGGATATGTCGGAAAGAGCCACCAGTTTTCTCAAGATCGATACTCTCGCCATTGAAATCGGCTACGGGCTCATCAGTATTGTCGATGTGCAGCAAGGCGGGGAGTTCCTGAATCGAATCCGCTCGATTCGCAAACAGGTCGCGCAGGATCTTGGCCTCATCGTTCCACCTGTGAATGTTACGGACAACCTGAAGCTTGCTCCGCGCCAGTATTCGATCCTGCTGAAAGGCGTTGGGATAGCCCGAGGCGAGTTGATGGCCGACAAGTTTCTGGCGATCAATCCGGGCAATGCGACCGAAACGTTTCCGGGCACCCCGACAACAGAACCCACATTCGGCCTACCCGCATTCTGGATTACAAAAGACAACCGCGAACGCGCCCGGATGCTCAATTACACAGTTGTCGATCCCGCGACCGTCTTGGCGACACATTTGGCGGAGACCATCCGCAGCCATGCCTACGAGCTTCTCGGCCGTCAAGAAGTAAAGGCGCTCATCGATTATGTGGCCGAAACGCACCCGAAGCTTGTCGAAGAGCTGGTTCCGAAGACGCTTTCTGTGGGCGACATCCAGAAAGTTCTACAAAACCTGCTGCGTGAGAAAGTTTCCATTCGCGACCTTGTCACGATTTTCGAAACACTAGCCGACTACGGCGCGCTGACTAAAGACCACATCACGCTGACCGAAATGACGCGCGCAGCGCTGAATCGTTCGATCAGCAAGGCGCTTCTGAACGATCAAAACGAGCTCCCGATTTTCACGCTTTCGCCGCAATGGGAAGAACGACTGAATCAGGCGATGGTGAGCGGAGAATCCGGCACGTACCTCGCGCTCGATGCCAAAACATTCGAGGGCCTGGTAAAAGTCCTCACCGAGGTTTGCCAAAAGACGATGGCAGCGCACTGGACACTGCTATGTTCCAGCGGGCTGCGATTCCATCTGCGAAAATTGATCGAACGATTCCTTCCACAATTGGCGGTCATCTCACCTAACGATATTCCACCTAATGTTCAGATCGTCTCACTTGGAGTTGCAGGACAATGAAGGTCAAGACTTACAACACCTGTTCGCTCCATGAAGGTCTCGAGGACATCAAGCGAGACCTGGGAAGCGAGGCGCTCATCTTGAGCACGCGATCCGTTTCGGTTCGCCCCCGTTTCAGCTTATTCAAAAAGCCGGCATGGGAGATTACCGCAGCGCTTGAGGAGAAGGTTGAGCCGAAACCTGAACCCTCACTTGGCGCGAAGCGTCAGCTGAGGATCTCAAGTTCGACATCCGCCGCAGTTGCGACAGCGCGGGCTCGCACGGCTCGCGATTCTCGCATGGAAGAACTGATCGCGGAAATCAGCGATCTGAAGAAGTCCCTGCGGTCCTTGACCAAAGCGATTCCAGGCAAGTCGGATTTTGGAGATGGCATGTTTGCCGCGCTCGTGAGCCAGGGTATTGATCACGACATTGCCGACCATTTGATTGCTACAGCGTCCCGCGGCAATCCCGCACCGTCCGAACAACGCTCCTTTGTGCGCCGGTTGCTCGCCGATCAGTTGAATATCGCTGCCCCCGTGGAACTCTACGCGAAAACACCAGTCGTGAGCGCATTTGTCGGTCCCACCGGAGTCGGAAAGACCACGACGATTGCAAAAATCGCCGGCCATGCCGCGATTCGAATGAAGAAGAAGGTAGCGCTGATTTCCACCGACACGGCGCGCATCGGCGGGCATGAACAGTTGGCTCGACTGGGAGGACTGCTTGGCATTCCGACATACACCTGTGCGGACGTTTCCACGCTGAAAGATCTGGTTGCCGGTCTCGACGACTGCGATCTGATTCTGATCGATACATCGGGGTCGAGCCCGTCGGATCTTTCCCGATTGTCGAGGTTGGAACCGGTGACTGCGGCGGCGGATGGAAAAGTCCATCTCGTGATCAGCGCCACCACGCGTTCCGACGACATTACGAAGATCGTTTCACGGTTTCAGCGTTTTTCTCCAGCAAGTGTGATCTTCACCAAGATTGACGAAACGGATTCAAAAGGCGCGCTCACGGGAGATCTTCTACGGAACGAACTTCCGGTTTCATATCTCACGAACGGCCAACGGGTGCCAGAGGATCTGGTAATCCCCGCGACAGATGAATTGGCCGGGTTTGTTGTACCTCTGGAGACTATAATAATATGACCCATGCCCAAAGAGATGCATTGATTCAAGAAACGCTTCCTCTCATCAAGCACATTGCCCATCGCGTCGCTATACGCTTACCCAGCAATGTCGAAATTAGGGACCTCATCAATGCCGGCGTTCTCGGCTTGATGGATGCCATCGAAAAGTTCGAGCCTGAACGCAATGTCAAATTCAAAACGTACGCCGAAGTCCGCATTCGGGGCGCAATCCTCGACAGTTTGCGGGACCTGGATTGGGCCCCGCGTTCGCTTCGCAAGAAGAGCAAGGACCTTGAAAGAATGTATGCCGACCTCAGCCAGAAGCTGGGGCGTCCCGCAACGGATGAAGAAGTATCGGAAGCAATGGGTGAGAATATCGAAGACTTCCATGAGTTGGTGGATCAGTTGCACGGTCTGACGATCGGCTCGTTCGAAAACCTCAGCGATAGCGAGGACAGCGAAAATTACATCAACTACTATCCCGATGACGGCAGCAACGACCCATACATGAAATTCGAATCGAACGAATTGACCCGGCTGTTGGCAGAAGCTATCGAAGAGCTGCCCGAAAAGGAGCGGTTGGTTCTGTCGCTCTACTATTTCGAAGAATTCACAATGAAAGAAATCGGCGCGCTGCTCGGTGTAAACGAGTCGAGGGTTTCTCAACTTCATACGAAGGCGACCCTGCGCCTTCGAGGAAAACTTGGGAAGCTTGTTCCCGATGTCGACTCCATGTTTCGCACCGCAGCCGCCGGGTAAACGCGAATGGCTGAAAGAAAAATTCTCAAATACAACTTCAAACGTCCGGATCGTGTTTCGAAGAACCAGGTCCGATCGTTACATTTTTTACACGACCGGTTCGCGCGAAATTTTTCTTCCTCGGTATCTGCCTATATGCGAACCGTTGTCGAGATCAGCGTTGAAAACATTGTGCAGACCAGCTACGCCGAGTTCTTGAATACGGTGTCGGATACGACTTGCCATACGGGTATTTCCTTGAAGCCCCTGGACGGTGTGGCCGTCATCGAGATCGATCCCGAACTTGTCTTTCCGATGATCGACAGGCTGCTCGGCGGTGCCGGCCGCCCGATGACGAACCTAAGGCCGATGACGGAGATCGAACAAAGCGTCATGCAAAATGTTTTGCGGCTGCTCGTCGACAATCTGAGGGAAAGCTGGCGCCCGGTATATCCAATTGAATTCACTCTTACCTCAACGGAAACACATCCCTACATGGTTCAAGCAACGTCGCCGAACGAAATGGTGATCCATTTCCAGTTCCAGGCGCAGATGAAGGAAGCGATGGGCAAGATTCACCTGGTCATACCGACATTGGTGCTCGAGCCGATCGTTCACATCTTCGATCAGGAAGAACCTGGTCATCGAAAAATTGTCCAGGATGGCTCACTGGTGCATCTGCTCCGCCACATTCCTCTCGATGTAAGCATCGAGACCCCTGAGACACCTTTTCCAATGGAATCATTGTTGTCTCTGCAAGTAGGCGACACGCTCGTTTTGGATCATCGGGAAAAGTGGCCTGTCATGATCAAGGTCAGCGGCAAGAATAAACTGTATGCAAAAGCCCAAATGGATGCGACGCACAAGGCTTTCGTTATAACTGGACATGTACGACCAAGAAGAGAGGAGTCGATGAATGGACACATCGCTGAGTAAGAACGAGAACGAAGAAAGCAGCAATCTTTCTGTCCTTATGGACGTCCAGCTTCCCGTTTCCATCCGTTTCGGTGAAACAGAGATGGTTCTGGAAGAGATCGTGAAGCTCGGCGTCGGATCTGTGATCGAGCTGAATTCCGGAATCGATCAATCTGTCGAACTCGTTGTTAACAACCGCGTCCTTGCTCGTGGCGAAGTCGTTACGATCGATGGATTTTACGGAATACGCATTGCGGAGATCACAAGTGCCGGCGAACGATTTAAGTCTCTCAATTCATAGTCCGGTCCTGATCTACTCGTTTCTCACAGCCTATGGACTGCTGACGATTCTGATGCTCATGTACGTCCGTGCCAAATTTCGATCGGCGGCGAAGACGTTGAACCTGCTCCAGGCGGAATGGCAAAGCGCGCGGTCAACACATGAGAGTTTTGTAGGGGCCGCGCATGAACAACTCTCGAAACTAACCGCGCCAAAGCCTGCCTCCGCTTTGCCTCAGCCAAACACGGCTGCGAATTTCGACATACGCAACCATGTTATCGCGATGGCCAAGCAAGGAATCGCGCCGCCCGAGATTGCCCGCTCCTGCGGTGTTACTGAAGGCGAAGTCGAAATTGTGTTGGGGATTATCCGGTTGCAACGCCGATCAGAGGCCGACAGGCAAGAACGACTGGACCAAAAAGACCGGTGATTAAAGGCAGACTTTTTGGAGCCTTTTGAGAAACCAGGGTCGCGGATTGATGTCACGGTTTCGTCAATCGGTGATGCGACGAGTTTGCAGGCGGCATCCTGCTGCAAACACCACTAATTGGCCCAGATGGAAACGTTTATGCCCTCGGACGAGGCGCTCTTGTTGTGGGTGGCTTCGTCGTCGTCAATGCCAGCACCTGGGTTACTGTCAATCATCCGACAGTCGGCCGGGGTTCCGAACGGGGCGAATGTCGAAAGCGCAGTCGTTGGGAGTAAGCCGCAAACTGTTGACATTCTGGAGGTAGAGATCGATCGCGCCGATTCTAAGACCACCAAGTGTGCCGCTGATGCGCTGAATAGCACGTTTTGGCGGACCGATTGCAAATCCGATTGGCGGCCGGTCCATCCGGCTTCGCGTACCGCCGGATTATGGACAGCGGCCGGAGCATTGCAAACCAAACGCGAGATTCTATGATTTCTGACGTCAACAGCCTTACGAACCTGGGTACCAAGGCGGATCCGAAAGCGGTAGCCGCCAAGGTCCAAGGTATGTTTTTGGACGGACGGGTGGTGGAGAGCGGGTCCAAGGGCAGTTTCGGTAATACTGTTGTTGTCGAAACCAACGACGGCCGTAAAATGTTGTACGGCCACAATAATCAGAATTTTGTTCAGGTGGGTGACTGGGTGTCTCGCGGCGACGCCATAGCCGAGGTTGGATCCACCGGACGCGCTACCGGGCCGCATGTGCATTTTGAAGTAAAGTTTTGATGAGCCCCTGCCGATAAGTTCCGGATGGGGGAGAAGACTCTAGGATGAGTATTGACCGAGTGAACATCAGCAACGTGGGCGTCGATCGAGTACAGGGAACGCAGCCCAACGACTCGACGCGGCACTCCGGTATGAATCGAAACGTCACTGCCGGTTCAGATTCCGTCGAACTGTCTTCCAAGGCGAAGGAACTGGATCGGTTGGCGAACGCCATCGATGAATCTCGTGCCGAGCGCTTCGACAAAGTTCGCGAAGCGCTGGAATCGGGTACCTACCAAGTATCCGCGAGAGATATCGCCCAAAAGCTGATCGACGCGAACGAAAAATGATTTAGAGGAGAAAGTCCCATGGATGGGCTCGTAGAAGAACTTTTGCGCTTGGAAAGCGCAAAACACAAAGCACTCGTCGAGATTGACGCCCCCGCTTACGACGCTAACGTTCGTGCGCAGTTGCGCCTGGTTTCGGCCTCCAAGAAAACCCTGGATAAAGTCGCTAACGTAGAGCGCCTCCTTGCTCTGTCGCAACTGATCACATTGAACACCCGCTTGCTGCAAAACCTTGTATCGACCACTCCGTGGTTCGCCCTTGGCAGCAACAACGGCTACAACGCCAAGGGCAGGGTTTCGGACGTTACAACTTCACGCCGGATTTCAGTCGAGGCATAGGTATGTGGTCGTCGGGAGCGCTGAGCACCGCCTTGTCGTCTTTGATGGCGAACCAACTCGCGCTGTCTGTAGCGTCGAACAATATTGCGAATGCAGGCGATCCCAACTGCACGCGACGAAGACTCGTGACAGCTCCCCCCGCCGGTTCCGATGATGAGCGCCGTCGCGCGGAGCCAACCACAGCTAGCGACGCTCGCCGTCGGCGCGAGAGCCTCGCAGCTAACGATCTTGGATTATTTGAAGTAACTCCCCAAGGAGGGGACGTGAAAGCAATGCAAGCTTATGATTACAGGGCACAGCTCAAGCTGAAGAGCCAGGACGCGATCATTCACTTCGATGAAGGTTTGATCGGATTTTCCGAATTCAAAGATTACGTTTTGATGGAGAGCGAGAGTCTGGCGCCTTTCCGGCTTTTGCAATCGCTGGATTCAGCGAAGGTCGGCTTCCTTGTGCTTGAAGCTGCCAGTGTGATCCACAACTATTACGAGCTCGTACCCCCTAGAGAATGGGAATCGCTTGGCATTAAAGACAAAGCGAAACCTTTGGCCTTCGTGATTGTTGTAATCGGTTCCTCGCCACAGGCCAGCACAGGCAATTTTCAGGCTCCGCTACTCATTAATTATGAAAGAATGATCGGAAAGCAGATGATCCTGACCGACTCGGGTTTATCCGTCCGTCAACCTCTGACATAGCTTCCGCAGAGTCCCCCAAGGGCAACAGCGCTTACAGCTCTTTCATAGTATTGCTTGACCTTAACCTTTCCGATATGCTTCCAACAAAGGAAACTTATGCTTGTTGTGACGCGGAAAAAAGACGAGAAGCTGATTATCGGGAACGAGATCGAAATCCAAGTGCTTCGGATTGGCCGAGATAACGTTCGTCTCGGAATCAAAGCCCCAGCTCATATTTCCATTTACCGGTACGAAATCTACGAGGCGATCAAAAATGAGAACGTCTCCGCGGTTACCTCTCAGATTCCCGATAAAGAAACCTTAGAAAAGATTTCTAAGGGCATAAAGGCTGAATAGTCTAGGTCTTTGGGTCTGTTTTCCCACAGAATCTCAAGCAAACCGTAAGGTTTCTTTACAATCTTCGTGTATTCTCCTCAGCATCAATATATGAGTGAATTAGCTGGCGGGCAGGCCCTGAATCCGTTTCTCCGTAAAGATTCTTTACGCTTTCAACTCTCTCACATGTGCCTGGTACGTTCTGCCGGCGGTTCAAGCGCTGGTGTAAGAATCGAGAATTGTGGAAGTTGCAAAAATAATGTCGGCTTTATTCCTGCGACCTGTCCGTGGCGCTCGACTTGCGTAGCCCGTACGGGTGTTGAACGCACGTGTGGGCTGACGTGTAGTCAAAGCCGGTTATACCAGTCCGCCCAAATTCGCCGATCGCGCGTACCTGTCCGAGGAGCCTTATGCTTGTAGTCACGCGGAAAATCGGAGAGAAAGTGATTATCGGAAACGAAATCGAAATCCAATTGCTTCACATTGGCCGGAATCATATTCGTATCGGCATCACAGCGCCAAAACATATTTCGGTCCACCGCTACGAAATCTACGAGGCGATCAAGAATGAGGACGAGTCGGCAGTAATTTCGCAACTACCCGATAAAGAGACTTTGGAAAAACTTTCCAAGTAATCACGGCTGGAGAGTTCCTTCAGCCCTGCCTGGTTTTTTCCCGCATCGAGCTTGATTGCGCATTCCCGCGCTTGCAGCCATAATGGGCGCTGACCAGACTGGATTCCCGTTCGTTGTTTTTGAGGAGAGATGTATGCGTAGGTCGAAGGTGGCGAAAAAAGCGATGAAAGTTTTAACATTCGTGGCTCTTGCCGGCTTTGCGCTGGTACCGGTGTTTGGGCAGATCTCCAACACCGCGTCCGCGCCGAAGATTCCAAAGTTCAAGTACGACAGCTCCTGGCCCAAAATGCCGCTGCCGAATTCATGGACTTTTGAGGGCATCACCGGCCTCACCGTCGATAAGGAAGATCTGGTCTGGGTGCTGGAGCGGCCGGGCGATTTCGAGTTCGATCCGATCTTCCGGCGTCCCGAAGTCACTGAGAACTACGCATCGCTGAACCCGCCTACCGCCATGTGCTGCAAAAGGCCGCCGGCCGTGCTTGCATTCGAT
>Ga0209235_1000684_pt1 | contig 17552 bp, 20 predicted proteins | sample GraSoi013_1_20cm_4_FD_185817 | JGI IMG/M metagenome (GOLD analysis project Ga0209235, IMG submission 185817) | Grasslands soil microbial communities from the Angelo Coastal Reserve, California, USA - Sample 09_25_2013_1_20cm (SPAdes) (version 2) | ecosystem: Environmental > Terrestrial > Soil >... | reverse complement strand
GGAGAGCAGCTCCCACCATCCCGACCGCGGCGATCCGGTCGGACAGCGTGCAGGAGAGCGCGAACGACATGCCTCCGCCATTGGAAAGCCCGTTGGCGTAGATCATCCCCGGATCGATGTTGTACGCCGCCTCCAGCGTGTCGATCAACTCGGAAATGAATCGGACATCACGCGAGGGTCCGGCTTCGCCGCCCTCGTGCCAGACCCGTGGTCCGCCGCCGCCCTCTCCCGACGGATACACGACGATGAAGCCGTGCTCGTCCGCCACGCGGTTCCATTGGCTCGTTTCCTTCTGGGCCGCCCCCCACATGCCCGCGCCGTGCAGGCTGATGACCAGCGGCGTTGGCTTCGCGCGATCGTAGCTCCTCGGCACGTAGAGTACGTATTCGCGCTTCCGCCCGGAGGACATGAACGAACCGTTGGGCCGGTTCGCCACGCGGAACGACACCGCCTCGACGAGCACCAGCAGCACGGGCAGGCTCAACAGCGCCAGCACCGCGCCGATGGCGCGCTTTCCCTTCCGCATGATGGTTGGTGCAGTCACCGATGCCGGTTCCACGCGAGCGCCAGCGGCGCCGCCGAGATTCGCGCGAGGGGGACCGCCAGGATCGCGATGAGCGCGAGCACGTAGCGCGCGACGAATGGCGTGGAGAAAAACCACACGAGCACACCGTAGAGCACGAGTACGGCGAGGACCCAGCAGGCCGCGCCGGCGACGATCGCGCGGTCGCCCACCAGCCGGCTGCGATCGAGGCGCGTCGCGATCCAGCCGGCAGCGGACATCTTCAGGCCCACCAGACCGGCCAGGATTAGGGGCAGCGCGTTCCATAAGGCGCGCTGCACGCTTGGGCTGTCGATGATCCACTCGACGATCGGTCCGAGCAGGGTGAGGAGCGTCAGCGTGAGGAACGCGCTCCCCTTGACGATCCATTGACGGCCGGTCAGGCCGATGTGCAAGCTCTGCACCAGCTGCTTCCAGGTCGCGACGATGAACCCCGCCAGGATGAGCAGCACGACTGTCGCCGCGCGGGGCGTCCCGATGGCGTCATTTATGCGCCGCGCCCGTTCCGTCACCACGGACCAGGTGCCCGACCACTCGAGCGCGAGCGGCATCGCGACGAGCACCAGCAGCCACGCGGCCAGCGTGCTCCACATCGCCATCTTCAGCTTGGCGGCGATGAGCTCGGCGCTGGTCAACGGCCGCGTCGCGATGAACGGCGGCACGCCGTAGGAATCGCGCACCTGGGGATTCGGCTGGCTCACGGTCCACGCCGTGAAGGCGGCCATGAACGGCGGCGTGATCAGTGCGAGAAACAGTATTTCGAAGACGAATGCCGGCGCGTCCTTGGCGAGCCAGAGCAACGCCAGCTCGAACGGCAGCAGGAGACCCACGAGCGCCGGCAGCGACCGGCCGTGCCGCCGCCACTCGAACCACGCTTGAGCCCGGGCGGGCGAAGGAAAATGGTCTGGCCGGCGGGTCAGCACGGCGTTGCTCGCAGGCCGGGCGAACATTCCCCGCCAATCGGGCACCTCGCCGCGGCGAGCCCGGCCAACGGCGGAGCAGGCGGTGACGTACGCGAGGGGCAGCTGCGGCGCCAGGAAGGCCACCATCATGGGCTCGCGGACCTGGTAGTGAATCGCCAGCAGCGCGACGGCATCCAGCGTGGCCAGCCACGGCACAGTGACGATCGCCCGCAGCCCCGGCAAGCCGTACGGCATCCACATCAGCGCCTGCGTCCACGCGAGGAATACCGCGGCCAGCAGCGCCGGCCAGATCAGCGGAAGCTCGATTCCCCACGGCCACCGCACTGAGAGCGCGGTGACCAGCCACAGGATCGCCACGGCGGCGGTTCCATACAGCATGGGCCAGCCCACCAGGGCGGCGGTTCTCAGCGGCAGCGCGAACATGCGGGCGGGATAGATCGATGGGCGCGCCCCGAGGTCACCGGCAAGGCCGAAACTGAACGCCGCGAGTAGATAGAAGTACGTCGCCGTCAGCGGCGTGATCACCACGGCTGCCCTGCCATCGGGCGGATCCAGCCTGATGGGCTCCATCGGCCCGAGGAACAGGAGCTTGATGGCCGCCAGGGCAAGCAGGTAGCCGGCCATGGCGATCAGGGCCCAGAGATGCCGCCGGCGAAACTCCCAGCCCATTGCAAGAGCAGGGGAATGCATGGCTTACGCGTCCGCGGCTGACGCTGGCGTCCCGACGTGGGCGACGAAAATCTCATCGAGCGAGGGAACGCGCCCGGCGATGCGGTGGGACTCTCTGATGTCGTCCAGCGGTGCGCTCAATACGATCGCGCCCTGATGAATCATCGTGACGTGATCGGCGACCTGCTCCACTTCCTGCAACAAGTGCGACGAAAAGAGCACCGTGCGGCCTTCGTCGGCGATGGTGCGAATGACGGCGCCGAGGATGTCGCGGCGAACGATCGGATCGAGGCCGGACGACGGCTCATCCAGCACCAGCAGCTCGGGCCGATGGGCCAGCGCGATGAGCAGTCCCATCCGCGCCTTCTGCCCCCTGGAGAGATCCTTGATCTTCGCCGCAGGGTCGAGCGCGAACGCCCGCCGCAGTTCCTCCGCGTAGGCGTCATCCCACTTCGGATAGAAGGCACTCGTGTAACGAATCAGCTCGTCGACTCGCATCCAGCCGGGGAGGTCGTTTTCCTCGGACAGATAGCCAATCCGCGAAAGGACGGCGACCGGGTCGGCGACCGGATCGAGGCCGAAGACGCGCACCGAGCCGCTTTCCGCCCGTAGCAGACCCAGAATGTGCCGGATGAGCGTCGTCTTCCCCGCTCCGTTTGCGCCGACGAGGCCGTAGACCGCCCCGCGCGGGAGGGACAAGCTCACCGAGTCCAGGGCCGTCGTGGCACCGAAGCGGCGCGTCAGCTCCGACACGCTGATCACCGATTCACTCACCCTCGAGCCACCGCCTACGCGTAAAGTTGTGATTGCACGGACACTCTCGATGCAAGCGGAACGATGATTCGCGCCGTCTAACGGATCGCGCTTAAGCTGCGGGCGACTCGCGCGCCGGCGCAAGGCCGCTGGACGAAGTCCGTGCCCCGCCAGGGGCACAACACTCCGCTTCCTTTAAAGCGATCACTGCCCGCCAGCTTCAAGCGCTTGTTAGGCGGCTCACTTGGTCAACAGTTCCTTCACGGCGACGTGGCGTTGCTGACCATCCCAGTAGGCGAATGCAATACGGCGAGTTGGCAGATGCACATCAAAATCGGCGAGCTCGGCATAGTCGGCCAGCGGCAGAAGGCGCTCGCCGTCATACAAAAATGCCGGATTGTTCCCTCGTTCGTACGGGGCGTGAAGGCGGAGAACGAACCACACGCTATCGCGTCGCTGGGCGCGGACGGCTAGGCTCGAGGCCTGAGGGCGGACAGGAACGCGCATCAGAGGCTCGTGCCGTCCCCTCCGCCAGCGGTACAGAGTCAGCGTATCGCTGCCGGCGGCGAAGACGATATCCCTGCCAGTCGCGAAGCCACCCGCGAGGCTCCCGCGCGGAAGTGGCAAAATGCGCGTCGCCTCTCGGCGGTCGAGCCGGTAGAGCCAGACGTCGTCGTCCACGCCAGCATAGCGCTTCTGGAGGAGCACGAACCCTCGCCCGTGAACCGTCGGCCAGTCGAGCCCCGAGCCGAACACGGCGCCGGCGCTCACTCCGGAAGGAGCGACGTCCGGGTAGAGACGGGCGAGCGAGTCAGCCAAGGGCTGAGACGAGTCTTCGACTCCCTCGTGCTGCTCCTCGTGCAGGATGCGCCGCCTAGGCACATTGAACGTGACCGCCGTGACGCCGACATCGCCATCAGGAATCCAGGCCACAAGGCTCGTGTCGCTCAGCCACTCGAAGTCGCTTACATAGGCTTTGTACGTCGCGTACTTGGCTGCGGCCAGAGCAGCCAAAAGCGTGTCGAGAACCCGTCGACGGAAATTGAAGATCAAGATCTGGGTATTCTCTCCTGCGGTATCGGCAAGCACCTGTGAGATGGCGAGCAGTTGTCCGCTCGGCGAGAACCTGGGCAGGACGTAGTCGCCGACAAGAAGCTGTGTGACCGTGCGACCGGTGAGGGACGTCTGAGCTGCCGCCGCGGCGGTGGAAGTCAGTGCCGCGCCGAGCGCAAGAACGAGGAAGCGCCGAGCCCTCATGATCTTAGGCATTCCGTTGAACTGTTCACGCGGCGATCCCTAGGGACCCCAATAGTCGAAGTGGAATGTGGTCCGTGGACGAATCTCGAAGCCGATCTCGCCACCCTCTCCACAACTGATGGAGTGGACGCCAGGCTCAATGGGCCCGGGAGCGTGAATCTCGTGCTTCCACTCGCGGCCGTCGACTTTCATGGGACCACAGTGGCCCCCGTTATCGTCGTCGATGGCGAGGTAGGTACGGCCGTCAGCTGAGGGCACAGACTTGCCTCGGAGTTCGCCACCCGAACAGCCCATGGCGATCGTGACCGATACGGCAACTACCCAAACGCACGAGAGGTGGCGCATTCTAGGATCGCGGTGCCGGGTGAGGCGCCTAACGGATCGCGCTTACGCTGCGAGCGTAAGGCCATGCAGCTCAGTGCCCGACAATCCGGGCGGCTCGAGCGGCCAGCGAGTCCAGCGCGGCGTACGGCTCCGCGCGGGCGGTCTGGACGTCGTAGAAGAACGCGCGCTCCGGCGCTTCGTCGAGCGATCGGCGCTCCCCGGGCTTGGCCGACCGGAGTGCGAGAATGACCATCCGACGGCCGTCGAGCGGCTCGTGGGTCAGGACGCTCCAGCCTTCGGGGAGCACCCGGCGAAACGAGCCCCCGTGGAGGTCGCTCACGTAGAGGCTCGCCGCGTCGTCCTCGTCGAGCCCACCGTCGCCGTCCGTGTCCTCGAAGGCGATTTCGTACGTGATCCACGCCTGCAGGGAATCGTCCTTGGAGCGGGGAAAGCTCACCGACCGGATGAGGGCCGGGCGGTCGAGCAGGAGACGTCCGGGGCCACCGCCCGGCTCGAGGAAGATCGCGTTGACGTACGGCGTGTAGCGCTCGCCGTAGGACTTACTGGATGCGAACTCCGCCCCTGGACGCTCGAACGCCTCACCGTACCGGATCAGGACGATACTCGCCGTGCTCTTCCATATCGATTGGGGCGGGTCGTAGCGGACCGCACGGGAGGTCCGTCCTGCCGGCGCGCCGTCCGTGGCCGTGATCACCGCCGACCGACGGTGGAACCAGCTTGAGCCCAGCTCCACGACGAGCCAGATCCCCAGGACGCAGAACAACACGACCAGGAGCAGACCGTTGATCAGCCACACCCGCTTGAGTAGTCGCTCTTGATCCACCCTCAGCGCCTCCTCCCCACTCCTCCTGCAACAACTCGCCGCCGCCTAACGGATCGCGCTTAAGCTGCGGCGCCCTGAGCGCAGCAGCCGCGCAGGTGATGGAGCTTGCCCAGAAGGCGGTTGGCGCACAAGTGCAACTCTTCCCTACTTGTGAGGCGCCGCCCGCTTCAAGCGCTTGTTAGGCCGCAGCCGCAGCATCCTATTTGAACTTCTTGCGCAGTTTGTCCATGTCGGCGGACTGATGGAACAACCATGTCGTGTGCTCTTGAGCGACGGGCTGCAGCTCCGGGCCAATTTGTGCCTTCACCACCCGATTGTTGTCGAGAATAAGGGTGGAAAGCCAGTTGTGCGCCAAGTTTACCCACGTCGAATCGAATGCGCGGCCGACCTTGCCATCCAGGCTAGTGCGCGCCTGCTCGAGGAGAACAGTCGAGGTATCGTGCTCAGGCGGCGCAAGCGTGAGATGCCGCTCGGTGGCGACCCGTTCCAGTTTCTCCCGCGCGTCACGATGGGCGCGCGCGAGGTTCTCGGCGGCTTTCCGCACCTCACCATCCGCAGCGCGTGTGGCGGCGAGATTCGCCAACGCAATCGTCGCGGCGTGCCGCGTGGCATATAGAGAGTAGAGCGCAGTCTCGCTCAGCGAGCCGCCGCCAGTCGCCTGGGCTGACAACCTGGGCGAGAAGCTCATGGCGCCGATCAACAGACAGAATCCGACGGCAACCTTCACGTAGCCTCCTGTGCGCGAGACGTTTGTGTGCTGCGGCCTAACGGATCGCGCTTAAGCTGCGGCGCAATAGGCGCAGCAGCCGCGCCGATGATGGAGCTTGCACCACAGTCCGGCGGCGCACAACCGCAACTCTTCCCTACTTGTGAGGCGCCGTCAGCTTCAAGCGCTTGTTAGGCCGCCGCGCGCTCCGGACGTCGTCAGTGCCGAAGGGGACCGCCGCGATTGCTGCTTGTGACGGATCGTGCTGCGAAGGATTAATGCTGCCAGGGTCAATGCGACTGCAGCAGCGAGACTGGGAATCCAATGGGCCAGAAAGCTCATATTGCTTGGTCCTACTCCTCTGCCTCAAGGATGATCCCAACAGCGATGAAAAGCAAGCCAAAGGCGACTACGAGGGCAAGGAGAAGGAAGCTGGGTCGTTCCTTCTGGAAGAACGCGTCGAGCGGACCGAACACCACGATCAAGATGCCGATGTCGCGGATGGTCTCGCCGAGCAAACGTTGGACCTTGCGCCTATCGATCATTGGAGGGGCCGAGAGTCAGAGCTTCGCGCAAACTAGCGGCGAGAGATACTCGCACACCGAGACGTAGATGACAAGGAGCCAGAGTCATGTATAGGTGGGGGCGGCCTAACGGATCGCGCTTAAGCTGCGGGCGACTCGCTTGCCGGGGCAAGTAGTGGACGACAGTCCGCGCCCGCCAGGGCATAACACTCCCCTTCCCTTAGGGCGATCACCGCCCGTCAGCTTCAAGCGCTTGTTAGGCGTCAACGCCGCTCCTGCCACCGACGTGGGTCTCGACGGCCATGCGTCACGGCCGTCACGGCTACGACGTCAGGGTCGAGGACATAGAAGACCGCATATGGGAACCGGCGGACGAGCACCCGGCGCGTCTGCCCGCGAATGACTGCATGCGCCGCTGGACTCCGTTCGATGCTATCGAGGACAAGCGCTACCTCAGCCAAGAACTCGCTTCCGAGGCCTGGGCGCTGCTGCTCGTACCACGTGAATGCCTCGGCGAGATCTGCCCGAGCCTCGTCCTCAAGCAGCAAGCGCGGCTGCATCAGCCGCGCCGGCGCTCAATCTCGTCGAGGACCTCTCGCCAAGGTCGGCCGCGTTTGGGATCGGCGTGGTGCCGCGCTTCCCGACGGTCAAGTTCCTTGGCTTGGGCAGGCGTCAAAGGGATGTCAGCAGGAGTTAGGCTGTCCCACAGCTCTTCGACGAGTTGCAGGCGTTCGCTCGGACTCAGCCGGGAGATATCGATACGAGTAGTGCCCACGATCTAAATATCAGCACGCGGGATTCGGCAAGCAACGACGGCGTTGAACGCCTAACGGATCGCGCTTAAGCTGCGGGCGACTCGCCCGCCGGCGCAAGAGAGTTCGGCGTTAGCTGATGCGCGCAAGGCGCACAACACTCCGTGTCCCTTGAAACGATCACCGCCCGCCAGCTTCAAGCGCTTGTTAGGCCGCGCACAGGCCGGCCTCTCACGTCGGGCTGGGTGCTGACAACTGGCGCGGAGTCACCGCAGCCAGCACCGCTGCGGTAAGGAGCAAGGCCGCCACGTCACCCCAGAGATGACCTATCTGGCCAGGGTCAGTGACGGAATGGACCGCCATGACGACGGCATGAACAATGCTAGACCAGACGGTGAACCAAATGAGGCTCAAGTGGCGGATAGGGTCCCGTGCGGCGAGGAGGAGGAAGACGCCTAGAGTGACGTAGATAGCGAGAATCATCTGCAGATAAGCCGGCTGCTCCGGCGCCCAGGCCCAGCCGCTCGGCCAGAGGCGGTTCAACACGAATATGCCAAAGATGAAGATGAGGCCGAAGATCCTGAGGACTGGCCGCAAGAGGGGGGAGGGCGACGGCGCGTTCATAGAGTCCTCCAGTGCGGGTGCAGGCAGAGATGGTGACTGGATGCGCGGCCAACGGATCGCGCTTAAGCTGCGGGCGCAACGCCTGCGGGCGCAAGGCGGTGGAACCGGAGAAAGAGAGGCAGGCCAGCGAGGTAACGCAATTCTTCCCACAAGAGCGCCCGGCAGCTTCAAGCGCTTGTTAGACCGCGCGGCTCGCGAGATCGTGGCCGACCGCGCGGAAGCGGAGAGCTACGATGCCGAACACTACACAGCCATAGTTCACCGCACACATGATCGCGTTCAGCGTTGAGTGACCTTGGATTGCGGCTGCGAGGTGGTTGGTGGCAACCAGAAGCTGGAGCCCCACGAGGGCGATGGCGACCGTCCGGGCGCCGACCGCATCGTTCGCCCGGAGCGTCCGGGCTATCACGATGTACATCGCGAGATCCCAAAAGCCGATCTCGCGCTGCCACCCGGGAGCGACACCCCAGGCGGAGGCGGCGCCGAGCTGCGCTGGCAACCCCAGCTGTCCTAGGCCCGAGATGATGGTGAGGCCCGCCAGCAACCTCAGGTACCACCGTAGCATCTTGGTCATCGCTCGATCTCTGGTGCGGAATGGGCGGCGGGCGACCCCGCGCTTGCTCGTGACGCGCGGCCTAACGGATCGCGCTTAAGCTGCGGGCGAGTCGCCCGCCGCGCGCCGTGTAGTTGAACGATAGTTCGTGCGCGCCAGCGCACAACACTCCGCTTCCCTTAGAGCGATCACCGCCCGCCAGCTTCAAGCGCTTGTTAGGCCGCCGCTCGCAAGCGGACGGGCACGTTCAAGAGCTGTCGCCCAGAATGCAGGTAACAACGTACTCGTAGATGCGATATTCACTGTAGACGCCTCGCGGAGTGAAGGTCACGAAGGACAATGCCCGCCCTTCGACGGTTCCTGTGTCGAGGAGAAGAAGCGGGTAGGCGAACCCAGGCACGTGAAACACGTTCATGACGCTATAGAGACGATTCAACCCTTCCTCATACGTAGGTGCCCCACACCCATCGCACTCGAAGGCCTTGCTGTCCTCGAGCCGGTATGCGACGACACGCCCCGTGCTGTCATGGAGGATGAGAGCGCTCCTGAGTAGACCATGCGTGGCTGAGTCGTACGCGGCGTCGACTGAGTAGAATGCCGTGACCGAAGTGACAGCTAGAACCGTATCACGATAGAGGACCGACGCCTGAGGAACTGCCAATCGGGCTTTCACACCTCGGAGTTCGTTTGTGGTAGAAGATCTCAGACGGAGTCCTGCATGGACAACGCCCGCTGGAGGCTTCGATGTGTAGAACGCCCGCTCGATCCTCGGATCTGGGGTTGAGCCAAGGCGGTATTCGGCTAGCGCTCCCTTTCTGTCACAGGCGAGGTGGTGGTCGTGGGCGAGAAGCTCGTGCTCCCTCGGACTGAGTGTGCGCTGGTAGACTCCTTCGGTGATAAGGGAGTCGGTTGAGTAGATGTACAAACGCGCATGCTTCTCAGCGGCGATGAAGTGTGGCGCGAGAAACCACCCCATTTGAGGAGATTCGCCGAATACGCTTTGGAAGACGCTATCGATATAGCGGCCCTGGGTGTCGAGTTGCTCGACATCGGACCCCTCAGCGCCTGAATCAGTCGCCAATCGCTCAGGCCCAATGGGGCCGGAGTCGGGCGACCAGGCACGAATTGACTCCTGCTGAGCTGTCGCGGGCAAGGACTGGGCGAGCCGCTGCGAGGCAGTCCGCTCACCGTGCTCGCGACAGCCGTAGAGGCAGATCGAGCTGACGAGTAAGAGCGCGCGCAGGTGGCGTGTTGGCATGTTAAGGGACGTGGCGGCCTAACGGATCGCGCTTAAGCTGCGGGCGACCCGCCCGCCGGCGCAAGATTGCTGGACGACAGTCCGCGCCCGCCAGGGCGCAAACACTCCGCTTCCCTTAGAGCGATCACCGCCCGCCAGCTTCAAGCACATGTTAGGCAGGTCCGGCCGGTAGCTGGCCGCTCCGAAACAGAGTGGTCCAGTGCGCCCGATCATCGTCGCTGAGCACGCCGAGTTCGGCCATGACCTCGCGTGCGAATTCAACGTCAGCGAGGCCACTTGCGGTGATGAGACTGCGGTCACGCACCGCAGGCTCGTCGACATACGCTGCTGCTTCGGTGTACTCTGGCACTTGGCGCTTGAGGTAGTCTAAGCCGTTGCTCGTATGGCGGCGTCCTCGAAGAATACCAGCCCGAACGATTGCAGTCGTGGCGGCGCAAATGGCCGCGATCGGTATACCGCGCCTGTCGAGTGTGGTTAGGCTGTCGATTAACACTGGCTCCAGAGGCTGCTGCTCCCAGCGATCTCCGCCGGGAAGGATAAAGATGGCGACGTCCGCGGGATCGACATCCGCAAGGGTACGCGTAGGCTGTACGGTGAGGCCGCCCATTGACTGAACGGGCTGGGGACTGAGGCCAACCACCTCGACCCGATAGTGGCCGTGGCGCCGCAGCTCGGCGAGAGCGTGCGCGGCTTCCCAGTCAGCAAAGCCTGGTACTGCCAGGAAGTAAGCTGCTTTTGGGGCCACGAGATCTCCTGAGCGTGTCGGAGCTGCCTAACGGATCGCGGTTAAGCTGCGGGCGACTCGCCCGCCGGCGCAAGATTGCTGGACGACAGTCCGCGCCCGCCAGGGCGCAAACACTCCGCTTCCCTTAGAGCGATCACCGCCCGCCAGCTTCAAGCACATGTTAGGCAGCCGCCCCACCGTGACTCGTGAAGGACACTCGGCAGGGTGGGCACCGCGCCTGCCACAGGGTGCGCCCGAAAGGACGATTGCAATTGGGGCAGCGCCAATTCCGTGCTCCCGTGACAGCCAAGACGACTGGGCCCCGATAACAAGGGCTGCGCGTACGGGAATGGAGATCCCGGAAGTGATCACCACCGCGCCGAAATAGACCACGGCAATGATGGTGACCCACAGCTGCTGGACCCAGCGGCGCTGATACTCCCGAACGATTGCGGCGAGCGGCTTGTTGAGGATCGGCCGGCTCTCCGGTAGTGAATCGATCTCGAGAAGGATAGCCCGAGCGCGATCGGTCGCGCGGTCATCAAGCACAACAACGGAGACGCCACCGCCGGCGATGCCAAGAGTGTGTTCATCCCGTAACGCGGCCTCAATCCCCGCGGCTTGAAGTGCAGTCTGGAGGGTGAGCGCCTGGGTGAGACTATTGGTCCTGAGGATCTCTTGCATTGTGATGACAGCCGTGGCTGCCTAACGGCTCGCGCTTAAGCTGCGGGCGACTCGCCCATCGCGCGCCGTGTCGTTGAACGATAGTTCGTGCCCGCCAGGGCACAACACTCCGCTTCCCTTAGGGCGATCACCGCCCGCCAGCTTCAAGCGCTTGTTAGGCGGCGACTTCCTACCAAAGATCCTGGTCAATCATCATCGCTGGGCGATTCGCCAGGTGCCGGGACAGGGGTAGAAATCGCCGCGAGCTGCAATCGTCCAATCCTCCGCGGGCGCAATGCATGCGGTGCCATCATCGGCCACGATCAGGTAGATCGGGGAGTCTAAGGGGTCGTTCACGCGGGAATACGGTGAGCGGTGCCAGGCCTGCGCGTTGATGAACCTCTCGAGGTGATCGACGCGCTTCGCATTGGGCCCTGGGGCCGGAGAGGTTTTCCACTCCGGAAGTGGGTTCCCACCGCAGGCAACAAGCAGCGCGAGCGTCAGGGCAAGAGGGCGCACAGGTTTGGGCCTGTGACACCATGGAGCAAGCGGTTGAGCGACAAGCAATGGCAATTGGCCGTCGCCGCCTAACGGATCGCGCTTAAGCTGCGGGCGACTCGCCCGCCGCGCGCCATGTCGTTGAACGATAGTTCGTGCCGCCAGGGCACAACACTCTGCTTCCCTTAAAGCGATCACCGCCCGTCAGCTTCAAGCGCTTGTTAGGCGGCGATGAGCAGGGGAGTGCCTCAGTTGCGGTCTTCCTCGTACGAACACGATACTCGCTCAGTATTTCGAACTGTCGACTAGACATATCGGGACGTGTGGCGTAGCGGAGGTCAGTAAGTCTCTGGTCGACCCACGTACCGATTGCAACGATGGAGGCGTCAGCGTTCCCGTCAAGGGAGCAGTCAACGAACGAGGTGTTAGGCGCCGCTTTGACTATCCATTGAATGGCTCGTAGCGAAGAATCACGCAGCCCGACTTCAAAGGTCTTGCTTCCAGCAGCTTCATTCTTGAGCTTTTCGGGGCGGCTTTGAACAGGGGATTGCCGGCGCCAAGGACTACGGGTGTGAGTCCAAGCCGGTATTCATCAATCAAGCCGTGCGGCATGAGGCTTGATGAGAGGGCGGCGCTCCCGAAGATGAAGAGATCCTTGCCGGACTGCTGCTTCAGAGCCGCAACCTCCGCCTGGGCATTGGCCTTCACCAGGCGGGTGTTGCTCCATTCTGCTTGGTGGAGAGTCGTTGAGAAGACAACCTTGGGGATGCTGTTCATGAAATCGGCAACTTCGCCGGTAGCGGTAGGCCAGTAGCTGACCATAACCTGATACGTCACTCGGCCGAACAGGAGCATCCCGGCGGATTTCAGTGTCTCCGTGGAAAACCGCTCCAATTCCTCGCCCCAGACATAGTCGTGCCAGGCAATGTCTCCAGCCTTTGGGCCCTCGAAGAAGCCATCAATGGTAACCATGTCCACATGATGAGCTTTCGCATCTCTACCTCTTGATCTGTCGTTAACCCGGGTCGGGTGATCGCGGTCAACTGAAGCGGCGCCTAACGGATCGCGCTTAAGCTGCGGGCGACTCGCCCGCAGGGCGCCGGGTCGTTGAACGATAGTTCGTGCCCACCAGCGCACAACACTCCGGTTCCCTTAAAGCGATCACCGCCCGCCAGCTTCAAGCGCTTGTTAGGCGCCGCGCTGCGCCATGCGGTCTCATGGTACGTCGATGGTGCTGCCAAGCCCGGCGTACACATACTGGGCCGCAAAAACCCGCTGTAAGGCCGCGAACGCCGGCTCTCCCGTGCAGTGTCCCGGCCCGATGCGATCGACGTGCCAGTGATCGTGAAGGGCCGTGGCGACCCGCTCAATCTCGGCGTCCGGTGTAATCACGAGATGTAGACCGCCGAGGATCAGGTAGACGTGATCACCGACTCGGGTGGAGGCTTCCACAATCGTTTCAATCCCCGGATGGGAGCATCCGACGAGCAGGATGAGCCCGCTCGGCGTTCGAAGCGCGAGGGAGAGCTCCCGCAGCTCCAACGTACCCGTCTTCTGCGACACGGTGGGAATGACGGATACGCCAGGGGCGACCTCAGTCACGCTGTCCACCCAGACGAAATGGGCCGTCGGCCAGGGCGTGCCGAAGGTGAGTTCAGCCGGCCGACGGCCGTCGAAGTACCGCATGCGGCCCGGCAGCGTGGAATCGGAGCGATAGAACATCCCAGGGAGCGCGGCCCCAAAAACCCCAAAGGCCTCCTTGGGCGCATAGATCGTGACCCCGGGGTTTACCGTCAGGAGGTAGTTCAAGCCCGCCGTGTGGTCGCCGTGGCGGTGAGAGATCACCACAAAATCGACGGTTCGCAGATCGACCCCTAAGGCGCGGACATTCTTGGCGAACACATCCGCGTTGTTGCCAGTGTCGAAGAGGATCCGCTTCCCGTTGTACTCGACGAGCGCTGCGAAGCCCCAGTCCCGAGTGAGGCCGGCGCGGCCCCCGAAAGCATCGTAAAGGATGGTAACGCGGTTGGGCAGAGGCCGCGGGGTGGCGTGCGCTGGCAGGACGACAGCGGCTGCTAGAATGAGGCATATTGGATGGGCAAGTCGCATGTGGCCGACTCCTCTCAGTCGTTAACGCCGGAGGCCCGGGATCTCTCTCGAGTGTTTGGCACAGGTGTTCATCGCGCGCGCCTAACGGATCGCGCTTAAGCTGCGGGCGACCCGCCCGCCGGCGCAAGAGTGGTGGACGACAGTCCGTGCCCGCCAGGGCACAAACACCCCGCTTCCCTCAAGGCGATCAGCGCCCGTCAGCTTCAAGCGCTTGTTAGGCGGCAGACGGGTACAGCACTTGTTAACGGAGATAGGGCGCGACGTTCCGGGCGATGCGGTCAAACTCCACTGCCGCAAGTGGCAGGCGCCGGAACGCCGCCCAACCCTCGCGGGGTTGGGCATTGCCGCCGGACGACGCATCAGACCCATAGAGGACTCTGTCCACGCCAACTTGGCGGATCCTTTGCACAACGAGCGCAGCCGCGGCGGCTGAGATATCGCCCTTAGCTACGCTCGTGACATCGAACCGGAGGCGCCGCGAACGCCGGTCGTGTCGCTTCACAGCGGCGGCGAATACGGCCATGGCACTATCAACGGCGGAATCGCTGTAGCCGCCAGCGCCGGCAAGATGCGCAATCTGGACGGGGACGTCCGGAACGAGCGGTAGCAACTCATTGAGAAACACGCGGGCCTCCGCACTGCCGTATGGCCGTCGGCGATTGATGTCGGCGCGTAAATGCACCACAATGGCCATCCGGTGTTCATTGGCGGCCCGGAAAACGCGACGAAGTTGCTCTAGGTGTTCCGGGTTGTCGAGCTGCACGTCGGAGTTGCCGAAATGGAGCTTGATGCCCCGGCGCAAGGTAGAGTCTCGTGCACACCGCTCCAATTCTACAAGCGCGTAGTCTTTGAGCGGATTAAAGCTGCAGAACGCACGAAGACGCAGGCCCCGGCAGCTTCAAGCGCTTGTTAGGCCGCGGCGAAGAAGGCGACCCCCGGTCCTCAGGGCTTCGGCTGCGCCGCAGTCGCCGCCGGTCCGTCGGCGTTGATCTCGTAGGTCACGCGCCAGACGCCGTCGGCCCCCTTTTTCCAGTCATCGGCGAACGGATTCACGCGCCTGGCCGGCTTCTTGCCCCTTTCCGTCAGGGTGTAGTTGCCGTGGGAGAATGTCACGGCCTCCGAGTCACTGACGACGATGAGCTTGTCGATGGCCATCTGGTCGGGGGCCAACGACTCGAAGCTCTCCAAGAACTTTTTCGCTCCCGCCTCGATATTTGCGCGACCCGTAAAGCTGCTGGCGTCCGGCAGGATCCACGTTGCGTCCTCGGTGAACAGATTCGCTACGGCTGGTGCATCCTTGGCGGCGATGGCAGGCCCGAACTTCGCGAGCTCGGCGTTGAGCGCGCTCCGGATCGCGTGCTCATCCGGTCGCGGAGGCGTCGCTGACTGTGAGCCGCACGCGGTCGCCACCGCGGCGAAGGCAGCGATGCGTACAACGGCGGAGACGTTCATCGGAATCTCCTTGGGCGACGGGTGAGGTTGACCCGGCGACAGGCTTATGGTACGGCAAACCGGCGACACGCACAACTCGCGATGCCGGCGATCGGAGAGGCGAACGCGGCCTTATGGGCCGCTTGGAACGCCAGATCGAGAGCCTGGTAAGGTGGCCGACGGCACGCTCAGTAATCCTAATGCCGCCAGTATGTGAGAGAGGTTCTCAGGTGTGAGTAAGGGCCGCGGCCTAACGAACCGCGCTTAAGCTGCGGGCGCAACGTGCGCCGGCGCAAGGAGGCGGAGCGGCTGATTGAGTTGGACGGCGAGGCAACACAATTCTACCCTACTCGTGAGCGCCCGACAGCTTCAAGCGCTTGTTAGGCCGCAACCGAGAGACTTCATCGAACGACGGCGAAACGAACACTGTAGTCACGACGATGCCAAAGGAGCCACCTCCGGCCAACGGGACGGCGAAAATACGTCAGCGTCGCGGTGAAAACTCGTGACGTAGCCGTTGGCGCACCAAGGGTGAGATTCGTTGAGGGGAGCCAGGCTCTGTACACTCCCGGTTCTGCGAGGAGGATTGGCAGCGTGTCGGAAGGAGAGTTAGCAGGATCGGAACTCCTAACGGTCAGCATTGCTTGCTCGGGACTTGAGGTTAGGCCGCCTAACCTTATCTCGAACGTGACGTATCGATCACTGGCGAGCGATATAATTGGCTGTTGGGTTCGAAGGGACAGTGTGTAAGAGGTTTCTACAGCCAGGTTGATTGCGACGACGAATACGATGATAAACGGCAATCGATGACGCGCCCAATGACTCAGGTTGGCCTTGCTGAATTTCCATGACTCGAGCCGGTGAAGAAGCGCGGAAACGAGGAGCATGAGCCAGCCGAGTATGACCGCAATGAAGGCCACTAGCGCGGCTGGTCTCGGGAGGCCGAAATTGAGTAGCCAGGCATAGATGAGTGCGGCAGGATAGTACGGTGCGAGGATGGCGACGTAGCCAACCGCGACCTTGCTAGTAAAGAAGATGCCACTATAGAGGTATTGCGCGATGGCGCGGTAGCGATCAGGTGATTGGCCAACGTCTTGGACGAGCCCCTGCCCTGTTGCGATCAGGCACAACACCGAAAGGATGGTAATCGAAAGGCCGAGACCCAGGAGTGCCGCCAATACATAGAAATTCAGCGCGGAAACAGATGGCATGGCGGCCTGGAGGTCAATGTCAACATTCGTGGCAGCCGCGTAGGACGACACGTGCGAATGGAGCCCGAGCAGTATCAACCCCCACCCGAGTAGAGACCCGGAAACGAATGTCGTCTGGGCCTTAGAGAGCTCGTTTTGGCTCGTTGTTGACTTCTGTGGTGGAACCATGGTTGCGGCCTAACGGATCGCGCTTAAGCTGCGGGCGCAACGCTCGCCGGCGCAAGGCGGTGGAGCGGCAGAAAAAAAGGCTGGCCGGCGAGGGAACGCAATTCCTCCCTACTGGTGAGCGCCCGACAGCTTCAAGCGCAGGTTAGAGGGCCGCACAAGGGAGCAGCGGCGACGGAAGCTTCCCGCCGGCCTAGAGACCAGCATCGCTGCAGACTAGGGCCTTGGCAGCGGATGCTCATGAAAGAACGCCCACATCTGACTCGTTGCGTCGAGGCTGCGGCTAGTGGGCCCGACGATCCATTCTGGAATCGGCTTGCCGCCAGGCCAGGCGTGGCCTCCTCCCTGGATGGTATAGAGCACCACGGCTGCGTCTTCAGCACAGTTCGTGTATTCGAGACGGGTGACATCCTTAGCGACCACAGATTCGACAGGGCTCGGTCCGCATCGGTTTCGTTGCGCCCAACTCGCCACCCAATCCCGAACGGCCGGAAACAATCCGGGGCCGAACGGCGGTGTGCCGCCCTGGTAGGGCTTGAGTCGGCCGTTCCATCAAACTCCACCATTGGCACCGGTCTGGAACCCTTACACCAATTCATGGGCAGAAATTCCGCAGGCGAGACGGCTCCGACCGCCGCGACCCGATCGGACAGTCTGCACGACACGGCAAACAGCATGCCTCCACCAACCGAGAATCCGTCGGCATAGATGCGCGTCGGATCGATGTTGTAGGCCGCCTCCAGTGTGTCAATCAACTCCGAGATGAATCTGACATTTGCCACCAGCGCTTCCGCCCCCTTCCCTTGCGCCCCCATGTGCCAGGCCTTGGGCACACCGGTTCCGGACGGGTAAACGACAATGAACCCGTGCTCATTGGCCAGCCGGTTCCACCGGCTCAGGTTCATTTGCTGGGCCGGCCACAGCGCCCCGCCATGCATGCTGATGACGAGCGGCGTCGGCTTGGCGCGGTCGTAGCTCCTCGGGACATAGAGCAGGTACTCC
>Ga0209235_1000681_pt1 | contig 17564 bp, 16 predicted proteins | sample GraSoi013_1_20cm_4_FD_185817 | JGI IMG/M metagenome (GOLD analysis project Ga0209235, IMG submission 185817) | Grasslands soil microbial communities from the Angelo Coastal Reserve, California, USA - Sample 09_25_2013_1_20cm (SPAdes) (version 2) | ecosystem: Environmental > Terrestrial > Soil >... | reverse complement strand
TAGCAGGGGTTTTGATCTTCCTCGTACAGTGGAAAGACCGCTTACCGGAAACATCTGAAAGGCCTGATTCGGCTAAGATCTGAAGACTGTCGGAACCGCGATTGGTACTATGTAGAGAATGAGCCACGTAAACGGAACAGCGGTAAGAAAAGATAGGGCAACCTGGGCCCAAGTGTGGTATCCCAGTGTTACTCTTGCAGTTCCAAGAACCAGGCCAACAACTAGGACCAGGAAAGGAACAGCTCCAAAGCTAAACAAAATGGCGACCGAAGGTCCAGTTATGCCCCAAGTATGGATGCTCACTTTCGTCAAGTATTTTGTGATAACGGCTGCCAGCGCAGTATTGCCGACATAGGCAAACATTAGCCCGCTGAATATGAACGGCGCACCAAGAAATCTCAACGTTACGAGTCCGACAATGTATGAGAAGATCGCTGTCGCGAAGGGTACAGGTCTATCCTGCATGTCCTCAACATTCACGCTTTCTTGGAAAGTCGTCCATACAATAGGAGAGAGATACCCTGAATCATAGACGCGAAGATGACAGAGATCATCAGGTAGAACCATGCGCTTCCCGTTGAGAATGATAACGCCAGAAAAACATAGAAAGAGAATAGTGGAGGCATGAATGCAATAGAGATTGCATGCCAAAGCCTAGGCCGAATCTGGGTTTCCAAGACTCTCAACCTTCGTGAAGCTGACATCCCGCAGATATTAGCGGACCAAGAGAAAATCCTCTAGTCTTCAAACCTCATAATGATTTCACGATCCCTTTCACTGTTTCAATCTTGAACTTTGGATCATTGCCAATCGGAAAGTATGGGTAGACTACCGGAAGTGTTACTCCCGCTTGGCTGAAAGACTTCACGTATTGAACTAGTTCTTCGCTCCGAGGATTGGCCAGGCTTACTCTGAGTAGTACTTTGGGCACTTCGACAGGACCATTCTTCCACTCTTCGCTCGATCTGAAGGATGAAATCGCTTCTGCGGTCCCGTCTTGCACGAACATCTCGTGATACTGAGGAGCAGAGTCGTAGTTCAGAAACTCCTGCAGCATCAGCCTCTGGGCTGCTTCGTCACTTTGCGAGGAATAGAAGATCTTCAGATAACATGCAAAGTCAATCTCTGCGCCCCTCTCAACCCTAACACCCGCTATTAGCGCGGCAGCATGCTGGGGAGAGCAGAAATTCAGGAGTAGACCGTCCGCCTTGCTGGCGGCACGTTTGGCGATTCCCAGTTTGAGAGCTGCAACGTAGACTTCTGGACGCTTGACTCCTTGAGGAAACTCTCCAAAGTCTTTCTTGAGTTCATCGAGTCGTTGGAGCATTGCGCTTACCGTTCTGCCTGGCTGGGGACCCGGAGACCCTGTTCCCACTCCTAAGACGAGGCGGTTGGAGGAGAGAGCTTGAAGTGTCTGGACCCTACGGGTCAGTAGCTGTGGATCATGTTCTAGCAATCGTATGACCCCGCTTCCCGAGTGGACACTTTTCGTCAGAGCGAGAATTGACGATGCAATTTCTAGGGATTCATAGCCGATCCGCATGTCGGGAACAAAGATGCGTGAAACCCTATCACTCAGCTCCAGTGCCACGGCTGTCTCTTTGATTTCGTGAGGTGAGAATACTCCGGGTCGGAGCGCGAACCCTATCTTTTCTGAACTCAAGTTTGCTCGAGAGAGTCCCGGCGGGACAATAAACCGTTCGGAAAGGTCATACAACAGATCCTGTGACGCGACATGTGGCATGTGACTGAACTTGTGCTGGCCGGGTTGAACTTCTCCAAAATTCCAGCTGTGTCGCGTTACTCTCGTGAGGGTTGATGTACAAGAATACGCTTGGCTCCTTGGCGGTCATTCTCGTGGGTGTAGCTGCATTCGGAACCATGCTTGCATTCTTTGAACAACCAACCGCCTGCCCATGCAATAGCTCTTCAAATCCAAATCCCTGGTATCCGTGCATACACAACCCCTGCCCCAGAGAAGCATTGACTGTTCAATCCTATGGGATCAACACGCCGACGAACCTTACTCTGAACATATTTAACGCGGGTGCCTCCTCGAAAGCTCTCATAGCGTACTATGTCAAAGACTCCACCAGCGCGCAATATGCCAATAGCAATTGGTCAGGACCGAACATCCCTCCAGCTGTAGTTATCTCCGTCAACATACTCATAGACGGACGAGCTTTCACATTCCAGACAAGGATGTCATACTCTGTGACAATTGTAGACTCGACCTATGACCAGTTCACCTTCACCACAAGCTAGCGCTTGCGAGTATATAGAATTCTATATCCGGATTTCGCACGTGCACCCGCTCTTCTTGTAACCGCGATTTGCTATCGTTGAGCCTTCAAGGTCTAAGTTCCAGCAGTCATAGATTTGATTTTGTCGAGGGCTGTCTCACGCGGCTACCCAGAAAGAAGGCAGGCCTCGAGATTCAGGCAAAGGTCTGCGATAAATGCGGACAGCTCATACTTACCTACCCGCAAACCATGAGTTGCATAGTCTGCGGTGGACCACTGAAACTGGTCAAGGGCGCACGCTGAAGCAAGCAACAGCAGGCGATCTGGGTCGCCTCGCTGGTCCCCGCCCAGCGACCTGTTAAGTTGATTCGTGAAGAACGGGAATGCCAGAGTTGTCAGTGTCTTAAGGCTGCTTGGATTGAGACAGTCAGTTGTCCATCAGTCTGTATCGCATCCAGCAAGTGGGTATAGGCGGGAATCGGATTGTGGCTTCTGTGGAGATACGAGAAATGGATTCCGTTCACTTCGGAACGAAGCACTGTATAGGCGTCAGCTGCAATCCTGATTCCCCCTCCAATCGGGTTCCGGGAGAGGGTTTGTCTGACTTTTTCGGGAACTGGGATACCAAACTTCTGGCTTACGAATAGTAGATTCTTCAGTCCTGAAGGAATGGATACCTGTACGAAGATTGGTGCCTTGAGGCCTCGGGAACGAAGCCTGTCCACATGGCGTAGCACAAGGTCATCGTCGAACGCTGTATTTGTTACAACATAGTCCGCTCCAGCATCTACCTTGCGCAGTGTCCGAGAAGTCTCTCGTTCTTGATCCTCAGCATACTGGTTCGTTACAGCCCCGATGCAGGGCCGCTGACCGTCGAAGACGGACAGGACTCCTCGAATCAGATCCTCTGTTTTTCTGAAATCGTAATCTTCGATCCGCTGTCCGGGATATGGATCGCCAAAGACGACTAGGAAATTATCCAGACCTTTCTTGAAGAGTGAAGGAACTAGGGCTAGGTCTGATCGGCGAAAGTCTCTGCATGTCAGGGAGGGAACAGCCTCAGCGCCTGTCTTTCTGACTATGACTGCTGAAGCGAGACTCCTTGTCTGTGGAGTAACTCTGAATCCTGCGGGATAGCTGGGATCATCTTCTCCATTCCTCAAAGCCGGAATGGTGATCGCGTCAACGCGGCCCTGCAAGATGGGCAGGTGAGCCGGGATGACGCGGTCCGGTATTAGCTCAACCGTTACAATGGGGTGATTATTCGCCGCGTCTGAGAGTCTCAGATGGAAGCCTCCCTTGCGAGTTCTGCACCTTTGACGGTGCTGATGAGTTTCGTGAAAGTCACATCCCATGTTCTGGTCCTCAGTCCGCAGTCTGGGTTGGCCCAGATCTTCGCGGGATCTCCTACGACCTTCGCGGCGTAGAGTAGTCGGTCGCGTACGAGTTCGGGCGATTCTAGGATGTTCCGTCCTGCCTCTTTCCCTGAGCCGGGTGGGACGTATCCGGAGAAGTCGTGAACGTGGACGACTCCGACGCCAAACTCGCCGTCGTAACCGTTCTGGATGAAGTACTCTAGGTCACGGTATCCTTCTCGATGCTTAGCGTCAACCCCTAGACTTGTACCGTCTCTGTTGGCGAATTCTAGTGCGAGGTGGGTGCACTTGTCGAGTTTTGGAGCGTATTGTGCGAGTACTTTGTATCCTATCTCGGAGGGATAGCATGTGTGGTCACTGAATTTGCAGTTGAATCCTCGAACAGTCTCATTCCAGCCCTCGACAAACAGGTCCATGTCAGCAGGCTCGGGGTGAGTAGTGATGGCCGGCTCATCGATCTGAATCCACTCCGCACCAGCATCGACTAGGTCGCGGATCTCTGGACGGATCACCTGCTGAACAAAGTCCAGTAGGAACTCTCTCTTCGCCTCCTGCTTCTGCTTCTTGAGACTCAGGCTGGTTCGTCCGCCGGAGTAGTGGCCGCTGAAGGACCAGTCGACTAGCGTGTAGGGTCCGGTAATCGGGACCTTCAGCTGTCCCTTCGCATTCTTCTTGACGTCGAGGAATTCTTGGAGATAGATCGGATGCTTACGGTAGATCTTGGACTCGGCGACAGCCTTGTTGAAGTATTTGTAATCGAACGACTGGACGTGACCGAGGACTCTCATTCCCTCGACGCCCCGGATCACGTGTTCGTACATCTCCACCCGTTGCTGCTCTCCTCCAACTCCGACATTGTCGAGACCGGTCTGCTCGAAGAGTCTCAATCCATAGATTGTCGAGAGCTCTAGTAGTTCTCGAACGCGATCGTTCTGCTCCTGCGCGGCAAGTAGTTGTTTGGCGCGGTCTTGAAAATCTGGAATACCTAATCGCTGAGCCCATTCCTCAGCCTCCACTAGGTCCTTGCTCGAGAGCGGCTGGGTCAGGCCCTTCGTTCGCCATCGGGGCTTCGCTAAGCTTCCGATCTCTTGAACAGGATACAACTTCGACATCTACCGAGCCTCCTCAATCAACCTGGTAGCATCGCCAAGCGCTCGTGCTTTGACGTCCGCGACTTTTCGCGGCACGAATTTGAGGTCTGAGTTTGGAACCAGGACAACGTCTCCACCGATGACATGTTTCGATACACGCGTCGCAGTTTCGGCGATCCACTTCGGATTCTCCGCGTTTGACTCGCGTCCATCTATTATGCCCAGGGCGAGCTTCTTCGTGGTCTCGATCTTCAATTTGGAATAGTCTGTCTCGAACAGGTCAAACCCTACTGTGTCGACGGGGAGTTTCAGAAGATCTGGCAGGATGGTCGTCGCGTCGCCGAAGTATGTGTGGACTGAGAACTTTGCCTGGATGCCGTCCACCGTCTTTCGTAGCGCGGCCAATGCGTTGTCGAGTTCTGCTTTGCCAAGTGCTTGTTCTCTGTAGGGTCGATAGACGAGGCATGGTTCTGAGAGCTGGAATCGTGAAACACCCGCATCTTTCAATCGCTTGATTATTTCATGTTCGGCCGCAGCCACCTCCGAAAGAAGGTCGGATTGACTTGTGTAGTGTAGATTCTCTGATAGTTCGGAGAAGGTGTAGGGTCCGGGGAGGGTTACTTTCCAGCCCTTGGTTCTCGGTAGAAGGTCGGCGCGTATGAAATTCTTGGGCTCGAATGCCTGGACGCCTATTTCCCCTGCGATGGTTGGTTTCTTGTAAAATGTGTTGGTGTCGAACCATCGATCATAACGAGTCCCAGTTGTAACGCCGTCCAGTGATTCGACGATCGGTCTCAGCTGATCCTGCCAGGCGAATGCTCCATCTGAGAAGGTTTCGAAGCCTGAGTCGTCTTGCAGTTTTACTAACTCCAGCGTGTCCTGTTCGATTTGTTTCTTGACGGTATCGAGATCAGTTTTTGCTCTGTCGTAAGATCGTGTTAGTTTTATGAGTTGTTCCGAGCGGGGATAGATTCCGCCAAGCTGGGCTTTGGGGGACATGACTTGTTCTCATAGGTTTCAATTATTCCAATTATATAAGTTCTGTTGTACCAATATTCCAATGGGAATTACATATTCGTTCAGGAATCTATTCCGAAGGGAATATCAGATAGCCGCTCGCTAGTGAATAGTAATTATGCTGCCTCCCCTCGACGAGATCCCGAAGAAACGCAAAGAACTAGGCTTAACGCAGTCCAAACTCGCGCAGCTAGCGGGAGTCAGCCAATCAATAATCGCAAAGATCGAATCCGGAACAGTTGACCCGTCATACTCGATAGCAAAACGGTTGGTCGAAGCACTAGAGAAGCAGAGCATCCAGACCTCGCGACCCAGAGTCAGCGAGATTATGAGCAAACCCGTCATCTCTGTCTCCAAGACCCAATTCGTCCGAGACGCTGTGGATCTTATGAGAAAGCGAGGCTACTCGCAACTCCCCGTGTTCGATGGAAACAGGTGCGTCGGAAGCATCTCCGAAAAGACCATCCTTGATCGTGCCGCCCGCGGAGAACCGCTGGAATCTCTACTCAATAACCGAGTCAGGGACATCATGGACTCTCCTCTCCCAATGGTCAATGACGATACGCCGTTGGAAATGGTTCTGGGCCTATTGCAAGGAAACTACGGCGTCCTGGTAACAAAGGGAGAGAGCACTATCGGGATACTGACAAAGTCTGACATCTTGAAAGTCAAGCAATAGCACCCCTACTGGCCTCATCACGGGTCGCACAGCCGTTAGACGGCTTCGTGATGTGGAATTGTTTCCGCTGAAGGTTCATCGTAGTAACAGCATCCATATCCAAGATTGCGCTCTGCTTCCTCTCAGCTCAAGATTACCAGTCAGGACGGTTGTAAGTGAACAGGTCGCAAATGAGAAACGGATTGATCACATGCTAACCATATTCGGCAAGAAAAAGAAAGACGATTCTACTGTTCAGATAGACACTGGGACGGACGCCGGTCAAGCAGCTTCTCAAACGTCATCGATGCCAACCGAGTCGATGCAACCACAGGCTCCTGTTCCAACAGCCCGTCAGGATCAGTCTACGACCTGGCCAACGCAGGGCCCTGTAATGGGCCAGACAACTCCTCCACCTCCAGCACCCTCGATGAGACAAATCACCCCGGAACCCGCACAGGGACCCACGCCGAGACAGCTCCCCCTGGACGCGTCATTCCCTTCGGAAGAAACCTCTCTATCGAGAATCCTGCAATCGCTACTCCAAGACATCCCGACATCTACCGGGTCCACCTTCGGTCCAATGCGTGAAAGCACTCCCGAGTACGTCCCACCACGAGCCACTCCCCCGAGTAGGGCTATGGTAATTGGCCAGAAAGATGATGAGGGAGGATGGGAGGAACAAGGAAAACCCTCTGCGAGCAAGCAACCCCCGAGCATTCCAAGCGCGCCAATTATCAGACCAACTAGCACGCCAGGAGCCCAAGTTCCAACAGGAAAGGCTACTACTACGCCCTCACCAATTCCTCAGCCTGCACCTCCCCCGATTCAACCGAAACAGAACCAGCCTACTGAAAAGTCACAGGATAAACCTACAAAAGCGGACAAGCCTGCAAAGGAAGCTCCGCCACAGAAGGCGAAAAAGGCTCCGCAGAATTTCGATCACATTTTCGAGTTGACTCAAGGAAACCTGGAGAGCCCCGGGTTTGTCATTATCAACGGCCTGCCGGGAGCCGGCAAGACAACTCTCTGCTCAGGCCTCACAGCCAACTATCTGAAGAGGGGTGATCCGTGTCTCTACGTGACCTATGATCAAGCTCCCACCACGCTCCGAGAACAGATGAAGAAGCTCGGATCGGATCCGTCACAATACGAATCTCAATACCGGTTCGTCATTGTCGACGGTTACGCGTCCCAGTCTGATTCGTTCAGTATGGAAGCGGCCTACCTGGATCAGCCCTTCAACTTCGAAAACATACAGGATACGCTGGTCCGGAACAGTCAGGTATTCATGGGCGAGAAGATCAGAGTCATCTTTGACTCCATCGACAAACTAGCAACAAAGGTCCCGCAGAAAGACTTCGCCAAGAGCTTCACGGAGCTTGCGGGAAAGCTCAAAGACTCGGGCGCGACGCTCATCGTCACTGTCGACATGTCAGAGCTGCCAAAGGATCTGGCTGGCTCATTGACTGACATGGCAGATTGTGTCGCAGATCTTTCCAAGGATGCCTCGGATCCGAGCGAGCGAGAATTGAAGGTTCAGAGACTCAACCAAAAGCCGGCAAAAATTGATCCTGAGACATTCGAGATCGATTCGAGCAAAGGACTAGTCTTCGTGTAAGACAGCGTCTCCCCTGACCTCGATTTAGTCTTGTAGACTGCGAAAACCGTATGCCGGCGTGGTTTGCTTCTTCCCTTCTATGTGAAAAGGATGGAAGTAGAACCATATCAGGTCAACGATCACAAAGATTAGCCAAAGGAAACACAAACCAATTAGGATTTTTGTTAGGGTTACTCTCCAGTTCACGGAGTTCTCGCCAGACTCTCTCGAGCGAAACTTGGGGACGCATCCTCGCCAGCGTCCGTAGCTGAATTCGGCTACGGGCGGTTAGAGGAACTTGTTGCCGATGCCCATGGCCTCGTTCGTCTTTGCGATAGACCGGCGGCCTTCGTTCTCCAATCCTGTAAGCGCTCGTATAGCGTCCACGTTCTCGGGCACGACCACGCTCTCGTTGTGCACCTGATACACCATATTCGCTTCGCCATCAGTCACGTCGAGGATGTCTTCCCAGAAGGCTACCTCCCACATGTCAGCCCTCACTCGTCCCAGGTCCCGCATCATCTCGGCCACTGCGTTCATGCTATCCACTCCATCAGAGGTTCTGACTGGCGCCAGCCTCGGCGCGCTCTTCAATGCCTTCAGAACATCCTTCTTCTCCGGCTCTCCCTTGAGCTGGACCATCGCGAAATGCAAGTGTCCGAGGTTAAAGGGCCCCCTAGCAGCCATCGTAGTAATGTTCAGTTTCGGAATGATCGTCTGAGCGTCAGGACCCTGGTGCGAAGGAATGTGAGCCTCTGGGACGACTGTATTGATCAGACCTGTCTTATGGCTCTCCCACGGGTCAGTGCCTCTCCTGAACAGGACAACCCTCGCCTTCTTGACGCCTATCGTATTCTGAAGCGTTCCTACTGTTCTGCAAATCCCGGTTGTGTTGCAGCTCACCACTCTCGTCGCGCCGCGGTTGAGATTCTCCTCATAATTACACTGGGCGACAAAAGATGACCCAGTCAGCTCGTGTTTTTCTCCACCCTGGAAAATTGATTTGATCCCGGCTTTGTCATACATGACCTTGTTCTTTGCCCCTAGTCCCGCTGGAGTACAATCGACAATTATGTCGATCTTTCTCAACAACTCCTCAAGTGTCCCGGCAACCTCAATCCCAGCCTTTTTCATGTCAGGCAGTTTTTCTGGGACCGAAGCGTAGATCTGGTAACCTTTCTTCTCGCCAAGCTTGACGCGGTAGTCTCCTACAACATCAGAGACTCCGACAAGTTTCATGTCGTTCTGTTTTGAAACGGCATCAGCGACTCGTTTTCCAATGACTCCGAATCCGTTAACTCCTATCCTGGCCGCGGCTTTGGGCATTTTGATGATTCTCTCGAGAAAGAGCTTGATACGGCTCTCTTTTAGCCCTAACGGGTAGAATCCTACATCTGGAGACGGGCTTTAATACTAGCCCGTCGTTATGATGGTAAGCTTTCAGCTTAACAAGTATAGTGAGGAATTAAGGAAGGTCAGTGAATTATGGAGGTTAAATTTTCATGGTTGAACCGTCGCAGTACGCTTCGACAACAAAATACGTAGTCAAAGCAAAATTCGATGTCCAAGGCGTCGTAGAGAAGCCTGATGTTGTAGGTGCCGTTTTCGGCCAGACAGAAGGCCTTTTTGGCCCAGATCTAGACTTACGAGAACTACAAAAATCCGGACGCATAGGCAGGATCGAAATTAATCTAGACTCTAAACACGATAAGACAGCGGGCTCAATTGTCATCCCATCAAGCCTCGACAAAGTCTCGACAGCCATTATCGCGGCCGCGATCGAGAGCGTGGATCGTATCGGACCTTGCGAAGCAAAGATCAGCCTTGAGAAGGTTGAGGATGTCCGAGAGGAGAAGCGCAAAGCAATTCTCACCAAGGCCAAAGATATTCTTCGAAAATGGGTCGTCGAATCTTCCCCTAGCACCGAGGAGGTCGTCAAGGAGGTTGCCGGGTCACTTCGTGGAGTCGATGTCATAGAATACGGCCCCGAGAAACTCCCAGCCGGACCTGAGGCTGAGAGAGGAGACATCATAGTCGTAGAAGGCAGAGCAGATGTCATCCTGCTCATGAAGGTCGGCATCCGGAACGTAATCGCACTAAATGGCACAAAGGTTCCGGAAACTATCATCAAGCTCACGAAGGACCGAGAAGTTACGGCGTTCCTCGACGGAGATAGAGCAGGTGACCTGATCTTGAAGGAACTGACACAGGTTGCTGAGATCGACTATGTGGCTCGCGCTCCCTTTGGGAAAGAAGTAGAGGAACTCACACCCAAGGAAATCATGAGGGCTCTACGCGAACGCGTGCCGCTCAACATGGCAAAGCCGATCGAGAGACCGCAATTCGCCAGACCCGAAAGAACCGAACGTCCTTACCAGGAGAAATCCTACACCGAGAGAGCCTATGGTCCAAGAGAACAGGGCTACGGTTCTCCTGAAATTACTGTTCGCGCATCTGTTCCGGCCGAGAAACCGAACCTCCCTCCGCCGGTCTTCGACGCCGCGAAGGATCTACGCGGAACCTTGGAGGCGGTAGTGTTTGACGAGGCAGGTAAGGAGTTGTCTAAGATGCCGGTAAGCGAGCTTGCGGAGAAGATACCGAGCCTTGAAAACTCTCACCTTGTTCTTTTCGACGGCGTGGTCACTCAGAGACTTCTGGACATCGCCGCAGGAAAGGGCATAAAATACGTGATTGGAGATCGAGTATCAGACGGGGCGAAAAAGCCAGCTAACGTTAGCGTTCTAACGCTCAGCGACTTATCCTCGTTTGGTCCCAACTGAAAGGCTGGCTTGCGCGGCCGGAATAGCTAGCAACTGATCCTCTGATACACCAAGAATTTCCAGTATACGTGCGGCCGCAGGCACAATCTGATTGTGGACATAGTAATCATAGGCCACATCCTCCACTGCGGCCTTGTAGTGAGGCTCTGCTTTTTGAAACAGTTTTCCGGGTCTCTTGGTTATCACGAAGCCGACTTTGTCTCCGGCCGTAACCGGCCAGCCGTCCTTCGCCATCTTCTTCGCAACTTCCACATGTGGAGCATTAACTTCGTACGCTTCGACGGGCTTTGTCAGAGTCTTCCATACAATGAACGATGATAGGGGAAGATTCTTCGTTTTGAGATTCCTCGTCAAATCTTGAACGTAGGCTGTCGCTCTCGACGGGTTAGCGTCTTCCAAGACCATTCTCAGAACCGTGTTCTGTACATCCCGAGCTAGGTTGGACCAGTCCCCTCTGACCGCCTCGAGACCCACAACGTCGATCTGTCCATCGGTTCTGAGGCCTGCATATTTCTTCTTGGCCTCTGTGAAGAGTATTCTCTTGTAGACCTCAGATAGGTTGATTTCGAGCCCGAGCTGTCGATCGATCTCGCCCTGGAACTTCTGGACAAGTTTCTCATCATAGTTCACGAAGAGACTATCTGTATCACCATAGAAGACGCTGAGTCCGAGGCTCTTCGCCAGGGATATCGCGCGGTTGATCGTCTCTCTTCCCAAAGCAGCGGCTGATTCCGCGACCTCTTTCGAATACCAACGAGCGCCGGCCCAGCCCGCGTAACCGTAGACCGCGTTTGTCATGACTTTGATGGCTTTCTCACGGGCCTTGAGCAGAGGATACCTCGAATCGCTCTTGGCTGTGCGCTTGAGCTCGGCCTTAGTCGTCTTGCGGGCTTCGATGAGTTTGGTGAGAACTATTCTGTAGAACCCTGAGGGGTTCTCTCTGAATCGGTGTTTGACTTCAGGGACTTCGAAGGCATCCTCCTTCTCTTTTCCGGTGACGAGCGTGTCGGGAGAAATGTTGTATTTGATCATCAAGCTTGGATACATGGACGAGAAGTCGAGGCTGGCGACGTTATCATGTAGCCCAACCTTCGGCTCGAGGACAATCGCTCCCTTGTATGGAATGATGGGCTGTTCGGTTCTAGAAGGTATCAGCTGGCCAAGATTGTGGGTCTCCATCATTAGGTAGTTGTCGACCCGGAATCCTACGGCCGCAGCAATCACCTGGTCAGGCGGCAATCCGGATAGCGCTGATATCTGGATGACATAGTCAATCGCTTCCTCTCCGATCCTTAGGATGGTTTCGGTTTGTTCCTCCACTTGCTTGACTAGGATTTTTCTCTGGTCCGGTTTTGACCAGTAGTCGAAATAGGCGGTCTCATCGATAGGCTTCTGATTCGATGATTGGATTCCAAGATATTTCGCGACGTTCTCGATGGTCTTGTTCTTTACCTCATACAGGTCCTCGGCGAAATTGAGAAGATCAACATTCGCTCGTCCGATCAGTGAGTAGTGCCCATAGAGGCTCTGATGTGGTGGACCCTGATCTCGGCCGACTCTGAGCGGGGTCTTGCTCTTGTTAGCCCTCTTCACAAGATAGGGCCAGTGGATACCGTTTCCTTCAAAGCTCAAAACAAAGTCTGGATTGGACTTGATGACGTCTTCGCCGAACCTCTGGATGGTACTCTCGTCGGAGTGGGCTTGCGTCAGAAGAACTTGGTTTGCATCCTTGTTTGTTCTCCAACTGACGACCTGGACTGGGTCTCTTATGGCGCTGGGTGCGCCTATTTTGCTAACTGCTAGGAGCGAGAATGAGAAGAGATCTAAGCTAGGGGGTTCCTCCTTGGCTATCGCGTGGGGATGGTCTGTTGCTGTTAGTGTTTCTTGGACACTGAACTTCTTTGGGTCTATCGTTGAGGCGGTGGTATCCGCCTCGTACCACTGGCATGGCTTGATTCCATGGTCGTACTGGTACTTGATCGCTAGTCGGAGTTTCTCTTCAAAGGTTGCTTCAGCACCAGTTTTTTTTAGCGTTTCTCGTGCAGCCTTCTCCAGGAAGTCTGGGTCGTTACAGAACACCTTGAGGACGACTCGTTCGTCGGCCAGGAGTTTCTTCTTCTCAATCGTAGTATTTTCGATAGTGGAATGAGGTTTTTCTGCTTCCAACTTTTTCCTCAGTTCTTCCGGGTCCTGATCCTTTCTCGGTAGGAGGTAGAAGTAGGCTCGGTAGTTGTCGTCGATGACTAGGACTCTTTTTCCTTCGTGGGTGATGCCCCAGAGCCAGATCGACGATTTTCCCTCGTAGTTCTCATGGTTTAGGTCAAGCAGCCAGAAGGTTCGTCGCATAGTCCTGCTCACCGTTTTCTGTCTAAGGGTTTAAATTCGCGGGCCGGCCGCGGGGTCTTCTCGGATAGTCGAGATCATGGCGGAGAAGGCTAAGCAACCGGCAGACCACTGGGGAATCGCCCACATCTACTCAAGCTTCAACAATACCATGGTTCACATTACCGACTTGACTGGTGCAGAGACGATTTCTCGAAGTGCAGGGGGTCAGCATGTGAAGGCTGATCGATTGCAAGGAACCCCCTACGCAGCGATGCAAGCAGCCGCCGCTGCCGCAAAGGTTGCGAAAGACAAGGGAATCACTTCTCTGCATATTCGTGTTCGTGCACCTGGAGGTCATGGAGCCCGAACTCCTGGTCCCGGCGCCCAAGCAGCGATCCGAATGTTAGCTCGTCATGGTTTCCGGATTGGCAGGATTGAGGATGTCACTCCTGTTCCACATGACGGGACTCGTCGACCTGGCGGACGACGCGGTCGCCGCGTCTAGACTTCCAGGGAGTTTTTCTCACGTCCTACGCTTCTCAGATTCGGAAGATAGTGGGCAAGCATCAGAAGTGGCGGGCTGAAGAATGCCTGAACATGATTGCCTCAGAGAACGTGACAAGTCATACTGTTAGACAGCTTCTCTCAGGCGATATGGGCCACCGCTACCGGGCCGATGATCGGTTCTACAAGGGGACCCGGTTTATGGACGAACTCGAATCGTTTGGAGAGAAAATAGCGTGCGAGGTTTTCGGCGCCGACTGGGCTACGCTCCGACCACTCTCTGGACACTTGGCTGATATGATCATGGTCTCGACCCTCGCGAAGCCAGGTGGCTCTATTCTCACCGTCAGTCCTGCGGATGGAGGCTATCCGGGCCTAAGCGATCAAGCTGGATATCCAACATTCGTGAATGTTCGGAATCTGTATTTTCCATTCGATTCGGAACGGATGAACATCGATGCGGAGAAGGCTCGCGGGTTGATAGAGGATGAAAAGCCCTCGGTTGTCGTCTTTGGCCAATCCTTCTTTCTATTTCCACATCCTGTCAAGGAGCTGGCAGAAGCTTGCAGCAAGGCAGGATCTCGGATGGTCTACGATGGCTCCCACGTGCTTGGATTGATTGCTGGGGGCGAGTTCCAGAGGCCGCTTCAGGAAGGCGCGGAACTGTTACTGGGATCTACTCACAAAAGCCTGTTCGGTCCACAGGGAGGAATAATAGTTGGAAAGAAGGAGGTTGAGGCGGAAGTCAAGGGCCGACAGTTTCCTGGTCTGGTTGACAATGCTCACTGGAATCGAGTTGCTGCGCTGACTTTTGCGCTGGATGAAGCGCGTAGAAACGGTGGAAAATACGCGGCCCGCGTGATCGAAAATGCTAGGGTCTTGGCGAAGGGTCTGCACGAGAGGGGCGTGCCGGTAAAGTGCTCAGAGTACGGGTTCACGGCGTCTCACCAAGTATACTTGGACTTGAAAGACGAGAAGGAAATCGACAAGCTTACCCAGCGGCTGGAGGATGCGAATATCATCGTTGATCGTGGGATACGGATAGGCACCTGCGAAGCCACAAGACGTGGAATGAAGCCCACAGACATGGATAAAGTGGCGGAGCTCATTGGTCAAATCTACAAGGGTGGAGACCCTATGAAGATTCGTAGACAAGCGACCAAATTGAGGCGCGGATTCAATTCAATCCTCTACGCCTAGACGGAAGAACCGTCAGGAAGCAGGTTCTTATTCGGGCAACATACCTCTCTAGGGTATGTCTCTGCCCAAGCAGGGTGACACGGTGAAGGTTACCCTGTTGAACCGTGAGACGATCGAGGGTGTTGTTGAATGGGTAGATGGCAATGGTCTCTGGGTGAAAGGTACTGAGAGGTCGAGATGGGTTCCTCTGGAAGCTTTTACGGCGCCGCACGATTCTCATCCGATAGACGTGAAGGAAGAGCAGTCCGCAGCTTAGGCTTGATGAAGAGGCGCGCGACGGGACTTGGGTCGGACGTTGAGCCTTCCGTTTAGTCTCGCTTGGGCATTGTTCCTTGTCTTCGAGAAGATTGTGTTGAGGCTGCCGTGGCCGCTTCGAAGATTGGTTATCATGCAGTTTCCCGATGAATTCGCGGCCCAACAGGTAGTTGTTCGGTCTAGGACTCTTCGATAGAAGACTCGCGTTTCCAGACTAGGATGGCTCGGAAGCATCTGACGCTTGAGGTCTCTGGCTCTGTACCTGGGTCGTTAAATCCAGCACGTTCTTCAATTCCCTTTTCAAGATAAGTGGATCGTGGTTGAGGTTGAAGTAGTCTGCGAAAGTTATCGTTGTCCGCAGAAGCCTTGAGCGTCCGATCTTATCGTAACTGATTAGATCCATTTCCTTCAACTGTTTGACGTGTTGATATGCGAGTTTTCCTCTGACCCGTACGACGTGTGATTGCGGGATCGGCTGTCTAAGTGCTATGAACGATAAGGTTCTCAATGGACCTGGGGTTAAGAGAGGTCTGTTTGAGAGCTTCCTCACGTGCTTAGCAAACTGAGGACGTAGCTGCATCACAAACCTTCCATCAGGCAATTCTAGAACTTGGACTGGACTGTCCATGTTGGCGTAACGCTCGGCTATAGCTCGTGCAATCGATCGAATCTTCTCTTCGGATCTCGCACCGATTACTGATCCAATCGTCTTGAAATCTAGAGGCCTTCCCGAAACATAGAGCGCCGCCTCACATAGCTGCTGCTGCAGCAGCGCCGATGACTTGACTGCCGGTTCAGTCTGAGATTGTGCTTCCATTGCTCATCACTTCTATCCGAATATCTCCGAACTCTTCCATCTGGACTAATCCTACTTTTTTTTCTATGGCGAGAAAGAGTAGCATGATGAACATTCGGACCGCTTGTACTGTGTCTCCCTTGCCTAACAACTTGAGAAATGATAAGCTCTCGCCCGGAACAGTCTCGTCTAAGAGACGGCTGTAGAAAGCTTTGATCTCGTCTTCAATCTTGACCAGCCAGTCGTCCGCCTGCTCAAACACCGCAGGTGTCCGGGAAACTAGCTTGGCAGTCTCTGATGGCAGCAGTCTCTCGGCCCTCAGAACGTCAAGTATTCCCTTGAGAACCTCGTCAAGTGAAGTCGTTGTCGACTGGAATCTGATCGGGAACGCTAAAGGCGGAGGCACATAGTCCGTCGGCTTTTCAGGGGGAGGCCGCGGCGGTTCCTCCATCTTCAACACGAGTTCCGATTTCATCCGCAAAAGAACCGCAGAGGACAGTAATGCCGTCCCTGAGACTGAGAAGTCGATGAAGCCTCGACCTTTCATCTCCTTCATCAGACCGGTCAGAAGTTGGGACAAGTTCACGTCCCATGGCTTGACACGGTGCAAGTGGAGCAAGTCAAAGAGTACGGTGTATGGGCTCTTGAGCCAGTAAGTATCCTGCTCAGAGGTCAATCTTCGACTCCTCCCTTGTTCGGTAGGGAGATTACCTGGCTCTGTCCCTGATCGATGTAGACTCCAAAGACTCTGTCTGCGCGAGAAATCGTAGTGTCTTTCAGAGAGATCACGACGAACTGGGAATCCGTGCTCTTGGACTTGACCAATGTTGCCAGCCTCTTCGCGTTCAGAACATCTAGGTGGGCATCAATCTCGTCCATGATGTAGAAAGGCATCGGATGAATCTGCTGTAGCGCAAGTAGATAGCAGACCGTCGAGACCGACTTTTCTCCGCCACTTGCGGCTCCAATCGTGAGTTCGGTCTTTCCGGGGAATTGAAGGAATACATCTAGCCCTCCCTCGAATGGATTGTCGGGGCTGTCGAGCGCCATTCTTCCGTTCCCGCCGTTCGTAATGTCAGAAAAGATCTGGTGAAAGGTATCATTGACCTTCGTGAACGCGCCCATGAAGGTGTCCAGCTTTCTCTTCTCCAGTTCATTCATGAAGTCTAGAATGGCCAGCTTCTCTCTTTCCAGATCGCTTATTCTAACGGAGAGGTGCTTGTATCCATCCTTGATCTCCTCGTAGTCCTTGACCGCCAGCTGGTTAACCAGTCCTATCTCAGACAGCTCCCTTTCTAGGGCCGCCATGAGTTTCGTAGCGTCCTCGATAGCTTCAGGTGTGGTTTCGAGAGGTTTGTCGAAACCGAGATTTCGTAACTGTGCAGTCAGCATTGTCAGTTGCGTCTCAAGTTCTCTGAGACTCGCCTTCAGATCCGAGACGTTGGAGTTGAGAGGATCCATTCTGTCAATCAGCTGCGAAAGGGACTGTTCTATCTCGGAGAATCTATCTTCGTACCTTCTCCTCTCCTGACCGACTGAGGCAAGGGCCCCTACCAACCGAGCTTTTTCTTCAGTAAGCTTACTCATTGCTTGTTGCAGTTCCTCGGACTTTTTGTGCGCTCCCTCGACCCTTGATTCCTCTCGTCTGATTTCGGTCTCAAGGGCTCTCAGCTGAATCCGTACTTGGTCGTAGCCAGGTTTGAGAGTGTCAAGTGTGGA
>Ga0209235_1000678_pt1 | contig 17576 bp, 23 predicted proteins | sample GraSoi013_1_20cm_4_FD_185817 | JGI IMG/M metagenome (GOLD analysis project Ga0209235, IMG submission 185817) | Grasslands soil microbial communities from the Angelo Coastal Reserve, California, USA - Sample 09_25_2013_1_20cm (SPAdes) (version 2) | ecosystem: Environmental > Terrestrial > Soil >... | reverse complement strand
TCAACGGAACAGCTCTCGCCGTAATTCGGAACGCATACTCCTAGCTTCATTCTCAGGTTTGATCGGAATTTCGACTCCGCTTAAGACTGTCTAGGGACAGACGCGCCGGAAGAATGAACCGTTAGTGGTGGCTTTCCAGATTAGAGAAGCTTGGACAACCGGTCCGTTACTTCTCTCAGCCGGTCTCTGTACGGGTCCATCTTCGACGGACTGGACCTTGCCAAGTCTTCGAAGTAGGAGACGTAATCCCGCATCTCGCTAACCATCGATTCAACAGAGGTGGGTCTCTGGCCGAACGGAAATCCAAATGGGAAGCTTCCTTCATCTTTTCCATTGTCGGTGAGTTCGTAGCGTCCATCCTCTCTCTTCTTAAGCGCGCCCTCGACTGTCATCTGGTCTAGGAGGGGATATATCGACCCGGGAGATGGTCGCCAACCTCCCCAGCTCATCTTCTCAATCTCGTCGATAATTTCCGCGCCATTCTTAGGCGACCGTCCGACTATTGAAATGATCCAGGGTCTGAGCCATCCTCGCCTCATCCCTCCCCAGTGTCTATGTCCCCACATGATCCCGAGACGATATCGGATAAGCGATATCGGATTATAAGACCTTAGCTCTCCGCACCCTGGTCTATAGCAGAACCCTGTTTGACATCTGTCGCGTCAGAGACAAGTTTGCTTATCTCGTTCCAATCGCTAGGGCCCTCGTCACTTTACAACGACTACTGCCTGCGATTTGCCGGCCAATGAGGCGTCGGATGAATCCTTGACCTTGAAACTGGTGACCCCGGCTATTAGAGCCATGAGAAGAAACAATACGATTGACACTAGGAAGCCCGTTCCTGGGCCTATGGAGTAGAGGACTCCTCCGAGGTAGGATCCGGCTATCAAACCAGAGTTCTCGAGCGTGAGATAGAAGCCATACTGGCCCGCCCTTGTTGCACCTGATCTGATAATAGCGAGAATCGAGTAGGCGATGTAGCTCGACGCCCTTGAGCTTCCAAAGAGGAAGACTAGCGGGAAGGCAAACAGAAGATTCCTCGTCAAGACGATGCCAGCAAGACCTGTGGCCGATACGACTAGTCCAAGTGCCATCGTCTCTCCACGGCTTCGCACGTCGGCTCTTCGCCCCAGTAAAATCGCGAAAGCCGTCTGCCCAAGAGCCTGGATGGAACCCAGACCCTGTATCGTACTAGGGGAGAGTATCAGAACGTCATGGAAGAACAGCGGAACGAAAGGCGATGCGATACTGAATGCAACTGCGGTCCCTGTTAAGAATAGGAGAAGAGTTGCTTCAGGTAAGGATTTCGGAACCTCGAGCCTGTATGCCCGAGCATCTTTCGGAGTCGATGGCTGCGTTCGCATCCTGAATAGGACGACTGTCGATATTGTGAACAACCCGAAGGAGAGAAGGAAGATCCCGCGAATCGAGATCCAAGTCAGAAGAAGACCGCCAACCGCTGGAGAGAATACGAAACCCAGAGGTGCTGAGGCCCAGACGACACCGAAGTTGGACCCCGTTCTATTCCTCTCACTCGCGCCCGCAATGTAGGCGTTGAATGCTGGGATGTTGAAACCGGAAGCCTGCAACAATATGATTCCAGGGAGGACATCCGTCCATGTCTTGGCGTAATAGTAGAGAAGTGGAGCAGGCAGGCTCATTGCCCAACCAATAACCAAGAGCGTTCTCAGTTCGTACTTGTTAGCAAGGATTCCTCCCGGGATCATGCTAGCGGCAAGGGCCACAAATCCTATGGAGTAGACCAGCCCGACTTGGCTGGGATCCGCATTTAGCTCTCTGAGAAAAAGCGGCCAGATGTAGTTGTAGAGTCCATATCCGAAGCTCCAGAGGAAGAGAGACCAGAAGAGAAACCTAAGATCTCTCTGAAGCTTCCGAACAGACCCGAGTGGGCTCGCAATCCAAATTCTCAGATCGAATTAGGCCTCCGCTTTTCAAGGAGCATGATGTTTCCGAGATCGCCAGACCAGCCAGTAGTCTCAGGCCCAGTAATCATAGTGGCATTATTCGGATGGACGGTGGTGGCTTCCGTGGTAATGGGCATCTCTTCCAGGTAGGGTGTCCCGGTCGTCTTCTCCACCCTGGGATCCCACCTGCGTCGAACGTCGACCTTACGACTGCTCCCTTCCGGGCCTCGCCGGATTCGACCGTGAGGAGGTAACAACCCTCTCTTCAGAGAGCGCTCCTCCGCCGCCGACCTGGTAGGGCAGAGTGTCATGGTTGACAGCCAAGTCTTCAGCCTGGTCGAGGCTACCGCTCACCAGCGTTGGCGGACCCCCGCATAGGTCGATTTCGGGTAACAGGAAACGACCAGCTTCCCAGTCCCCCACCACCGCCCAAAGAACTCGAATCGAACCAGTCGATATAAGAATATCAAACTCAATGGTTCGTAACCTCAGACATACCAGCTAGCCAGTCCCCGAGCGGAGTGCTTTTACATGGACACATTCCTTGCATCAGATATGGTCGATGAAGAGTCAGAGCTGCCAGAGGACGAGGCCGAAATGGCTGGAGAAGAGTCTGAAGAGAAGGAACAGGTAGCTTCCAGTCGGACACTCGCGGACATACCCGTAATCCCATTCGAGCCTCCGACAACCGGGAGCGGTCACGACATAGGCGACAAACAGGGAAAGCTTCGGACCGCAATATTGGAACGCGTGTCGCAAAGCGAGATCGACAAATTCAAGGAAGCACTCAAAGGGCGTCTCGTAACCGTCACGCTTGGTTTCTTTCTATGGAAGGGATCCCCGAAAACTACCAATACTCGGGCTGTGAAGGACCTTGACAATCTCATGAAGATAATCTTCGACGTGCTAGGCAAAGGCCAACAAGGACTCGGACTTCTTGAAGAAGACAGTTACATTTGCGAGGTCTACGCGAAGAAGGAGCTCGTTGAGGACCGCAGTGAAGAAGGACTCCGGGTCATAATAGAAGAGTACGAGGACGAAGAGATGCTTCATACACTAAAAGAATTCTACTCGAAGAAGAGCAAGGATCCCGCCTAGACCGGCGGCGGGGTCTCATCTAGCTTCTCCTTGGGGAGCTTGGTCCATTTGAGGAAGTCGGGATCGGGCTTCTCCTCCTCATAGAGCTGCTTTCGGCGACACTCGAGCGGAGTCGGCTCCCGTTTAAGAAGATCGGCGGCGACGAGCAATTTGTGACTGGCTTTCTTTGCGGATTCTCTGACCGGCTCAAGGAATTTGTACCATCCTTCATCTCTCAGCAAATGATGATCGATGACTACTGTAGGAACTTCACTCACTATCTTCTTCATATGATGCACCGCGGTCTTGAAGAACTCTTCTCCTATTCGGAATCCTTGTAGGTATGTCGGGGGCCCTCCCATTATCAGCAAATCAGGCCTCTCGTCAATGATCATCCTGGCAGTTCCTTCAGCCACGGGTCCTTGGACATCGGGTGCGAAGACTAGTTTCTCATCGCCCTTTTCCACGATGCAGAGCAGAACCCAGCCGAGCCCCGATTCGTCCTCGCCGTGGGGTACGGGTTCGGGAAAGCGAATTGTCGTCTCTCCGAACTCAAAAACTCGGCCATCAGCGGCTTCGAATTTCTCTGCCCATTTCTCAGCGGCTTGTTTGAACATCCAGCCTCTACGCCGCTGAGCTGTGTTGATCTTCTTCCTGAAATCTTTGGCAAGAATAATTTTTCCTCGATAGGTTCTCTCAGACAATTCCGGACTGGTTCCGAGCCAGACGGGATCAACATAGTTGGGCGTGTGATGATCATTGTGGTAGTGCGAGATTGTCACGACCCTAGCTTTCTCTGCGGCCGCGTCGATTCTCTCTCGTGCTTCGACCCTCGCCTTGAATTCTTTGGGATGGGGCATAAGCCGGAATCTCGGCCCCAGCGCTACCCCCGCGTCCAACAGCACCGTAACGTCCCGGGTTCGCACCTGGGTGCACATTGACCGCACGCCGAGACTCTCAAAGGCCAGAGGCGTGACGGTAATTCCTGCCGAGAGTCGAGACCTCCGATTTGCGTAGTGGTAACGTGCTCACTTAATTGCACTATGCGCGGTGTCAAACGTCCGTGTGGACTGTCACCAGTTCCTTCGTCGTTCAGTTGAACACGATTATTATCTCGCTAGGTCAAACCGTTAGCCTAGAGCCAGTTTCCAATTGTCGCAAGCATCAGATCCGAACCATCCTTACTGCCGCTACTGCGAGGAGGCGACCTATCACGAATACGACCCCTATTTCCACGCATGGGTCTGTCAAACCTGCTTCGGAGGTATGATCAGGGCGGACAAGAAGGACCCGCTCTCCGTCATAAGAGCAGAACTAAACAATGTAGCTTTGCTCGCGGCAAAGAACGGTTATACTTCAGATGTAAAGACAAAACTGAGAGACGCAGCTACGAAACTCCAGAAGCTGGCTGAAGGCTAGTTTTAGAGCTTACAACCGAACGCGTACCACGTCGGCAAGCGAACGGTTTTATTCACTCGACCTCCCATCGCAAGATCGGGTCCGATGACTTCTCTGGCCCTGCGGACAAGTCCCATGGGACTGGATGAAGTGGATCTTGAGACCCGGAAGCTCCGGGCAAGAATGAGAGAGGACCCATTCACAACCTACGAAACACATTCGGACACGTTGACCTAACCGGAAAAACCGCCCATGGAACAACAGGCTGAGATTCTACAATCCGGCTCAAGCAGGCGGTGGCTCGTCCTAGGCTCAGTCCTAACCTCACGCGTCATCTATACCATAAACTGGTTCAACATCGCCCCGTTACTAGGCGCAACAGGACTAATTGCGTTAACACTGAACGTCGATCTACCATCCCAAGGCCTTCTCACCTCATCCTTCCTTCTTGGCGCGGGCATATTCCAGATACCTGCTGGAATAGTCTCCGCAAGATGGGGACCGAAGAACACGTCCCAGCTTGGAATGCTCATCCTATCTTTGTCTGGAATTGGCGAAGGATTGTCCCCAAATTTTCCTACTCTACTTGTGTCGAGATTCCTCCTAGGTCTAGGTGCGGCACTATTTTTCGCGCCTGCCATAGGCATTCTTACCCCCCTGTTCAGGCCTGAAGAGGAAGGGTTTGTCCTAGGACTCTACAATAGCTGCTTCAACATTGGAGGCGCATTAGGCCTGTTCGGATGGGTACTGGTCACCGACCTGCTTGGTTGGAGGCAGGGGTTGGTCCTCGGTGGACTGATCGGGATAATTTCGGTCCTGATTGGGCAGATTGTTATTCCTCACGACCGGACAGTCGCACCGGCAAAACGGCGATCCATGAAACCAGTATTCAAGAATCGGAGCATATGGCTGATCGCATTTGGAGTTCTCGGTCTCTGGGGATCGATCTTCTCATCTTCAAGCTTTCTCGAAGCATACACAAAGGACACCTTTGGAATCTCTCCATACATCTCAGGGATCATGGCGTCTCTGATTATGTTCGCCAGCATTTTCGGGGGGCCGATCGGAGGCCGATTGTCTGACAAGTTCAGAAGAAGAAAGATCTTCATCTTCGTGCCGGGAATTCTCACATCTGTAGGAGTGATCCTCTTCGGAATCTCTCAACCGATCGAGTTGTGGCTCCTCATTCCTCTAGTAGGCTTCTTGGACTCAATCGTCTTTTCGACAATGTACGCTAGTGCAAGCCAGTACCCTGAAGTGGGCCGTGAATATGCGCCTCTCGGGATAAGTATCATCAATTCGGTCCAGATACTCGGCAGCTACCCAATCCCGATAATCTTCACACTTTTTGTGAAAGCGTATGGGAACAACTATTCACCGGGCTGGTTCTTCATGGGAGGGCTCTCCTTGGTTATGATGATGCTCGTACTCTGGATCCGAGAGCCATTCAAAGCAAATTCGCAGAGTTCAGGCTAGTTTGTACAGCTCGTCCTGTGGGACCGGTTGCAAATCGGATTTCTCCCCGTTAATTGAATAGTGGCGGCCTTCGGCAATAGGCGTGATTGTCCCGATTAATGATGCGCCAACTCGGAGTTTTCTCAACGCCTTGACCACTCTATCAACATGCCTGGGATCCACGACCGTTAGCAGACAACCAGAACTCATGAGCTTCAAAGGATCCAGCCTTAGCCTCGAACAAATCATCAATGTCTCCTTGGCAACAGGAATCTTGTCAGCCCAGACCTCTACTCCCAAGTGAGACGCTTCGCCCAACTCCCAGCTTGCATTCAGGATCCCTCCCTCAGTAGGATCGTGAATCAACCGAACTCCAGGAACCTTCGCGATAGTTAGAGCCTCCTTTACCACGCTGATCTGACTCGAGAACCTCCTAGCCCTCCGCAAGGCCTCTGGGGGAATCTGTTTTAGTCGATGCGCGTAGTCGGAAGCCAGAATCGCGGTCCCTTCTATGCCGGCGGTCTTTGTAAGAACAATCATGTCTCCGACACGAATATCCTCGGCCCGAAAGACCCTTCCCCTCCTCTCACCGATCATGAAGCCAGCGATTATCGGCCTGTCGAGACCCCGAGTCGCCTCTGTGTGGCCTCGTGCAACAGTGATTCCCAATCTCCTAGACGCCCGGTCTATTCCTTTCATAATATCTGAGAGGATTTTCTCACTCGATCCGGCTGGAAGCAGAATTGTGCACATGTACCAGACCGGTTTTGCACCCGCGGTTGCAATGTCGTTGGCGTTGACCTCTACGGAGTGTTCTCCTATTCGAGTGCTGGTTCCAGTTATTGGGTCAGTCGTGAGTATCAGAATCGGATCATATCTAACCGCGGCGATATCTCTGCCAATCCCTGGTCCAATGAGTAGCCTCGGGTTCCGTCTACCGACGTGGGAATAGACTATCCTGACAAGCGCTTCGGGTGGAATCTTTCCGACCTCAAAGGACCGAGCTGGCATCTTTTGACGTCGCTGCCCTTCCGATCAGGCTCGGGTATCTAAATGCTGAATCTAAGAAGCGAAGCGAACGGACGCTCAAGAAGCATGAGTTATTGGCGTTTCGGGTTAGATAGAACGTGGCGGCCGCGCACGCCATGTCAGCTTGGGCTTTAGAAAAAAGAATTCTTGGTTTTTTCTATGCGCTGTTTTTTCGCGATCCCGTTTTCGACAGCTACGATTTTCTGGAGGAAAGAGGGTGAAAAAGGTTGTTCCTTCCGCATGGTACACGAGTGGAGTGTCTGGAGTGAACAATGTCTTTGGGTAAGTTGCCGGACGGGATTGCTTGAATCAGAGGCCGTTCGTAGTTTAGGAAAACGAAGGTGGGCGTCGGTCAGCTAGCCTTTGAGGGCTTTGAAGACCTCTTCAGCCTTCGAGGTGCTAACCAGTTTTACCGTAATCGGGTCTTTCGAGCCGTTTAGCCGAATCCTGAGTACAGCGATACCGAGCCTCCACCATGCTACAACCAGCGCTGCAATAATGATGATTAGTCCTGCCATGAGGCTGAGGTCGTATGGAAAGATGGACAGCGGCAGCCGTTGAGCCGTAGGGAACCACCATATCAGGAAACTGCCTATTGCTCCGAGGACTGCGAAAGTCAGTGGAGGGATTAGGCTCTTGGTGATCAGTTCTAGAGTGTTGATGTTGGATGTTGGCACGTTCATGAAGTTCTCTCCCATCGCAAACCTCTTGCCCACTAGAAGCCGGGATTCTGTCACGTAGACCTGGTAGTTGACGCCGGCGCAGTGGGCTAAAATGTTCTCCGGGCCAACCAGGCGTTGTAGATTGGTCAAGTCCTCTGGAGAGGAATCTACAATTTTGCGTTTTACCATCGTGTAACTCTCACCCCACACACTCACGAACAGCCGAGTCGCTGGTCGAATTGATCGAAGTACTCTCTGGGTGCGACTGTCCACGCGAGTCGACCCTCTCTCCTCATCCTCTCTTCGGCTTCAATTGTCTCTCAAACACTCGGCCGTTGGGCTCCTCTTCGGCAAAAACTTGGCCTTGGAAACGTGAGACCCGTAGGCTCCCCGTAAGCCACGCATCGGGGGGCAGATCGGCCTTCAGGCAGCAATGGGAGAGAAATTCCTCGCTGTCGAATCCCTCGTCGACGGCTACCTGGGGCAGCAGCAATCCATGACTACCCATCCCCTCGACCATCAGTCCGTCCCGACCTACGGTTATGTTCTCTCTCAGATCGAGAGGATTCCTAACCCAGAGGGGTTCTAGCGTCGAGAGCACAGTGGCTTCGATTGTAATCCTGTTCCTCAATTCGTCTAGGGTTAGAGGCCTAAAACGAAAATCGGTGGTCGCGGCTTCGACCCCTGCGAGCCTTACCTGTTCTAGCAGGGGACGCGTTGGAAGAGGAATCCCGATGCAACCTCTCAGACCATTGCCCCTCGAATGATCGAGGAGGGTCACGAAGACCCCTCTCTCCTCATTGAGTCTGCGACCCACATTAGACGGGCTGGGAGTCTCGACTCCCGACAGATGCGATTCTATGGCTACGCGTCCAGCTTTGACCAGCACTTCGCCTTCTTCTAGGGTCAGCATCTGGTTGCTCGCTCCGGTGATGCTATCCTTTGCGCTTCTTGCAGGCTGTGACGTATCTGTTTCCAGTGGCTTCCGACCCAATACGTTTTACCGCAGCCAGTATTTGTGCATCTCCAAAACTTGTCGTAGAGTTTGAGGCTTTTGGCTGGGACAGTGTTGAGGGCTGATTCCCTTGAAATCTCCCGTAAATCAGATCCGCATTCTGGACATCTCGTCGTGGCCATATTGATCTCCAATGAGATGCCTAGCGTTTTCACTAGTTGTCCCAGCCGGACTTCTTCCTTTTCTCCTGTTACAAGAACCGAGTTAATGTTCTTGGCTCTTGCCCGGTTGTAGAGTTCCTCGTCTCTGGTTAGGAGGAACGCCTCTTGCCTCTTGGATAGTTCGAGCAGAGTATTGTCGTCGGCTTTTGAGTCATATTCAGTCTCGTATCCTAGCATTCTGAGCCAGCGCGCTAGCCCACCTAACATTCCGTCGACTACAAATCTCAACTGGAGAAGCTGCTCCGCAACACTTGGCCACAGCCCTCTCTCCCGAGCATCTCCCCGTCGTGATAGACGAGTCTGCCACTGACTATCGTAGAGACTAATGCGCCCTTCGTAGTCATCCCATCAAATGGTGAAAACTTGGCTTTCGAGAAAAACTTGCTAGAATCGATTCGAGATCTCTTCTTCAGATCAACCAGAATCACGTCGCCATCGTACCCGGGGCGAAGCTTTGCTTTTGACCGAAGCCCGAATATTCTGGCCGGATTATCGGCCAAGAGTTTGAGGAGGAGTGAGAGGTTCAGTTTTCCTTTGCTGACCAGCGTCAGCATTAATGGCAACTCTGTCTCCAGTCCCGGAACCCCTGGCAGGCTGTTGCCTGGTTGTCGTTCCTTCTCTCCAACAGTGTGGGGGGCGTGATCGCTGGCGACTACATCCGAGGCACCGGAGCAAGTGGCCGATAGAAGGCGCCGCCTTTCGGCCTCCGACCTCAAGGGGGGCACCATCCATGCTTTCCAGCCGACCTTCTCCAAGACTCCCTGTGATAGCCACAAGTGATGAGGGGTGACCTCACTCGTGAAGCTGGAAGATTCTGCGGCGATCTTGTCCAGGCTCGATTTGAGAGTCAGGTGACAGAAGTGGACCTTGCACCCAGTCTGTCTCTGGATCCTAACGATCCTTTCCACGGCCCTTGTTTCGAAGATCGGCGGGCGACCATCGGCTAGCTGTCGGAAACTGTCTATCGCGGGTGTCTCATTGCGAGACACAATGTCTTCAGCGTGAACCGTTACGGGGATTCTTGCCTCCCTTGCATCATTCATCAACTGGCGTATCTGAGCATCATCTTCCACATTGAACGGTGCGATGGGCTTTGGCATGTATAATTTGAGCGAGAAGGCCCCCGCTCGGGCTAGCGCTTGTGTCGTCTTGGCCTCAGGTACGGCCGCAACATGAAACCCGATGTTGACGCGCGCTTTCTTGGAGGCTTCTCTCTCTTTTTCCACTAGTCTTCGAGGTGTATCGGTGGGCGGTAGAGTGTTTGGCATATCCAGTACTGTGGTGAATCCTCCGGCCGCGGCGGCTGCAGTGCCAGTGGCAAAATCCTCCTTGTACGCTAGCCCCATGTCCCGCAGGTGCACGTGGACGTCGATAAGACCAGGCAGAGCGCACAAACCGGACGCGTCGATTGCTTCATGGCTTCCGGCGTCTGTTCTGCGAGACGTCTTCTTGATCCTGCCTTCTTCTATGAGGATCGAGCCTCTCGTGAACCCGTGTCCAGTCCAGATGTTTGCATCCTTGACCAGAATATTCTGGTCTTCCAAGTCTGGGTTTGAGTCAGCTCTCTTCTTCCGCGGAGCCAAGTTCCTTCGCGCAGTCCTGGCAGAGGAAGATGCCGTCTTTCTGAACTAGGCTATCTGACCACATTTCACATTCGTCGCAGTAGCCAGATAGGTTCGACCGACTAGGACGGGGTCTCGCCACGCCGACCCTGGTCTTCTCCGAGGCGAGATCGATTATTGCCGGCGTCACTTCCAGAATGTCCTTCATTGTCAAGACCCCGGAAAGTCTTCCGTCCTCGATAACCGCGAGTCTTCTGACTTTCTGATGGTTCATGAGTTTCGCAGCCTCTGTCACAGTCGCCTTGGACTGGATCGTGATTACTGGTTTGGACATCGAATCGGCCACTGTCACTTTGGAGGGCAAGAGATTCTTGGCCGCGATCCTCTGGACGATGTCTCGCTCCGTGACTATCCCGACTGTCTCTCCCTTCTTGCCGGAGACAAGGACGCAGCCGATGTTGTGTTTGGCCATTAGCTTGGCCACATCTGCGGCCGTGTCCGACTCTTTCACCGTGATGACGGGCCGAGACATGATGTCTCTTACAACCACTTCCTCCGGCTCTGTCTCGTGCACCGACAAGGGCAGTAACCGCAGCGACCCGACTTGTATAAAATCTTCGTGCGAGTCTGACGCTGCTCTCCGGCAAAACGTTATCAGCATCCAGAGTGTTGGCACTCTTCCGAGCCTTGTCTAGCGCGGGGTCCAACTTGGCGGTCCAGACTTCGAGGGAGGTCAGGCCGAGTCGTTTCGCTCTGCCTCCGACCTCGATTGTTTACTGGCTACGTCTAGGCTTCGGCGTCCTCGCGGGGGTTGTCTACAACATAGTCGGATTTGGACAAGGAGGGGTAATTCTCGGAACTCTTGCTCTGATCAGTGTCGGAATCGGCATATACGCTGTCTCGGTGATACTCGTCAAGAACATTCTAGGCTATGGACCCGACGAGTTAAAGGGTCCGAACAAGCATGTTACTCTGGGAATGGGTTCCTATATCATCTGGATGATTTTCACGACGATTCTGCTAAATACTGTGTTAAACCCTCATCCTTCTTAGCCTCTTCCATCTTTTCCCCTAGTTCTGGCGGAGTTACTGGGCTGGGAGGTCCTCCCGTCTTTAGCGCAGACAGGACCGTGACGTAGTCTTCTAGTGCCTTAAAGAATCCCCGATCATATTCTCCATGTATCTCGTTCGAAGCGAACTTCTCGAACTCTTCTCGGAGCTGCTTTATCGACTCTTCCGTCCGGTTTGCTAGAGCCCGTGGTAGATAGATGTACTTGTCATCATTACTCTTGTAAGTGAGGAGTAGTCCTTCTAGGGCCTTGACGTACCCCTTGTACCATGCGGTATTCTGTGCCTTCTGACGGATCGTATCGAGCTCCTTCTCGGCGTCTGTCCAGGCGCGCGTCTCAACGTTTTGGAAGTACCGGTTGACCGTGTCTTTCGGTATAGGATTTTCCGGTTTCACCGGCGCCGTTTGACCTCGTCCTCCTCGGACACGTCAACAATGCCAGTCTCCGTGACTTTGAATATTCTTTCACCTTCGGGAAGATATGGGCTGGATACAAGGCGTGCGATCCTTATTGGACCGCTGGCTGCTCGTCTGAGGAAGACCCGCGTGTGACTTGTGTGCGCTACGATGTGGCCTCCTACAGCGTCTACTTGGTTGGCGAAGAACTGGTCCGGCTTGGCCATGACCTGGTTGGTTACTATGGCGACGGCGTTGAATCCCCTCGCAAGCCGTATGAGACGGTGCATGTGGTTGTTCAGCCGTTGCTGCCGCTCGGCGAGCATCTCCCGCCCGAGATATTCGCTTCGGAAGTGAGATGTTAGCGAATCGATTATTATTACGCGGATATTGTTGTCTTTGATTATCTGGTCGGCTTTTTCCAGTAGGAGCATCTGGTGGTCTGAATTGTATGCCTCGGAATAGATTATCCTTGACGCCGCATCGATGGCCTCCAACCCGGCGGACTTTGCCATTCGCACGATCCATTCCGGACGAAAAGTCTGTTCCGTGTCCAGGTAGAGCGCGCCACCGTTCAAACCGCCCTTGTCCAATGGCAGTTGCACGTTGACTGCGAGCTGATGGCAGAGGACGGATTTTCCTACCCCATACTCGCCGTAGACTTCTGTAATCGTCTGCGTTTCTAGACCACCGCCGACGAGCTCGTCGAAGGCCTTGCTGCCAGTCGTAAGCCGTACGACGTTCGCTTTCATCTTCATCAGCTCGTCTGCTCTGATGAAAGAAAGCGAGATGCTGTCGCGGGCTATGCCGATGATCTTGGCTGCCTGTTTCTCTCCGATCCCTGCCGGGACGAGCTCTCTCACTGTAGCGGCTGCGAGGCTTTCGATCGTATGGAAGCCCAGCTCTTTCAGCTTGTCAGCGGTGGATGGACCTACGCCAGGGAGGTCTTCTACAACCTCGTATTTTCGGACGGCTTCCTGACTCACCAGGTTTCACTCGAGACTATGGATCGATCTCTACTCTGCGTCACTATTTAATCTGCGGCCAGACACCGGTCGGATTTAGCGGAGAGACGAATCCGAACCTAATCGTGTGCCAATGTTCCGCGTTTGATGTTTCACCGGATACGCCATAGTCAACTATTACTTCTATGGAGAAAGAAGTCACTCCACAAAGGGACACCGACTGTTTTCTCTCGAATTTGACGCCCTTCTGCTGAGGGGTCTGGCCGAAACGAAGCCGATCTGGGGCTACCGCATGAAATTAACGTTGCTTGCTACGAAAGTAGCACATAACCAGTAACGGTTCGCGCTAGTTGCGTTGGGCACGTAGGGGAATTCACGCTCCTAGCTGGAAAGATTGGAGCGAGATTAAACTCTGCCTGACTTCTTCGTCGCCGCGAAGTAAGCCTCTCGACTGAGAGCATCTGCTTCCTTGTTCTCTTCACGAGGTATCCATCTGAATTTGACTCTCTCAAACTGACTGGTTAGGCCTTTCGCCTCTTTGTATTCTTGGGCGTAGAGTCCCTTGTGAAACTTCCACTCGCCTTTCATTTGATTGACGAGAAGTCTGGAGTCACTCCTTATCTCGACGGGCAGCAGTGTCATCTTCTCCCTTATCAGATAACGGAGTGCTTCGCAGAGAGCCGCATACTCGGCCACGTTGTTGCTCATCCCCGTTCCCTTCCCCACAACCCCAGATTTCCTAGCAATATCTCTGCCAGCATCGTTTCTAACGACGTAACCGTAGGTTGCCGTTCCCCCAGGATTCACGGGCTCGCAGAGTCCATCCACGTAGACCACAATCTCAGCAGTAGCACTCACCTCTGACTCCTTCTAGAATTTTGACCAATAACGGACAATGTATAAGGAGACACGAGGGGAAGGTCGACATCATGACCCCTTGCCCCCTGCTTCATCACTGAAAGAAATCAAAGGCATCTTCTCTAGAAGAACCTACTACCAATCAGCCAGGGTAATGCTCGCGCTGGTCCGCGCTGACATGTACGTTTGTCCCAAGTGTGGGCCACTACAACAGTTGGTCAACCAAGAGACTAGGGACAGGATGAAACGATCCGCCACCGGGAAACCTCCGAAGTAAAGAAGCGGTTCACGATACAGACCTGTTCCGACTCGTTACTTTTGAGAGCGTTTGGGAGTAACTATCAAGAAAATAGGCTCAACAAATCTTGTGATCATGAACTCAGGCTACGAAGCCTAGAGATTGTAAAAAGGGAGAGGAAAGGAGTGCAGGCAAAAACGTCGGCCGGGTCGACCGTCACGTTGACAGAGAGTGGGATACTGCTCGAACACTCGGGACATTTTGGAATCAACAAGAACAACAAGGAGATTCCTTTCTCTTCAGTACGATCCATCAAGTTTGAGAAGCATCTAATCCGGAAGTTCTGGACTGTGACAACTCGCGAGGGGCCCTTCTACCTCGAAGCTGATACTAACAACAGCGATTTTATCGGAGAACTCAAGGCCAGGATCGCCCCCTACCAGGGCGCAACAGTGGTCATTCAGCCACAGCAGCCAGTGCAGCAATCAGTTGTTCGAGAGGTCACGACTCAGAAGGAAGTCGTCAAGCTACGCTGTTCACACTGTCGAACGCTAAATCTTGACACTAACCAGTCGTGCTCCAACTGCGGAGCGAGACTCTAGGGACCGGGTTGAAGCTCTGATTATTATCCGAACCAACTTCTACTCATCGTCCAAATGAAGCCCGATCCTGACCGCTGCAAGTGCCACTGTGGCTGCAAAAGGAAAGGCGCAGATGTCAAGGGTCTACAGGGCAACACGTATCGATTGGCCCTGTGTCGCGAGTGCTCGGAGAAGCACGAGCCGCGAAAACTCAGATAGTATTTCGCTCCGACTCTTCTACCTAAGAGACCTTCTGAGCTAATCAGGCTTCGATGCCTTCTCTGGAAGACGACCTCCCATCGTGCGGCCGTGCCGAAATACTGGAATATCTGGCCAAGCTGAAGACGGCCGAAGAGTTTGCCGGGAGAATTCTTCGCCTTGGGACTAGCTACGACATGGTGCTGGTCACGGTACGCCGGAATGGCGATTCGCACGAGCAGACCTATCCGCTGGACAGGTGGGGGATTTATCCTACCAACGACTGTCTACGGTTCCAGCACGAGTTCCGAGTCAAACCGTACGGCAAGCTCCAGATAACCAAATGTAAACATTGATCCAAGATCCGACAGTCGTGACACAAACAGGCGAACGGGAATGGGCCATCTTTAGGTTTGCCAGAGATCACTTAAGGTAAAGCGTACCAGAGAAAAGGCGGTACCCTTTCGTTTGAGTGAGATTGACACCCTAATCGGAGTTGGAGGGACAATGGCAGGCACCCTTCTCGGTGTTGTCGTCACGCACCTCTTAGAACAGAGGGGTAGGGCCTACCAAAAGAGAGAGGACATCGCCTTTGGGCCTCTTCAAGATCGATACGAGGCCCTGAAAGCGACCTACCGTGTGATGGTGCGCTGTCACGTCTCAGTTTTTCAAAGAACCTTCTCCTACCCGAAGAGTAGGGAAGAATTCGAGAGAGACGTCCTCCAGCCAATAAGAGAGCTTTCCGAGACGATTAACATGAATGGAATGTGGTTGTCAAAGGTTCAGCCGGAGATTACCGGTGCTTACGAAGCCTATGTCAAAGCGGCCATAGGTATCCAACTCCGGACACCTGCTTACGCGAACACGATTCCAGAGCAGTCTCGTCCGCCATCAGGAAGCATGGATGTATCTCCGGATGTCTTGACAATGCACTTCACTAAGGCTGTCAAGGCCATGGGCGATGAGATGGGAGTTGAGCCACTGGAGAAAGGATTGGAGAATATCTTTCGTAGACTGAAGGAAAAACCCCCAGGAAGCTAGCGCTCATCAGCGTCCTCAACTTTGGCCGAACCCACACGCTGAGCTGAGATTCTGTCCTCAAAGACGAGCCTGAAACCACCTTTGATTGCAAATGGGACCAAAGCCCATAGTCATCGATCAGGACCGCCTCATACCCAACCGGTTTGACAGGTACACCCAATCAGGCTTGTTTGAAGCTAGATGTGCAACATTTGCAGGCCTTGCTGAGACAGGGACTCTGTAAGCCGTGGTCACACTCTCCACAAGTACAATAGCTCCGGCCTTCTGAAACCATCCCTTTTGCGCCGTCGTGAACAAGTATTCCTTGTGATGCGGCCATCTTACTCCGAGGCATGCTAACGAGCTTGAAAACCGGCCGGGTTTAACTCAGTTTTGTAACCAAGACCTGAACAGGGCTCGAAAGCAAGATATAGCGTTAGGATTCGGCGGAAGTCTCAGGCTATGCGGGCTGAAGAGAATGTCGAATGCTAAGTACATGCAAACCCTAGACTCTCACGTGTACTCTGAGCTGAAGCGTCTGGCAAAGGAGAGGGGTGTCAGCGTCCAGGAGCTAGTGAGAGCGGTCATCGTTCCCGACTGGATGAGGGCCAACCGGAAGCGAAGCGCCGAGAGGAGATAGTGACTCGCCTATGGCAACCGGCCGGAACCACTTCGCCTACCTGTTAAGGATGATTCGGGAAGACCAGAAGAAGACGATAAGCGAATGGAACGCCCTGATCAGGACTGCTCTCATAGAGATTGATGAAGAAATCCGAGACGTGAGCGTGTCAGAGCGCAACGCCGTATTCACGTTTGAAGAATACAGGAACCGACTACAGAACCTTGGAGCTAGTAAAGGTTTCGACATGAAGGACATCGACCCCAAGACTTCAAAATCGGCTCGGAAGGACTGAAGAGCCAACGTTCCAGTTTTACGTTAGAACTGATACCTCGACCCGGCGGTTTACTCGCATCTGAGAAGGAGCGACTTAGAAAAGCGCTATAGGAAGTATCAGTAATAGTTGATACTGAGATGCCGAAACCGATAATCAAAGGCGTCGTCAGGGTTCTCCGCCCCACGAAATACGAGCTGCTCTGGAAGGGAGCCAGAAGTCAGGAGAACCAGACTAGGCTCGACGCGTTGCTACTCACAGGTCTCCGTTACGTTGAGGCGCAGCGTCTACAGCAGAATGAGGAGTGGCTCGACGGCCGCTTCATACATATTCCAGAATATGCCCAGAAGAAGGTCAAGCGGCAACAGCGTGGACGATGGATCAGACTAAGCGACAAAGGACGCACGATCGTCCGCTATTTCTTCAAGACCAAGCCGCTTCCGTCTTGGAGCGGCTGGAGTCATAACCTGGAGCGGTGAGCAGAGTATTCCAAGCTCGACCCTGTTGGACTCGGACCCAAGACAATGCGTAAGACTTGGGAGTCATGGTTAGTTTCGTCCTATCCAGAACGGTTCGCTGAGATCGTCGTCTCGCAAGGACACACGACCTTCGTCGCTGTAAATCACTACCTAGGACTGCCATTCGATCGACACGACAAAGAGGAGATGGTTGAGTGGGTGGGGGGCTGGGATAAGTGACAGTCAGCAGATCGGATAGTCGCCCGAGGGAAGGCTGTGGTAAAGAATGCGGCTGTTGAGAAACGGGGACCGCGTGACCGTTAGAGTCGCGAAGTGGGACGATCCGAAGATCAGTAGGCGAGTAGAGGCGGTCATCAACACCAACTCAATAGTCTCAAAGATCCCGGCAAAGACCTGGAAGGAACTTGACGTCAAACCAGCCTTCAAACACTGGCAGACTCAGAAGCCTGCTGACCTTGTACTCTTCGTTTCTGTTCGGCGGTTTTGTTCGATCTTTTGTTCGGCCTATTCGGTCTGTTTGTTTTTGCGTCCGTCAATTCTTCTCCTCTCGTTCTTTCTATTAGTCTCCGCCTGCGAGTGTCCGTTCATCTTCGCC
>Ga0209235_1000675_pt1 | contig 17600 bp, 16 predicted proteins | sample GraSoi013_1_20cm_4_FD_185817 | JGI IMG/M metagenome (GOLD analysis project Ga0209235, IMG submission 185817) | Grasslands soil microbial communities from the Angelo Coastal Reserve, California, USA - Sample 09_25_2013_1_20cm (SPAdes) (version 2) | ecosystem: Environmental > Terrestrial > Soil >... | reverse complement strand
CGGTCGATCTCGATCACCTTGTCCGCGATCGCGTCGAGGAGGAACTTGTCGTGGCTCGCCAGGAGGACGGCGGCGTCGATCTCCTGGAGGAACGCCTCGATCGTCTCGATCGTGTCGACGTCCATGTGGTTCGTCGGCTCGTCCAGCAATAGGACGTCCTTCTCCTTCGCGTTCGCCAGGGCCCGCGCGGTGAGGACCTTGGACTTCTCGCCGCCGGAGAGGGAGCCGAACCGCTGGTCGAGGAGCTCCTCGCCGACGCCCAGGTCATTGAGGATCGGGTCGTTGACGATCACGCTTTGGCTGCGGGCGGCGCCCCGGGCGACGTGGAGGGATTCGTAGCGGGCCATGCGCGCGCTCGCGTCCGCGGCGTCCCAGGCGTCCGGTCGGGCCATCCACGCCTCGAGGCCGGCGAGGTCCGCCTCGATTCGCTGCGCCTCCGGGCTCGGGGCGGAGAGGACGTCCCGCACGACGGTCTCCGGCGGGACGTTCGGGACCTGCGGGAGGTAGCCGTACCGGAGGCCGGGCTTGAGGACGAGGTCCCCCAGGTCTGGCGTCGTCTCGCCCGCGAGGAGCCGGAACAGGGTGCTCTTCCCCGAGCCGTTCGGGCCGACGAGGGCGACCTTGTCCCCCGCGTGGAGGAGGAAATCGGCGTGCTCGAGGACGAGCGTGGCGCCCCAGGATTTCCGGAGGTCCCGGCCCGCGATGATCGGCTCCATGTTCCCAGGTGCTAGTCCCTGGTCCCCGATGAGGCTTCGCCCCGTTTGTGTATGGCCCCCCCGTGGTGTCCGACGATTCATACATAATGCTCCACGAGTGTTCCCTTCGGAAGAAAGAGCGAAGGCACGTTCCTTCTTGAGTTGAATGACCGATTAGTCTCCCGAGGTCGGCTATGAATCAGAAAGACAGAGAGGTTGCGCGGGAACAGTATTACCGATTGGAAGAACGATTCCTCGAACTAACACAATACATTCCTCTGGTGGCGGACGTCGAAGAAACGAGGTACGAAATTGTTTCGCCGCGAGCTGCGGAGTTCGGCATCGACTGCGGCACCTGGATAGACACACTCATGAGGGATCTGGTGTTCGACGAACGATGCAACTCTGCGCCCGGGGTCGAGAACCTGAGGCAAGCGATAAGTGGCGATGGAAGGGTTCAGATTAACTTGCTTCGTGATGTATTGGAGCCGCTGCTACGCTTTTCGGCAGCTGCATTTCGGTTGCGTGGCTTCACAGAGTCGTCAGTAGTGCCTTTCCGAGCTTGGGCAGACGGACGGCCCTTGGACTGGTACCAGGTTTATTCCGCCCAGAAACACAATCGCTTGAAGCTGGCCCAGGAATTCACCATGGGTCATGCCTTGCATTCCTTCGCAGGGCTGACCGTCCTCGTTCCAATACTCCGGCAAGTAGGCGAGATGTACCAACCTCGAAGTTCCAGAGTGTTTGATCAGGTCCTCATCTAGTCTGAAGGACGCCCCTGCTGGTGCGATAGCATCATCACGTTACAAGGACCAATGCCTTGACGCAGCCACGCACGCCCACGATAGAGGTTGCGGGCGAACCGTTGGAAGGCAAGACAGGGTTCGGGGTTGACCGTCCGTCGTTCCGGTCGCCTGTGCCCTTTTGGCAATCCGTAGGCAAGGCTTAAGCTCGGCCGAGCACTTGTCTGAATGATGGCCGCACCAACCTATCTGCCTCTCGAGAGGCCGGAACCTCGAGCAATGCTCGCCGCCCCTGGCAAGCAGGACGCGTCAGCCGTGGGAGTCGTTGCATTCCTAGCTGCCCTCTTCAGCCTCGCCGCCGCACTGTATTGGTTTTCTCGCCGGCGTTAGATCAAAATCGATAGAATGAACGACCCTACGACCAACGCAAGGGCCATTGTCGAATGAGCCAGAACCAGCCCCCGTAAGACCCTTCTGTCGATTGCAAAGATACCTATGGTTAACATCACTACGAATAAGACGCCAAGGCCCGCTACGAAAACGTTCAGGTCCATCCGCCGTAGGGCGGCGGTGACGAGCAAGATGACTGCCGGAACCCACAGAAAAACTATCAGGGTAGGTATGCCCCTAGCAAGGGAAAGCGGAACCTTCACGGTCAAGTGTACCTTGCTCACATGATCCAAGCTGCGCAGGAATATCTCGCGGATTTCCACAAGAAAGTCCACGAACCATTTGAGAAGAGTCGGTTTCATGAGTTTGTGTTTGACCACGTGGAGCGTTTCAGCCGATGGAACCGATCTTAACTTCTCCAGCTCTGCAGTTCGGCGTCGTTTGACCAAGTCTCTTTGGCCCAAGACTGCTTTGATTTCGTCCATTCGAAGGTAAACATACAGATTGCTTTCATCATACGATGCGAACCTTAGGAGATCCTTTTCGCCAAATACCTCGGATGGCATCAGTTCCACAGTCTTGACTACTCTCAGACCAGGTGGAACGACGACTCGAAGGTGAAATGATCGGGTTCCGGCCGCATACGGTGCGTCTAGGGCCAGCGGGACTTCGAAATCGTATCGACGCCCAAAGAACAAGCGGGCCAGTTTCCACCACTTTGAAGTTCGCACGAGCAGGCTGTATACGATCTTCGTCGTGAACCGCGCAAGTCGTGCGCCGACGGGAAGGAACGATGCTTCGGGGGCAGGCTCAGCGAGGCGACGATAGATGTCGACTCCGTGCCTTACAAATGCCATCTGACCAGGCATGATCGGCGCTTCGAAGAGAGCAAGAGGCAGATAGAATCCTAACGAAAACTGTAGCAGTGTTGCAACTTTCGAGAATTCCGACACCACGGGGAATTTTGCAGAGAGCTCGCGAGCTTTCTCAAATACAGCTTCACGTGTCGCCAAGGGCGATTCGAAGGCAAGGGCAGTCGCGATCTCCGCGGAAGTAGGTGGGCTCAGAGCCTGCTGGGGACCCAGGGCGACGACGGTCGGATGTCCTAAGCCACGCTGCATAAGGGACTCGATAGATGCCTGAGTAGCCGAGATGCTCATTTCATGTGGGAGATAGATGAGGTTAGCGCCAGCCTGGTCCAAGACATACATGTTCGCCTGAACACCTCGATTCCTCCATAGAAGCGGTGCAACTGAATGGGGCACGATACCTCCATTCCTGTAGATATACCGGAAATCCTCACGGAACGTCTCGAAATCAATCATGACATACGTCTGGTGAAGACGATTGAGTTCGAAGTCTAGGATCGCATCCCTCGCATCCGACACTAACGGATCTTTCAACGTGGGACTGGCGGAACCTCCGGGGCTGGTCATCACCGACCCCGAAACTCGGCTGCAACGTGGTGTAGACGGCTTTTCTTCGAGGAGGCGAAGGGGCGAGATCTGTGCAAATCGCGCGTTTTTGGGTCATAGATTTGATTTACCGCGGCATCACCCCACGATTCCTGATTGAATGCGATGAAAAATAGATTGCGGGTGGGTATCCGGTAAAAGTGAGACATCCGGATGTCGAACATGAAGGACCGGCCGTCGGAGATCGACCTCACATCGGCCTAATCGCCGCCTCACCAAAACCTTCTAAGCCTTGCCAAGAAACGTTCTTCACAGGACGTTGCAATCGCGCCAGAATGCCACCGTTCTCAGGCCTTTCTGCTCGACTGGAGTTGAACGCTCTCCTGTCTGGGGGATTTTCGGATCTTGACGGCCTCTGACGGAACCACAAGATAGTGAGTCCGATCAGAGCGCATTATTGCGTAGTGGACATCCTGCCGGTTCAGAGATGCAAATAGGGTATCGTCTGGTACAACTTTCTTGCCATCCGGCAGATGATCGCAGTAAACTCGGGCTGCTTCCTGGGGGAGCGCCTCTCCCGTGGCGAGCTTCAGATTCCAAAGTTTCACCGCAACCTGGCCCGGATTGGGCTGGCCGTCGATCAGTACGTTTACGTAAATCGGCACACTGTTATCTGTCTCGAGTAACGCACGAATAGTCCGATCGAGATCCTTCTGGAGGTCGGGGACCCGTGTGGCGAATTCCTCTGCAGCGGTCGTGACCGTGCTAATGCCTTTCGGCCCTCCAACATGTTTCGCGTGGTCCTCGAAATTCTCGATGCGGAGCGGCAGGACAAACGGCTGATAAGGGGCGCTCCACATGTATGCGTTTCCTGGTATTGGCTCGTTCAGGATTGTCGCTAGGACGTCATCCGAGAAGTGCGCATTCGCCTTCCTAAGTGCTATCAGGTCATCAGCGCTCAGGAGATGAAACACGAAGAAATTATCTCCCTGGCTTACGAGTTCTGTGGGGATCGCTCCAGGCTGCTGGGTTACCAGAATGCTGCCGAGGTTATACTTGCGACCCTCCTTGGCCCACTCAACGAAAATCGACTCCGCCGCGTCGCGTTCAGTTGACATAACCGTTTGCGCCTCTTCGATCACGGCGACGACATTAAGGAGCTTTCCCGCGGTCCCAGCTGTGAAGCTTGCCTGATTTCTTTGGAAGATCTCGTTCAAAATCATCGACGCAACCCATCGCCCTTGAGGCAATACCATTAGCGAAGTATCCACTATGACGACATGACCACGCTCCAGGTGCCATAAGAGACCCTCGAGCATTTTCGAAGTCTTACTGTGCAGTTTCTTCACAACTGGGACAAGGTTGTTGACGATCGCGGGAGGCGTCGTACCGGCCGCATTGTGCACAATGTCGCGGATCTGGCCTGCATCAGCGCGATATCCCTCCGTCTCAAGGAGCTTCACGAGAGCTCCCCACTGGTGTTCTTCCAAACCGCGGACAGCGTTCGCCCAGACCTGCTCCCATTTTTGGGCCGGGACGCAATTCTTGATGACGTTTTCCGATTTGACCGTCGAAAGGTTAAGGTGAACATCGCCAGCCAAAAATCGGCTGTATTTCTCGGGGAAGCTTCGATCGGAATAGACGACTACCTTGTCCTGAAGTTCCGGGACGTCAGCGAGGCCTGGCCGACCCTTCTTATCCATCAGCGCGTACTCGCCTTCCGGATCAAAAATCAAACAACCGACATCCGGATTTGTCGCATACAATTTGGTAACCAGAAGCTTGACAAGATTCGTCTTCCCATAGCCTGCGTGCGCGAAGATGTAGGTCCGGCGACCAATCAGACGTTGCACATTGAAAGGTACCTGGTGGTCGGGTTTGCCATCTCCGTCGAAGACGACGCTGCCAAATGCAAGACGACCTAGTACGGCCGTCTTCTCGGTTGGATCAATTCCCAAAGCACAAACCAACCGGATTGTATCCTCGGTCGGAATTCCGACGGAAGCGCCCAGGTGGGGCAACCTCCGCATGGAGGGCTCATACGCGATCCTCCCCTTTCCGTCAAGGGTCAGGCCGCCCAGCAACTTGACATTCACGTTGTATCGCAGTTTCGCCTCCTTAACGTCCTCGGGCACAGATCGCCCGGCTCTTGTCATCTGGGCGAGATAGTCTTCTGCGTCGGAGCCGACCATGAGACCGACGGGATGAAACTTCGTGATCCGGCCGAGGAGATAGTGCACTTTTGAGATCTCCACGACGAGGAAACTCCCGAGAAGCGGCGTGAACTCGGTGTGATACGGGACGACAATCTCTGCCTTGAATTCGAGGCCGGATTCAATAAAACCCTTGAACACGCCAATGACATTCTTGATCAGGTCAGCCATACTCTTTCCACCCGCCGCGGAGCAAACCTCGGCCCATCGCCACGTGCTCGAAGGTCCTGTCCGCATCTTCCGTCAGCTGACCACGGACGACTTCTTCAACGAGGAGGTCCTCCAAAATGGACATTTCAAATCCATGCAAGACGGCTCCCTCATGCGCTTTGATCAGAGGTTCAGGATATCCGACAGTGGGGAAGGATGACTTCGCGGTCTCGGCCAAGTACTCCAGCATTTCCTTGCGGCGGGGCATGAGCCATTCCGGGATGTCCACCGGCAGGACCATTCCGTCGGGATTCTCAACGAGTTTCGCAAGGTGAAGAATGCCAAATGTGGCTTCTTCTAGCCAACTCCGCCACTGAGGATGTGCCTCTCGCTCGATGTCCCGTGGCACTTCGCAAAAGCACGCATACTTCTTTCTGAAGGTGCCCTCAAGGGCAAGACCAAGGGAGAGATAGTTTAGGACTTTCGATCGTTTCGCCACGCCGACCAGCAGGCTACCCTGCTCTTTGTAGGCCTGCTCGAAGGATCTCGCGAGCTTCGCAATGACGTCCTTCCGAAGAGCCTTTGTCCTGAGGAGGCCGTCGCGAATCACAAGGGCTGTCTTGCGGCCGGGGTTCCAGGCGATGTCGAGAAGCACCGCCCATTCGACGATATCCCGAAACGGACGGACACCTGCGCGAAGATCGCCTTCACCCCTGCCTGCCTCAAGGAAATAGGATAGCTCGTCGTAGTTGACATCCAGCCGCTCAAGGAATCCAGCGAGCAACGGAGAATGGTCTTGAGAAGTCCTGTCGAAAGCGGCGCGGAAGATGTCGGTTCCACCGGAGAGAGGAAGAATCTTCTGGAACCGTTCCAAGCCCTCGCTGTCGACGACTCGAATAATCTCGAGATTGAGTGGTTCAAACGTGAGCCGATTCTCGCCTCCGTCGGTTGCGACAGGAGAAATTGCATAACACTGGCGATACCCGATTTCGTGAATTCCGAATCCTCGAACTTGATCCCTGAGCGCCGCCAACAGTGGTCGCTCGACTTCCAGGGCGCGTTGGAGTTGCTCCCGGACCTGCTTCAGATCTAAGGTCTCAAGTGCCAATCTCCGCCCCCCGGCGCGTCCCGCCACTTGACCGAAAGTACCGTCAGACCGAGATATAAAGGAATAGCCGGGATGCGGAACGTTCCTTTGTGAGTCTGCCCTTACGGGCAGGGATGCCCACTCCACTAATCATTCACGACAATCGCTGTGGAATGCCATTCGCAGCTTCTGTGGGAGGGGCTGATTAGGCCCGGGTGCCGGGCCATTCTGCCCGGGCGCTTTTCCTCCATCGACGTGTTGTCACATGCAGCGTACTAGCTAAGAGCGAAATAATATGCGTCGGGATGCATAGAAACCCCACATGACGACGGAATCCCTGCCTGCCGGTCCTGAGAAAGAAATAAACCGGGAAAGGATCCTACCGGTCTACCGGGATCGGGACGTGGACCGGAGTCAAATCCGCGTGGCGGAAGAGTGGGATCCAGACGCGGACGTAGTGCTCTACGAAGGAGATTGCCTGGACCTTCTGAAGCAGATCAAAGACCCGGTCGTTCGCCTGGGGATCACCTCGCCGCCATACAATCTAGGCAAGGAGTACGAAGATCACGTTGTTTTAGAGAAGTACATCGAGGTCCACTCGCAGGTCATTCGCGACTCGCACAATGTTCTCATCGATGGCGGCAGCCTCTGCTGGGAAGTCGGGAACTACGTGGAGAATGGTGGGATCGTTCCATTGGACATTCTGTTGTGGGGCTACTTCGCCGGCGAAGAGTTGAAGATGAAATGTCGGAACAGGATTGCGTGGGTAGTTCCCCACGGCCTCCACAGCAAGAACCGCTTTTCGGGGCGCTACGAGGTCGTCCTATGGTTCACAAAGGGAGATGGCTATTACTTCGATCTCGACGCGGTCCGTGTCCCTTCTTTGTACCCCAAAAAGAAGTACTTCAAAGGACCGAAAAAGGGAGAGGTCTCGTCAAATCCCAACGGGAAAAACCCGAGCGATGTATGGACCGACTTATGGGGCGGAATCTCCAACGTCAAACACAACCACCCGGAAAAGACGGAACACCCATGTCAGTTCCCCGAAACCCTCGTTCGTCGAATCGTCTTGGCGCTCTCTAAGAAGAACGAATGGGTACTGGATCCGTACCTCGGAAGCGGGACTACCGCTGCAGTCTGCGTCCAAGAGGGTAGGAAAGTCGTTGCGGCCGAGATCGAACATCGCTACATGAAGACCGCAAAGGCGCGCGTCAGAAAGCGAATAAGGATGGTGGAGAAGCAATTCGAGAGCGGATTCAGGAGGCAACCTGCGCCCGCTTCCGCGGCTTCCGTTGCGAGAGCAATTGCGGCGCGATCCCGATAAGCAGGATCGCCAGCGTGGTGGACCTGTTCAGGCTCTCGACCCTCGACTTAAATAGGCATCGGACCGGTTACTTGGTAGCATACCAGAACGTTTAGTTCGGTCTGCGGGGGACGGCTCCGCGTGGTCGATGCTGGAAAAAAGCTGAACAAGCGAGTCTGGAGCCTTTTCGAGAATGCAGGATTTCAAACCGCCCCCAACTCGGCAAACCCATCGGAAGAGCTGATCATGCTATCACCGGGAAAACAGCGAACGGTTGACCTTTCGGCAACGATTCCTAGCTTGGGCGTGAAGATTATCGGGGAGAACACAACTTCGAGGAATCTACCAGGATCATTCACGACCGACGTGAACGACCTGAAGGCGTTGATGGGTCCCTGCAACGCTGACGCCGGGCTCCTCGTCTACACGCGATTTGAACCGAGCGAAAACGATCGACAGTACGCCGAACGGAACCAAATCAGAGTGTGGGAAGAACGAGAACTGCGGTATTATGAGAAACTCGTGGATACAATTCGTGAGTACGCTCGTTACGAGATTATCCACTCGTTCGGCCTGGAGACGGCCGAAGAAGCGTTGGAGTTCACAACCCTCGCTCTCCAGTTCAATCAGCCGACCTCGGCGGGTGATGCGAAATTGTTTGTGTTCACGATCCCTCCGAAAAAACTTCTCCAAACTGCGGTAGTCTTGCGGAAGGCGCAGGGCAGCGCGGAGGCTTATCAGCGAATATTGAACAAGGCGAGGTTACCGAACATCGGGAACTTTGTCAAAGGGCCGAATGCAGTTCTGCCAACCAACATCATTCTGAGCCTGAGCGACCTCGTAAAATGGGAGCCCCTCCGAAAGGAAGATCTGAGGGACTCGAATGATCAACCCTTTAGCCTCACCAACCCGGTAGACCATACGTTGGGTGTGCTGCGCGTCCCGTTGAAGTACGCGTCGTTGGAGCTGATTGACGGGCAACACGGTTGTTTGGGTTCATCGACGCTGACGACGCCACGATTAAGCACTTCAACCTCGTGGCCCTCGGTATTATGGGGCTCGATCGAGTCCACAGACGTGATACCTTCGTCGCGATAAATGACAATGCGCGACGAGTCGACCCCAACCTTGTTGCCTTCCTGAAGTACACCGACAACGAAGCGGAGTGTCAGGCGGATCCTGAAAAGATGGCAATCAAGCTCGTCTACGATCTAAACAAGTCCACGCCATTCAAGGGGAAGATTCGCATGCTTGATTTTCCAGATGAAACCATTACGCTCAAAGGGTTCTCAAGCTACGATCTACGTGGCCTTATTGGAGCCAAGGGGTGGCTCAGAAAGGTCTACGAAAACAAGTCGAGCACGTATGTTTCCGTCCTTCGGATGTACTTCAACGTCCTGAAGTCCCTGTTCCCTGTACAATGGAAGGATCAACGGAAGTATATCATCTTCACGAACCGTGGAATTTCCGCTTTTTTGAAGCTCCTTCGCTCGATGCTGCGAACGGAGAACCGGAAGTTGAACGCCACGATCGTCAAGAAATACCTCCAGGTCTTAAAGGACGAATGGAAGGACGTCGACTGGGAGATTACGGAGCTCCGAAGTGCCTATGTCGGTTCCGGAGGATGGAGCGACTTTCACAAGGAGCTTGTTGCTACGGTCCGAAAGAAGTTTCGTAAGTTCAAGTCGTAGTAATTTCCGCATTCGCGAGGAAAGCCGAAAAAAATCAAAATGGGGGACGAATGAGTCCCCCATGGCCGCCTACGACGTGGCAAGGTTCGAGACGAGTTCTTGAGCCTTGTTCTTGAAACCGCCCCAGCCTCCGACGCTCGCGAGTTCTCCGCCATCCTTGAACAGATCGTCGTCTACGCCGGCGTTCTGGAGGACGGTGACGAAGTTATCCTTCGTCGGACCTCCTTTCAGCTTCGCGGAGTGCGCAAAGCAGGAGGGGAAGAACGCGTGGAGCACGTAGATCCCCTTTGTGTTATGGAGGTACGGGTACACCGTCTCGTCGTCCCAAGCCACCGAGCAGACTTCGACCACCGCCTGCCAGTATGCGACCAACAGGTTCGCCATCGCTGCGGGGTCCCAGCCATCGAGCAGTTCGACGACCGGCCCAAGAGAGGTCTTGACGCTATTCTCGTTCAGCTCCCATGTCGGCGGTTCCTGGCCCGCGTCCTTGGCCGCTTCGACGATCAGTCCTTCGTTCGGCGGCTTGATCCGGCCGTTCCAGGGACTTCCGGCCAACTCTGCGAGCAGGTGCGACACGCGGATGGCCATGAGGTCGCGGACCTTCTTGTACTCGCCGGCCTGCCGGAGCGCCTCGGGGTTCACCCGGTTTAGCTCGACCTCGCGGTCCAAGATCCGATCCACAAGGTCTGTTGGGACGTTCTTTTGCTCCTTGTGGATGACCCGGAACTGCTGGGCCTCGTCGATCTCGTCGTCGGACAGAAAGATCACCGACGCGAGTCCAAAGTTCTCCAGACGGCTACCATCCTTGATGGCTTCCATCACGGCGAACTTCCGGTGTTGGCCGTCCACGAGGTAGATCACCACGCCCTCGGGGATGGTCAGCTCGACGAGGCGAGCAGATCCGTCGTCCTTTACCGGTTGGACGGATATCTTGTCGCGATCCTTGCCCCGGATGCTCAGGAGAATCGCGCCCGGGAACTTCCCGCCCAATTCCAGGTACTTTGCGGCCCGGTGGACGCGAGGGTTCTTCGGAAGTCGTTGGTAGCCCGTGTCCGACGTCGGATCGTACTCGGGCACCGTCGTATTCTCCGCGAGCTCGGGGGCCGTCCATACGGTTACGTAGAACGGGTTCCCGTGCTGCTCGTACCCGATGGCAAGCTTCCGGATCTCCCGGACTACCTGCCGTGCGTTCGCTCCTACGACCCCAGTTCGTTCGGCGGGGGTCGCCGCCGTTTTCCTGGTTGCGGTTTCCATGTTTTCACTCCGTCCTCCAGTCCCCAGCCACACTCGCGGAGGGTACAAAACGGGAGGACAGGGAGGGCTTCGCGGCGGCGCCGCTACTCTTCGCAATCATGTTCTTGCTTTCCGTTCGCGACCCCCAGCCACGTCGTGGAGGGTTTCAGCCGCGTAACAAGTCAAGCATACAGTTCGAGACCATAAAACCTACTGTCGGAATCGGTGTGGCCCGCCGCCATGGAGAGCACCCCGTCCACCATGGGACGTCCCGTGGGAATCATTCTTCCATGTCGGGCTTTTCCGGATTGTTCAACTTCCTTACAGCGTGAGGATGCGGTATCGACCCCTTCCTAGAAATTCCAGAACTCCGTGGTCGCGCATGACCTGCAGCTGCTGGCGGATCTTCGGTCGAATATTCCGATTTCGCGGATGCAATGGGGAGAGGCGGGATTCGAATGCGTAGACGTCAGTCAGCGCGAACGTCTCTCGGCCGAGTTTCCGGACGCAAGCGAGAACATCTGCCATCCATCCGCGCGACTCTACATCTTGGCTGCCAAGGAACGCAAACCGTCGCCATGAGTCTCGGACTGTCTCCGGTGGCAATGGGACCTCATCGCGAATCGCAATGATCCTCGCATCGTCCGGGAGTGATGCCAGTAGTATGTTGCAACCTACCCAGCCGGCCCGCCGAGCCGAGCTGCCCAGCGCGCGCCGCCGCTGGATCACCGAAGAAGATAGAAAGAAACGCGGGACCAAAAAGAGGTTCCGGACTACCCACCTGTCTGCACGATACTGAAGAAAGAGGAAGTTCGGAGCGTCAGAGCGGTCGACGCGCTCGATCATCGGCGCGTAGGCCGCGTCCGTGACCTTGGATCCAAAGGGTCGCCCAAGGCTCTTCAGTTGGAACGCTTCCTCGCAGGTCTCACATGTGAAATCGACAACCTTCGTCCCTGCTCGAGTGGGTGATAGGGAGTCGCCAGGGCAGGCTGGGCAATACAGCTGGCGACTGACCCACCGCTCGGTAACGATCCGAGCGATCTGGGCTCGATTCGAATAACCCTCGGCCGCGGCGGGATCGAGCTGGAGCTCCACAGCTCGGCTAAGATCGAATTGATCTTGATCTTGACGGTGGCATCAAGCCCAGCCCGAGAGCGATCACGTCGAGAACCTGATCTGTCGGAAGACCAATCTAACTCAGTCGAGGACAAAAAGGGGACGAACCGGATTGGGCCCGTCCATGAAACATTGTTCTAGTACTTCGAGAACGCCGGGAGCGTCTCGGTCGAGAGCACGCCGGGCATGCCCTGGACCTTCGTCACGACGGACTCGAGGAGGTTCTCGCGGGGGTCCGCGCTGATGCGGGCCACGATGTCCTCGTCTCCGGTCGTGCCGATGATCTCCTGGATCTCGGGGACCTTCTTCAATTCGCTCATCGTCTTCTGCGTGTCGGTCGAGCGAATGAGGAGGTACGCGTTGCTGGCGTGCCCATCTTTCTTACTCGACGTCCAGTCCTGGAGTGCCGGATAGCTCCGGAGCCCTCGGACGTGGTCCCATGCTTGGACCTCGGACGCGAATGCGCGCAGCTCGTCCGTGTTCCGGAAGCCGCCCGCGATGGCGATGTCGTGACGCCCAAAGACGGCCTCGGCCTTCCCCACGTGGGGCTTGGCGCGGAGGGTCGTCAACATTCTCTCTACATATCCTGGCGCCACTTTAACAAAGATGACGCTTGTTCCAAATAGTTCGCTTGGCATTCAAAATTCCTTCGTCTCTCCGGACGAGCCCCTCCGCCTTAAGGGTGCCGGTGGGTTTCCTTCGAGATAGACCACATGTGGTTGATTCGCGTCCGCGAATAGACCAAACATGGTTAATTGCCGTGTGGACGCGTCACATGGAGAAATTCGGAGCAAGGATCGCTCGATCGTTGCGGTCGCGCTTCCCAGAAAGTCCCGCTTCAATTTCTCGAATTACTCCACGATGTGACGTTTCTTTTTCGGTCGGAGTCACGAAATACCGCAGTCGTGTTCGGGCCTCCAGCGTAGCGGGAGATCTATTGCGTTGGCTGGTCCGCCGAGGGGCTTCCGGGGCAAGGTGGTGTCCTCGCGATCGCTCACGCCGACGACCCACGCGATTGAGGTGGAGAAACCGAAGGCCTTCACATTCGGTCCCACCCAGTTCACGTTCCTCCAGCTGCAGACCGAGGAGGGCATGGACGCGCGGCCCATGTCCCTCGCGACGAGTCCCACGCGCCCCCACCTCGAATACGCGGTCCGCCTCTCGGACTCCGCCTACAAGCGCGCCTTCGCGGCCCTCCGGTCCGATGACGAGGTTCGCGTCTTCGGCCCAATTGGCGACTTCGTCCTGCACGAAGCGAGCCCGGCGGTGCTCGTCGCGGGAGGGGTCGGCATCACGCCCCTCAAAGGCATGGCCGAGTACGCGGCGGACAAGGCGTTGCCCATCCCGATTCGGCTCGTCTACAGCAATCGGAGCGAGGACGAGATTGTATATCGACGCGAACTCGAGGCGCTGGAGATCCTGAACCCTCACTTCCGCATGCTCAACACCCTCACGCGAACGACCGACCGGGGTTGGAAGGGCGCGACCGGACGGATTGATTCGAGACTAGTCCGGGAGGCGGCACGCGATCTCGCGGACCCGATCTACTACGTCAGCGGCACGCCCAGCATGGTTGTGGGGATGCTGCGGTTGCTCCGAAGCTTGGACGTCCCGGACGCGAGCATCGAGGTCGAGGCGTTCCGCGGTTACGGATAAGATTCTCAACGCGTTGGGGAAGCACTGGTGGGGACCTCGCGTCCCGGTGGCCCCGGGAATCAGCCCTTCTCGATTCGTTCCCTCACGAGGCGGCGGAGGAGATCCGGTGAGACGATGATCTCCCGGTTCAGGGAGACGTTGACGGACAAGATCCCCGGGAGCTTGCCGACGCGCGCAATCCGAGTCGTGACGTCCCCCAGATCGATTCCGCGGCACAGCAGGAACCGCGCGGGAGGTTCTTGCAGCTCGTTGATGAGGAAGACGTCGCCCAAGGCCCGGCGCACGTCGGCCATCGGGACGGCCCCGAATACCGCCGTCGTATACACCAGCTCTCCCGAGTCGCCGAGGGTCCCGAGCCGGGGCGTGATGAACAAGAGTTCCTCTCGTAACAGGCGCTCGAGATGTTTCCGCACCGTCTTCGGGCTGAGCCCCGTCGCCTCCGTCAGTTCTTGCAACGGCCTCCTTGGGTCGTCGATGAGCGCGTCGACGATTCGCCATTCGAGCGATGACACGGGGCGGGCTTCCCGTCGTTCGGCGAGCGCCTGTCCGGACGGCTTCGTGCCCAGGCGGGCCGTCAACTCCCGGACCGTCCGCGCGCGGTCCCGCGGCCACGTCTGCACGGACAGCCCACCGTCGAGCTTCCACGCGACCCACGCGACGTCGGCGACCGCCAAGGCCTCCCGCGCTCCGTCGCGGGTCCATTCCCCCTGGAAGAACACGAGGACCTCGTCGCGATCGAGGAGGCTCGGATCGACGGAGATCATGTATCCTTGGAAGATCCCGCGGCCCTCGAGCCGCCGGAGCCGGTCGCGGACGGCCGGGGCGGACAGGGACACGCGACGTCCGAGGGCGCGGTAACTCGCCCGCGCATCTTCATGGAGGGCGACGAGGAGCCGGAAGTCCGTCGCATCCACGGATCCCGCCGAAGACGACAGAGCGGATAACGGTTCCCTAAATCGAAAGTCCCGGTTAACACGACCCCAAATCCCGCCCCCACGGTAGCGGGCCCATGCAAACCGACATCGAGGTGCGGCAACCGGCCGCCATCGAACGCAACAAGGCGATCGTGCTGAAATTCTATGGAGAACACGACCTGAAGGTCCAAGGCGACCTCCTCGCCCCCGAGTTCGTGGGCCGCGCGCCCGGCGTCCCGCGATTCGACCGGGCCGGGTTCCTCCGCGGTCTCGCGGAGCTATACGCCTCGTTCCCGGACGGTCGGTACGTGAACGACAACATCGTCGCGGAAGGCGACCAGGTCGTGACCGTCGGCCGATTCCAGGGCACCCACACCGGGGCGTTCCACGGGATGCCGGCCACGGGGAAGCGCGTCACGTTGACGGCCGTCCACGTCGACCGGATCGCCGGCGGCAAGATCGTCGAGCATCTCCGGATGTCCGACCCCAACGAGCTCTTGGAGCAAATCCATCCGACCGTGTCGGCATCCCCGTGAGGATCCATCCTCCCCTCGATTTCGCGTGGTAGGTCGAGCCGTCATCCGGCGCGGAGGCCATCCACATCGGCATCGCTAAGCGTCGCGTCGCGATACGGCCCGACCGAAGGGGTTGCAATGCTCCGGACGCGGTTCACGGAATTGGTCGGGTGCACGGTCCCGATTCAGCAAGCGGGGATAGGCAAGCTCGCCTCACCGGCGCTGGCCGCGGCGGTCGCGGATGCGGGAGGACTCGGGATGGTCAGCGGGATCGGAGCCGCGCCTCCGGAGTACGTCGCGAAGATCCTCGATGGCCTCCGTCGCTCGACCTCCGGCGCGTTCGGCGCGAACTTCCTCATCGACGGGGTGAGGGAGACCGGCAAGCTCGACGCCGACTTCTTGAAGGTCTTGGAGGTGGCGGCCTCCCGGGCCCCGGTGGTCGAGTTCTTCTACGAGCAGCCGGACGCGGAACTCGTGGAGATGGCCCACGCGGGCGGCGCGCTCGTCTCCTGGCAACTCGGTTCCGCGGCCGAGGCCGCGGCGGCGGAGCGGGCGGGCTGCGACCTGATCGTGGCCCAGGGGACCGAAGCCGGCGGCCACGTCCGGGGGAAGATCGGCCTCCTGGCGCTCCTCGGCGAGGTCCTCCCGTCGGTCAAGGTGCCGGTCGTCGCGGCCGGCGGGATCGGCACCGGGCGGGCCATGGCGGCGGCGCTCGCGGCGGGCGCCTCTGCGGTCCGAGTGGGCACGCGGTTCGTCGCTGCGGAGGAAGCGGGGACCCATCCCGCGTACGTCGACAAGCTCATCGCCGCGGAGGCGAAGGACACGATCCTCACCGAGGCGTTCTCCGCGAACTGGCCGAATGCGCCCCATCGCGTCCTGCGTTCTTGTGTCGAAGCGGTCGAGCGGTTTCAGGGAGAGTTCGTCGGCGAGACCGTACAACCGTGGGCTCCCGATGTTCGCGTTCCCGTACCAACGCGCGCCTCGTTCGTCGCCGACAAGACGACGACCGGGACGTTCGACGCGATGCCGCTGTGGGCCGGCGAATCTGTGGATGGCGTCAAGCGGGTCCAGAAGGCGGGAGAGATAGTGCGGGAACTCGCGGGGGAAGCCGAGAATCTTCTCCGCTCTTGGGGAAAGTAGGCGTCCCTTCCTCGCTGAATCGGCGGATTTCTGGCACAAAGCGAGAAAAGCGGGCGGCGGTCTTGCAAGGAGCCATGGGAACCGCGTCTGATCGCCCGACGACCCTCGTCACCGGCGCGAATCGGGGCTTGGGGCTCGAGACGTCCGTCCAGCTTCGGGCCAAGGGATTCCGCGTCATCCTGACGAGCCGCGACGAGAAAAAGGGAACCGCGGCGGTGCGAGGATTGGATCCCGACGGTGGCGATGCGCTGTATCATCAACTGGACATCTCGGACCGGGCGAGCATCTCCTCCGTTGCAAAGGACCTCCCGGCGCTGGTGCCCCGCCTCGATCTCCTCGTGAACAATGCGGGGATCGGATCCTGGGGCGCCGATCGACGCGCCTCCGTTCGCACGATTGCGACGAACTACTTCGGCTCGCGCGACGTCACCGACGCACTCCTCCCGTTTATCGCAGAAGGCGGCCGCATCGTCATGGTCTCGAGCGGACTCGGGGAACTGTCGTACATGGGGCGGGACCTCCGCCCGCGATTCGAGGATCCATCCCTGAATCGTCCCGCACTCGACTCGCTTGTCAACTCGTATCTCTCAGACCTCGAGAAGGGCGAAGCCAAGAGCGTAGGCTGGCCATCGGCCTATTCGGTGTCGAAGGTCGCCATGAATGCCCTCACCCGGATCCTCGCCCGCGAACTGGCCCCCCGCAAGATCTCGATCAACTCGGTCTGCCCGGGCTGGGTGCGGACCGACATGGGAGGGCCTGGGGCCAATCGGAGCGTGGAGGTCGGCGCCCGGTCGATCGTCCTCGGTGCGATGCTTCCAGAGGACGCGACCGGCGGATTCTATCGGGACGGGAAGCGGATTCCCTGGTAAGACCGAACTCGCGAAATGGGGGAAGGCAAGAGGCACGAAAGGTAGGTTCGGCGACCTCTCCCCTCAAGTTTCATAAACGGCGGCCTGTATCGGGCCGGCCTTGAACGGTCGCAGTCAAATCACGAGCAATGTCGGCGGACGGAAGGCTGCGTTGGCCTTCATCTACGTGACGATTGTCCTGGACACCCTCGGCTTCGGCATCACGATCCCGGTCCTGCCGCGGCTGATCGTGAGCTTCGCCGGCGACACCGCGCAAGGCGCGGAGATCTTCGGCCTCTTCGTGACGATCTGGAGTCTGATGCAATTTCTGTTCTCGCCGCTCATCGGCGCCTTGTCGGATCGCTTCGGCCGCCGTCCCGTCTTGATCCTCTCGAGCTTCGGGCTTGGCGTCGACTACATGGTCATGGCCCTCGCGCCGAATCTGGCGTGGCTGCTCTTGGGCCGCATCTTGTCCGGCATCACGGCATCGA
>Ga0209235_1000671_pt1 | contig 17630 bp, 15 predicted proteins | sample GraSoi013_1_20cm_4_FD_185817 | JGI IMG/M metagenome (GOLD analysis project Ga0209235, IMG submission 185817) | Grasslands soil microbial communities from the Angelo Coastal Reserve, California, USA - Sample 09_25_2013_1_20cm (SPAdes) (version 2) | ecosystem: Environmental > Terrestrial > Soil >... | reverse complement strand
AGCGGGAGCACGACGGCACGAACCGACACTGCGTGAACACCAGATGCGCCAGCGTCAGCTGGTAGACGCGAATGAGCGTCATGACGGCGCGCCGCGGCCAACGTCGGAGATTCATGTGATGCGTGTCACGCTCGCCGCCACCTCGGCGCGCAGCCGCGCAAACGGCGCGGCGTACGCGGCGCGGTTCGCGCGTACGACGAGATCGACGGCGGGGAGCGAGGCGACGGGGTAGCGTCTGAGAATCTCTCTCAAGCGTCGGCGCAGGCGGTTGCGGGCCACCGCGGTGAACTGAAAGCGGGGAACCACGATTGCCATCCGCGCGTAGCCCAGCGGACTCGGGTGCCACGCCAGGTCGAGATGCGGGGTGCGCAAGCGGCGACCCTGGTCCCAGCACGCAGCGAGCTCCGGGCCGCGCGCGAGGCGCACGCGCCGCGGAAACCGCTCTCCCGTTAGTGACTCCGGTGTTTGGACGGCAGGCGGACGGTGAGGCGCTTGCGCCCCTTCTTCCGCCGGCGGGACAGGACGGCGCGACCCCAGACGTCTTTCATGCGCGCGCGAAATCCATGCTTGTTGATGCGCCGCCGATTGCGCGGGCGATACGTCGGACCCATGCATTCCTCTCGTGAGGCCGGGAAACGTACACCGACGCCGGCGCGGCGGTCAAGGTTGACTTTTCCACAAGCCGCGCGTAGTTTCGGGCCGCCCTTGCTGGACGTCCCACCTCCTAGTCAGTCGCGGATGGAGCAGTCTACTAAAGAAGCTTGGAAGCGACTCCTCGACGAGGCGCGGCGCGAACTCCCCGACGCCACGGTGCGGACGTGGCTCGAGCCCGCGGTGCCGATCGCGCTGGACGACGGTCGCCTGATCGTCGGTGCCCCGGATCAATTCGCCGTCGAATGGAACGAGTCGAAGCACGCCAGCGTCCTGGCGCGCGCGGCGGAGCGCGTGTTCGGGCGGCCCACGGCGATCGTCTTCCGGGTACAGGAGGATCGCCAGCAGCGACCCCAGATGGACTTCTTCGTGGCGCCACGCGAGCCGGCGATCCTCGACAAGTCCGGCGTCCCGACCACGCCGCTCAACGAGCGGTATACGTTTCAAACGTTCGTGATCGGGAAGTCGAACGAGCTCGCCGCCGCCGCCGCGCACGCGGTCGCGGAAGCCCCCGGCAAGACGTACAACCCGCTCTTCATCTACGGCGCCACGGGACTCGGCAAAACGCATTTGATGCAGGCGGTCGCCCATGCCGTGCTCACCAAGTATCCGGGCACGCGGGTGCACTACTTCGGCGCCGAGCAGTTCATCAACGAAGTCATCGAATCGATTCACGCGCGTACCATGTCGGAGTTCCGGCGCCGGTACCGCAACGACGTGGATCTCTTCCTGGTGGACGACGTGCATTTCCTCGAAGGGAAGGAAATGACCCAGGAGGAGTTCTTCCACACGTTCAACGCCCTGTTCGAGGGGCACAAGCAGATTGTGCTCACCTCGGATCGGCCGCCGAAAGAGATCCCGGGGCTCGAAGATCGCCTGATCTCCCGGTTCGAGTGGGGCCTGGTGGCCGACATCGGGCACCCGGACCTGGAGCACCGCATCGCGATCCTCCGCAAGAAGGCGGAGCAGGATCATCTCGAGCTCACCATTCCCGACGACGTGCTGCGGTTCATCGCGGAGCACGTGCGCTCGAGCGTGCGGGAGCTCGAGGGCTGCATCATCAAGCTGCTCCTCTTCGCGTCGCTCAAGAACCGCGAGGTCACCATCGAGCTCGCGCGGGAGGCCCTGTCGGATAAGATCCGCCAGGGGGAAGAGGGGGCGAGCTACGCCCAGCCCACGCCGAGCATCGACCGGGTGCAGGAAGTGGTGGCCCGTCGCTGGGGCGTGACGCCGGAGGGACTCCGCTCCAAGGCGCGCACCAAGACGCTGACGATTCCGCGCCAGGTGGCGATGTACCTCGCGCGGGACATGCTCGGGCTGCAGCTCGTGGAGATTGGCCAGGCGTTCGGCGGGCGCGACCATTCGACGGTGATTCACTCGGTGGACAAGGTCGAGCGGCAGATGATGCGGGATCGGACGTTCAAGGAGCGCGTCGAAATGGCGCGTCAGGAATTGTCCGCACTGTAGTCAACATCGGGGAGCAGGTCATGTGGGTGGGTGTGGGAACGGCGCGCGCATGTGGGGAAGGCCCGGGATACCAACAGTCCCAACAGATGGGTCACGTGGCCGCGACAAGCCCCTCGCCCTCGTGCGAAACGGCTTAGGCCGAAGCGCCAACATTTCCCCGCTCTCTACTACTACTACTAGTAGTTCTATCTTAGTAGAGTAGTAGAGGCTTACTCCACAGAATACGCAAAAAGGGCCACGGCACGGATGAAGTTCACCATTACACGGGAGCAGCTGCAGGAAGGACTGAGCGCGGTCGCCGCGGCCATCCCGGCCAAGACGACCCTGCCCGTGCTCGCCAACGTCCTGGTCGAGGTGACCAAGCAGGGCCTGCGGCTCTCCGGCACCGATCTGGACATCGCCGTCAGCACCACCGTCCCGGCCGACGTGGATGCGGAAGGCGCCGTCACCCTCCCGGCGAAGAAGCTCGTGGACATCGCCCGGGAGCTGCCCTCGGGCCCGGTCCGGATCACCGCCGCCGGCGAGTCGCGCGTCGGGATCGAGTGCGGCCGCTCGAAATTCAAACTGCTCGGGTTGCCGCGCGAGGAGTTCCCGTCGTTCCCTGCGGTCAAGTTCGACGGGGCGTGGAACGCGGCGGCGGGGGTGGTGCACAAGCTCGTGGGGCACGTCGCCTTCGCGGCATCGACCGAGGAGAGCCGGCCGATCCTGAACGGCGTGCTGTGGGAGCTTCGGCCCGACCACATGCGGATGGTGGCGACCAACGGACACCGGCTCGCCAAAATGGACGTACCTGCGAAGGGGGGCTCGACCGCCGACCTGATCGTGCCGCCGAAGGCGCTCGAGCAGATCCGTCGTCTGTTTGCGGCCGACGACGCCCTCGAGATCGCGCGCAGCGACAACCACATCGGGTTCCGCGCCGGCGGGACCCTCGTGTTCTCCCGCTTGATCGAAGGGCCGTACCCGAATTACGAGCAGGTCATCCCGCGCGAGAACGACAAGGTCGCCACGGTAGACAAGGCCGCGATGGCGGCGGCGTTGCGGCGCATGAGCGTGGTCGCGAGCGATCAGACGCACCGGATCCGCCTCGCGTTCTCCGGCGGTGCCGTCAAGTTCTCGGTCCAGACACCAGACCTGGGCGAAGCGCAGGACGAGCTCACGATCACCTACGAAGGCGAGCCGCTCGAGATCGGCTTCAACGCGATGTACCTGCTCGAGATCCTGAAATACATGCCCACCGACGAGGTCCGGCTCACCTTCAAGGCTCCCGAGCGCGCCGCCACGGTGGAGCCGGTCGGGTGGGATGACCCGGCGAGCTATATGGCGCTGGTAATGCCCCTGAGGTTGGTAGACTAGAGGCTGTCCGTCTGACTCGTTGTGTCGCGTACCGTGTCCATCAGCAGCGGCAGTTGAACGGTGAGCGAGTCGACGGGCGGCACGGCCACCTGAGGCACGACCAGCCCCGTATCTTCCTCTTCCGACGGGATGTACACGTCCACCCCGTGATACCGGGCGAGGATGAGTCCGCGCCGCGCGAGCGTCCGTTCGGGGCGGAACGTGGGATTGGATGTGCGCGGATGCGGCAGCGTCGCCGCGAGCTCGGCAGCCTGCTCCTCGCTGAGACGCGATGCGGGAACGGCGAAGTAGGCGCGGCTCGCCGCATCCACGCCCCAGATGCCCGGCCCCCACTCCGCCACGTTCAGATACAGCTCGAGGATCCGGTCTTTCGAGAGCGTGAGCTCGAGCCGCAGAGCGGTGACCGCTTCCTTCACCTTGCGGATCGGATTGCGCGAGGAGGAGAGATACAGATTCTTGGCGACCTGCTGGGTGATCGTGCTCGCGCCCCGCAGGCGGTCACGGTGTCGCCACGCCGCGCCGACGGCGGACCAGAACCCGTGGGCACGGTCCACGCCGAGCGCATCCGCGATCTCCGCCGGATCGATCCCGACGTGCGAGCGGAACCGCGAGTCCTCGGCGATGATGACCATGCGCTGGAGGACGGGCGAGATGCTCTCCAGGTCGGTCGGGCGGACGGCGGGACGGGCGGACTGAGAACCCCCGACCGGCCGACCCCCTGTCCGCCAGTCCGCCTGTTCTCGCATCATCGCCGTCTCCCGCGGCCAGTGATCCCGCCACCACACGGGGGGCGGCCACACGGCGAACAGCCACGCGAGGACGACACCGCCCGTCCCTAGCGCCACGCGGCGCACGTTCCTAGGTTTCGCGTCCGCCATGTCGCTCGATCTCGTCACGTTGCGTCGTCGCCTCCAGAAAGCCCTCGGCAAAAAATTTACCGTGGGAGATGTGTTGGGCGAAGGCGGGTTCGCCGCCGTGTTCCGCGTCCGGGACCTGACCCTGGGACACGACGTCGCGGTGAAGGTGCTCGACCTGGGGCTCACGCCGTCGCCCGGGCTGGCCGAGCGGTTCGTGCGGGAGGCGCGCACCAGCGCGCGGCTCGAACACCCGCACATCGTGCCGATCTACAAGGTCGGGGGCTACAAGAACGAAGTCCTGTACATCGTCATGCGCTGCCTCGACGGGCCGTCGCTCCGCCAGCTGCTGGAAAAGCATCAGCGCCTTTCGCTGCGCGACGCGGCCCGGATCGCGCGGCAGGTGGCGGACGCGCTGGCCCATGCGCACCTGCACGGGATCGTGCACCGCGACGTGAAGCCCGACAACATCCTGCTCGACAGCTCGGGCCACGTGCTCGTGACCGACTTCGGGATCGCGAAGGCCGCGCAGGAGGCGACCGTCAGCCAGCTCACCACCGAGGGCATGGTGGTCGGGACCCCGCATTACATGAGTCCTGAGCAAGCCACCGGAGAGGACGTGGATGCCCGATCGGACATCTACTCCCTCGGCGTCGTGCTGTACCAGATGCTCGCCGGCGTGCCGCCGTTCGACGGCGAGTCCGCCCAGTCCATCCTCATGAAGCAGGCCACCGCCACCCCCGTGCCGATCCAGCAGCACCGCAGCGAGATTCCACCCACGCTCGCCGGGGTGGTCGATCGCGCGCTCGCCAAGGACCCCGCCGAGCGCTTCCAGACCGCCGAGGAGCTGAGCCGGGCGTTGGTGGACGCCCTCCCGACCGCGGCGCAGGACAGCGTAGGCATGCGCTCTTCCGTCCTGTCCGGCGCCCTCCAGGCACTCGTGGGCCTCGGCGTGGTGGGGGCCCTCGTCCTCGTGGGGCTGGCCGTCTTCTCGCGGGCTCCCCGCATCTCGGCACGCGCGCCCATTCCCGACAGCCTCGCTCAGCCCCTCCGACGCCAGGGCGCGCTCGCTCCCGGAGACCCGGCCCTCTACGTCTTCTCGCCCCGCGGCGCCGATGATACCACCCTGCTACTCGTGGCGCGCCGGAGCGTGGCGGTGGTGACGCCGCACCGCGTGCGCGCCTATCGCCGGGATTCCGTCCAACTGGGCTATGGGGCCGAGCTGCGAGGCGGCCTCTCGTTCCGGATGGTCCTCCTCCTGTCGCGCGCGCGCCGCGACACCGTGTTTCGCCATCTCTCGTTCCGCGATGTCTACGAGCTGTCGCGCCGCGTCGGCAAGCTGATCGGTGAGGACTAGGGCGCCGACCGCCGCGCGCTGGTAAAGCGCCGCGTCGACACGCCGTACACGCTCAGGGCGTCGATGCCGTGGGGATCGCCGGGAGCCGTCGCAATCAGACCGGCCGTGTCTTCACCGCCGAGCGAGAAGCCGAACGCGAGACCATTGCGTCGTAGCGAGCGGTCCGTGTCGAGGCGGGCGAGCAGGCCGATGGGGAGCGACGTCCCCGGCCGTAGTGTGCCGCGCAGACCAAAGGCGTACCCCGCCACCCCATCGGTCGTGACGCGGCTGAGCGCAGACACGGCGATCCGCCGCCCGGCGAGCTGCAGCGTCGCACTCGGGACGTATGTGATGCGCAGGGTCGAATCGCGCACGACCGGCCGTCCGATGTTTTGGATCGCTCCGCCCACCGATAAGGCCGGCACCCAGTCGTACACGACACCCACGTCCCAGCCCGTGCTCGAGGTACCCCCGCGGTACAGCGCTGCCGCAAAGCCGGCCGCGAGTCCCGCACGGCCCGCCGCGTATCCCACCCGGTAGGTGTGCCCCCGCTGGTGATCGCTGAACAGGTCGCGCTGGTAGCCGAGCGACAGCCCGCGGGAATTGAGGCCGAAGGTGAGTTGCCGCAACTTGCCGCTCGCACCCGGATCCCCGACCGTCAGGTCGAGATGGACCGACGCCGCCGGAAACGCCGCCAGGCCGGCGGCATTGACCCAGAGGGCCCGCGCGTCGCTGACGTCGGTGGGGAAGAGATAGCGAGTGGTCGTGTTCGGGGCGACCTGGGCGAACGTGCTCGTAGCGAGGAGCAGGAGTGGCAGGAACAGTCCGACCGTCCGACCGTCCGGCGGTCCGGCCACTACGGCAGCACCGCGACGGTCGTGCGAGTCACCTGAATCACCGGGACCGCGACGCCTTGCACGGGCAGCCGCACGGTCAGGGTCGTCGAGTCCTGCCACTCACCGCCCAGGTAACGGCCGTCGGCGGCGATGTAGGCTACCCCGCTGCCCGTTCCTGCGCCGGAGAGCTCGAAGGGCTGCCCCGCGTTCTTGCCGCCCCCGGCCACGCGATAGCTCTGGCTCCCCTCCACCCGTACGCTGCGGGTGCCGAGGCGGTCCTCCCACCCGCCCGCCGTAGAATGCGAGATCGTACGCCGCGACACTTCGGAGCCGCTCCCCTTCTGGCTCGTCTCGACCGTGTCGGTCCAGGCGGCTCCGGGCTTGACCCCGTCGAGCGGGAGCCGCGGCAGGAAATCCCGAAAGTTCCCGAGGAGCTGCACCACGGACTGCGCCACGGCGCTGTCCGAGGGCAGCGCATTCACGAACTCGCCGCGCGGTACCACCCGTCCCGCGAACACGAGCTTGCGCACCTTGCTGATGTTGTCCACGATCGGGGGCGGCGTGCCCGAGTCGGCGACGATCGAGTCCACGAGGAAGGTGGCCGGATACCCGATGCTGTCGGCCGGTCCCGTGATCGCCGTCGCCACGAAGATCCGGGCGCCGACGTCCTGGGCTTGGGTCTGATCGCCGAGGGCCTGCTGGATGTGGAGCCGCCGGTGCACGACGTAGCGCACGGCGCTGGGTCCGTAGCGAACGACGTCGGGACGGCGCGCGGCAGGCCCCTCCGTCGCCGGAGCCGTCGTCGAGGTGCCCGGAGTGGGGGGGAGTGCGGGGGCCGCGGCGGTGGGCGTCCCGCGAGTTCCGGCAGCGCAGGCGGCGGTGAGCGCCGTCCCTGCGAGCAGCAACCGACCAATCATGGTGCGCTCCCTGCCTTGGTCCGGCCGAAGACAGCCACCATCTCGGTCCCTTCGCTTGCGACGCGCAGCAGCTTCCAGCCGCGCTTGCGCATATCGGCGCGCCACCCGATGAGCTTCTCCCATTCCTGGGCGGTCGTCCGGAATACCCGCAGGTCCGCGACTTGCTCCCACTGTGCGGGGTAAGGCTTCGACGGCGAGGTCATGGAGAGATGGGCGGTAGGGCCATAAGCCGAGTTCTGTTTGCCCGTCGAAACGGGCAGATGGTCATCTCTCTGGGATGGCTGTCGCCAGCCACCTCACGCGGCCTACCCGCAGCTCAGGCGACCCGGGCCGGGTCTCGCTGCTTATTTGGCCTTGCTCCGACTGGGGGTTACCGTGCCACGCCTGTTACCAGGCGCGCGGTGGGCTCTTACCCCACCGTTTCACCCTTACCCTTGGATAAAGGGCGGTCTGTTTTCTGTGGCCCTTTCCGTCGCCTCGCGGCGCCCAGGCGTTACCTGGCAGTCTGCCCTCGGGAGCTCGGACTTTCCTCGACACGCCACTACGACCGGCATGCCGCGACCATCACGCCCTACCGCCACCCGGCAGGAAAGCTACCGGCTCCGGAAGGGTCAGGGCAAGCCTACCGCGCGAGCCTCCGGAGCAGGCGGCCCAAACTGTCCTGTGGCAGGCGCCTGCCGGCGCCTGGCCCGGTGGGCTCGTCGGGCGCGAGCCAGAATCCGTCACTTTCGTCGAAGGCCAGCCGCTTGACTCCCGACCAGTCGCGTGCCCGGAGCGACGGCGGAACGAGGGCGACCGCGTGCACGAGGTTGAGGCCGCGCGCGCGGTAGAGGGCGAGCAGGTCGCGCGTCCAGACTTCTGGTGTGAACAGGAGCAACGGTCGGTCCGGAAGCTCGAAGCCGCGGAGCAACCCGAAGGTGAACCAGTCGGCGGGCGGCTGTGCCAACCGGAAGGCGAAGTAAAGATCGCCCCGCTGCTTCAATACCCGGTCGCGCAGCCCCCGGGCGCGGGCGGCGACTTCGTCCTCCAGGCCGCGGTAGTAGCGGGGCAAGAGCCCTGCGTCGCGCAGCGCCGGGTAGCGGGCCGCGTAGGGGAGCGAGTCCCAACCCCCACCTGCCGCGCCCGCTCGGATGAGAACCGCCAACCCGCGACGCCATGCCGCGTCGCAGAACTCCTGGCCCATCGAGTAGCTCCGCGGTCCGCCGACGTCGAGACCGAGCGCAATGACCAGGGTGCGCTGCTCCGCGGCGAGCCGGCCGAGGGCGCCGTACGCGGATGGGAGCCCCTCCGTCCACAACGTCGAGTCGAGGGCGCACGGGGCGGCGAGCGCTTCGCCGCGCGCGCCGCGCGACGAATCCACGGCGGCGTGGCGCGCGTTGCCGTAATCCAGCAGGGGGATCCATGCCACACTCGTGGGCTGCAGTCGCTTCACCGCGTCCGCCCAGGCACGCCGCACGGCGTCGCGCTCCTCCCAGCGGACGTGCAGGGAGTCCGCGCCCTCCGGGCTGGCGTCGCCGGCGAGCAGGTTGAACCCGCCGGCATCGAGCAACGCGACGAGCGAATCGAGCGAGGCCCCCGATCGCACTCCGCGCCGCCCGTCACGGGTCGCGAACACCGGCGTCCACAGCACCCGCATGCCCTGCTGCCGCAGCCACTCGGGCGTGCTCGTGGCGCGGGCGAGCTTCGGATCCGGAAGGAGCGGCAGGGTGATCGTGTCGACGCCCCGCGGGGGGGTCATCCCGGGGGGCGCGAGCTCGACAGGGACAGGCGCCTGCGCCAGGGCGAGCGGCACGCCGCGCGCGGCAGGCGGGACGTGCGCCCACTCCGCCGGGCGTCGCGTCCAACGGGCGAGCGCGCCGAGGAACTCGCGGGTCCGTTCCAGGGCGTCGAGTTGTTGTACGGGGGCCGTCGTGGAGCGGAACTGCGGCCCCAACGCGCCGAGCGCGTGGCGACTGATGACAACCACGAGGCCGTCGCCGATCCGGGTCGCCGCCACCACGCCGGCCCCCGGGCGGGGCGCGGGCGTCCGCGGGGCGCGCACGAACGCGTGCCGCGAGGTCACGGCGAGGAGCTGGGAAGCGTCGCGCGTCGCGAGGACATTGTTCCGGTCGAGCGGAAACGGATCGAACACCGAGCCCAGTGGCTCGTCGCCCATGGCCCGGCCCTCGGCCCACGGCTGGGGGCGACCGGTGGTCGTAGCCGTACGCACGGTGGTGTCCTCGAGGAGCCGGTCGCCGATCGAGATCCCCGTCCCCGCAAACTCGAGCCAGCGGTTCGCCGTCCAGCGGTCCAGATACCCTTCTCCGTCCGCATCGTACCCGAGCACCACGACGCCGCCCCGGAGCACCCACTCGGTGAGCAGTGCCAGATCGCCGGCGGTGAGGGCGTCCGATGGAGCCTCAGGCTCACGCCCGAGGAGGAACAGCAGCACGCGATAGCGCCCGAGATCGGCGCGCGCGAGGTGCGGGTAGAAGCGGCGGTATTCCACCGCATAGCCCTCGTCGCGCCAGGGCTGGACGGTGCTGTTCAGCAGGGCGGGCTCCGACAGCGCCAGGTCGAGGAGCAGCAGGCGGCGCGCCTGTGGCTGGCAGGCGGAGAGGAGCAGCAGGGCGATGAGGTGGCCCGACCGCCTCATTCCGGCCGCGACTCCTCGACCAGCCGCTGGAACCGCGGATCGGTCCGCACCGGGTCGAACTCCGGCGCCCGCAGGTAGAACCACAGCCGTGCGCCGCGGGGGCGAACCCGCTCGAGGAGCTCGAGCGCCCGATCCGACTCGCCCAGGGCCACGAGCGCGCGCCCGACCCATGCGGCGTCGGTGATCGTTTGGTTACCCGCGGAGCGGATCTCGCGCTCCAAGCGCTCGATTCGGGTTCGCGCGGCAAGCGTGTCGGCGGCCTGCAACTCGACGAGCGCCAGGACCGCCTCGGCGGGCACTCGGAATCCCGACCGCAGGCGCGCGGCCGTCTCGGCGTCGGCACGCGCCTCGGCGCGTTGGCCGAGCCGGAACTCGGCGAGGGCGCGGAGCACGTAGGCGTAGTCGGCCCCGGGGTCGATGGCCAGAGCGCTGTCCGCCCAGCGGCGGGCCTCCCCGTATTGGGTCTGCCGCGCGGCGACCCGCCCGAGGTTGAACAAGGTGATCGGCCGCTCCGGTTCGAGCTGGAGCGCTCGGCGATACATGTCGGCGGCGGCGGAGTCGCGGCCCAGCCAGAGCAGCGCCATCCCGTATTGGTGATGCGCCTCCGCATTCCGGGGATCGAGCCCGAGGGCGCGCAGGAGCGCCTCGCGCACGCCCGCGAACGTGCGCGGATTCCGGAAGCTGAGGAGGAAGCCGCGGGCCATCCACGCGTCGGCCGAGGCCGAGTCCTGCCGCAGGGCGCGGTCCGCCGCGTCGAACCCGCGAGACAGCACGGCCTCCGGAGACAGGCCGGGATACTCCCACCCCCAGTCGAGGAACAGCCCGTAACCGACGGCCACCCGGGCGAGGGCGGGCGTGAAGCCGGGATCGAGCAGCACGGCGCCCTCGTACTGGTCGATCGCCCGACGCACGGCGCGCGGCGTCCGCTGTGCGAGCTCGTAGTTCGCGCGCAGGAAGCGATCGTAGGCTCCGGGATCGCGCGGTGGGCGGCTCGCCAGCGCCGTTCGCTCGACGGGGCGGAGCGCGCCCGTGATGGCGGTCGCCACGGCGCGCGCCACGGCTTGCGGAATCGTCTGCAGCGCCGTATCGCGGCTCTCGTACTGACCACCCCAGACGTGAACCCCGTCCGACGCCCGCAGCAGCTCGACGGTGACTGCCGGGCTCTGGCCCCGACCGGGCCGCCCCACACTGCCGCTAACGAGATACGCCACGTCGAGAGCGCGTCCCAGCGTCGCCGGATCATCCGCCGCCCCCCGAAAGCGGCGAACGGCGTTGCGGGACTTCACACTGAGTCGCTCGACTCGGCCAAGGCTGGTGATGATCGCCTCGGTGAGCCCGTCCGCGAGGTAAGCGGTCGCCGTGTCCGGGGTCTCGAAGTACAGGACGGCGACGCTCGCGGGTGCGGCCACGCGCTCCGGCACCACGGCGACGCTGCGCGCGCAGCGGAACCCGGTGTGGGTGAGCCACGCCCGCCGGTCCGGGAGGACCGCGCGGTATGCGGCGGTCGCATTCGCAGACGGCGTGTCGAAGGCTCCCCCCTTGATGACGTGACCGGGCTGGCCCCGCGGGTCGGGGGCGGCGGCCGCCGTCCATTCCCATGCGTTGCCGATCAAGTCCACCGCCCCGACCCACGATCTGCCGGGGCTTCCGGCTCCGGCTGGCGCGAAACCGTCGCGCAGCGAGTCGACGTTGGCCCTGCCGCGCTCCCAGCCATTACCCCAGGGATACTGGAAGCCCTGCGGCCCGCGGGCGGCCGCCTCCCATTCGTCCTCGGTCGGCAGACGGCCACCGCGCTGCCGCCATGCGCAATAGGCCGAGGCCTCCGACCACAGTATGCCGGTCACCGGCCATTGATCCGGTGGCGCTTGGGTCCAGGGCGGGCCGGCGCGCGTGGCGTCCAGGTATCGCCGGTAGGCGGCGACGCCGACCTCCGCGGAATCTATGAAATACGCGTCGAGCTGGACGGCGGTCGAGTCGCGCGACGGGGCGCCCCGGCCCCCACCCCCCACCGGATAGAGTCCCGCCGGTACGAGCACCATCCCGGGCGGTGGATGGACCCGCGATCCGCGCCACGCGATCCACCCGAGAATCGCCGCGCCGCACGCCGTCGCGATCCACCGGAACCGTCGCCCGGGCACGCGGCGCTCGGGAGCCAGGGCCGCGAGCGCATCGACGAATGCCCGAGCCGTGCGGTGCCGGTCCGCGGGCGACTTCGCGAGCCCGCGGGCGAGCGCCCGCTCGAGGTGCACCGGAAGCCCGGGGCGCACCGTGCGGATCGGCCGCGGCGGGTCGTTGAGCACGCGTGCCGCGATCGCTTGCGCGCTCGGTCCGGTAAACGGCGGCTCGCCGGCCAGCATTTCGTACAGCACCGCCGCCAGGGAGTATACGTCGCTGCGCGGGTCGATCCGCTTGTCGCCGCTCGCCTGCTCCGGGCTCATGTAGGCCGCCGTGCCCACCGCGATCCCGGCGCCGGTCAGCGTCGGCCGTTCCGAGTCGCCCCGCTCCTCCATCAGCTTCGCGATCCCGAAGTCGCTGACCAGGGCGTGGCCGCGGGACAGGAGAATGTTCTCCGGCTTGACATCGCGGTGGATCACGCCGTTTTCGTGCGCGTACTGCAGCGCGTCGCCGACCTCGACCGCGATGCGGACGGCGTCGTCGACCGGGAGTGGTCCGTGACGACTGAGCCGCTGCCGCAGCGACTCGCCTTCCACGTATTCCATCACGTAGAACAGGAGGCCATCGGCCTCGTCCGCTTCGAACAGCGGCACGATGTGGGGATGGGACAGCTGCGCGGCGAGCAGGACTTCCCGTTGGAACCGGTCGCTCCCGAGGTAGGCGCGCGTAGCGGGCGCCAGCAGCTTGATCGCGACGCCGCGCCCGAGCTTCACGTCGGTGCCGAGGTACACCGTCGCCATGCCGCCCCGGCCCAGCTCGCGCACCAGGGTGTAGCGGCCCGCGAGGGCGCGGGCCAGGCGCTCGAACAGCGGGTCGGCAGGCACGAGCCTAGGGTCGCCGAGGTGGGCCGGGAGTGCGCCAGGGCGCCGCCTTCTCAAGCAGAGCGTACCACGCGGGCAAGTTGGAGGTCGGCACGCAATGACCGCCGCTGTAATGCCACATGGCGACTACGGTGTCGAGGAACACGAACCGCGCGATGCTTTGGCGCCAGGGATAGCCCGGGTGTGGTCTCAGCGAGTCGAGAATCTTGATCGACCGCTCGTTCCGTGCCTCGGAGTAAACGATCGAGCGCCACGTTCCTCCCTTGTGATCGATCCACCACCAGTTCATTCCGGGTCCCAGTCCGAGCGCGGCGTATGCGGACTCGCTGGAGATGCGCGCGAGGATGCGTCCGCGGGCGAGGGCGGCCGTGTCGAGCGGCTGCGGCTGTCTTACAGGCTCGATCTTCGCAAATCCGTAGCGGAGTCCCCCCTTCACGAGCAGCGGCTGGGCACCGAGGAGGGTGTCGTAATCCAGCCTCGCGCCCTGGGCCGCCAGGGTGGCGACGGACGCGGTGTCGACGTAGCTCGTGTCGAAGCCGGGGGCCTCGCTCGGCGCGGGCCCGCGTTTACAGCTCGTGCTGACCAGCACGAGGCCGAACAGCAACCGGACCGACCGCAGCTGTGACCGCCATGGGGTTGTCATGCGACCTCCCGGAAGAGAGAGCGATTTTAGCGAGCGGGTCCCGTAATCCTTCTCATCCGCGTCACCGTGGGCAGCAGTCCCGGTTCTGCACCGGACCACAGCGCCGCCGCCGCGCGAGCCCATCGCTGAGCCGCGCTCGCTTCGCCGCGCGCCGCGGCGAGGTCGGCACGCAGGGCCATCATGCGCACGAGGCATCCGGCAAGGGGGAGGTACTCAAGGGTCGCCGTGTGCAGCGCGACGAGGCTGTCGAGCGGCGCGTCGAGGGTGCGCACGGCGGTCGCCGTGTCGCCGACAGCCAGGAGGAGGCGCGCGTCGATGTAGACGCCGTCGGGCGTCGACTCCCCGGAGGCCAGACGGCCGCCGCCCGCACGAGCCAGCGAGTCGAGCAGCGCCCGGACGGAGGCTGTCTCGCCGTGTGCGAGGCGCCACTGCAGAGCCATGGCTTGGTGCGGTCCCGGGGGGCCGGGTCGGTGGGCGGGGCGCAGCGCGAGTGCATCGAATACCAGCTCCGCCGGCACGTCCAGCAACGCGCTTCGTGTCGCGGCGCGACGCGCGGCGGGAATATCGGGCATGCGCTCCGCTATGCGGCGCTCGTACGCCGCAATGCTGTCCGCCGGAGCGCCGGCAGCCGCATACGCGAGCAGGGTGAGTCCCGCCTGCGCGACCTCGAGCGGGATTGCCACCGACTGGTTGTCCGCGCTCCCTGACAGCCACGCGGTGTCCGCGGTCGCAAGGAAGTGCCGGGCGAGGGTCGGCCGGCCGAGCAGCACGGCCACTCCCGCGACCCCGGGGGTCGGCTTCGGGGCAACGCGCAGCAACGAGTCCCCCAGGCGGCGCGCGCCGGCGAAATCGCCGGCCTTGACCAGCACGCGCACCCGGTCTGCGGCATCGCGTGCGCGCTGCCCCGGCTGCCGCTCCAACCGTTGAGCCTCCGCGAACTCGGCGACCGCCGAGCGGGGCTCGCCAATCTGGGCCACGAGATTCCCGAACGATTCGAGCGCTCTCGCGCGGATGCGATGGGCCACCGGCTCGTCGGGAAACGCGTCGGCGAACGACGTGGCGACCTCCATGAGAATGCGGCGATTCCGGGCGACGGCGGCGAGGTGGCCCGGCGGCTCGATGTGGCGTTCTGCCGCCACCGCTCCCGGCACGGGGTAGAAGGCCATCGTGTCCGCTTTCAACTCGGGGAAGGCGTAGTAGTTCGACCCGTCCACGAACCCTTCACGCCAGTACCAGCGCTCCGCGAATAGCAGATGCGGAAGTCGGTCGATCGCGCGCCGCCCGAACGTCAGGTTGAACGCCGGCGCCAGCAGCAGCGCGCGCCGATATGCCTGCACGGCCGTTTCGTAACTCCCGCGAAACGTGAACCGGGTGGTATCAGGGGGGTACGGGATCACGGCGCGGTCGGCCGCGTTGCACTCGGCCAGTCCATACCATGCGGCGAAGCTCGTCGAATCGGCCGCCAAGATCTCCCGGTACCGCTCACATGCATCGGGCCAGCGCCGCTCGAACATGGCTTGCTGGGCGAGCAGCAGGGCGCCATCCGCATTCCCGAGTCTGACGAGAAAGTCCGTCGTGCGACGCGCGATGACGGCACGATCGCGCGTCGCGTCTGAGGTCGAATCCGCGGTCCACAGCAGCGCCTGTCCCAGCCAGACATAGGCGCGCGCGAAGTCCGAATCGATGGCGACGGCCTTCCGGAACTCGCGCGCGGCGCGCTCCAAATCCCACTCCCGAATCGCGCGCTCGCCCAGGGCGTAGGCGCGCAGGGCGCGGAGCGAGCGGCTCTGGTGGGCGCCGGTGCCGGACGTGGCGCCCAGGCCGGCGCCCAGCAGTGAATCCGCCAGCGCGTTGAACGCCGCTCCGATCGCGCCGTTCGCCGCCACGCGCGTCGTGATCTCGCGCACCGACACACCACCGTGCGCGACGTCGTACAGGCCCGCCGTCAGCCGCAGTGTGTCGCCGTAGCTCCACAGCTGCCCCATCACCAGCTTCCCCGCCCCGAGCCGGAGGGCGATGGCGATCGCCGTGTCGAACGGGATGCGGAAGGGGACCCGCTCACCGCGGCGCGCCAGTGCGTCGTAGAGGCGCGTCTTGTCGGCGAGCCGGATTTCGGACCAGCGGGCAAAGGCCTCGGCCAAGAGCTCCGCGCAGTCGGCACCGTCCAGCACGGACTGTGCGCTCCCCTCACGATGCGCGAACGGGAGGATTGCGTAGCGGGCGGTGTCGAGGGGCACGCGCACCCTCCCACAGGGGGGTGGGGAGCCGTCGGGGCATTGCCCGGACGCACGGGTGGCGAGACCGATGCCCAGGGCCAGGAGGGTCGCTACGATCCGCCCGCCCGATCGTCCAGCGCTCACGCGTGCCCCGTGGCGAACGGCAGCAGCGCCTCCCGCATCTCCAGCGCGCGCTGCCACCGCTCCGCGCGCGACTTCGCGAGCGCCCGTGCCACGACTGCGGCGAGCTCCCTGGGCACGTCGCGCCGCAGGCCGTGCAGGTCGGGCACCGCGTGGTGCTGATGCATGTCGAGAACGGCCGCCGCACTGGGCGAAGAGAACGGCGGGCGGCCCGCGAGGCACTCGAACAGGACCACACCGAGGGAGTAGAGGTCGGTACGGCCGTCTACGTCGGGGGCTCCCTGTGCCTGCTCGGGACTCATGTACTCCTCGGTGCCGACCACGAACCCGCTGCGGGTCACCCGGTCATCGCCCGAGCTGGCGATTGCGCGGGCGATACCCAGGTCAACCAGGACCGCGCCCTGAGGGGGGGGCGCGAGCACGATGTTGTCCGGCTTGATGTCGCGGTGGGCGATCCCGTGCACGTGCGCGTGCTCCAACGCGTCGAGCACTTCCGCGGCGACGGCGACCGCATAGGGGATCGGAAGGCGGACCTCTCGGCGCAACGTCTGGCGGAGCGTGTCTCCCGGCAGGTACGGCATCACGTACCAGAGGAGATAGTCCGCTTCGCCGCTGTCCATCATCCGGGCGATGTGCGGGTGATCGAGCTGCGACGCGTAGCGAATTTCCCGCAGGAAGCGATCGGCGGCCACGGAGACGGCCAGCTCGGGGTGCAGCACCTTGATGGCGACTTGGGCGCCCCGCGAGTCCCGAGCGGCGAAAATCGACGCGTTGCCGCCTCGACCCACCGCCGTGAGCACGGTGTAGCGGTCCCCCAGGGCCTTGCGGACCCGCTCGATCAGGTCGCGTCCCGGCATGGCGTCCCCTCCCGCGCGGTGGCGCCCGGGGCGCTGCCTCCCGAAATGAACGGCCGCCGCACCCGACCCCCGCGGGAACGGTTAACAATAGGCTCCGGGACGGCGCGCGCTAGATTGCCCCGATATGTCCAGGCTCGAAGCGGTTCGGGGGGACATCACGAAGCAGGCCGTGGACGCGATAGTCAACGCGGCGAACACGACACTCTTGGGCGGCGGCGGCGTGGACGGCGCCATCCACCGCGCCGCCGGGCCGGAGCTCCTGGAGGAGTGCCGGAGGATCGGCGGCTGCCCCACCGGGCAGGCGCGGATCACGCAGGGCCATCGGCTGCCCGCCAAGTATGTGATTCACACGGTGGGCCCGGTGTGGAGCGGGGGGCAGCGCGGTGAACCGGCGTTGTTGCGTAGCTGCTACGTCAACTCGCTCCGGCTCGCGGCCGAACGCGAGCTTCGATCGATCGCCTTCCCCTCGATCAGCACGGGTGCGTATCGCTATCCCGTTGAGGTGGCGGCGGAGATCGCCGTTACGACGGTGCGGGCGGCGCTCGGGACGGCGACGTCGATCGAGCTGGTGCGGTTCGTGTGCTTCAGCGAGGCGGATCTGGAAGTGTATCGCCGGCTCCTAGGCGAGTGAGCCCCGCTCGCGCCGCGACGACGTACGGCGCGAGGTCGGCACCCCCCCCCCCCCCCCCCCCCCCCCCCCCCCCCCCCCCCCCCCCCCCCCCCCCCCC
>Ga0209235_1000668_pt1 | contig 17667 bp, 19 predicted proteins | sample GraSoi013_1_20cm_4_FD_185817 | JGI IMG/M metagenome (GOLD analysis project Ga0209235, IMG submission 185817) | Grasslands soil microbial communities from the Angelo Coastal Reserve, California, USA - Sample 09_25_2013_1_20cm (SPAdes) (version 2) | ecosystem: Environmental > Terrestrial > Soil >... | reverse complement strand
AGGCGCCGTGTTCGCGGTCCAACAGACTCGTCCAATGGGCGTGCCACTCCCTGGCGCTCGGCCGTTGTTGAGGAGGACGTGTGAACGCTCGGTCGAACATCGCGCGAGTTGTATCGTCGAAGCAGTCGTGAATACTCCGCGATCGAGGACGGATGCCGGGGTGGGGAGTGAGGCCATGAGGATAGAACCCCTCGCGAACCTTGTCGTCAGTGGTCGGCAGGTCCGTGTTGTTAATAAGAATACCCTGGAACGGGTGATGTCCACTATTCAACAACTGGAAGAACAGCACGGCCAGCGCGAACCGATCCTGACTCTCATCTAGTTCAGCAGGAGCTAGCCCACGCTGAAGCGCTTCGGGTGCGATGTACTCGGCTGTGAAGTTCGTCGCTGGAAATGGCGGGGCTCCCGCCACGGAGATGCTGTATGCATCGCAATCCAAGAGCGTCGTGATCTGCGTCTCTCGGACAACCTTAATGTTCTGGGGCTTGAAATCGATGACCAAGTCTCCTTGACGGTGGAGTTCGGCCAGCACGGCGGAGAGATTCCTTGCAATCCCGAGCTTCTGTGGCAATGCGAGTGTCGTAAGCCCCCGATCCCTCAACAACGTGCGATCGTAGAAGTGCTCGAGTGTTAATGCCCTGGAAGGTTCAACCTTTGGCATGAGATAACCGATACCGTGGCCGGGGCGATTCTCGATAATGTGCGTGGGCCAAGCGTACTGCGGGTACATCTCGCCGTCGATGTGGACCATCAGTCGACGCGGCGGCGTGGAGATCATGGCCTCGATCTTCCGCCTGTCGAACTTGGCGGGATCATGATAGATCTTCGCCACACTCGAACCGTACTCCGAGTTAGTGACCGAATAAACTGTACCCGAGGCTCCCCGGCCGAGATTCCGTGAGTCTTCAAGCGTGAGTCTGGTCCTGCCATTCCCTTCAACGACCACCACTATCATTATCGAACTCCGCGGGCTGGATGCGTCGTTTGTTTTAGGGCGATTGCCGTTCCCTCAATGAGTCCGCGTGGCCTACCGATTTACCTCGGCCAAGCGGCTTTCCGGCTGTTCCGGCCGCGCCTCCGCAAGCCCCGCCTTTGCCGCGTACGCGTGAAGAGTCAGCGCGGCCAGCAGAATCACGTTGACATGACGCATTCGGGCCTGACGACGTGCCGCTCACGTTGGCAGGCGCGCTACCGTCGGGTTGTCGCGGATAGACGGTCCCGCGGGTGGGGTGAATCCGAATTAATTGCAGTGAGAATAGTAAAGAGAGAATTGCGAGCGGCAGCGCGGCAGCCGCGAGTCCCAGGGCCAATCTGTTTACGCGTTGGGCAGAAGCCCCTGACTTGGCTCTTTCCACCTCTTGAGGCAGCCGCGGAGAGCCAAGGCCGTTCGACGAAGCCTTTTCTTCGTCATGTGGGGCACGATCCGAATCTGCTGAATCCTTTCTCGGGGCAGGCAAAGGCAGAAGGTTATATGGAATGGTGGAATAGTGTCGCAGAGTAAGGAGTCGCCTGCGCAACGCGAGAACGAGCGTCTTGTCGTCACCTGTCACGGGATAGGTCTCGGGAGAGGCCAGCGTCCGCTCAACAATCGCATCCCGATCCCGCTGGCCGGAGGCATCCAACACCAAGCTTACCAGAGGATCGATAAAAGGAGAATTGGGTCCGCGCCGGCCCAGGACGAGAGGCATCGTGCCATCAGACATCAGCGCGACGATGTCAGTGTCCGCGGGTAGAACGACAGAGTGGAGATGTCGGTGCCAGTCGTCATCCGTGATGAAGAACGTCTCGTTGATGTACTCCCCGTTCTGTGGCTCGGAGAGGACGAGATCGTGCCATAACTCGATTCCGCTACCGTTAGGGCCATTCGTCGTGAGCACGACCCGACTCGCGAGCCCGAGACCGTCCCCGACGTGGAAGAGGAACCCACCGGTCCCTCCGATTAAAGTGCCGACGAGAGTGCATTTGAAGTCGGCCAGGGACCCACCCGCTTCACGGAGTTGCTCGCGCACCTCGAGCAAGGCCGAATGCAGCCGATCCTTGACCCAGATCCCAGGCCCCTCCGCCTCAAGTCTTTGGGTCTGAGTGAGGAGGGCTGATGCCACGTGCTTGACAGCCAACCGAGCCCCGATTTCGGATCGCGAAGCCGTACCGGCGCCGTCGGACACCACAGCAACCAACCAGCTTCCATCGGTGCTAGTCGCCACCTCACAGGCATCCTGGCAAGGAGACCCGCTCTCCATATGGCTCTTGCCGCGCACCGCAGCTTTGGTGACCAGCCAGTCCTGCTCGTTGACGCTCACGCGAGAGGGTTCGCTCTCGCTACGGGTGTCGGCAGTGGAGAGCTGCTATAGACCGACCTCAAAGCTTGACCGCCACCCAGGGGTCGGTCGGAGCCAGCTGAACGAGCTCTCCGCTTACGGAGCGGCTGGTCGCGGACAAGCTTCGACTCAACCATTGGAACAGCTCTACGTATCGTAGCTCGTTAAGCGGACGGACAGGCGTCTTGGATATCTGCTGGAGGGTAGTAGCGTTCACACCCTCGACCCCGATTGGGTAGATCACACACTTTTTCTGGTGTTCCGCTTCACGACAGGCATTCGCGGCCGCATGCCACGTGTCCGGAGGGTCCGTGGGCTCGCCATCCGTAAGGACCACGATCCAGGGTCGAGTGTAACTGATCCCGTTGATTTTGTACCACTCCTTCTGCAGCCTCACCTCGTTCAACGCAAGCAATAGGCCCTTCGCAAGCGGTGTCTCGCCACCAGCGTTCAGTGGAAAAGCCGCGAAGTCGCACGCGTCCGTCCAGTCCAGCATCTTTTCGGCCCCGCCTGCGGGCCCCCCCACACTGACCATTGCCAGCTGCACGCGCACCCGCGCGGTCGGATCATTCTTGAGTTCTTGCTCGAGCGTGGCGAGACCGCGGTTGAGCTGGTCAATACGAGTAGCTCCGTCGCGGGTGGGGGTCTCCATCGAGCCCGAGGCGTCCACGACCAACATGCACGGAGTTCGCTGGTTCACGTTCTCAACCGCCTCGACAAAAGATGGCTCCTTTTTAATCTGAGAGACCATGCTCCCTCCTGGACGAGAATCGTGCGGTGTCTCTTTGGACCTTCTCAGGCTGTAGCGGAGGAAAAAAAACCGACCAAGCGAGTGCCTCGCTCAGCCGGTTTCGCAATTCGCTCCCCTCAAGGCATGGGCGATCCGCAGGACATCGCGCCTCGGGGTTCATAGCATCCGAGTTGTGTTTGAATATGCACCCCAGGATGGCGCCCGCAAGAAGGTGGTCGTGGTTGCGGCTCCGGCGCTGAGCCACATCCAGCCCTGTTCGTCGCCAGCCTGGGCCGAGTGGCCAACATCTCGGCAAGGCAGGTCGTAAGCGTAGCTGCGAACGAGGTTCGTTACGCGCGCCGGACTCGCAGTCCGCGTGGAGAACTTCGATCGTCGGCATAATGAAGTTCCCGATTGCATCTGTGTTACGGGAGGTGGCTTGCTACTGCAGCAAAATCCGGAGACGGCGATGCTGGCTCGTGACAGGCGGACGGAGTGAACGCGGTGAATGTAACCGAAGTCGTTGACGCAGTGTTACAGACAATGGCGAGGAACCGTCATCGATATCCCAAGCAGTGGGAAAAGGTCAGACTTGACAGAATTGAGAAGTTACTTCCCAAGGGAGTAGATGCGCAGGAATTTCTGGATGTCTTTCGCACTGATGAGCGAATTAAGTTGGTGAAGAAAGAAGCAGATCGTGCACTGGTCGATGCCGTCCAACTGCGCTATAAGATATTCACAAAGATGTAGTAAATGCGCCCGCATGGCGGGCGGCCGCGCTGCAATGGTACCGTCCGCTGCTACGCCGGTGATTCGAGGCGTTGTTCCGGTTGCCCTGAGAAGCCCATTTGTCTAACGATCAGCGCACGGATTACCCGACCAAGAAACGAGTGCCAACAACAAGGCGCGGCAGGCGTCGTCCTGAGCGCCGCGAGGCGCGAAGGATCGTGATCATCCACGCCACCGCGCCTCGCCGCCTCCCCTGACACCTCAGGCGCCATCAGGCCGCCTTCGGCGTCTGAGTACCGCCCGCGCCCGGTTCGTTCTTGGGCTTGAACGGTCCCAGCACGTTCCGCGCGCTGGCCCACGCGCCCATCAGCTCCGCGTCATCTCCAAACCGATACCGCACGAGTCCGTCGAGCACTCTCACCTGCTCGGCGACCTCGGCGGCCACGGCCTCGAGATCCGCGCTCGCACCAATGTGCTCGCGCTTGGCTGCCCGCGTCGCTTCGATGGTCTGCTCGAACTCGCCCAACGTCTGGGCGAGATCGTCCAGCAGCTGCTCCGACATGCCGCGCTTCACCAGCACGTCCTTGTGCGTGGTGGCCTTCTCCAACATCCCGCGCGCCATCGTGAGCAGCGCCTGCTGGCTGGCGTTGGAGGGCGGCACTTGGAACTGCTCTCCAAGCTCCGCGGTCTCCTTCGCCGCCACCGCGCCCACGGCCCGCAGATAGAGCAGCAGTTTGCTCTGGAGCGCACGCCGCAAGTTCTTGCGGCGCTTGGTGGACGACCGCGTCGCCACCACACCCGAGCGCTGCTGCGACGCGAGCACCTCCGCGCGCGTGAGCAGCTCCTCCGAGCGGTCGCGGGCCCGAGTCCCTCACCAACGGCGTCCGCGACCGAGCACCGTAACAACGGCGCGAGTGTCACTGTCGCTGGGAGCTACGGGAGATGTGGACCTAAGCGGCGTTTGCGGAGTTCGTTGACTTCGCGCAGCTTCAACTCGAGACGGTGCCCTCGCAATCTGGGAACTGCCGTGACAGCGCGGAGGCGAAAATGCGGAGGGAATTCCTCGGAATTTATCAGCAGCTATACACCGACTATCAGAGAGCAGAAACCCGCCCCCTGCAATTTCCTGGATTGCCAGGACCGCCTAGGCAGCTCGTTGCTGAAGCGATGGAGCAGGCTCGGAATGAAATCAAGCCGCGCGTAGTTCGTCCAGACGCGATGCTGTTCCTGCTCGTCAATGCCAACGAGCTCGTGGTCAAGCCCCTACTTCATCCCGAAGCGCCCATTCCGAAGGTTCGTCCGTCAGCGCAGGCAATCTCGGACATGATTCGCGACGACACTCGCACAATCTTAAAGGCTGCCGCGTCCGGAACGGCGCGGGACGGCCAGCTATCCGCCGTCGATGTCATGCAGGCTGCCGCAAGTGTCTACAACAATCTCAACGTCAGAGCGTTTGACCTGTGGGGGTAGTCATGGACGAAAACAGTCGGACGGCCGCGGGGATGGCAATGACGCTGAGTATCCAATTGATGACTGTTGGTTTTACGATGCTGACGATACTGGCCGCGTTCGTGACATTCTTCTTCGACAAACGCCAGCCGGGCGTCGCGTTTCTGGTCGCCGCCATTGTTGCCTTCTTAGCGTTTATCATTGGGGCCCTTGTAGGCGGCAGAGGTATCGCTGCGCTTTACAGGGACGTCGCATCGGGTACATGGGACCCGAGCAAAAGCAAAAGCGTCTTCAATGTCCAAGCGATCGTCACGTCGGTGGGAATGTTGGCATTCGCCGTTTCGCTGATGTTGAGCGGCTCGTCCGGACATAAAGAGAATCTGTGGCTCGCGGTGCAGAGGTCCGGGAGCGTTCTTTGTGGCGTATTGGCAACGGATCCGCAGGGTCACATCGCAATGAAGGGGAAAAACGGATCGACGGCGGTTCTCAAGGCTGTGAAGACTCTTACGCCTACTGGGCTGTGCCCCTGAGGCCGGGCCCAACGGCCGGAACGTCCGACTGGGCCCTTGATTGTGCTGCGGAAAGACTTGGTGCGACGAGAAACGTGGCGACTGCAAGAAGGCCGAGAGCCGTCTTCATAGCCCGTCTCGTTGGATGGGTGACGACGGCGTCTGGCTTATAGGACGTGCGAGGGCCCCTGAACGCCGCAATAACTCCCCGCTTACAACATCCGCAGGAGCTCACCCATGTCGCGTCTCTCACCCGCCCTCGCCGCCGCGTGCACCTCGCTCGCCATCAGCGCCGTCCACGCACAAACCTGCACCGATCCACTACTGGACCGTCAAGACAACCTTGGCGCTGCAAGGGGCTGCCGCGACTGCCGCCACACCCTCCGCCATGCTCAAATGGACGCCACTGGAGCTGTCCGCCCCGCCGTGAGGGCCCACGACTGCACGCCTCGCGCGGACCGCGAGCTCACCGTGTACGCCGTCACCGGATGGGCGCGCTCATGGCACATCGAGAACGGTCCCAAAGGGGACCTCGATTGGCACATCGAGCTCACACAGTCCGCCAAGACAACGTCAAGCAAGTGCGTCGTCGTCGAAATCCCGGATCCGCAGTACGGCACCATCTTCGCGAAGGCGCGCCAGGACTTCCTCGACCTCATTGTCAATTCGACCATCAACCAGAAAAGCAGATCGTCCCGCCCGTCCGGCTGACGGTGGTCGGCCCCACATTCTTCGATGGGCAACATCGTGGGGCCAGAGGGGTCCGGCAAGCTCCCATCGGGCCACGGCCACTGCAATACGTCAGATAGCGCGTTGTGGGAGATTCATCCCGTGTACGAAGTCAGGCACCCGTGAACGCAACAAGGCGCGCCAGGCGTCGTCCTGAGCGCCGCGAGGCGCGAAGGATCGTGACCATCCACCCGCGTTAGCGCCGCTTCCGCCGCTCCGCCCGTTCCCTACTTCCCGCCTCCGGCTTCACCTCTTCGCCGCCGGTGTTGCTCTCGGTAGAGAGATCCGCCGGGAACAGCTCCGAGCGCAGCCACACACCCGGGATCGGCAGCGTGACACCGAACGCCTGCGACGCTCGGGCCAGCTGCGCCGCGCTCGAGGCGAGCGCGCTGCGCCACTCCGGCGTCGTGAACTCCGCGGAGCGGAGCGGAAACGCGACGTAATTGCCCACGCGATCCACGACGACGTTCTCGATCACGTCGGTCAAGGGCCGATCTTGTGGATCGCGCAGCTTGGCGAGGGCAAAGAACCGTTCCGCCGGATCGCCCGCGGCGATGATCGTGGCCGAGTAGTAGGGGAGATGGGCGGCGATGTGCGCGTACACGCGCCGTTCCGCCGCGGGCGACACCGCGTCCGGGTCGAGCACCTGGTCAATGTCGCTGCCGAGGCTGCGGTCCAGCAGGTTGCGACGCAGCGCGTGCCCGAAGCGTCGCACCACCTCACGCGTGGCGATGTTCGGCAGCCGGAAGGGCACGAGCAGCGCCGGCCGGAAACGCGGCGTCCGCACAATCACGCGGTGGCGCTCGATCGGCTCCACGAAATGATAGGTCAGGACCCCTTCGGACCGCATGTTGCGGAGGGTGCGGACCGAAGTCCCCGCGGGGTTCTCACCCTCGAGCTCGGTGACGCCCAGCGCGCGGCGCCGCAGCGCCTCGCACGACCGCGCGGTGCGCTCCGCGAGCAGCCGGATGGTGTCAGCGGCGACGGCGGGCAGGTCGGAAGCGATGCAGGCGTCGAGTGGGACCGCATCCGTCCCGTCGCCGAGCTGTCGCGCGCCCACCATCTTCGCGACGATCTGGAGTGAGCGCTCGCGCGCGGCGGGCGTCTTGCGCCAGCGGCCGTCCGACACCGCGAGCTTCACCTCCTCGCCGGGACCGAGCGAGATGCTGTACAGTGTGGCGCCCGCTTGGGCGCCGAGCGACTGCCAGACCAGCTCGATCTCGAGCACGACGCCGTAGCGCATGGACGTGGGGTCGGGAGGCGACGCGACAGTGAGGTCTCGGTCTTGCGGGAACACACCGACGCGCGCGAACCGCATCAGGTGCCCCGGCTGAGTCTGCGCTGCCGGCGCCGGGGACGGGCTGGGCGCAACAGCCGCTGGCGCGGAGGGCGCCGCGGTCGCGGGAAGCGAAAGGTCGCGAGGGGCGGTGAGGGGAATGGCATCGTCTGGCAGCGAGCGGGCGTCGAATTCGAGCGCCTCTTCGTTCCGCAGCCCGACGCGCAGCCGTAGCCGGGGCTGGTCGTGCTTCGGGATGCGGACGAGTCCGTCGCCGTCGCTCACCCAGTAACCCCCGGCGCGGCCGCCACTCTCGAGCACGCTGACCGGGACCCCGGGGACCGCCGCCCCCGTGTCCTGATCCACGATTCGGAACGTCCAAAAGTCCTGCCAAGTAGTCATAGTCGCTCGCCGAGAGTATCCCAAAATGAAGGCAATTTGAGGACCAGATTACCTAATGCCTTGTATCCATGCGAGTTACGCAAGATCGCCTGGCTTAAGTGGGCGCGGGCGGGCCTCAATGAGCCTGAGGTGTGGGGTTGTGCAACGCGGCGGCCGCCCCAGTTGCGGCCGTAAACAACAAGGCGCGGTAGGTAACTTCACCCACCGCGCCTCGCCTTTTCGTCCCCCCTCTCCCGACAGGGAGAGGGGCCAGGGGGGTGAGGTATCACGCCGCCTTCGGCTGATCACCAGCCTTGGGCTTGAACGGTCCCAGCACATTCCGCGCGCTGGCCCACGCGCCCATCAGCTCCGCGTCATCTCCAAACCGATACCGCACGAGTCCGTCGAGCACTTTCACCTGCTCGGCGACCTCGGCGGCCACGGCCTCGAGATCCGCGCTCGCACCAATGTGCTCGCGCTTGGCGGCCCGCGTCGCTTCGATGGTCTGCTCGAACTCGCCCAACGTCTTGGCGAGATCGTCCAGCAGCTGCTCCGACATGCCGCGCTTCACCAGCACGTCCTTGTGCGCGGTGGCCTTCTCCAACATCCCGCGCGCCATCGTGAGCAGCGCCTGCTGGCTGGCGTTGGAGGGCGGCACTTGGAACTGCTCTCCTAGCTCCGCGGTCTCCTTCGCCGCCACCGCGCCCACGGCACGCAGATAGAGTAGCAGTTTGCTCTGGAGCGCACGCCGCAAGTTCTTGCGGCGCTTGGTGGACGACCGCGTCGCCACCACACCCGAGCGCTGCTGCGACGCGAGGACCTCCGCGCGCGTGAGCAGCTCCTCGAGCTTCGCGAGCCCCAGCCCTTCACCGACTCCGTCCATCTTGTGGGCCCGCAAGAATTCTCGGACCCGCCCGGCCATCTCTAGCCGCCTACGCAACTGGGCGTTCATACGCCCTCCTTGTGTTCCCCCTCTCCCGAAGGGAGAGGGGGCCAGGGGGTGAGGACCACCCTCTCCGGAACGGAGAGGAGTCACGGGTGAGGACCATCCTCTCCGATGCCGCACCCAGGTTGCGTAAATCGGACCAGGCTGAAACGCGCTCGCAGCGATATCCCGCCGTCCACCGCTGAGGACGATCCGCGCGCCGCGCAACGCGTTCACTCCAAAACGCGAGTCGTGCCGCGCGGAACGCTGTCCATGCATTTCGACACGCGCTGCGCTCTCGGCCGATCGCGATGCGCTCTCGTTCGCGCGCGGTCACCCCGCGATCGGTCGCGATCGTCGCTCACGCGCGCGCAATCGATCTAATGGCCCGCGCCGTGCCCTCATGGGCCCGCGCAGTCGATCGTTGGTCGAACGCGATCAGCTATTTGTAAGGTTTGGTGCGCGTAGGGGCGCGCGCGGTTGATGTCTCGTGCCGCCACGTGCGCTCGCGCCTGGTCGCGGTGCATCGCGAGCGTCGCGCGGTCGGCTCTCAGTCGCGCGCGATCGACTGACCCCCGATCGCGGTCACTTCGCGCTCAAGCGGAGGACACTCATTTCGACGCGAGGACAGCTCGCGTCGGCAATGGAGACGCTAGCCGCTACTTCTTCGCGGGCGCCGTTGCGGGCGGCTGCACCAGCTTGAGATCGAACTTTCCTTTGCCTTCGACAAAGAACACACACTCCGCCGCCGGATCGCAGCTCGTCGTGTGCCGGTAGTTGCCGCCCGGCTGCAGGAAATACGATCCGGGGCCGAGCCGGAATTCCGGCTTGCCCTCCGGAGCCTGGATGAAAGTCCCGGACACGATCACGACCTTCATGTCCGACGTGTGCGTGTGGAGCGGAGCGGCGAATCCGGCCGGAAACTTGAAGAACGCCCCGAATGCGCCCTTCGCGTGATTGCCCCACACATCCGCAACCTTGACTCCGGGAGCGCCGCTCGGGTCGAGATCCCCCCATTTCAGGTCGCCGGCAGACATAACGACGAGCTCTTGCCTTTCGCCTGTCCAAGCAGTACCGCCGGCGCAGCGAGCGCGATCAGCAACGTCAGGAAGTTTCTCACCCTCATCGAGTCCCCCTCGTTAGTGGCACACGGTCTTCGCGATTGCCCGACGGGCCTGAACCTATCGCCCCATGCCGCAGCTCGCCATTGCGCCCTTCACCGATAGCCGTCGGCGGACCGTGCTTCTCTTTCCCCTCGGTCGCATGTTACATTACTCATATCCACTCATACCGAGTATGCCATGCCCCTCGCTCGCATTGCCATCACGCTGCCCCAGGAAGTGCTCACGGCCACCGACCGCCGCGCCACGGAGCTGGACCGCTCCCGCAGCCGGGTGATCGTCGATGCGCTGCGCGCGTACCTGGCCACGCCGGCCGCCGTTCGCGAATCGACTCGAACCGCATACGGCGCTGACCCCGTCGGCGTGACCCGGCTCGAGCAGCTCGAGCGCGATCTCACCAAGACTCCCGCGGAGCGCTTACGCGCCGCCGAGCAGGCAGCCCTACTTGCGAAACGCATCCGGCGCAGCCGTGGACAGCGCCATCAGATCATTGGCTTCGATTCCTATGAGGACTTCTACGAGTGGAAAAAGGCCAATCGCGTGTAACAGATATCTGCGCTGCGCTCAACCGCGGCAAGGCCAAGTACCTCGTCATCGGCGGCATCGCCTGCATCCTGCACGGCTACGCCCGCGCCACAGATGACGTGGACATCCTGATCGAGCGGACTGAGGCCAACGCCGGACGCATTCTCAAAGCCCTCGGCCGGCTCGGATATGGGTTCGCCCGCGAATGGACCTCCGCCGAGATCCTGAAACGCCCGATCACGGTGATCGGAGACGATCCGCGCGTCGATGTGTTCACGATCGCGTGGAAGGTCAAATACGAACACGCGGCACCGAACGCGAGTCGCGTCGATGTCGATGGGGTCCGGATTCCACTGATTGGACTCGACGACCTCATCGAGACCAAGCGCACGGGTCGGCTCCAAGACGCTGCCGACATCGAAGCGCTGGAGCAAATCAGGCGCTTGCGATAAGGGCCGTTCCGGCGCTGATGGACACTACGGCAACCTGGGACCATGTTTGCCGAAATGCCCCGCCCCGGTTTCGCTCACCCTTCTCTCCAAGGAGCCCACCATGCGCCCCCTCCTCCTCTCCACCATCGTTCTCGCCACTGCCTATGCTGGCGCGGCCAGCGCTCAGAACATCAAACGCTCCGACCTCGCGGGCACATGGGAGGTCAAGACTGACAGCGGGGTCGCTTCCGTAATCAGAGTGTCGGCTAATGGCAAGAGATGGACGCTAGCGTTCGCCGGCCGCAAACCGATTGCACTTCGGGTTGTTGCAAGCGGCGGTGACAGCATTGTCTTGCAAGCGGGACGATTTCCCAGCGTCCTGAGACCGGGCCAAACGGTGACTAGGCTGCGCGAGGTAGGGCACTTCACGGGCGACGCGGTGACCGGCACGTACGAGGCACACTACGCCAAGGGGGGCGTCCTCAACGGCACATTTTCAGGGACACGCAAGACTAAGTAACCAACTGGGGGTTGCAACGAGGCGCGGCGGGTGATGATCCACCCACCGCGCCTCGCGCATCCCTGATTACTTGACCGCGACTTCCCTCGAGGTCTTGAGCCAATCGCCCAGGCGATCGCGGAGCGCGACCGGCATATACCGTGAGCGCAGCAGCCCCTCGAGCCGCGCGACACGCGCCGCCATCTCGGGTCTATGGCCCGCCTTGCCGTCTAACCAGGCGGCGTAATAGATCGAAAGCGCTTCCACCTCGAGATCACCCACCAGTCCGGCTTCATCCGCTAGCTTGTCCAACGCCGCGGCGGCGCCGACCAGGTTGCCATTGTAATAGTGAGCGTTCGCCAGCTTCCATCTCGTCCCGCTGGGCAGGTGCCCCTCGCGGCGAGCCACGTCGGCAGCTCGGGCGTACTCTCGTGCCGCTGCGTCGTAGCGCAGGTGGTTGCTCAACTCATCGCCGCGGCCCATATACAGCTGCACGTCGGGACTGAGTTCACCGGCCGACGCCTGAATGCCGGGGAGAACGGCCGGATTGTCGGACTGGGCGCTTGATTGTGTAGCGGAATGATTCGGTGCGACGAGAAGTGTGGCGACTGCAACAAAGCTCAGAGCCGTCTTCATAGACACTCCCCTTGCATGGGTGACGACGGCTGTTGGTTATAGGACGTGCGAAGCCTTGGGATGGTTGCTGACACAGGGGAAGCGGACAACAACGTGACGATGAGCACCCCGTTTCGCATTGGTACTTAGAGGATTTAGCGCAGGGGACAAAAAAGCTCGGTTGCGCTTATCTGGCTGGATCGAGCGGAGGATTATTGTTTCGACTGATTCGAGCGGCGCCGCGCCTCGTCGCGCCGAATCTCGCGCAACGCAATCAGAAAGCCGATTACGCCCAAGAGCAGTACGCCACCGAAGGCCATAAGAAGGTTACTCATCATGCGTCCTTCTCCTCTCCAGCCACAGCGATCCCACGAACAGTGCCACGCCCATGACTAGGAAGAATAAGAACGCGCGAGCCACACCGCTATCCTGGGCAAGGGCGGCATCCAATGGCGCGAACGTGATGAGTAACGTCCCAACTTCTCGCATCGCTTCTTCAACGCGCTCCTGTACCGTCTTCACTCGGCATCCTACTCGGAAGCGATCAACGGCCGGTCATTTCGCCGCCCTTCGCCGCCGCTTTACCTCGCCGCCGCCTCACGTCGCCGCCGCTTCAATCGCCGAGCCGGCGCCCTTCGCTGCGCTCAGGGCAGGCTTTCAGCGCACGGACAATCAAACGGTCAGCGGGTAATATCCTTCCTCACCCCAGCCCAGCGGGGCGCGACATGTTACTCCTCTTAGTTTTGCTCGCCGTTCAGGCGCCAATCGATTCCGTCCAGATCGTCACGCGCGACATCCCGAACTTCTGGCGCGCTTACGACCTCGCCGCCGGCACAGACTCCGCCGAGCGCGTGCGCATCTTCGAGACGGTGTATTTGCAGCCCGGCTCGCCGGGCCTGCGCGACTGGATGCGCGTGCGACTCATGAATCGCGACACCGTCCGCGCGCGGCTCGCTCGGGCCGGGTGGCCCAAGGAGCGGCTCGACTCGCTCGATAGCGTGAAAAAAGTCACCGCGCCGTTCTACGAGCGATCCGCCGCCGAGGAGCTGCTGCGCGCGCTCGGGCAGTACCCGCGCTACTACGCCGCCGTGCGCCCCACGACGCTTTCGGTCGATACCAATTCGCGAATAACGCAGGGGATTCGGCGTGGCCTGCAGAAGCTCGCGGCGCTCTATCCCGAAGCCCGCTTTCCCACCATCTACTTCCTCATCGGCACACTCTCGACCGGCGGCACGACCGCGCAGAGCGGCATGCTGATGGGCACCGAGCAGAGCGCGAGCGATCCCACTACGCCGCTCGACGAGCTACCCGACTGGGCACAGAAGAATCTTCCCACGCATACGTTCGCATCGCTCGTTGGCCTCGTCGTGCACGAGGCGGTGCACACCCAGCAGAAACCCGCCCCACCCGGCCAGCCGGACAATCTGCTGCGCCACGCGATGGGCGAAGGCATCGCCGATTTCCTCGCCGAGCTCGCCGTGGGGCCGTGGATCGCGAACGCACCGCGCCAGATCTACGGCCGCGCGCACGAGCACGACGTGTGGGTCGACTTCCAGAACGAAATGCAGGGCGGCGATTCCACGATCCGCATGTGGATGTACAACGGCATGGTGCCGCCCGACAAGAACCACGGCGCCATCGACATCGGTTATTGGGTGGGCTATCGGATCGCCGGTGCCTACTACGCGCGCGCCAAGGACAAGCGCGCTGCGGTGCGCGAGCTGCTCGAGTTACGTGATCCGGTCGCGGTCCTGCGCGAGAGCGGCTACGCGCCTTAACGTCGTTTCGGGCGCAGCCCGTCATGCTGCGCCCGAATCGCCGCCATTACGCGGTCGATCAACGCCTGCGCCGTCTCCCGCGTCCTCGGCTGCGCGAGAAACTCTGCATAGTCCACGGGCGGACCATACGTCACGGTGATCCGCTTGAACACCCGCGGCATTGATTTGCCGATGGGCAGCACTTCCCGCATCCCCTCGATCGCCACCGGAATCACGCGCGCCCGCGTCGCCAGAATGAGCAGCCCCGTCCCCGCCTGCCCCCGCCCCACCGAGCCATCCCGCGTCCGCGTGCCCTCCGGGAAGAGCGTCATCACACTGCTCGGCAACACTTGAATCATGCGGTGCAGCGCGTGCAGGTCGTGCCGGCCCGGCTGCACCCAGATGCACTTCCAGTTGTCCGCCAGCCACGCCAGAATGGGCGTCCGGTAGAAATTCTCGGCCGCCGCGGGATTCCACGGCAAGAGACGCGGCTGAATCAGAGACCGAGGATAGAACGCCGCCAGGCCAACTAAGAAACTGTCGAGCATCGATTGGTGATTCGAGAGCAGCAGCGTGTTCCGCTCGGTGCCGACGTGCTCGCGGCCCTTCACCGTGGTCTTGTTCAAGACGAAGAAGAGCACCCAGAACACCGTGACGGTCAGGTTCGTGACGAGGTAGGACGTCAGCGGCCACAGCAGCCGAAACAGCCGTCCGCGGCGGGGAGGAGTGCCGGAGGCTCTCGCCATCACCCGATTATATGCGGTAAAGAGCGTCGGTTTGATCGACTTCATTGGCCCGCAGAATGCTTCGGCTTATATTCGGTGCCTCGTGCTGAACGCTTCGCAGCTCGCGGCCGCTACCGCGCCCCCCTCTCCTCTTCTCATCATCGCCGGCGCCGGCACCGGCAAAACCAACACCCTCGCCCATCGCGTAGCTCACTTCATAAAAGAGGGCGCAGACCCCGGGCGGATTCTTCTGCTCACGTTCACTCGGCGCGCTGCCGAGATCATGGTCCGGCGGGCGAGTAGTACCCTTCCCGCTTCCCCCTTCCCCCGTCCCCGAATTCCCTGGGCTGGCACCTTCCATTCGGTCGCGAACCGTCTCTTACGGTTGCACGCGTCGTCAGTGGGATTGGATCCGAGCTTCACCGTCCTTGACCGCTCCGACTCCGCCGATCTCCTCAACGTCGTCCGCAACGATTTGGGGTTCGCCAAGCTGCCGGCGCGCTTCCCTAAGAAGGACACCTGCCTCGCGATCTACTCGCACGCTGTGAACACGCGCGCGCCGGTCGAGCAAACGCTGAAGCGCGTCTTCCCTGCCTACACCGACTGGACCGATCAGCTCAAGGCGCTCTTCCGCGGCTACGTCGCCGCGAAGCAGCAGCGCCACGTGCTCGACTACGACGACCTGCTGCTGTACTGGTTCTATCTGATGGAGGGAGATGGAGAACAGGTGCGACGACGGTTTGATCACGTGCTCGTCGACGAATACCAGGATACGAACGCGATCCAGGCTGAGATCGTGCTCAAGATCAGGACGTCGTTGACAGTTGTCGGCGATGACGCGCAGGCGATCTACGCCTTCCGCGGCGCGACGGTGCGCAATATTCTCGACTTTCCTACTCAGTTTGATCCGCCCGCCACCGTCATCAAGCTGGAGCAGAACTATCGTTCCGTGCAGCCGATCCTCGATGCTTCGAATGCTGTCATCGGCCTGGCAGCGGAGAGCTTCCGGAAGAACCTGTTCTCGGAGCGGCGTTCAGAACAGAAACCGCTGCTCGTCGCGGCGAAGGATGAGCAGGCGCAGGCGGACTATATAGTAGAAGGGGTGCTCTACACCCGAGAGGCGGGCATCCCCCTGCACCACCAGGCCATCCTGATGCGCACCGCCCACCACTCCGACCTCCTCGAAATCGAGCTCGGCCGCCGCAACATCCCGTTCGTGAAATACGGCGGCCTCAAGTTCCTCGAAGCGGCGCACGTGAAAGACGTGCTCTGCATCCTGCGGTGGGCAGAGAACCCTCGGGACGATGTCGCGGGATTCAGGGTGCTCCAGCTGCTACCGGGAATGGGACCGGCTCATGCGCGCCGAATACTCGGGGAAGGGGGAAGCGGGAAGGGGGAAGGGTACGTCAGTCTCTGTGCTCTCCTGGATGCACTCCGCACGGCGACGCAATGGTCAGGGCAGATCGGGATGGTGCGGAAGTGGTATGAGCCGCACCTCGAGAGGCTATACGAAGGCGCCTCAGTCCGAATCGGGGATCTCGAAACACTCGAGACCCTCTCCAAGAACCACCCTTCGCGAGAGAGTTTCCTCAGTGATCTCACGCTCGACCCTCCCGAAGCTCTCGGTGATCTCGCCGCCGATCCGCTCATCGACGAAGACTACCTCATCCTCTCCACCATCCACTCGGCCAAGGGCCAGGAGTGGGACGTCGTCTACATCCTGAACGTGGTGGACGGCTGCATTCCGTCGGACATGGCCACGGGAAGCAAAGAAGAGATCGAAGAAGAGCGGCGCCTGCTCTACGTCGCGATGACGCGGGCGCGCGATCACCTCTACCTCCTCCAGCCCCATCGGTTCTATACGGGGTCGAGTCGCAGGAACGGCGATCGGCACGTCTATGCGCCGCGGACGCGGTTTATTCCGGAGGACTTGTTGACGTGGTTTGAAAAAGCGGCGGCGAGGGGCGGCGAGAACGAGGCGGCGGAGGGCGGCAACAACGGAGGCAGAATCAATGTCGCGGCGAAGCTGCGGGAGATGTGGACCTAACCAGCGCTCTTCAGAGCGCGTGTATTGGCCGAGCCGGCGCTTCAGCGCACGGATTAAACAACAACTCCGATCCCCTCACTCACTAGGTCTCGGAGTTGGGAGACACTCTAAATGAAGTCCAAGCTGCACGTCGCGTTCGAGGTCGGCGTCATCCTCAAGGGCTTCAACGGCCTCCTCGAGCTCGTCGGCGGCGTGCTGCTGCTCGCGTTCCCTCCCAGCGCGATTGAGAAATTCATCGTCGGCCTCACCAGCAATGAGCTGAGCAAAGATCCCCACGACGTCATCGCCACGCACCTGCGCCAAGCCGCGCACTCCCTCTCCGCGAACGACCAGCTGTTCGCCGCCATCTATCTCTTGTCGCATGGCGTCGTCAAGGCGCTGCTGGTGTACGCGTTGCTGCGCGGCAAACTGTGGGCCTATCCCTGGGCCATCGGCGTGTTCACGGCCTTCGGCGTCTATCAGATCTACCGCTATTTCATCACGACGTCGGGCTGGTTGATCGTGTTGACTGTCCTCGACGTGATCGTGATTCTGCTGACGTCGTTCGAATGGCGCCGGGTCGAGCGCGCTTCAGCGCACGGATAAAACAAAACTCCGACACCCATATGTTCAGGTATCGGAGTCTGTTGTCCCTACCCTTAACCCGACTGCTACTTCCCTATCAGTGCGCCCGCAGCCGCACGTCGATGTCCGTGATGATGTCGCGCGGCTGTCCACGCGACTCCCAGCCACGGTGGCGGCCACGATCGTGGCCCTCGTCCTCGTTCCGCTCGTCCTTGTCACCGTGCTTGCGACGCCCGCGCGCTTCCCACAAGCCGCGCACGACCACGCGCTCGCCGTCGGGATTCGCGAAGATGCGGACGACGTCGTCGTCGCCGCGGCGCGCCCAGATGATCCGGTT
>Ga0209235_1000666_pt1 | contig 17676 bp, 17 predicted proteins | sample GraSoi013_1_20cm_4_FD_185817 | JGI IMG/M metagenome (GOLD analysis project Ga0209235, IMG submission 185817) | Grasslands soil microbial communities from the Angelo Coastal Reserve, California, USA - Sample 09_25_2013_1_20cm (SPAdes) (version 2) | ecosystem: Environmental > Terrestrial > Soil >... | reverse complement strand
ACATGGTGACACAACGGGTCGCATACGGTATGCTCATGATGAGCCGCACCGATACTCCACTGCCCATAGACTGGGCTGTATCCCATGTCCCAGATTCGGACATGATCGCGCGGACCATAGCAGGGTGTTGCGCTTGGATCGGGATGCTCTAGCGTGTAATTGTACTCGTTTCCATTGACGGTCTTGGGCCCCGAACAGTAAGCGGAGTCACTCCAGTGGGCGACGTTGGAAGCCACCCACCAAGACGGTGCATATCCAGTAAAGACCAGAGTTATCGGATCGAGGTTATCGTCGGTCTGAGCTGGAATGCTTGAGATGGCTGCTTCTTGGGCCGGAGCTTGCGCTGGTGGTGCTTGTGGCGCACCGATAATCATCAGAGTTCCAATGATTGCAAGAAGCAATGCCTCGCGCGGCAGCTGCGTCATGAGAAGGGAAGCAAAGGCTGCGCGGACTATTCAAGTTAGTGTCGGCGCGGAGCTCGAGATCTCGTCTACAATTCAACGAGCGTCGTTATGAATTGGACCCAATAGATCTCTGAAAGTTGGCGCTTTAGGACTTGGCCGTAAGCGACTCGATCATGGCCTCGGCCTCGGCGGGACCGTCATGTCTCACGCCGTTTACGTAGAAAGTTGGAGTCCCGTTGACGCCACTCCTTACCCCTCCCATGAAATCATCCTTTATTCTCTTCTGATAGACATGCTGAGATATATCGCGCTCAAATCTCTGAGTATCAAGTCCCAGCTTCTTTGCATACCCAAGTGCTACGCTATGATCTCCGAGCGTTCGTTGATGTTCATAGAGAAAATCGTGCATTTCCCAGAATTTTCCCTGAGCGCCCGCAGCTTCCGCGGTCTCGGCTGCGACCGTCGCAAACTCGTGAACGTTGATTAGGGGAAAATTGCGGAATACGAAACGCAGCTTTGGTCCTATCTCTTTCTGGACCTTCTTCACTTCAGGATATGCAGCGCCGCAGAACGGACATTGATAATCCCCATATTCTACTAAGGTAAGTACAGCCTTCGGGTCTCCCTGAATATGGTCTCGACTCGGGTCGACTGGAACCACTAACTTGGGAGGCTCATAGGTCTCGGTTTCTTTGCCTGTTGGCTCTAGCAGCGTCTTGCTAGGTCTCCGGCTGCGCCTGGTTGTCGTTGTGGTCGCCATGGTTCGATGCGCTCACTCAGACGTTCGGCTTGTTGAGTTGCTCGAGGGCGGAGAGAATGCCCTCGGCTCCAGGGTTAACACCGTCCGGTGAGAGATGGCTCCATCGGACTATGCCTCGGTCGTCCAGCACGAAGAGTGCTCGTGCGGACTCGCCGATTTTCTCTTTGTAGGCTCCGAACTTTCTCGAAATTTTTCCTTTTGGCTCGAAGTCCGAGAGTACGGGGAAGTTGAGTTTGCGGTCTTTGGCAAACGCGAGATGGGACCATATGTTGTCAACTGATATTGCGAGGAGTTCAGCGTTGAACTTTTTGAATTCCGGCATCACCATCGCATACAACGACAGCTGGTCCGTACATACAGGGCTCCAGTCCGCAGGATAGAAGGCAAGGATCACTGGCTGGCCTCGAAAATCCTTGAGAGATACCTTCTGGTCCGGCGTACTATTGAGCGAGAAATTCGGGGCCCTCCTTCCCGTGTTGAGGATGGACGAACTCTTTCTTTCGCTCTTCGTTCCTACGCGCTGTTTTCTTGCCCGGCTAATTCTCTTCCTTTTGTTCCGCTGCAAAGTAACTGTCTTCACAGGAAACCCGCCTTTATGGGAAAAACATCTAACATTAGTTGTGTCGATCCGCGTTCGAAGTATTTAGACATGGCTAGTCTTTCTGGACCGGCTCAGGTTACCAGTTCGATCGGCACGTCGGGGATGTTTGGCAGATAGTCAATGTCCACGAGTTCGTAGGCTGCGTCGAGTTCAGCGAGTTCCGCGTTGGTTAGCTGATGTTTGGTCGAACCCACATTCTCTTCGGCTTGAGCCTCGTTCTTGGCGCCGGGGATCGGGACAACTATTTGGTTGGCTTGGAGCCAGCTGAGTGCTACTTGGGAGATGGAGCATTCATGTCCCCTAGCGATGCTAGCAAGGACGGCATTGGCCTTCTCTATCTGTTCGATGTTCTTTGGTGCGAAGAGTTTGTTCTCGTCTCTGATGTCCCCCTTTGGAACATGTTGTCGATCGTACTTGCCCGTTAGGGCTCCCTGTGCCAGCGGACTGTAAGCAAGGATTGTGATGTTGCTCTTCCTGCAGTAGGGAAGGACCTCCTCTTCGATTTCTCGCTGTAGAAAGTTGTATCTGACTTGGTTTGAGACTATGTCCGTCCGGGAGAGGTGGGACCTGGCCTCTTCGAGGTCTCGGACTGCGAAGTTGCTGACCCCAATCGCTCGAATCTTTCCCTCGGTGTAGAGTTTCTCGAGAGCCTTCATCGTCTCCTTCAAAGGAACCTGCTCCCAAGGATCAGGCCAATGTACTTGGTAGAGGTCGATCTCGTTGATGCCTAGCCGCTTCATACTTGCCGACGCCGCTCTCTGAAGTTCATCGTATCTGAGATTAGCCCCGTGGACCTTGGTTGCCACAACAAACTCATTCCTGCCAATATCTCTCAGGGCTCGTCCCACGACCTGCTCGCTATGCCCGTTTCCATAGACCTCTGCTGTATCGACAAGATTCACTCCTAGTTCGTGGCTTCTAGTGATAGCGCGGACGATCTGCTCATCATCACCTTTCCACAGATCGCTAGCTTGCCAGACTCCCATTCCGATTCTGGATACTTTCGGACCATTTTTTCCTAGGGTTCTAAGCTCCATTTCAAAATCCTCGCATGAAGTGTGGGTTGACTTGTGTCACGTATCTTATTGATACGGTTTTCCTGGTAGTCGTTATCACTGGAAGTTCAGAGTCAATCCTTAGGCAGAGCAACAGTCTTGGCGGGACTTTGAGACTGGGAATCCTGCTTAGACAAACGTCGCAACTAGTGCGATTAGGGCGCCGATAAAGACGAGAATACCACCAAGGCTTCCAATCAAGAGGAATCCTAAGATCAGGAGGATAATGCTCCAGGCGGGGTTGCGAATCTGTCCTGCTCCGACCAGCGCTAGGACCCCGACGAGGATGCTTACTATCGCGCTTGTAAAGACGTCTAGAGTCGGGACCCGGGGCGCGAAATTCAAGAAACCTCTGAGGTCCACGCCAGGCTGAAGAACTGCCTCAAGAATCAGTATTATTCCTCCAATTAGGAGTAGTCGAGCTATTGAGCGTAGCGATGCTTTGGTTGTCATTGCAGTTCGGTCTTCTCCGATCTTGTCGGGTACTTAACTCATGAATTTGAACACTGCGCGTTCACGGCGTTCGAGGTAGGACCGCACAATCTGGACTTCACGCGGTTCTGTTGATTTAGAATACTATTCTTCGATAATTTCGAAACTCAATAATATCCGGAAACGAAAACTCCCGGTCCTTCTTTCGTGATAGAAGAGTCATGAAGGTATTCTAGCTTGCGCTATAAGCTAATTGTTATTGAGAGACTTGAAAGACCAAACTAACTTGGCTGATTGCTGAGATGGGTTTTGAGCTTTGACTCGATCTGATACTTCGGGGCCGCTCCAATGACGCCGTCGACAGGTTGACCGTCACGGAAGATAAGGAGCGTTGGGATGCTCTGGATCTGGAATTCACCAGAGGTGAGAGGGTTCTCGTCTACGTTCATTTTGCCGAATGCAACACGGCCGGAATATTCTTTCGCGAGTTGTTCAACGATGGGGGCGACCATTCGACAGGGGCCACACCATGCAGCCCAAAAGTCCACGACCATCAGTGGATATTTTGAGATCTCCGAAGAGAAGGTAGCGTCTGAGAGGATTATCGGCTTGCTATCATATTTTTCCGCCGATTGGAGCTGGGCCCGCGTCCTCCGCATCATCTCAACTAGTTTTCTTTCTTTTATGCTCTGGATTTCTGCATCTTCGTCAGACAATGCAACTACACTCCGTTCTGGAACGTTACTGTATGAATGGTTGTTCACTCTCTTAAGGTCCTCGTGTGAAGGGGAACCGTTAGAATTCGTTGCTCGTCATCTTTGTTGTCCAGCGACCCATCTTTACTTGTAGAATGTCCAAGGGTAAGGCTCCATCGTTCAAAAGCGCGTCATGGAATTCTCGAATGTCGAAGTGCCGCTTCAGTCTATTCTCTGCTTTGGCTCGGAGTTCTCTGATCTTCAGTTCTCCTATTTTGTATGCGAGTGCCTGGCCGGGCCAGGCGATGTACCGGTCTACTTCTGAGACAATGTCTTGTTCCGAGCTGGCTGTGTTGTTCTTGAGGAATTTGATGGCTTGGTCTCGGGGCCATTTCATACTATGAATACCCGTATCGACTACCAGTCGAGATGCTCGCCACGCTTCTGCAGTAAGCCGGCCGTAGTCCGCGAGGATGTCTTTGTAGAATCCCATTTCCTTGCTCAATAGTTCTGCGTAGAGGGCCCAGCCTTCGATGAAGGCAGTGTAGCCGCCGTGGCGTCGGAACTTGGGGAGGCTGGTTAGCTCTTGCTGGAGTGCGATTTGGAGGTGGTGGCCCGGGACTGCTTCGTGGTAGGCGAGAGCCTCCATCATGTACTTTGGCCGGGTCTCCGGCTTGTATGTGTTGACGTAGAAGTATCCGGGTCTGGAACGGTCTTCTGGCGGTAGGTAGTAGTAGGCAGCGGGAGCGGCGTCCGCTCGCCACTCTTCAATTTCCCTGAAATCATATTTGGCTTCAGGGAGCCGGCTAAAGAATTGGGCCAGTCTAGCGTCCATTCGTCGGAGAATCTCCTTGAAAGCGTTCAGGAGTTCTTGGCCAGTCGTGTAGAAGTTCGACTTGTCTTTGCGAAGCATTTCGTTGTATTGTTGGAGAGTGCCTTTGAACAAAACTTTTCCGAGGATCGTCCGGATCTCCTTGTTGATTCGAGCAAGTTCTTGCCTCCCTAGTCTGTGAATCTGGCTGGGCGTGAGATTAGTTGTGGTGTGAAGGCGGATGTTGTAAGCGTACATCGTTCGACCGTTAGGAATAGACCAGACGCCGGGATGAGCCCGAGATTTTGGCAGGTATTCTTCTTTGACAAAGTTGAGGAGTTTGGTGTACGCTGGAACAACATAGTTCAGTATCGCATCGTCTACATCCGTGGCTATCCTGTGGACTTCCTCAGTGGGAATTTCAGAGGGTAGCTCTTCGATTGGCTTGTGAAGTTCGCTCTTGTCGGGTGTAGATACGATCTGGGCTTCTAGTTGGGGGATTATTTTCTCGACGACGCTTCGAGGTTGAACTGTCTTCCTATCTATTCCAGTCTTGAGATTTGTGATTGTTTGATCAAAGACTCTCCGAAATTGTGTTAGACGACTGATGTAGTTCACGTAGTTTTGTAGGGTCTTGAATGGATGAAAAGTGGTGAGTTGTGGAAGGTCGATGTGTGGTCCGGTCTGCTGGGTTATGGGCAGAAGGTATGGGTGATATTTCGCGCCTTCAATCTGTAAACCCAACTCCCGTTTGAAGAGGTCGTAATTGAGTTGATCCTCCCGGCTAGCAGGTTTCTTGAAGCTCTTGAGCTCCGCGAGAAACTTTCTGAATTGGTGGATGCGCTGTTCATAAGCTTCCGAAGAAACATCCTCTAGCCAATTGTCGTAGCGGTGGTCTCCTAGATAGGTCGCGAAAGTCGGATTCTCCTTAAGGAAAAACTCCCAGTAATCCTCATACAAACGATTGAGGAGTATCACATCGTTTTCTTGGCTACCCATCAGCTCGCCTTCGCAAACCTTGACGGATCGTCCCGGAGAAAGAATAGTGGAACTAGTAGGAGGAAGCACATGACGGCGCCTGCTATCCAGGCAGCCGAGTAGTTGAATGATCTTGCGAAATATGAGAAGATCAATGGAGGCCAGAAAGACCCAGTTAGGGAAATGCTGTTCACCCAACCGATCGTAAGGCCCTCATATTCTTTCTCAACCCTGCCAAGGTCCTTGGCCGCGGCGAAGTTGATCGTAGATGCGGGTCCGACCGCTATTCCACCTAATACTGCTCCTATAGTTGCGGCAGACAGCGTTGGAGCTGCCGACACGAATAGTGCTGCTGTCATTCCTAGGCCAGAGAGGATGAGCAGTCTCCTTGGCTTCCTCGTGCGATCATAGAGTCTTCCTCCCCAGAGAGATGTATAGATCGGCAGTACAACAATCATCGCGGCGACTATGCCCGCGATTGCCGCGGTTTCTCCTAGGCTCGCTTGGAGGTAGTAGGCCATGAAACTTGAGATCAGGACACTGCCGAGGTTCGAACCTTGGGATCCGAGTCCCAACACAACTAGGTTCCTATCGCGCAGAATTCTGGCGAGTTTACCAGCGGAAAACTTGAGCTTCAGATTTCCTTCATCTTTAGGGACAAAAGTAATCACTAACAGCGCCGTAATCACTCCGAGACCCCCGCTTAACACAAGAGTGGACCGCCAGCCTGTGACCGATGCGAGTAGAATCCATCCGAAGAGGCCAAAGAGACCGCCAACGTCGAACGCTGAATTGATGAGTCCGACACCCGTGCCTGATTTTCCTCCAAGAAACCTCGTCATTAGCACTACCGACGGCGCGAATACGAGTGCCATTCCGGCGCCCACGATGAAACGCAGAGTTGCAGCTTGAAGAATGGTTGATGCCAAAGAAGTACCTAGCACAGCAAAAGACGAGACAAGCATACCGAGTGTCACAGTTCTCTTTGGGCCCCATTTCGCCGCGAGTATTCCGCCCGGTACCTGCATTATTCCCACGCCCAGGTAGAAGCTTGAGGTCAAAGTTCCCAGCCCTGAAACGCCACTGTTGAGGTCGGCACTCATCAGGTAGAAGATCGCGCCAATGTTCAACCAGTTTATCGCATAGACGATTCGAGCGGCAACAAGAGCGATGACTGCCCTCTGTGTCGAAGGTCGAGTGGACAAGTGTTCAGAAACTAAACAGTCTACTGTTCTGTTGGAAGTTCGGAAGATAGCTCTGGGCTAGCTGCGCCTGCGGTTGCGCACAAGAATCTATCCTCACTTCGATACGGTTCCTGGCGAGCGTAGTGAAACCGTTGAGTCTCAGGGAATTATTGTCATACGCGTCTTCTCTTCCACTTTTGTGCCAATGTAACGATCGCTCCACTTCTGACTCATCTCACCATGCGTCCCCAATCCGACCGCCACATCTATGAGGAGTAGGACCCAGGAGATCTTGCTGATGTTCCGAACGAGACTATTGCGCAAGTCCATTGAATTTCCATCGACCCTCTGTACCCGTAGACCCATGATTTCCTTGCCCAAGGTCCTCCCGAAGAGTCCTTCAGTGAGGAAGAAATAGAGGAAAACGACCAAAGGTATCAGCCCGCCAAGCCAAGCGCCCCACCACGCGTTCCACCACGCAGGGAACACTCCAACGGTCGTAGATGGGAAGCTCAGAGCGATGAAGAATGGAACCGACACGACGATCGCGATAATTGCTAGTACAACCGTGACAATGATTGCGTCGATGACGAAAGCGATTAGTCTCCGCAACCAGTGGTTCTGGACGGTCTTGTCATCTCTCAATAGTTCGAAGCCTGTGGGAGATTGAACGCCCATGGTTCCTCGAACAGACGCGCCACATTTCGAACAGAACGCCGCGTCTTCGCGAAGCTCGCTCCCACACTTCCAGCAATAAACCAAGGAATGCTCACACGTTCGAGCCTCTGCCATGAGCTTAAACTTGACGGCCCGAAGCGAGGTGCATGTCCTCATGAAGGCGTCAATGGGCCCTCCATCCGGCCTCGGATAATGACGGATTGGAGTCTGTACTCGGGTGGTTTATGGCAGGGTTACTATCATTCTAAACCGTCAGGAGATGGCGGAGCGTGAATAATTCAGGGGACCAGCCAGCCTTGAGATTGGTAGTTGTATCGAACAGGCTCCCGTTCACAGCCAGCAGCAAGGACGGCAAGCTGGCTTTTCGCGCGAGCCCAGGCGGGCTTGTCTCAGGACTGACTGCGTATCTTGAATCGTCCCGACAAGGTGCCTCTAACCAGGATTATGTGTGGGTCGGCTGGCCCGGCATCGAGATCGATGAAGGTTCTCAGGAGAAACTGAGATCAAAGGCAGCCAAGCAACAAGCGTCGCCGGTCTTTCTAGACGCTAAAACGATGGACGGTTTCTACCACGGATTCTGCAATAGCACCATCTGGCCGCTGTTCCACTATTTTCCGACATATGCCAAGTTCGACGAGAACGACTGGGCACAATACGTCAAGGTAAACGAGGTCTTCAGAGACTCGCTACTGAAGGTAGTCCAGCCCAACGACACTATCTGGGTCCACGACTATCATCTCATGCTTCTACCGCAGCTGTTGAGAGAGAAGATGCCTGATCTGCCCATCGGATTCTTCCTCCACACACCCTTCCCCTCGTACGACGTGTTCCGCACGCTCCCGACAAGATGGCGCAGAGCCATACTGGAAGGCATTCTTGGAGCTGACCTGATCGGATTCCATACGATTGACTACACACAACACTTCCTAAGATGCATACTCCGCATCTTGGGAATTGAACACAATTTTGGCCAGGTGCTCATCGACGGGGAGAGAGCGGTGAAGGTTGACACGTTCCCGATGGGCATCTACTACGGGCAGATCCGTGATAATGTGAAGAGTGAAAATGTACAGCAGGAAGCCCAGGCCCTGCGCGACAGACTAGGCAACCTCAAGATAGTTCTGTCCCTTGACAGGCTTGACTATACAAAAGGGATCAAGCATCGTCTAGAAGCCTACGCGACCTTTCTCGAACGATATCCTCAATGGCTGCGCAAAGTAGTCCTCATGCTTTCAGTCGTCCCTTCAAGGCTAGGATCGGAGCATTACGAGCAGATGAAGGAGGAGATCGACAAACTCGTCGGCAGCATTAATGGAAGATTCGGCGCAATCGATTGGAACCCGATAGTCTATCGGTACCGGTTTCTGCCATATCACCAATTGTTAAGCCTCTTCGTCATGAGCGATGTTGCTCTAGTAACGCCTCTGAGAGACGGCATGAACTTGATCGCGAAAGAGTATGTCGCGTCTAGAGCGGATCAGAAAGGGGTCCTAATTCTAAGTGAGATGGCAGGAGCCTCGAGAGAACTAGGAGAGGCGCTCATCATTAATCCCAACGACGAGTCCGAAATCGTCGACGCACTCAAGACTGCTCTGGAAATGCCCGAAGAGGAACAGATACGACGCAATCAGATAATGCAGACTAGGCTAGGACGCTACGACGTTATCAGATGGGGCCAGGATTTTACTGGTAAATTACGCTCGGTCAAAGATCAGCAGAAGAGGTTCAGCGCACGACTAATGGACAAGTCAACAAGAGAGAAGTTGGTCAAAGATTACACGAGCTCCGAGAAGAGGATCCTATTCCTAGACTATGACGGCACACTATCGCCGTTCAGAGAGCGCCCCGAGACCGCAGTCCCGGGTGCGATCCTTCTCGCCACTCTCAACTCACTTGCGGAAGACCCACGAAACAATCTAGTAATCGTAAGTGGTCGTCATAGAGATCTCTTACACAAATGGTTCGGACCCCTGAGCATAGGAATCGTCGCAGAGCATGGAGCATGGATCAGAGAGAAGGACAAGGATTGGCTCCCGGCGATCAAAGTGGAGAGCGACTGGAAAGAGAAGGTTCGGCCGATTCTTCGAAGCTATGAAGACCGTCTTCCCGGTTCTTTCGCTGAGGAGAAAGAATTCTCCCTAGTCTGGCACTATAGAGCCGCCGACCCGGAACTGGCCTCGGTACGTTCGAAAGAGCTTGCTGATGAGCTAGGATACTTTACTGAGAACACTGAGCTCCAAGTATTGCAAGACAGCAAGTCGATCGAAGTGAGAAACGTCGGGATCGATAAGGGAATGGCTGCGAAACTACTGCTTTCCGAGAAGACATTCGACTTTGTTCTGGCCGTGGGCGACGATCTTGCCGACGAAGAACTCTTCAAGGTTCTTCCCGAAAGGTCCTATTCGATCAAGGTGGGACTCGCAAAATCCTACGCCAAATTCAACCTGAAAAACCATCGCGACGTCGTTCAACTACTAACTGATCTTACAAAGACAGTCAAGTCATGAGGCCGACCTGCTTAATCATCGGCCACTGATCTTGTTCGATATTGCTTTGGCATATCGGATCAGTCCACTCTTCCGCCTGGCTTCTTCAAGATGCACACTCGCGGTTATCAATCCCATGTGAGTGTAGGCCTGAGGAAAATTCCCCAACGCTTCGCCAGTCTTTGGATCAATCTCTTCAGAGTACAGTCCCAGATGATTACCACGCTTGGTCAGCTGGTTCAAGAGTCCCTCCGCCTCCCGAAGTTTTCCCAGTCTCGTTAGACAGTCGACCATCCAGAAGCTGCAGACTGTGAAAGTGCCCTCTTTTCCGAGCTGGCCATCGTCCACCTTGTACCTGTAAATCAGATCGTCTTCAGACAATTCTTCCCGAATCCGCTGGATGGTGGATGTCATCTTCGAGTCCCTTGCAGGTAGGAACCCGACGAGGGGCATGAGAAGATTCGCAGCGTCCAAGTCCTCTCCCCCAAAAACCATCGTGAAGGCCTTCTTCTTCTCAGACCATCCATCGGAGAGAATCTGGCTCTTGATCCTTTTCCTAACTGGCTCCCATCTCTGCCAGTCCTCGTCGTACCCGAGTTCCCGGGCCATCTTGATAGCCCGATCGAGGGCAACATAGCACCACATTGTCGACTCTACAAACGTCCTTGGCTGCCGGATCTCCCATATCCCACTGTCAGGACTCTGCCACTCTTTCATCGCCTGGTCGGCTGAGTACCTCACGAGGTTTTCGTAGACCTGCCCAGTCGTCCATCCCAGGGTGTGGAGGAAGTAGATGTAATCGGCTAGGATTCCATAGACGTCCAGTTGCAACTGCTTTGAGGCTGCATTGCCCACTCGGACAGGGCTTGAACGCCGATATCCTTCAAGATGGTCGAGAGTGGTTTCAGGTATCTCCCTCTCGCCGCCAATGCCCATCATTATCTGCAATTTCTCCTTTGAATGCCTGCGAAGATTGATGAGCCATCTTGCATAGTCCAATGCTTCCCTGCTTGCTCCAGCCTCGCTCAACGCAAGAACCGAGAGAGCATTGTCCCTAATCCAAGAATATCGATAGTCCCAGTTTCTCAACGTGCCAACACTCTCGGGAAGAGAAGTCGTGACTGCCGCTACCATAGCTCCTGTTGGAGCATATTGCAGCAGCTTTAGAACGAGGCAGGATCTTACAACATTGGCCCGGAAGGGACCTTGATACTTCACATGCCCGACCCAGCGTTTCCAATACGACAGAGTTCTGGAAAGCTTCCTACCAGTCTCGTACCGCGACGCCGGGATTAGTGGGCTTCTTCCCCACTTGAGAACGAAGACAGCTCTTTGATCCTTCGATAATCTGAATTCGCTGGTCAGGGTATCCTTGTCCGCAACATGGAGCTTCACGGATGATGCGAGATTGACCTGATGTCCCTGATTCTTCGCCGTGCATCCTTCTCCGGTCTCCAGGAGTGTCGTCTTTCCTCGGGCATAGTCCAATCGCGGCTGGAAAGTTATTCGAAGCGCTAGTTCGCCCTCGACGCAGTCTACAATTCTGTGAATCTCCTGGATTCCTTTGAGTTCTCCCTTCTCCATGAAGCAGGGCATGAAGTCCATCAGCTTGATCATTCCCTGCTTGGACTCGAAAATTGTCGAGAGCACGTTCGTGTCGCCCTCGTAGCTCTGCTTAGTCGTGAAACCGTCGATGGGCGACAACTGGAACCTTCCACCCTTCCGCGCATCAAGTAGAGCCGCAAACACGCTAGGCGAGTCGAACCGTGGGGCGCAGTACCAGTCGATTGAGCCGTCAAGTCCCACAAGGGCAGCAGTGTGCATGTCTCCAATGACTCCGTAATCGCTGATTGGTTTGTAATCCACTGCCGAATCTGGTCCTTCAGACATGAGTTGTTGACTGCCGAGGGTTCCAGCGTGGGAGAATCGAGTCTCAAAAGTGCTTCGAGACTCATCCCACAGTGGACGAGGCTTTACTCAGCTCTTTGTTGGGCATTTGGGCTAATGGTTGGGCCTGGCGTTTGCTGACTCCCACGGGGCCCTTCAGCCAATCGTCGGAAACACTCTGCGGGACGCTTTCTGCTAATTCTTTTAGTTCTTGTCCGGTGATCTGCATGATTCGCCAGCCTTCTCGGAACTTGGAGCCTAGATGTCGATACACGTCTATCGCTGGTTTATTCCAGTCAAGCACTTCCCATCGCACACCGTAGCAATGCTCGGCAATAGCTGTCTGAGCAAGATGTCCCACAAGGGCCCTGCCGATTCCTTTGCCCCGAAACTGGGGTCGGACAAACAGATCCTCGATGAAGATTCCGGTTCGTCCTTGCCAGGTCGAGTAGTTGTAGAAGAAAAAGGCCATTCCAGCAGGTTCTCCATTCCATTCTGCCATGATTACTCGAAACTTCGGGTTGGATCCGAACCCGTCGCGATGCAAGTCTTTCTCGGTGCAGGAGACCGCATTCGGCGCGCGCTCGTAATCGGCCAACTCTCGAATGAACGATAGTATTTGCGGAATATCCTGGGCGGATGCTTTGCGAAGCTTCAGCATAGCAAATGTTCTTCCGAGCATCACAATTATGTAAGATTGATCGATTACCAGGACGACCTTTCAATCGAAGGTTCAGTCTTGAACTCGGCTATCAGATCTTTTCATCGTCAGGCTCGTGAGTAAACAAAAACCAGCCAGAACCTTGAAGTCTGTTTTCGAAGGTGGCTGAATCCCGACTCTCGCAGAGTCTTGTCAATAGTGCCAAGTGGGTGTAAGTAGAACAGCACCCCTCCTCTCCTCCTCTGGAAGTAATTCACGATTCTCAAGACGAGACGAAAGGGGATTTTGGTGATGCCTTCATCCCGTGGAACTGTGAAGCCAACCATGAGCCTGGTTGCTTCTACGGCGTTCTTCAACAAGGGTCTCCATTCAGAATAGCAACACAGTACCTTGTCCATGACAACAATATCGGATCTCGGCAACTCGCTGGTTGCCGCGTTTCCGAGCTGAAACTTGGCCTGGCTCTCAAACCCGTGGGACTGTGCCAGTTCCGCGGCAGCGCTGATCATCTTCGGAGAAAGGTCAAACCCGACAGTGTTACTCGCCCCTTCCTTCAGTAGCTCGAACGACAAGCCACCCGCACCACAGCCCAGGTCAAGAACAGACCGATTCAGCACTTCGTTATCGAGAATGAATCTCAAGAGTAACTTGCTGCTCCGCGATAATCCCTTCTTCTTGTAACGTTCGCAGAACTCGCATGCGTCGCCATCAAATTCCTGGGCGATCTTGTCTATCTCGACCGAGATTGGCACCACATGAATCACTTCCCAACCAATTCATACTCTCTTCTCTAAGTTTTCCTAGACCCACCCAGGGCCCGAGGGTCGAGTCGCTCCGGTATCTTACGTCGAGGGATTTAGAAAAAGAGAACTGGAGGCTGGTGTTTTGCCTAGCCCTACGAGGTCTGGTAAGCTACGGCAACTTGGGGTAGCGGCGAGCTGTCGGATTGGGTTGTCAAGGTGTCGTCGGTGTAGATTATCGCCGCTAAGCCGTTAGTCGGGTCTATGGCGTCTTGGAAGAGGTCTAGAAGATTGCGCGTTCCTCGCTGGCAGCCGATCCCGTTCGTGCATATGACTCCTACATGGTTGGGATGGCTGGTCACTAGTGTCTGTGCGAACTGTGCTCCTCCATCAGTGCTTCGGGCCATGTACACGTTCCAGACCGCTCTGGGATCATCCTTGCTGGAAGCGCTGGTTCCATAGTAAACGTAATCGACCGTGGTGCCGCGCGCAGCTATCCATGGAAAGACTGCTGTTACTGCGGGGGCTACATTGACAACTATTGGACTCGTCCAGCTCCGGCCTTGATCGGTTGACTTAGAGAGGAAGGCGTTGTGGGCATCAGACCATCCTGCGTAAAGGTTCCCGCTCAATGGGTCTGCTGCGAGGTCAGGGAAGACATTGTTCAATGCAACGTTCGTAGTTCCTGAGAAGACCAGTGTCGGAGTCCAAGTCTGACCCTTGTCGGTGCTCTTTGAAACGTAGATGTTGTTGAAGTTGGCAGTCTTCGCCTTCTGCAATCCTCCAACTCCGGAGGCGTAGACATCATACACGTTGTGGGTTACTGGGTCTGCAATGATCTTCCCTTGGTCGTTGTCGAAGGTCGAGTTGCCTGTCGCTCCGGCTTGGCCGACGATCGGGTCGCCTACGCGATGGAAGGTGATGCCGTCGTCGTCGGATCGTTGAACATGAATCGTTGTACTGGAGCCGGAGTCGTGATAGGAGATGTAGACGTGGACTCCATCAGACGTGATCCAGGGGCGATCAGCCTGGGTGGTGTCAATGATCTGAGAGGTGCAGTGGGCAAAATTGTTGGACAAGTCTGCGTTCGGGCATGTGATGGCCGATACTCCAAGCTGTGTAATCTTGGTTTGTGGGTTGAAGAAGGCTAGCAGGGTCGTCGCATGCAGCGTGCCTGTTAAGCCAAGGTCTACGTCCGCGTCTTCTCCTCCTCCCACCCCGGGCGCGAGGGAGGTGTCGATCTGACCCTGGAATGCTGGGGTCTGCCCGAAGGACGCTTTCCAAGCGTTCGTGGCGAACTGGGTCCAGGAGAGTGAGACGAAGACGGTGGTGCCATCCGTTCCGATGGAGAGTTCGGGCTCACTGCCCCCGTCTGGTCGGATTAGTGGGATGTTGACGAAGCTGGGCGATGTGGATTTTCCGTGTACAGCGACTGGTACGGCGATTGTAATGATTAGGGCTATCGCGAGCATCATGGGAGATGTTTTCATACTATCCCGCTCGTTGCTTTCAGACCCAAGGCTGCCTCATATTGCTTTCGGAAAAGTGAATATTAGTAACCAGAAATCGCCTCAGCGCTAGGGAGATGTTGAAAAATGAACTATCGTAAGCTGGGGAGTTCTGGACTCAGACTGAGCGAACTCGCGCTGGGCGCCTGGGTTACCTATGGTGGGCAAGTCGGAGAGGAGGTTGCGGTCAAGTGTATGTCGGCTGCTCACGATGCTGGCGTGAACTTCTTCGATAATGCCGAGGCTTATGCTCATGGCAATGCTGAGACGGTAATGGGGAACGCGATCAAACGATTGGGCTGGCGCAGAGAGAGCATAGTCGTCTCCAGCAAAGTCTTCTGGGGTGGAGACGGACCCAACGACAAGGGATTGTCGAAGAAGCATGTCTTCGAAGCATGCCGAAACTCCCTGCGAAGACTACAACTAAACTATCTCGACTTGTTCTTCTGCCACCGCCCTGACCCGAACACTCCGATCGAGGAGACGGTTCGGGCAATGGATGATCTGATTCATCAAGGTTTGATACTCTACTGGGGAACATCAGAATGGAGTGCCGCCGATATTATGCGGGCTTATGGAATAGCCCGAGAGCTTGGTCTGACGCCTCCAACAATGGAACAGCCACAGTACAACATGCTGCATCGGGAACGGGTTGAGGTCCAGTATCTACCCTTGTATCGGGAGATTGGACTTGGAACCACCATCTGGAGCCCGCTAGCTTCGGGACTGTTGACTGGGAAATACAAGAATGGAATCCCTCCTGGCTCGCGAGCTACGCTGGAAGGGTATGGTTGGTTGCGTGAGAATCTGATAACAGCTGAGAATATTGCGAAGGTCAGTCAGCTGGAGCCGATCGCAAAAGACCTGGGTTGTAGTATGGCGCAGTTAAGCTTGGCCTGGTGCCTGAAAAACCCACACGTCAGCACTGTAATGACAGGAGCCAGCCGACCAGAACAAGTGGTCGAGAACATGAAAGCAATTGATGTGGTAGACAAGCTTGACTCTGGAATCATGGAACGAATTGACGACGTTCTTGGAAATAGACCAGACTCGGATGAATCCTGATTCAAGCTAGTAGTTGACTCAAGGTTGACTCTAGTCTCTCCTGAATTGGGAAGGAAATTCGAAGAACTAAGACGCGCGATGGTATCTAACAAAGCCGCTGACACTTCATCGACCAACAAGGCTGAAGTTCGACTAATCAAAGATCAGCGTTCGGAAGCGAAAGTCAGAACCTTCACCTTAGTCCAGGACGAGCCGGAGAGCGTGTGGGGAACAGGTAAAGGTCCAACACCCACCGACTATTTCATCGCCAGCGTCGGATTCTGCGAGAACGTCATATTCGCCAGAAACGCCAGCATAGCAAGCTTGACCATCGACTCCCTAGAAACAACCGTAACGGGAACATGGGACAGACGAGGCCTCTTCGACATAGACGGAGTCACACCCAGCTTCAAGACCATTACAGTCGAAACAAAGATCACGACCAAGGATCCTATCCAGAAAGTTGTCGAGGTCGCAAATCAGACTCACAGACGATGTCCAGTTCATGCAACCCTGAGCCGAGCAACTGAGATGATCTTCAGGCTGAACGTCAACTGCCAGAGTGTTCCGCTGTAGTCGAGCCGGGCGATTTGCTCCATGTCACGGAAGCCGACGTAAGAAATCTTCTCCCGTTCTCAAAGGCCGTTGAGCTGGCGAGACAAGCATATCTGAAACTTGCCAATGGGAAGGCGGTAAATCCTGAGCGTGTCTGGCTGACTGTTCCTGGCGGTGCTTCCATGTTCTTTATGCCAGCATATATCTTTGGGCAGAGAACGGTCTCTGTCAAGATTGCCCGCCTCAATGCCAGGAACTCGGCAGTCTCTCTACCTGCCGTGATGTCTGATATCCTCGTGTACGACTCTCAGAGCGGAGTCTTGCTTGCTGAGATCCCCGGTGAGAGTTTGACCGCGATTCGGACTGCTGCGAGCTCTGCGGTGGCGACAGATGTTCTGGCTCGGAGAGATGTGAAGTGCTTAGGCCTGTTGGGTGCTGGTCGTCAAGCCGAGGCCCATGTCCCTGCAATTCAACAGGTGAGGGACATATCACGAGTAGTCGTCTATTCAAGGGATAAGGCCAGGCGGGAAGCGTTTGCTCGAGAAATTTCGCGGGACTGCAATGTAGAAGCCTTGGCCGCCAATTCTCCTGAGGAAGTCGTGAAAAAGTCGGATCTGCTCGTTACAGCGACCACATCTCACACTCCTCTATTCAAGGGAGAACTAGTCAAGAACGGCTCACACCTAAACGCGATAGGAGCTGCAGAACCCAACGCGAGAGAGGTTGACACAACACTCGTCAAGAGGTCCATTCTAGTCGTAGATTCGCGAGAACAGGCTATCTCCACTTACGGAGACATTATCGTTCCAATCAGAGAGAAAGCAATTGAAGGCACCCACATTCGAGCCGAACTGGGAGAACTGCTCACCGAGAAGCGGTCAATTTCGTGTGGCCCTAACGATGTTACTCTGTTCAAGTCTGGAGGACTAGCAGTCCTCGACGCAATAGCTGCTGACCACATTCTGTCACAGATCTTAGGGAAAAATCTCTAACTCCAAGACAGTACTAGCCTTGATCTCGTTCTCAAAATCCCTTCTTTCTGTATGAATGGAAGACCAGCACGTCGTAGACGATCTTTGAGAAGCCTCCCGTTAGAATCGGCAGCGACGAAGCACCAACCATGAACATTACGGCAGTGAGAGGTCCACCCAATGTGCCGCTCAAGCTCCGGGACGTATTTGTCACAGCGTTCGCAGG
>Ga0209235_1000662_pt1 | contig 17714 bp, 18 predicted proteins | sample GraSoi013_1_20cm_4_FD_185817 | JGI IMG/M metagenome (GOLD analysis project Ga0209235, IMG submission 185817) | Grasslands soil microbial communities from the Angelo Coastal Reserve, California, USA - Sample 09_25_2013_1_20cm (SPAdes) (version 2) | ecosystem: Environmental > Terrestrial > Soil >... | reverse complement strand
TGTCGATGACGACGTTCCGCCCCTTCGGCCCGAGCGTGACCTTGACGGCGTGCGCCATGATGTTGACTCCGCGCAAGAGCGCCGCGCGGGCTTCCTCGTTGAACAAAAGCTGCTTAGCCATGGATACGTTCCTCCCGAGTGTGCATGAATGGTCGACCGCGGCTGAGCCGCTCGTTCACGAGCCGACGATGCCGAGGACGTCCTCCTCCTTCATAATGAGGTACTCCACGCCGTCGAGCTTGACCTCGCTGCCGGAGTACTTGCCGAAAAGGATCCGGTCGCCTTCCTTCACCGCGAGCGGGAAATTCTTGCCGTCGTCGTTGACCTTGCCGGTGCCCACGGCAACGACTTGGCCTTCCTGCGGCTTCTCCTTGGCGGTGTCGGGGATGATGAGCCGGCCGTGCTTCTCGTCCTGCTCCTCGAGGCGCTTGACGAGCACGCGGTCATGGAGCGGGCGCAGCGTCGTCTTCTTCGCCTGAGCCGTCTTCATTGCCTGAGCCATAGCAGTAGTCCCTCCCTGCGCCGTAGTGTACCACTAAAATAGTACACCTTGACGAAATTGATCTAGTGTACTATTGTTGCCATACAGAGAGACATGAGGATCGCGATGAATCTCACGATCGACGGGCACAGCCCGATCCCGATCCGCCGGCAACTGACGGAGCAGCTCAAGCACGCCATCGAGAGCGGCGGGGTCGCGCGCGACCAGGCCCTGCCCAGCATCCGGGAGCTGGCCGGCTTCCTCGGCATCAATGCGAACACGGTCGCGCGCGTCGTCGAGGATCTCAAGCAGAGCGGCTACGTGGAGGCTCGGCGGGGGAAAGGCGTGTTCGTGGCCCCGGCGCCGCCCATCCGCCCCGCCCCTCACCTCCGCGAGAGCTTCCTCCAAGAGACGGTGATCCGGGCTGCGGCCCTCGGGATGACCGCCGACGACTTGTCGGTGGGCGTTCTGAGCTTGGCCGGGGTCCGGCCCGCCGCCGTCCAGGGGACCGTCGAGGTGCTCCTCGTGGAGTGCAGCCCGCCGGAGCTCGACTTCTTTGCCCGGCAGCTCGAGGCTCACCTTCCGGTCCGCGTCGACAAGGTGCTCCTCGGTGAGCTGGCGACGACCGTACGGCGCCAGAAGCAAACCGGTCGTTGGCGGGCGGCGGTCACGAGCTTCTGCCATCTCCCGCAGGTGGCGCGGCTCCTGAGCGGCAAGGGGGTTCCGGTGATCGCGCTCCTCGCCGAGGCGCATCTCGAGACCCTCCACCGTTTGGCCCAGTTCCCGTCGGGGACGCGGGTGGGCGTGGCCTCCGCCGCCGTCGAGAACGCCCATAACCTGGAGCACTCGATCGCCAACGCCCGCCTGCCAAACATCGCGCTCGTCGGGGCCTGCCCCGCCGAGGGGGCCGCGCTGGGTCGCCTGCTGCGGCGAGTGGACGTCATCGTCTGTTCCACCGCGGCGGCCGAGCGGGTGCGGGGGCTCGCGGGCCCAGCCGTGCAGGTGATCATCGACGACCGAGCTCTCGACCAGCGGGCGATCGAGATGCTCGCGGCCGTCCTGGTGCGACAAAACGGCGACGGGACGGTCGCCGCTCCGCCCGCCGCTCGGAGTGGCCCGAGCCCTGGTCCATCCAACGGTCGCAAACGGCCACGGGGCGCGCCGCGGGCAACGGCGCACGCGAAGTGACGCGGGTGAGCTGTTAACCGGGTGAAGGAGGAAGAGTCATGAGTTTCTCCATGTTCGTGACGTGGGTTCTCGCCGGGGTGCTGGCAGGCGTGCTGGCCGGGTTGGTCATGAAACAAGGAGGCTATGGGCTGAAGCGGGACATCACCCTCGGTCTCGTCGGGAGCATCGCAGGGGCCTGGATCTTCCGGGCCGTCGGCGTGTTTCCGGGAGCAGGGATTGTCGCGACGGCTGTCGTCGCGTTCATCGGGGCGGCCATCCCGATCGTCGCTCAACGCAAGTTTCGCCCCACCGAACGTGCTGGCGACGAGAGAGCCGATACGTGGTGGAGGTGGGGGCTGGGCGCAGCGGTCGCGGCGGTAGTGGTGTGGTTGACCCTCGGTCCCGCGCCGCAGCCAGCAGCGACGGCAGCGGTGATCGAAGACAAGACGTACACGGTCACGCCGGCCGCGATGAAGGTGAAGGCGGGGATCGTCACGGGCGAGGTCACGGAGATGAAGGTTACGGAGCGGGTCGAACAGGGCTCCGGCCGCGTCGTCTCCCCGGCGAAGCTCACGGCGAAGGTCGTGCTGAAGAATAGCTCGGCGAATCAGACCGTCCGCCTCGTCGCAGGCAAGATCCTGTACGTCGATTCGCAGGGACAGCCGATCAAGCTCGAGGAGAGCCGGACCGAGCCGACCCTGAAGTTCGCCACGTACGGCAATGACCGGCTCGACCCCGGGCAGGAAGCCACTGAGTCGCTCGACGTGGCCTTCCCCGCCGAGGCGCTGAAGGCGAAGAAGTTGAAGGAGATTTACCTCGAGCTCGCGTACATCCCGTCGCCGTACCGCGAGGAGTCGGTCCACTTCACGGTGTCCATCGGCGGTCAGCGATGAGAGTGGGAGCGGGCGTGCTCGCTCGGATCGCGACCACAGGCATCTACCTGGTGCGCGGCGTTCCCCGCGAGCTTCAGCGGGCCGCGCGCGTCCGCGCCGTCAGCGAGGGGACGACGCTCCGCACGGTGCTCTTGAACGCCTTGGCGGAGTATGCGGCGGGAAACTGGACACCACACCCGGGTGACAGAAGGAGCCCCGCGGCGGCTGCTAGCCGCCCGGGGCCGCCTCCGATACGGGAGCCATGATGCAGGTGAAGCCGACACAACAGGAAGAGGAGTACTTCGCGAGACTCGAGTTCGAGCGACGGAGGAAAGTCCTCGAGGAGCGGGAAACCCAGGCGGCCGAAGAAGAACGCCGGCGCATTCTCGCCGTTGCCCGGGGACGGTGCCCGAAGTGCGCCGGCGAGCTGGTGCCCGTCCCCTATCGGGGCGTCGAGCTGGACAAGTGCTCGCGCTGCCAGGGGGTGTGGCTGGACTTCGGCGAGCTCGATCAGGTGGTGGCCGAGGACACTGGCTTTCTCGGCAGCGTCCGGAGGATCTTCGCTTGACGGCAAGGTGCGCCACGTGTGGGGCAGAGCTTCAAGACGTCTCGCAGCGGTTTTGCGGCGGCGACAGCGGTGACAGGTGTCGCCGTGTTCTCATGAAACACCCTAAACAAGGCACTCCGGGGCCGCGGCTCGCGTCACAACGTGCCTCGACGAGAGCGCCCAGACGGACATTTCGAAGGGGCGGCTAAAAGCCCAGGCGGAGAGAGGCGCGGTCGAGGCCCGTGAGGAGGTGGGGGGGATGACGTGGCTCTTGGAGTTCTATAACGAGCGACGAGGGCTCTTGGCGCGTTACGACGCGATATGGGTGCCTCGACTTGTTCCCTTTTTTCGGATGCTCTTGAAAGGAGTACGACATGGCCCTGCAGTACAGACTGATGGTGACGCTCGCCCTGACCCTCCTCGTCTCGCTCGCCGCCACGCGGACGGCCGACGGCGAGGTCCCTACCGTCGCCGACTTCGCCGCTTGCAATGACGAAGCGCCCGAAGCGATCAAGGCAGGAACTGCCTCGCCGATCATGGGCGACCACGCCCGAGCCGATAGCGCACGCGCCGGCAGCATAACGATGAACTCCATCGACTTCACGGGCAGAGTCATCGAGTCGTCCGATCCACAGATCCACGGTATGAAGGCAGCAGGAGCAAAGGACGCCACGTACCAGGCCGCCTATCGCAGCTGCATGAGACGGAAGGGCTTCTAAGCGTCCGGCGCCTGGCACCGATTCGAGTCGCCCGGTTTAAAGGTTGCCCTCCTCCGAAAGGACGGGGTGCAGGGTGTCGAGGAGACTAGGAGGGTGGAAATGGACAGAGGGGCGGCGATGCTGGCGGTCGTTCTGGAGGTGTACGAAGGCGGTAAGGACTTGATCCCGGGCTGGAAGCTGAAGGAGCAGGCGGAAAGCGCGTTTGGGACAGGTGGCGTCGAAGGGCTCAGGCGGTACTACGAGGCGTGCCTGACTGGTCCGGGCCACCACGTGACGACAACCCTCGAACGTGACAGACGAAAGACTTTGCAATCGGAGCGCGAGCACTTCATGTCGATTTACCTGGGGGCTGCCCGGTGAGTAGGATGCCCCCAAGGCTGGTGGCTTCCACGATCCGATCCTTTTTCCGGCCGGCTTCGCGGCGGCGACGCGCGAGACGTCGGAGTCGTTGAACCGCGCGATTGGTTTTCGAGTGTGAGCCCATACACACGGCCTCCTGGAGAGTTGGGACGCGGACGCTGATGCACAGTATCATCGCCCTGCTCCGGTCCGTGCGCAGAATCGGTGTGAACGCGTCGGGTCTGGCGGTGTGTCCCGTTGACAGGCGTCGTCGAGGTTAGAGCAGGTAACGCCGGAGCTGGTGGGCGGGAGTGAGGTAGCGGCCGGCGGCCAGGCGAACGAAGAGCAGCGAGCCCAGCGCCGTGGCCGCCGCCAGCATGAACACGACGACCATCTGATAGCGGATCGCCACGAGCGGCGAGGAGCCGGCCAGGATCTGGCCCGTCATCATGCCTGGCAGCTGCACCAGGCCGACGGTCATCATCCCGTTCACCGTGGGGATCATGGCGGCCCGCAGCGCGGCGCGCACCATCGGCTGCACGGCCTCGCGGCCGGAGAAGCCGAGGGCCAGCCGCGCCTCAACCTCGTCCGCGCGAGCCCGCAGATCGCCCTGCAGGCGGTCGCCGGCGAGCGCGGCGCTGGTCATCGAGTTGCCGAGGATCATGCCCGCGATCGGGATGATGTACTGAGGCTCCCACCAGGGACGCACCTGGACGACGACGCCGATCACGTACGCGAGCGTCGCCGCCGTCGAGACGGTCAGGGCGGTCCCGGCGATCCAGCCTCCGCCGGGCAGCGGCTTCCCGAGCCGCGACACCGCCGCCTGCGTGGCCACGGCCGCCATCGCCATGAGGATGAGCACGACCCAGTACCAGCGGGCGGCCGCGAACACCGCGGCGAGGACGAGGCCGACCGCGTAGAGCTGGACGATGGTCCGAACGGAGCCGATGACCAGGTCGCGCTCGAGGCCGAGGGACTGACGAACCGACACGACGACGACCGCGGCCACCAGGACGAGCGCGACGGCGAGCTGCCAGACGGACAGATCGATGACGCCTGCCGTCGCGCTCACGCGTCACTCGCGGCGCTGGGGACCCGCTCGCCGGCCAGGAACGCCTGAAGGCGCGCGTCCGCCACGGCGCCGGCGCCCGGACCGTCGATCGACTCGAAGGCCTCGACGCGCCCCTTCACCAGATACAGCAGGCCGCCGCCCAGACGGCGGACGAGGTCGGGCTGATGCGTCACCGCGACGATGCTGAGGCCGCGCGTCGTCCGAAGCCGGGAGACCGTCTCGACCACCAGGAGCGCGTTGGGTGGATCGAGCGCCGAGGTGGGCTCGTCGAGGAGGAGCGCTTGGGGATCGCGCAGCAACGCCCGGGCCATCGTCACCCGCTGCTTCTCGCCACCGGAGAGCGTGGCCGCGTCCCGGTCGAGCAGATCCGGCTCGAGGCCGACCTCGGCCAGCATCGCGCTCAGCCGGTCCTCAGAGAAATCGCCGGGAACATCTGCCGGACGGACGCGGAGGTTCTCGCGCACCGTCCCCTCGAACAGCACCGGCGTCTGCATGACGAGCGCGACCCGGCGCCGGAGCGCCCGGGGGTCGAACGATCGGATGTCGCGGCCGTCGAATCGCACCGTCCCCGACGTCGGCTCGACGAGACGGTTGAGGCACCTGAGGAGACTCGACTTCCCGGACCCCGACGGGCCCACGAGCGTTAGCGCGCGACCGCGCTCCACGGTGAAGGAGACGTCATCCAGGATCGACGGCGCGGGCCCCCCACGACTTCCCGGATACGCCAGCGAAAGATGATCGACCTCGAAGATCGAATCACTCATATTTCTTGCCGGGGTTGAGGCATTATGTCCCGGCCGGTTCGCCTCTCAAATCGAAAACGTGGGCGTCGACGTTGACCGGTCAGCCTCCTGCGCGCGGCGAGGCCGCGGCGCCGAGCTGGCGCGAGACGAGGCGCGCATACAGCCCGCCCTGGGCGACCAGCGTCTCGTGGGAGCCCGTCTCCACCACGCGCCCGGCGTCGAGGACGATGATCTGATCGGCGTCGCGCACGGTGGACAGCCGGTGGGCGATGACGAGGGTGGTGCGGTCGCGCGCGAGCAGGGCGAGGGCGTCCTGCACCGCCTGCTCGTTGACGGCGTCCAGGTGCGAGGTGGCCTCGTCGAGGATGAGCACGGGCGCATTCTTGAGAAAGGCGCGCGCGATGGCGACGCGCTGGCGCTGACCTCCGGAGAGCTGGGCCCCGCGCTCGCCCACGGGCGTGTCGAGCCCGTCGGGGAGTGCCTGCACGAAGTCATCGAGAGAGGCCTTGGCGACGGCCTCCGCCACCTCCGCCTCGCTCGCGGTGGGGCGGGCGATCAAGATGTTGTTCCTGAGCGTGTCATTGAAGAGGTAGGTGTCCTGCGCCACCAGGGCGATCTGCCCGCGGAGCTCGTCGAGCCGGTAGTCTTTCAAGTCACGCCCGGAGAGTCTCACGGCGCCCGCGCCCGGATCCCAGAAACGCAGGAAGAGGCTGGCGATGGTCGTCTTGCCGGCGCCGGACGATCCCACCAGCGCCGTCGTGCGGCCCGCGGGCACGGCGAGCGAGACGTCGTCGAGGATGGGCCGCGCGCGGCCGGGATACTCGAAGCGCACGCGGACCATCTCCAGCGCCGTCGCTGTCGGCGTCGTCATCACCCCGGGACCGTCGGTGACGGGAACAGGCTCGGCGTGGACGGCGTAGACCCGTCGCGTGGCACCCAGGGTGTCAGCGAGCTGGCGTCCGACCTGGGCGATCTCCCACACGGGGACGAACGCCGACATGGCGAGCAGCGTCAGCAGTGGGAGCACGCCGGCGTCGAGGTGGCCGGCGGCGACGAGCGTGGCCCCCGCGGTCACCACCGCCAGGCCACCCAGGCCGGTGGCCATCTCCTGAAGCACGGTCTGGCGCGTCAGATCCTCCAGGAAGGGCAGGCGCGCCTCCACGTACGCGCGCGCGCGCGCCGCGAAGGCGAGGCCGCGGGCGCCTTCCTGCTGGAAGGCGACGATCTCCGCCAGCCCCTGAACGGTATCGACGGCGTGCGCGTTCATCTCGCCCGACGCCTCGCGCGCCCGTGAGCCGAGCCGGTCGATGCGGGCCCGCGCGAGCACGGGGCTCAGGGCGGTGTAGGCGAGAAAGGGCAGCACGGCGAGCGCCAGCGGCCAGCCGAAGGCGACCAGCGTGGCGAGCACGCCCGCGGGGACGAGGACCGCCACGCAGGCCGGGGCGATCGTGTGGGCGAAGAAATACTCGATGAGCTCCACGTCGTGGGTCGCCACTCCCACCAGGTCGCCCGACCGTCGCCGTGTGAGATAGGCGGGCGCGAGGGCGTCCAGCTTTCGAAAGAGATCGAGCCGCATGTGCGTCAGCAACCGGAACGCCATGTCGTGGGCGAGCCACGATTCGAGCCAGTGCAGGAGGCCGGCCAGCAGCGCCACCACGCCCAGAGTGACGAGCAGCCAGCCGAAGGGCGCACCGCGCTTGAGGGCGAGCACGATCAGCGCGCTGACGACGCCGACACCGATCAGCGACACCACGCGCGCGACGCCGAGGAGGAAGGTGACGACGAGCCGTCCGCGGTGCGGGGCGACGATGCCCAGGAGAATCTCGATCACCTGGCGCCAGCCCAGGCCCTCGGCCCTCACGATTCCGTCGACGGCGGCCGCTTCCTCCGGGCGGCGTTCGACTCCGGGGCCCGGAGCGGTGTCCCCGTTCGGATCGAGAGCCGCCGCCTCGACGGCGTCGATGAAGTCGGCCGCGGCCAGACCGTCGCGGGCTTGACCGGCCATCAGCCGGTAGTACGCGCCGCGGCGGGCCATCAGCTCGGTGTGTCGCCCGCTCTCTGCGACCCGCCCGTCCTCGAGGGCGACGATGCGGTCCGCGCCGACCACGCTCGAGAGGCGGTGGGCGAAGATCAGGGTGGTGCGGTCCCGCATCAGCCGATCGAGCGCCTCCTGGATGACCGCCTCGCTCTCGGCGTCGACCGACGACAGGGCTTCGTCGAGGATGAGGATCGGCGTGTCCCGCAGGAGCGCGCGGGCGATGGCGATGCGCTGGCGCTGGCCGCCGGACAGACGCACGCCGCGCTCGCCCACGACGGTGTGGTAGCCCTGGGGCAGCCGCTCGATGAACTCGTGGGCGTTGGCGGCCCGCGCCGCGGCCCCGAGCTCCGCCGGTGTCGCGGCAGGCTTACCCATGCGAAGGTTATCCTCGACGGTGCCGTGGAAGAGATAGGTATCCTGGCTCACCACGGCGATCGCGCCCCGTAGCTCGGCCAGCGGGAGCGTGGACACATCGTGGCCGCCCACGAGCACGCGACCGCCCTGCGGGTCGTAGAAGCGCAGGAGCAGTCGGGCGATGGTCGACTTGCCCGAGCCGCTGGGCCCCACGATGCCCACGCGCTCGCCCGCGCCGACCGTGAAGCTCAGGCCCTCGTGCGCAGGATGACGGCCCCCCGGATACGCGAAGGTGACGCGGTCGAACTCCACGGTCGGCACGAGCCGTCGGCGCCCGACGGGCGGCGCCGCGCCGTCGCGCACGGCGGGCTGCGCGTCGAGGATGGAGAAGATTCCCTGCGCCGCCGAGAGGCCCAGCATGCCCTGGTGAAGCAGGACGCGGAGCTCGCGCAAGGGGCGAAACACCTCCACGCCCAGCATCAAGATGACGAGGAGCACGGACAGGTCCATCTCGCCGGCCCGCACGCGATAGGCGCCCCAGCCGAGCGCGACCGCCGCCCCCACGGCGATGCCGGTGTCCGTGATGCCGCGGGCGAGCGTGTTGGTTCCGAGGACCCACATGGTGCTCCGGAAGAGCGCCCACCCGCGGGTCTCGAGCATCGTGAGCCGTGCCGCGCTCTGACCGAAGGCCTTCAGGGTCGCCAGACCCTGGATCGAGTCCAGGAACTCCGCGGCGAAGGCGCTGTAGGCTTTCGACCGCGCGAGGCTCGCCTGGCTGTCCGTGCGGTGCCAGAGGGCGGGCGCGAGCAGCGTGACGATCGTCGCTCCGAGGAGCACGAGGGCGATCGGAAGATCGAGGGCGGCGACGAAGGCGAAGATCAGGACGGGCGTCAGCGCGGCCACCGCGAGCTGCGGGAGGTACTGGCCGAAGTACACCTCGAGCTGCTGCACGCCCTCGACCATCGAGACGAGGACGTCGCCGGTGCGGGCCCGGGTGAAATGTGCGGGCCCGAGGGCGACGACCCGGTCGTAGATGGTCTGGCGCAGGCGCGCCTGCACGATGGCCGTCGTCCGGTGGGCGATCATCGCACGCGCGTACTCGAGGCCGCCGCGCACGACGATCACCGCCGCTGTCATTAGGATGGGGACGGCGAGCGATTCGAGGGAGGCGCCCCGGAAGACGCGGGCGAGCAGCCAGCCGAGGAGCGCCAGGCGGCCGATGCCCGCCATGACCTGAAGGAGGCCGAGCGCCACGGTGCCAGCGATACGAAGACGCACGCCCCTGGTGAAGCTCCAGAGCCGCCAATCGAGATACATCAGGCCTCGGGTCTCGCCTCGCCTCGGTCAGCCGGCCAGCGACTCGATCGCCCGCACCTCGTCGGCGGAGAGCGCCAGGTCGCGGCTGGCCAGGTCCTGCTTCATGTGCTCGGCGTTGGAGGTGCCGGTCAGCGGCAGCATTCCGACCGCCCGCGCGAAGCGGAACACAACCTGGGCCGGCGTGGCCGTGAGCCGCGCGGCAAGGCGGGTGACCAGCGGGTGGCGCAGCACCTCCGGGTTGGCGGTGAGCAGCGAGAAGCCCTGGTAGGCGATCTTTCGAGCCATGCAGAACGATCGAACATCGCGGTCCCAGCCGAGGCGGGCGAAGCAGCGGTTCTGGACGAACGCCGGGGCCTCGGCGCTGGCGGCCGCCATCTGCTCGAGGTGCCGCAGCGAGACGTTGCTCACGCCGAGGAACCGCGTGCGGCCGGCATCGCGCTCCTTCGCCATCGCCGCCCAGACCTCGGCGTCGTCGTCCGTCCAGCCGTAGCCGGAGGTGGGCCCGTGCAGCACATAGCTGTCGACGTAGTCGGCCCCGAGGTGCTCGAGCGAGCTGGCCAGTGACTGGGCGACCTGCGTGGAAAGGTCGGCCGCGGGGTCGTAGGGTAGCCGGTGATCCTGGCCGTGCTGGGAGGTGAATTTCGTCTGTAAGAAAAGATCCGCGCGCGTGACCACCCCCGCGCGGTAGGCGGCGGCGAGCCCCTGACCGACTCCGCTCTCGAAGTAGTGCCGCCGCTGGTTGGCGGTGTCGATGGCCCGGAAGCCCATCCGGAGCGCGAGCTCGGTGAGAGCCTGGGTGCGATCCTCCTTCCAGGCGGTGCCGTAGAGGAAATCGGGCATCGCGTCATTCTGCCATGGACTTCCAGTAAATGGTGACCAGGGCCCAGCCATCCAGGGTGGTGCGTAAGCGAGCAGAAGACCCTGCCCGCCTGGTGGGCCGCGCCAGGAGAAGCCTTTCAGCGCAACTGGTTCCGGCCCGTTTCCGGTTTTGGTATTCCCTTTGCGTGGAACCCTCTCGTAGGGGTTTCAGAACAACGATGATAAGCGCCGCGGTCCGCTCCCTCTCGCGGGTCCCGATCCCGCTCCGAGGCCTCGCCGTCTGCGTGGCGTGCGAGGAGTGCTTCGAGCTGGGCGAGGCGACGTGCCCGTCGTGCGGCAGCGACGAGCATGTGCCGCTCGTGTACCTGCTCGAGGGGCGGATCCTGAACGTGACGGGCCGCAACTGATGCGACTGGGGCCGACGGCGGCGCCGGTCGTCGAGCTCGACGACCGTGCTCCGATCGGCCGGCGTGTCCAGGGCCGCTACCGCATCATCGGCAAGCTCGGGGTCGGCGCCTTCGGGGCCGTGTGTGCCGCCGAGGACACGGCAACGGGCCACCGGGTCGCGATCCGGCTGCTGCCCCGCGGGCTCGCTCGCGCGCCCCAGGTCGCTCGGACGATCGTGCGCCTGGGCCAATCGATCGTCGAGGCATCGACATCCCATCCGGGGCTGGTCCGCGTGCTGGCGTTCGGTCAGACCGAGCACGGCCGGCCCTTCGTGGCGATGGAGCGCGTCAAGGGTCGCCGACTCAGCGAGATCCTGTCGGAGGGCAAACCGCTCGCCGTCGGCGCCGTGCTCCGCCTGGCGCTCGACCTCGGGGGATCCGTGGAGACGCTTCACAGCATGGGCCTCGTCCACGGCGCGCTCCGCCCCTGCAACGTGATGGTGCTCGAGGACGGACGCGTCAAGCTGATGGACGTGGAGCTGGCCTGCTTGCGCGACTCGGAATCGATGAAGGCCCTCGTCGCCGCGGAGCCGCCGGCGGAGTACCTCGCGCCCGAGCAGATCCGTCAGGCGCCGGTGACCGACAAGGCGGACGTCTATGCATTCGCCGCCATCCTCTATGAGATGCTGTGCGGCGTGCCGCCGTTCCACGCGGCGACGCGTGAGGCCATCCTCCAGAAGCATCTGACGGAGGCGCCCGTGCCGATGCGCCGGCGGCGTGCCGTTCCCGTCTCAGTGGAGTCCGCTGTCGCGCTCGCGCTCGACAAGCAGCCAGAGGTGCGGCCTTTCATGCCGGACTTGCTCAACCACCTGTGGTCTGAGGCGCATCGGCCAGCGCCTCGGTGGAAGCGAACGGCCGTGATCGTGTGCGGCGCCGCCCTCGCAGTGTCGGTTGCGCTGCTCATGATCTCGGGCCCGCTCGTGCTGCGTTCACGGACGTCGCGCCCACTCGAGCAAGCGACGCAACCACCAGCCATCAAGGAAACGCCGGCGAGCGAACCCTCGCTAGCGCGCGAGACGAATGGGTCAGCCTCTGCGCGGCCGTCGCCGGACCCCGCCTTCACGGTCCAGGTGGGCGCGTTCAGTGCTCGAGAGAGAGCCGTAGCGCTCCAGCGGGAACTTGCTCGTACTGGTGCTGAAGCGGGCGTCCTCCAGGCGGAGGTCGGCGGACGCACGATTCACCGCGTGCGCGTCGGGCGTTTCGCCAGTTACGCGGAGGCCGCCGACGCTGCGCGGCGACTCGCCGCACGCGGCCACACCGTGGTCGTCGTGCACGAATAACCTCCAACGGGAGCGCCAGAGTTCAAAATCCCGCTCAGACGACACCTAGAAAGACCAGAGCATATCCGGCGATAGTCGAGGGTGGACGCCCGTGGAGACGCGGCGGCCCACGGCGCGCATCCAGGGATGAATGCCGCCCCCCTCGACGACTGGCCGCTTGAGTATGACCGAAGATCAACGCCTCTCCTGCTCGTCCTGTCTTCCGGGACCGACTTTCCGACGTACGGTTGATCTCGTGCCGGAAGAAAAGCGGCCGCCCAAAGATTTTGACCCGAACGGGGACGCAAACAATAACCGTAAAGTGATCTCAACGGCTTAGAGCACCTCTCGCCGTAGCCGTTGTGATCCTTCACGATTCTGTCGGCCCTCGTCAGCGGGATTCGTACTGCCGCGGCCGTCGGGCGCCCCGCCCTCGACGGAGAACCGAGGCCCCAATGGAAAGGCTTCACGGACGCGCCTGCGCGGTGGCTTCGGCGACGACGTGGATGATACGCAGGCCGAACTTCCGCTCGGCCCGGTGCACCAGGTCCAGCTTCAGCCAGCGGGAAACGCCGGGCGGCAATGTGCAGACGACGAGGGCGTCATAGCCAGGATGCGTAAGCAGTTCGTCGGCGATCGCCTGCAGCGGCTCCGGCGCCCCAACGGCAGTACGGAAGACTCGCGCTCGCGCAACCTCTTCAAGGGCCGTCTTTGCTGCGTCGGCGCGGTGCCTTGCCACGTCTACCGTTTCGCCCTCCCACGTAAACGTCAAACCGGGCGCTTCTGGCACAAGCACAGCAAACTCCGCTGCGGGATCCTCCGCGATCAGCGCAATCACTTTGCGGTGGAGGTCGGGGCTCAAGGCGGTCTGATGCGTGACGACGAGATACCTTGACATCTATCCACCTCCGTCATAAACCTCGGTCGTCGATGGCGGCTCCGTTCTATTCGCTACAGCATGTTCCACAGTAGGTACGCCGCTGTGGCCGTCGCCAGGATGGCGGTGCCATAGCAGAGGACCGCAATGAGCTCCGTCAGATGCTTCAGCTGCAGGCCATCGTAGAGCGTGTAGCGAAAACGATGGGCCCAGTGGAAGAGGGGCAGGGAAATGAAGACGAAGAGGTAAAGTCGCGCCACCGGGTTCCGGATCAAGCTGCGGACGGATTCGTAGCTCGGGGCCTCGAGCCATCCAAACGGGACAGCCAACCCAGTCAACAAGACATGGACCGGGAAGAGGAGCGCGGCCACCGTTCCCCCCGCGCTGAAGAGAAGCCACAGAAGCGGCGTGATCGACCTCGGCATCTATCCCCCCCGCAGCACGATAAAGCCCACGGCCCCGGAGAGAACCAGCCAGGCCGCATAGTTGAGGCCGACAACGACCCAGTCGGGCACGCGCTTGCCTTTGAGCCGGACCACGACGGCCTTGGGAGCCAGGTTGAACCACGTAATGGAATGGAAAAGGACGAAGAGAAACGTGATGGTGTTGAGGGTGAGGAAGAGGGGCGTTCCAAGGCGAGCGAGGAACTCGGCGTAAGCATCGGCGCCCTGCCCGAGCGCCCTCAGCTGCCACAGGGAGACCGCGGCAAAAAACGCCACGAAGACGCTCGTGACCTCGCGCAGAACAAAACCGGTGTAGGCGCGGTTCTGGAGCCACCACCAGACCGAGACGCGGCGCCGGTACCACCGTGGATGGTACAGCGTGTAGCGGGATTCCGCGCTCATCGTGCGGCCCCGGGGAGCAGGAACGTTTTGAGCCAGTGGGCGGCGCCCGTGAGCTTGTACCGTTGGATGGCCCCCGCGGGATCCACGTGCTTGGGGCACACCTTCGTGCACTCCCCCACGAACGTACATTGCCAGATGCCGTCGTGCTCGGAGAGGATCTCGAGCCGTTCTCGCGCCGCCTCGTCCCGGGAGTCCATGTTGTAGCGTTGGGCCAGAGCGATAGCCGCCGGACCGATAAAGCTGGGTTCGAGGCCATAGATGGGACACGCGGAGTAGCAGAGCATGCAATTGATGCACATGCTGAACTGCTTATAGGTGTCAAGCTCGTCGGGAGTCTGCCGGTACTCGCCCTCCGCGAGAGGCCTCTCGTGCTCTCGGATGATCCAGGGTTTCACCTTCTTGAGCTTCCGCATGAAGTCAGTGATGTCCACCACCAGGTCGCGCACGACAGGGAAATAGTCCATCGGCTCCACGCGGATGGGGCCGGGCATGGAGTCCGACAGGAAGGCTGCGCAGGTGAGCTTCGGCGATCCGTTCACCTTCATCCCGCAGCTGCCGCAGACGCCCATCCGGCACGACCACCGGAAGGAAAGGGACCCGTCCAGCTTGTCCTTGACGTAGTTGAGGGCGTCCAGGACCACCCAGTCCTTGCGAAATGGAACCTCATAAGTCTGAAAGGTGGGCTCGGACTCCTGCTCCGGCCTATACCGCGCCACTCTGAGGGCAACCGTCGGCTGCATTCCTCTCTACCTCCCGTACACGCGCTGGCCCGGCGGCCAGCGCGTGATGGTCACCGGCAGGTACTCAATCCGGGGAGGGCCGTCCACCGCCCGATAGGCCAGCGAGTGCCCGAGGAACTCCTTGTCGTCTCTCTTCGGGTAGTCCGTGCGTTGGTGCGAGCCACGGGACTCCCGGCGTTTCCTGGCGGACTGCACGATCGCCTCGGCCCCATCGAGCATGAAGGAGAGCTCGAGGGCCGCGGTCAGCTCGGTGTTGAAGGTGTAGCTACGGTCATCCAACGTGAGGTCATGGAATCTCTCCTGCAGGCTCTGTAGCTTCTCGACCGCTTTTTCCAGCGAGGCGCCTGCCCGATAGATGCCCGCGCTCTCCTCCATGGTTTCGTGCATCTCCGCCCGCAGGGTGGCGATCCGTTCACGCCCGCCGGTCTTACGCAGGAACTTTTCCTCGAGCCGACGCTGTTCGTCGTGGGCCTGGGTCAGGATGGACGGATCCGGTTGCGCCTGCTCGGCGGCGAAGGCGGCGGCCGCCTTGCCGGCCCGCGCGCCGAAGACCAGGATTTCGGTGAGTGAGTTCGAGCCCAGGCGGTTGGCTCCGTTGATGCTCACGCACGCGGCCTCGCCCGCCGCATAGAGCCCTGGCAGCGGCGTGGCCCCGTGGGCATCGGTCGAGATCCCACCCATCATGTAGTGGACGACGGGACGAACGGGAATCATCTCCTTCACGGGATCAATGTTCATGTATTTGAGGCACAGCTCCCGGACGAAGGGGATCTTCTTGTCGATCACCTTCTCCCCCAGGTGGCGGACGTCCAGGTGGACGTAGTGGCCGTACGGCCCTTCGAGGGTGCGCCCCTTCTCCTGCTCCTTGACGAACGCCTGGGAGAGGCGGTCCCGGGGGCCGAGCTCCATCGAGCGCAGCACCGGCTTGGGCTCGGGCTTGCCCAGGTCGTAGTCCTGCAGATAACGGTAACCCTCCTTGTTGAGCAGCCACCCTCCTTCCGAGCGCGCGGCCTCGGTGATCAGAATGCCGGTGAAAGGGAGGCCCGTCGGATGGTACTGGACGAACTCCATGTCCTTGAGCGGCGCCCCAGCGCGATACGCGAGGGCCATGCCATCGCCGTTCTTGATGTTGGCGTTGGTCGTGAAGGGGAAGATCTTGCCGCAACCCCCCGTGCAGAGGATGACAGCTTTAGCGGTGATCGCCTGGATCTTCCCGGTGCTGAGCTCGATGGCCACGACCCCCCGGCAGTGCCCCTCGTCGACCAGGAGCTTCGTGACGAAGAACTCATCGTACCTCTGGATCGCGTCGTACTTCAGGCTGGTTTGAAACAGCGTGTGGAGCATGTGGAAGCCGGTCTTGTCGGCGGCGAACCAGGTCCGTTGGATCTTCATGCCTCCGAAGGGGCGCACGGCGATGTGGCCGTCCGGCTCCCGGCTCCAGGGACAGCCCCAGTGCTCCAGCCGCAGCATCTCCTCGGGAGCCTCCCTCACGAACGCCTCCACCGCGTCCTGGTCGCAGAGCCAGTCGCCCCCGGAGATCGTGTCGTAGGCGTGCTCATCCAGGCTATCCCCGGCCTTAATCACCGCGGCGGCACCGCCCTCCGCCGACACCGTGTGGCTGCGCATGGGATAAACCTTGGAGATCACGGCGACGCGGAGTCTCGGATGTGTCTCGGCCACTGCGATGGCGGCGCGCAGGCCCGCCCCGCCGCCGCCCACTACGAGCAGGTCGCAGGTGAACAGATCCATGACTCTCGCTCGGAAGGCCCGACGCGCCTTCGGACTTTGGTTCTAAGGCGGACCGTACACCGCCGGGCCTCCTGGAGCGCCCGGAACAACTCCTCGCGGCGAAACAGCGTCCAACATTACTCGCCCGCCTGCGCACGGTCAAGGATCCTGTGGTGCCCCTGCTGGTGCTCACTTGCGCCCCCGCGCCGGCGCGACGACCGCACGCGCGATCGCGAGTAGCCGCTCAAGCGCCCTCGGATGCCGCCGCGCAAGGGCGACCAGCTCCTCGAGCTTCGGGTCCGTGGCCCGTTCCTCCACATTGACGAGCTCATGGAGCGGCACACCGAGTGCTCGGGCGAGGCGTGCGAGGCTGTCGAGCGAGATTGATTTCTCGCCGCGTTCGACCTCGCCGATGAACTTGCCGCTCATGCGGCTCGCGAACCCCAGCCTCTCCTGACTCAGCTTCTTCGCCTTGCGCAACGCCCGGAGCCGCGCCGCGAGCGCGGCGCGCAGCCGCGACTGCTTTCGATCACTCATGGCCCCTCTAATCGCTGAACGAGAGCTCCGCGACAACCCCGAGCCGCGCGCCGGCGCGAGGAGAGCGAGGCAGTCCTCCGGCGCTCACCTTGAGCTTCAGGTCCTCGTAAGGGCTCGAGTAGGCGTGGCTGGTGATGAGCGTGAGTCCTGACTCTGCCGCTCGCGGTCCGTGTCCGTTGATAAACGCCAGCTCCCAGATGGAGACGACCATGGCCTTCTCGTGCATGAGCTGCTGGACCCGGTGGAGGATGGCCTCGCGCTTTTTCGCGTCTATCTCGCTCGCCTGTTCCCCGATGAGACCGTCGATGTCGGGATAGCTTCCGTAGGTGAACGTGCCGCCCGCCGCCACGAAGGCATCGAGCCGGGTGGCGGCGTTCCCGAAGGCGGCGCGCGCGGTCTGGATGATGTTCTTCAGCCTCTTCTGGCTGTTCTGAAGAATGAACGCCGCCCGCTCCAGCGGACGCAGCTGGGCCCGGAAGCCCACCGGCTGGAGGTAGTTCACCACCGCCTCACCGAGGTTGGCGTAGGAAGTGTCGCAGTAGTAGTCCCCCGCATCGAGGCCGTTCGGATAGCCAGCCTCGACGAACGGAACCGGAAGTGCTGCCGATTATGCGCGGCTCACCGGCATTGTCAATGCTGGGCATCGCCGGGCCGGCGCACGAGGGCCGGGCGCTGATCACTCCGCTGCGGCGGTGACGGCCGCCGGGCCCACGTCGCCTGTCACACCCCGGCGCCGGCCTCCGGCTCGGGCTCTTCCTGGCTGCGGCGCTCGCCCTCCACGCATGCCCCTCCTTTCATCGGCGGGACGCTCCGT
>Ga0209235_1000658_pt1 | contig 17758 bp, 19 predicted proteins | sample GraSoi013_1_20cm_4_FD_185817 | JGI IMG/M metagenome (GOLD analysis project Ga0209235, IMG submission 185817) | Grasslands soil microbial communities from the Angelo Coastal Reserve, California, USA - Sample 09_25_2013_1_20cm (SPAdes) (version 2) | ecosystem: Environmental > Terrestrial > Soil >... | reverse complement strand
CAAATGAGTAGGTAGTGTTTAGCGTAACCTCGGGATATTTTTTTCCAACTTCAATGTGTTCTGCCATCAGCTCCTTTCTTTTTTCAAGTGGCAAAAGATACCATTCTCGTGTTTTAACGAATGGATACACTATTACGTACTTTTTTTGTTCTTCCCCACCTAGCCAACCATACCCTGCTGGATTCTTGGCATATATGGATGGCCTAGTACTTGATACATACACATGTGTTGGGTTGATGTATTTTCCAAAAACTGTAAGATATAACTTCGAGGCCACATCTTGAATCTTTTCGACTGATTCTGAAACGAACCATAAGAGAAATTCTGCATCATCTCTAAGGCCAAGGGTTGAATATACTCTGTACATTATCTGCGAATTCCTAAGGATGTTTTCCACCTCCTTTGCAGATTCCTCTTTTGCCAAATCAGCCATCCATCTCCATTTGGGGTCCACCTTGAAGAAGGAGAAATTGAAAAAATATCTTGTTTCTTGGCTCATGCCGTCTTATCTGATAAGACCTTATTTAAAATCTAATCACGTTATTTGCGATTGATAAATTGATTGAAATGACTTCCGTTGACTTTAGAATCAGTGATATGTTAATTAGACTAGGATTTACCGTCAAAAACATGAAAAGGAAGAATCTGCTCATAATCGCAATGGGCTCCATTTTTGGCGCCTTCACAATTGTAATGATTCTTCTAGTTCTAGGCGCCTTTTCATCATAGCGCGGAAACTACCCAGAAGACGATAGATGTTTTTAGGATTCATTACAATTTCGTCAGAACTCATGGTTCGATAAATCAGACGCCAGCAGAGAAAGCCAGAATAAAGTTAGATTTAGGTCAGAATAAGATGGAGAATCTAATAAAATTGGCATATAAAACTCCTAGTTAGTGAAATTAATAGGAGATTGTTTAGGGAAAATATTCTATTCGACGTAAATATTATAATGTGTTATAAGAAGTCTGTGAGGGTTAAGAAAGATACTTTACGTGCATGTGGTTATTGTGGATGTGTTTATTCTATACATGCAACAAAATACGAGAGCAAATGTCCGATTTGTAGTAGTAAAGTTCAAAATATAATTGAAGATCTTTAGTGCATTTGCCCGATGAGTTTTTACATTAAGAAAATCCGACGTAGACTTGACAGAACCCTAATAGGAATAGACTTTCTCATATCAAACCCCATTAGTTACACAGAAGTTGCATCAAAACACTTATTATTTGAACCTGAAAAATTTTGTTGTGCCAACCATAGATCAACTCAACAAACCACAGAATAGACTTGAACCTATCGAAGGAGTCATAGATAATATTGGTGAACCGCGAACTGTAAACCTTAGAACTGGTGGGCAGGCGCAAGTTGCGGATGCAGTACTTAAGGATGACACTGGTCAGATAAAGCTTACCTTATGGGACGCTCAAATTAAAATGGTAAAACCAGGTTCAAGGGTCAAGATAGAAAACGGGTACATTTCTTCATTTAGGGGAGAGAACTCGCTTAACGTAGGCAAGTACGGCAAACTAAGCGTGATAGAGTTCTAAATATACCTAGATTGATTCTTACCTTTTCTCCAGTCAACTACGGCAAGTATTATTCCAGAGATTATCGCTACCACACCTATAATCAAGAGAAAGCCAGCCATTGCTAGCGGTAAAATGTTTTTGACGAAGGGCGAGTTTGGATCTGTCAACGCTTTTGACTTTTCAGGATTTTCGGAAAACATCATTACAACTGTCACTGATTCTTTTCCTTTGTTCTCAACATAGAAATTGTACGTGTCAACTTTAGGCACTACAAAGGATTTGATAAATATCGGGTCTACTTCGTTAAATGATCCAAATTTATCGCCAAATGTGTTAGATATCGAGACGGAAATGTTATCATCAGGCTTGTAGTCTGTTATGTGGATCCCCCACATCATAGGTACCTGCGAAGTGCTAGTAGTGTGGGAAAAGGTGTAAGCAGTACCGGGATCGATTCTAATCTTGTCAGAGACAGAATCAAACATGCTTTCAGGGGAGGGAAAGAAATCATTTCCGCTTATGCTTGAACCTGCGCTTGGTATGACAGAATAAGCAGTAACTATGGCTGATGCTATTAGCACGGCGCCAATTACCGCTACAATTTGACCCCGTTTTTTCATTAGCTAATATATCCTAACTTCTTATCTTGGTGCCCCATCGGTAGTGATTCTGCACCTGCTCTTTGGCCCATCTGTTCCTCAATTGTTCTTACAAGCTGCTCCGTATCTTGTGCCTTCTTTGAAATTCCTGAAAGATCTAGTTTGAGATCTAGCATTTTGGCTAAAGCTTCAAGAACTGTTTTTGATGCTTTTGCATCAACAACGTAACCTGAGGTCTCGCCCAACAAACAAACTCCTGTTATTCCCTTTCTTTTACCAACACCAATAATTAGACCATTCATACCAGTAATACTACCGTTACTCATTGCGTAAATCCCATATTTTGGAAATTCTTTTACAATTTGTGTTGACGTGCTTGTTCCGTAAATCTTCTGAGTTTTTGAGAATGTTCCGGTGATATATGCTGCAAGCGTATAGATCGTTTTTACACCAAGTTTTTCACAAATTTTTGTAATCTCATCTGCCATCTCATATTCACTTTCTGGGGTAACTGGCTGTGCATCACCACTAAGCAGAATCAAGTCACGCGATTTACCTTTGCAGTAATAGAGTACATTTTTCATGAGATCAGCTGTTCCATCAGATTGGATCAAGACCTGCGGTGGAAATGATGACGAAAATATGCTTGCAAACGGAATTCCCTTCAATTCCTCAATGAGGTGATCGACGGCAAGTTTACCAACGTATCCACTTCCAGGCAATCCACAAATTAATGATGGATCTTTAAGCTTTGGCGTTGCAAGGATCTCAACTATTATCCTGTGAGGTATCGACATAGTCTACCAAAAAAAGTTATTCAATATTAATGAAGCGTATAACTACTTTCTTTGTCTAGATTTTAATTTTTTTCGTTTTGTCTTTCGCTTTGTCACTCTTCTTGGTTTGCGTGTGCGTGTCCTTGCCATTCTTTTTGTTACCCTCCTCCTCTTAGTCTGCTTCCTTCTTGGTGTCTTCCTGGTTCGAGTCCGCGTTTTTCTTTTTACAATCTTGTGCTTTGCTTTTCTTGCCTTGGTCTTGGCCTTTTTCTTTGCTTTTCTCTTGGTTTTTCTTCTCTTCTCCGCAAGTTGCGCCAGTTTCTTTTGCATCAACACAAGTGTCTTTCCAACTTGTGCCTCTCGTTTTGCCAGGGATAAAACTCGCGGTCTAAGTGCTGATTCTGCTTTTGTGCTGGTTTTTAATTGCTCAATTAACGCAGGCTTGGCATGAATCTCCTTTCTTAACTTCTGATCAAGTTTTGCCTTTTCTCTCTGATAATTTTCTATTGTGTTGACAAGTCTTGCTTCTGCTGCTTCCCTTTCTTTTATCTCTGCGCGTAGCTCCGAAATTTTATCATCAATAAGTTTTAACCTCTCAACTGCAACAGCTTTTTCGTCAGGTCCACCATAATCGCTTTGCTGCTTTAATTGATCCTTTGCATCTTGCTCTTGTCTTAATCGCTCCTCTGCAGCAGTCCTGAGTCTTCCCAGACTATCCCTTTGGGCCAAAGCCTGATTAAGTAACTGCATAATATGGTCCCTATATCTACTGGTAGCTTCCCTTTTCCTTTCAAGGGATGCAAGCCCCGAAGACAGCCTTCTTTTTTGTGAAAGAACTTCCTTTAGTTTATTTTGGTCCTTCCTTCGTAATTTCGTAACTTGAGCCCTTCTCATCCTATATGAGTTAGCAACTGCAACAAGAGATGCCATGCGCTTTTAGAGACTTTATAATCGATTAAGTTTATGTTATGATCAGGATTTGACATAAGAGTTAATATTTTTAACATATTTACTGAAATTTTCCCCTAAAATTTTGAGTCGTTTGATATTAGTACCAAGTAGATTTTATTTGGTGTACATGGATGGAATCTATGGAATTTGACCCGTCACAATTACCCATATCACAGACTTTTCAAGTAGATGATGAATACAAGGCACCAGATATTGTCCAACAGATAGTAAAGGTAGGATTTGCCACACAGAAAGGAGCCTTTAGGATAATTATGACAAAAGAGAGGGGAACGGCAAAAAAGATTGGCTTTACGATTCTCAATGAGCTTAATCAAGGACTAAAAAGGACAAAACAAGAACGCGACATAAGGTATTGGATCTACAGTCATGACACAGAACACTATGCTATGGTTTTGATCAGCTCAAAGATTTTGAGTCAGCTAGGTTTTTGATTGGTCAAAGATAATCTCGATCTTCAGTTTCTTTGAAACGGTATCGGCAACCAACAAACCAAAAATCGCGCCTGCCAAGATAGTTGTAGGATACTCTTGTAAAAGGTATAATCTGCTCATTGAGATCATTATAGGATATAACCAGATGAGATAGTGTCCACGTGGAAATCTTCTTGACAGAGCATATCCTGTGATAAATGCAAAGATTGTTGCTCTAACCGTGGATGCTGCTGGGAATGTACCGTCTATCTTGCAAGGAACTCCTATATCTGCTCCTGGCGTGATTGACAGATGAACTCCTGAGAATTGAAGGTCAGGTTTTTCGTAACCGGTATAACATCGCATATAGGCTGAAGCCATACTCCCAACCAAGAGTGAGAGTAATAAAATCAGACCCAAGCGTCGAGTTTTTCTTTTTATAAACAATATGATACTAATCAATATTGGATAGAGCACCCATCCCAGCTCTGAGAAGATCTGCATGCTCAGATCTACAGGTCCATTTCCTGATATGCTCTTCAGATAATTTTCAAAGCCGTCGTCTGAAGTAACGACAATTTTTGCAACCGCAATATAGGCTAGAACTAAAAAAAATAATGTAAGCAGGAGAAATGTTCTACTTCTTATATCGAAAAGCCAATCCTTCACAGAAGGGATCCTTACCTCTGACATGTATACGATGATCGGAAACCAATCCATATTAAAACGAAAGTGTTCCGAAAACGGATGACTAAAGGATTTTAACCACACCCATAGATAGGATCGCCGTGAGAATTCTTACACTAGACGATTTTGAAACCAATGGTAAGACAATTTTTCTTCGTGTTGATATGAATTCTCCTATAGATCCTGCAACTATGCAGATAATCGAGACCAGCCGAATTCGGGAGTCGACGGAATCCCTCAAGGACCTTGAGGGGGGAAAGGTGGTCATTGCCTCGCACCAAGGCAGGGTAGGAAACAAAGATTATACTGGAATGGAAAATCACGCGAAAGTTCTAGAAGAGATTCTCGGACGTAAAATAAAATATGTTGAAGATATCATCGGAACGGAAGCGCAACGAGAAATAAAAAACATGAAAGATGGAGAGATAATTTTGCTGGATAATTTGAGATTATGTGCTGAAGAGAACTATGAATTCTCATCTTCTGACGCTTCGAAGACCATCATGGTAGGAAGACTATCGAAATTATTTGATATGTGTGTTATGGATTCCTTCCCAAGTTCACATCGCTCTCATCCTTCGATAATAGGATTTCCACATTTACTTCCTTCCTGTGCAGGTAGATCGGTGGAACGCGAAATTAAAAAGCTGGATGAAATTCTGACAGTTACCAAGGGTCCACATGTCGTGGTATTAGGAGGATCAAAGGTGGATGATAGGTTAGAGGCAATAAAGGAGTTGATTCAAAATGGAAGGGCAGATCAAGTACTCCTTACAGGCGTCATTGCTAATGTCTTTTTGAGAGCTCAAGGAACAATCAAGTTTCCATTGGGAATAAAGAGGGAAGAGGAGGTTGTTTCCAAGGCTCATTTATTGATTGGAGAATATCCAGATGTATTTTCAGTACCAGTCGATATTGCAATAGATAGAAACGGAAGGAGATTAGAGATGGATGTACGAGAACTTGGCAAGGGTGAACAAGTACTTGATCTTGGACTCAAAACCGTTGAGTATTATTTGAAATCAATTCAGAGTGCTGGCACAGTCTTTATGAGCGGCCCTCCTGGATTCTTTGAAAACGAGAATTTCAAGTTTGGAACAGAAGCACTCCTAACAGGAGTCGCCAATTCATTTGCAACAACTATAGTAAGTGGTGGCCATCTTACTGCTGCCCTAAAGAGGTATGGATTGGCAGAAAAAATAAATCACATAAGTACCGCAGGAGGGGCCCTGGTGTTGTATTTGACTGGTGCAAAGCTACCCATGATTCAAGCTTTAGAAGAAGCTGCCCTCAGATACAGATCTAAATAGTAGCTTTACATTTAGGACACACTCGAGGTTCAATCTTTCCCAAGTGAATTTCCTGGTCACACTCTGTACACTTGAATTTCTCTACTTGTTCAAAGAGTTTGTACCACTGAGTTGTAAAGTTCTGGGCAATTGGCCTGATTAGGCCTACTTCGTGTAGTAGTTTGAAGTATGCTTCCAAGTCATCAATCGTAAGAGAGTTTACTATTCCGTTGTCTTTCAAGATCTGAAAGATCTCATCATTGGTGAACCGCAAATTAGTGTCATTGAATTTTTCATATATTACTTTCCTTATCTGAAGCGCAATAGAGTTGCTTTGATCTGCCAAGCTAATAGAGACCTGATGCTTCTTGTTTTATTTTATCTGCTGATGCAGTGTCCCTTAGTTTTTCTGACAAGTAAGAGTAAAGTCCATACTTTAGTACCTTTAGTGATAAAAGTGCGCATTTTATTCTAGCAGGCCCAAGATCGTGAAGCCCCAGATTATCCAGTATGTCTTCCTTTGTAAGTTTCTTCACATATTCAAAGTCCTTACCCATAATTAGCTCAGTAAGCATCGATGCGCTTGCTTGACTTATTGCACAACCTTTTCCAGTAAACTTTACGTCTGCAACCTTGTTGTCCTTTATGTTAATATGCATTTCAAGTTCATCTCCGCAAAGCGGATTACTATCTTTCTGGGCAATGTCTGGACTTTGTATCTTACCAAAGTTCCTTGGGTTTCTATAATAGTCTAATATTATCTCTCGATAAATATCCGCACTACTCAAATTCTAAACAGCTCCCTTGCTCTGTTAAGTGATTTGATAAAAACATCAACTTCCTCCTTTCTATTATAGATATAAAAGCTTGCGCGAGATGTTGCAGCTACATCTAGTCTTTCCATCAGTACTTGCGCGCAATGGTGGCCTGAGCGAATAGCAACACCATCTTCGTCAATAATTGTAGCCAGATCGTGAGGATGTATATCACCAAGGTTGAAGGATATGACGCCGCCGCGTTTTGCGATTTCATTTGGACCGTATAACTTTATTCCTTTGATTTGAGAGAGCTTGTCAAGAGCATATGTGGTTAATTCGATTTCATGTTCTCGTACTTTGTCCATTCCTATTCTCTCAAGATAATCTATGGCTGCAGAGAACCCTATTACGCCTGCAATATTTGGAGTTCCAGCCTCAAACTTGTAAGGCAAGTCATTCCAAGTAGTCTCATATTTGTGAACCTCGCGTATCATATCTCCTCCTCCATTAAATGGAGTCATGCCTTCAAGCAATTCTTTTTTGGCCCACAGGACTCCTACGCCAGTTGGGCCTAACATTTTATGAGCAGAGAACGCAAAAAAGTCGCAGTCAAGTTTCTGAAGATCTATCTCTAGATGAGGGACAGATTGAGCTGCATCGACTAGTACTCTGACGCCCTTTTCATGGCATTTTTTTATGATTTCCGCTGAATCTGTTATCGTTCCCAAAACATTCGACATCTGGCTAAATGTAACTAGCTTTACTCTCCCTGTATCAAGATACCCACCAAGTTGATCCAGGATAAGCTCACCGTTATCATCTACTCCGATGTATTCCAGTTTGGCACCTTTTTCTTTTGCCAACAATTGCCATGGAACAATGTTGCTATGATGTTCGTATTCGGTAGTCACTATAATGTCATCTTTGTGAACGTTTTGCCTACCCCATGAGTACGCAACAAGATTAATAGCTTCAGTAGTACCCCTGACAAAGACCAGCTCCTCACGATTTTGTACGTTGATGAACTTGGCTACTTTATCTCGTGTAGCTTCGAATGCTGCAGTTGCTTCCTCAGCTAGTTGGTGAACTGCTCTATGAATATTTGAATTGTAATTTAGATAGTAGTTGCTTATAGCATCAATTACTTGAATTGGTTTTTGCGTAGTGGCAGCATTATCAAGATAGACCAATGGTTTGTCTTTGTGGACTTTACGCTTTAGAATTGGAAAATCGCTCCTAATACTTTCAATGTTTATCACGCTTGTTTGCAAATTAGTCTACCTCAACATAGATTTCGTTTTGTTCTATTTTAACATTGTAGGTTTTCAGAGGTAATTCAGCTGGAAGATTTTGTGGTACACCTGTTTGAAGATTGAAAGTTGAGAGATGCAAGGGACAGGTCACTCCCTCTTCACTTAAGATTCCAGTCGAGAGATCAGCCTCTGCATGAGTACAAATTCTATCAGTAGCGTAAATTTTTCCGTTAAGATTTGCCAATAGAATCTTCTTATCGTTATGATCGAATTCCAGCATTTCTCCTTTTTTTAGCTGGCTTATACTGCAAACCTTTACCCATTCTGACATTGCGCTCATCTGTATTTGTAGTGACTTTCGAAGATATCGGTTTCACGATATCGTGTTTCTTCCACCTCAAGTATTGCTTTGAGTTGTTCATCTGTCTTAATCTTAAGGTCTCTGCCAAGCCATTTGGATTCAATAAGGTAGCTAATCCAAGCACGAATCTGATAAGACATTTTTCTTGAGAGTGGTTCTAGAAATCCTTCCACAATAATCTTCTGCGCTTCCGATCTGTTCAGACATCTTGATGCTAGATAAAATAGCTGTTCTTCATCCATCTGAGCAACCGATGCAGAGTGGGTTGCTTTGACATCATTTGTTAGTATCTCAAGACCTGGTATCGAATCAGATTTTGCACCTTTATCTAACAGTATGGAGTGACCGGCAAGATATGATTCTGCATGATGGGCTTCCTTTTCTATTCTAATCATACCCTTGAAGAGTGATTTTGAAGTATCTTTGAGAACAGATTTTTCAAGAACTCTGCCAGAGGTTGATGGAGCATTATGGATCAAATTTGATGCAAGATCAAATGATTGGTTCTTATTTCCAAAAACCACTTCAGTGTCGTGTGCATTAGCGCCAGCACCGTTGAGGAAATTATCTAATTTATATCTAGAAAGATACGACCCGAATAAACCAAGGTACCAATTCATTCTTGCGTCACGTTCAATTCTTGCGGCTCTGGAGGAAAAGTTCACTGCGGTCTGGTCCATGGCCTGGAGCGTTACCAAGTCAAGTTGGCTGTTTTGGTTGACTGTGACATCTAAAACTTCCAGATATGCCTGCTGTTTGGACGACTGCGGTGCGTAAATTTCTTGAACTATTGACGCCTTACTATTCTCGTCTCCTATCACAATATTACGAGATATAGTTGAGCTCTGATCGAGTGCTAATGAGAATATGATGTGAATAGGCTTCTCTAAAATCAGGTTTTGTGGAATGTAAACGAAGATTCCAGAATTAAAAAAGGCGTTATTTAGTGCAATGTATTTGTCTCTTTTGGCATCTGTTTGTTCAAATGATTTCTTTATCTTGTCGTTATGATCTTTTATTGCATCCTGGATAGAACAGATTACAACACCTTTTGATTTTAGATCTGAGGGTAGGCTTATTTTGTGGGTGTTTGTTCCAATTTGCACAATACTTGGATTGTCGCCGATTTCTGATAATCTGTCCTTTACAAAGTCTGGAATGGTGCTGTCAGAACTTAGAGAGAAAGTCACCTGGTCTATGTCCATTTTATTTGCATCAGTATACTTGTTGTAAAGCGGAGAAACCTCTGGTGGAAGTTGTTGATATATTGAAAATGAGTTCTTCCTATATTCCTTTAACCACGAAGGATCATTGTTTGTTTCAGAAATTTCATCTACGTGATTAGGACCAAGCTTCGATAAGACAAAGGATGACATTTCTTATCCTGATAGACTGCCACAATCGGTTTAACCGACTGAGCCATCCATTTCCAATTTCATTAATCTGTTGAGCTCTACTGCATATTCCATTGGGAGCTCTTTGGTGAATGGTTCAATGAATCCGTTAACGATTAAGGTCAGTGCCTCTTCTTCAGTGAATCCTCTTGTCATAAGGTAGAAGATCTGCTCATCTCCTATCTTACCAACGGTAGCTTCATGGGTTATTGTCGCATCTTCTTGATTAATTTCCATGTATGGATATGTATCCGTCTTTGACATGTCATCAAGTAAAAGAGCATCACATCTTACTGAAGCCTTCACATTTGTTGCTCCTTTGGCAACATGCAAAAGCCCTCTGTAAGTTGTCCTGCCATTATTCTTGCTGACTGATTTAGATGTGGTTCTAGACGTAGTATTTGGAGCAAGGTGCACCATTTTCGCACCAGTGTCTTGATGTTGATTCTTTCCTGCAAACGCAATAGATAATGTTTCTCCATGTGCCCTAGGTCCTAAGAGATAGATGCCTGGATATTTCATCGTCAGTTTACTTCCAATGTTTCCATCAATCCACTCCACTCTTGCGCCTTCATAGGCGTATGCTCTCTTTGTAACTAGATTATACACGTCATTACTCCAGTTCTGAATCGTGGTGTATCGTAATTTTGCATTCTTCATACCGATAAGTTCCACAACTGCAGAGTGCAAAGACTCTGATGAGTATACTGGAGCAGTACATCCCTCTATGTAGTGCACTTCAGCGCCTTCATCCGCAATTATGAGGGTTCTTTCAAACTGACCAATGTTTTCTTTATTAATTCTAAAGTATGCTTGAAGTGGCAGATCTACCTTTACTCCCTTTGGAACATAAATGAATGAACCTCCACTCCAAACAGCACTATTAAGAGCCGCAAATTTGTTATCCTCTGGCGGAATCACTTTACCAAAATATTTTTTTAAAATATCAGGATGTTCCCTTAGAGCAGTATCAGTATCAAGGAATAACACTCCTTGCTTTGTAAGATCTTCTCTTAGATGGTGATATACAACTTCTGACTCATACTGAGCACCGACTCCTGCTAGGAATTTCTTTTCGGCTTCTGGAATACCAAGCTTATCAAATGTTGCCTTTACTTCAGCCGGGACATTGTCCCAATCTTTTTCTGTTTTCTCAGATGCCTTGGCATAATAGTAAATATTGTTAAAATCAATTTTACCTAGGTCACCACCCCAATTTGGCATTGGTTTTTTCATAAAAATTTCATATGAGCGAAGTCTGAAATCAAGCATCCATTGCGGTTCACCCTTCATTCTACTAATTTCTTCGACTACTTCCTTTGATAATCCCTTTTTGCTGGTATAAACATACATCTCAGTAGAGTCTTTGAAATCGTATTTACTATAATCCATATTGAGGTTCTCCGTTGTCATGTTTTGTATAACTCCGTTATATCATAAAAAGGTTACACAACTCTTCATACTCTTACAGCGGAGTAGGCCAAGCTAAAGGAATCAATAGAGCAAATATCTATTAGAAAACCAAGAAACTATTTTATTTAAACAGAAAATCGCTTAGGTCAAGCTAACAGAAAATCATTCTAAGAATTTAGAATGACAATGTCAGTTAGTAGAAGATTTAGCTCCAAACTTTTTCTTGGAACGTCCATCTCTTGTTTAATATGAAATTTCCTACGGATGCAATTGCAACCGCCACAAACAATGCTAATGAATAATTCATGTGTTGAGATTCTACAAGCGCATAGATTGTTAGGAGTTGCAATACCGCACCTATTCCACTAAATCCCAAAAACAATCCATATTGTATCAGAGTTCTTTGCAGGCCGAAGTCCCTATCTTCAAAGGTCCATATCTTGTTCAAGATGAAGTTAGTACTCATCGAAAATACAATTCCAATCATGGTTGCGTAAAGATACCACAAGTTGGACAGAACTGCACCAAAGAGAAATGAAACAAAGTAGTTCACGATCAGACCAGATGCACCGACTGTATAGAATCTCCCAGCCTTTGATAGAAAACGAACAGAAGTTCGTTTTTCATTTTCTTGAACAGATTTTCCATATCGGTATAATCTCCACACAGATTTCAGATAATCGAAAAATACAGCAAGATCTAGTTTGCTAGAACCAGATTTCCTATCAGTGAAAGCATAAGGAATTTCTTTTACCTTAGCTCCTTTTGCCTTTACCAAGATCTCCAAGAGTATTTTGTATCCAAGCGAGTCAAATTTTATATTATTAATTATATGGCGTCTGAACGCAAAAAAGCCTGACATTGGATCTTTGATCTTTATTCCAAGGCCACGCTGGGCAATTTTGGTTGCTCCTCTGCTGATTAATTTGCGTTTGAATGGCCATCCAGAGATTGAGCCGCCTTTTACATAGCGTGACGCAACCACTATATCACAATTAGAACTATCAAGCTCTTCTATCATTTTAGAGACAGTTTGCGGGGGGTGCGATAGGTCGCTATCCATAACAACAATGGCATCAGCTTTGGAATGCTTGATTCCTGCCAAGATGGCTGAACTCAGGCCCTCTTTATTTTCTCGGCGTATCACTTGAACAGGATAGGCCCCTATTTTGGATTTTTTGACATATTCTTCTACTACCTTGCCAGTACCATCAGGAGAATTATCATCAACTACAATAATTTCTGTATCCATTTCTCGCGGAGGCATGCTACGTAAAGAATCTAGTATTTTGACAATATTTTGAGACTCGTTATAGGTAGGAATCACAATCGAAAGAGATCTAGTCCGACCAGTCAAAATCTCCTTCTGGGTTGTATTCAAGACAGATAACCTACGTTATTTTCACTATTTGACGGTTATTAAAATTGTCAAAGTTAAGAAAAGTAGTTCTTTATTGTTTCTACAGCACCTGAAACAGTATGGACATTGGCTATAATTGGTTTAAATCCAAATTTCTTTAGTTCTTCAGCCGTAAATGGCCCTATCGCAATTAGCGTAGATTTTTGCAAGTTCTTGTTAAGGCATTTCTCGTCGCAGCCTACTAGCATAATTTCAAAGAAGGCTTTGACGGAAGATGCACTGGTAAATACTATAGCATCTATCTTGTCATCTGCAAGAAGCTCTTTGAATTCGACCCATTGTGATAGATCTTGATGTGATCTTACGTCATATAGATAGATCTCCTTGACTTTCAAACCGATTTTCTCAAGAAGTTGTGCTAAAAATGGTGTTGATGCTCCACTTCTAGGAATGATTGCTTTCTTGCCCTCTGCGTTAAGCGTGGTGAAAGTCTCACCTACCCCAACCGAAGAGAATCTTTCCGGGACGTGAGCAACTCGAATTCCTTCAGATTGTAGTGCTGCTTTTGTTTTTGGTCCTACGGCGATCACTGTCGTGTGTGCTACTGCAAGTTGAAGTTTTTCATACTTTGAGACTTTTCTAGCTGTGTCAAATAATAGCTTGACTGCCTTTGAACTCATGAATACAGAAAAATCTGGATCGTTTTCTTTTATTGCAGTGAGAAATTCTTCTACCATCCCTTCTCCTTTGCTTACAAGTTCTATTGTGGGTAAAGAAATCGCTCTTGCCTTTGCATTATTGATTAAACGCATGAATTCCTCAGAATCTTCTTTTGACCTCGTAATTGCGATCACTTTCCCTTCCATCATTTTCTCCATCCTATTTTGTCTGAAAGATCTACAACTTTACCAATTATGATTATGGAAGGTGGTTTGACTCTTGCCTGTTCAACCTTCTTAGATATATTCAGCAAATTACCTTTTATCATTCTATGTTCGTCAGTTGTACCATTTTGTATTACTGCCACCGGTGTTTTCTTATCAAGTCCTCCGCTAATCAGTTTCTCACAAATTATCTCAAGTCTGGATAATCCCATCATTATAACTATAGTATCTACGGCTTTTGCAAGCTTTTTCCAATTCACAGCTTCTTTAGTCTTCTTGGTATCTTCATGACCAGTAACAAAAACAACGGAGGAAGCATGGTCTCTGTGAGTAAGCGGTATTCCAGAGTATTCCGCAGAACCAATACCGGAAGTTATTCCAGGAACTATTTCATATTTGATTTTATGTTGTTTTAAAAATTCTGCTTCTTCTCCTCCTCTTCCAAAGATGAATGGATCACCTCCTTTCAACCTGACTACATTCTTGTTTCGTTTTGCATATCTCAGCATCAATTCGTTTGTTTTATTCTGATGTTCGTAATCATTACCTACATCCCTTCCCACGTATACTTTTTCTGCCTTTTTTGGTATCATACCAATTATTTTTTTGCTCACAAGCCTATCATAGAGAACTGCATCAGCTGATTTGATGACTTCTACCGCTTTTAGCGTGATTAACTTTGGATCTCCCGGACCTGCTCCTACGATAAAGACTTTACTTTTCATCTCCTATTCCATTCCTCCACCTTTTCTCTCCAATTTTTTGCAAGTTCAGCTATACCTTTTGAGGCAAGTTCGGAGGCCACTTGTTTACCAAGCTCATGTGCATCTACTAGTTCGGAGTCTTTTTCCACCATTATTGCCTTGCTTCCATCCACAGAATAAACAGTAACGCTGAGAGTTAGTTTATTACCTCTTTTTTGTGCAAGTGCGCCTACAGGAAATCTGCATCCTGAATCTACAAACATGGAAAGGGATCTCTCTGCTTCTATCGCGTATCGCGATTCATCATCCTCGATCTTTTTTAGCAATTCAATTAGATCATGATTATCCGTTCTAGCCACAACAGCAAGAGCCCCTTGCCCTGGTGATGGAGGAAAGGTATCTACAGGAAGCACTTCAAATTGCACAGCAAGCCCTAATCTCTGGAGACCTGCCTGTGCAAGAACTATTGCATCAAATCTATCGTCACCAATCTTTTTGATCCGCGTTTCTATATTCCCACGAATTGGTCTAACTACTACGTCATGGCGTATCCTAGCTATTTGTACTGCCCTTCTGAGGCTACTTGTTCCAATTACAGCTCCTTTCTTTATTGTGTTTAATGTATAACCATCTTTTGATATGAAGACATCATTTGGATCCTCTCTTTTTGGTATACATGCCAGTACTAGTTGATCTGGTAGCTCTGCCGGAACATCTTTCAAGCTATGAACTGCAAAGTCTACTTTCTTTTCTGCAACGGCTCTATCAATTTCCTTTTCAAATATTCCCTTTTGGTTTATTGTAAAAAGTGGTCTTGCATCAGTGTCTCCCTTGGTCTTTATGGTGACTATCTCAAATTCTGCTGCAGGAGATTTCTTTTTCAATTCAGATATCACCCAATTTGTCTGTACGAGAGACAGTTGACTTCCTCTAGTTCCCACCAAATACTTCATTGTTTCACCATTTTGAGAGCTTTTTCATAGATGGCGATCGTTTTCCTTATGTTGTCTTTGGTATGAGCATACGAAAGAAAAACTGTTTCAAATTGAGAAGGCGGGATAAAAACTCCGTTTTGTAGTAATTTCCGAAATAAGCTCGTAAATTTCTCCGTGTCCGCAGATATTGATGTAGAGTAATCTACTACTGGTTTATCAGTAAAGAAGATTTGGAACATCGAACTTATGGAATTAATCTGATGCGGAAGTCTCATGTCCGATGCCACATCTCTTATTGCAGAGACCAATTTTGCACAGGCTTGTTCGAGTTGTGGATATAGTTTAGATTTTAGCTTGTTTATGGTTTTAACAGAAGCTAATGAAGCTGCGACTGAAATTGGATTACCTGCGTACGTACTTGCTTGGTATACCTTCCCGCGTGGAGACAGCATTTCCATTATCTCCTCTCTTCCCCCCACAGCGGCGATCGGAAAACCATTACCTAATGCTTTACCCAGTGTGGTAATGTCAGGATTTATTGAGAAATACTTTTGAGCTCCACCAGTAGACATTCTGAATCCTGTAACTACTTCATCAAATATCAGAAGAGTGTCATGCTCAGATACAATATTTCTTACCTCCCTTAGAAAATTCTTTTCAGGCAAAACTAGTCCCATGTTAGCAAGAACAGGTTCTATTATCACACAAGCTATATCCTTTTCTCTTTGCAAAACTGAATCGAGTTCTTGCGAATTGTTGTATTGAACAACCAAAGTGTTTTTTGAGACTTCGTCGAGACTGCCATCAGATACTGCTAGTCCTATGTTTGCTGCACCCGACCCCGCCTTCACTAATACATAGTCATGTGCACCGTGATAACATCCTTCAAATTTGATTATCTTTTTCTTTTTTGTAAAGCCCCTTGCTAGTCTTATTGCCGTCATTGTGGCCTCACTTCCAGTGTTAACCAAACGTGTCTTTTGCATTGAAGGAAAATTCTTTGAAATTAATTCTGATAACTCCACTTCTATTTGCGTTGGGGCACAGTACATAGTGCCTTTTTTTAATTGGGACAGGACATTGTTGATTACCTCCTTTCTTCCGTGTCCTAGAAGTAATGCTCCGTATCCGTTACAATAATCGATATATTGATTTCCGTCCACATCCCATATTGTACTGCCATCTGCCTTCTTTACAAAGAATGGATATGGATCATAATACCGGACGGGGCTATTGATTCCAGATGGAATAACCTTCTTGGCTCTCGAAAACAGCCTTTCAGATTTCGACATCCATCTAAAAAAGGTAGGTTGTCATTATAATCCATATGAAACTAAAATCAAGAAACCAGATTTTAGCGCAATGCAGATTGACAGTTAACTATCGTATCTTTGCTTGGATCTCCAAGATAGCACATGTCGTGGCCGCTTCCACCCTCAATTATGTTAGGCCCGCTACCAACATAGATTTTCGCATTTCCCGAGCCGCCTTTGATTATACTATTTCCATTACCTGCTACAATGATGTCATTTCCAGTGCCACCAAATATTATGTTATCACCATCTCCCGAGATTATGCAGTCTCCCGCAGGACCTGCATGTATTATGTCGTTTCCTCCTAGACCAATTATCAAGTTTGGCACGGTTGATCCTGTTAGAATGTCATTACCTGATGTACCCATTACAAGATTGAAATCTGAGAGTGATTTTCCACATGCGAGTACATTAATCGTTTGGGTTAATGTCTTGGTGTTACCAAACTTGTCTAGAGCAGTCCATTCTACTATGGTCTTGCCGATATGGAATTGTGATGTAGCATTGTTTGTTATTTTTGGTAAAGGATCTATGATTCCAGTTGCGGTAGCCTGACCTAATGTAACCGGAGTTTCAAAGGCAGTAGCATTTATGACAATATCTGTAGGAATCATCAAATTGGGAGGTGTCCTGTCGACTACTTGGATGAGCTGAATTGCACTGGCTGTATTTCCTGCCTCATCCTTTACCGTCCACATCACCGTTGTATTACCAAATGGAAAGACAGAGGGTGCGTTGTTAGATACTGAAGCTACCTTCACTGCATCCCAAGTTGTTACATTTCCAATGTCAATATGATTACTTATTGCACTGGTAGCATTAACAACAATGTTATTTGGTGGTGTAACCTTTGGTGAAGTGGTATCAACAACATCTACTGTCTGAGTTGCGTTTGCCTTATTGCCTGCACCATCAGTAGCAGTCCACAATACGAGATTCTTTCCTAATGGGAATGTCTTTGTCGCGTTGCTAGTAATTGTAACTGGTTCAATATCAGTAGCGGTAGCATTGCCAAGATCTATTGCATTATCGGTAAGTGATGTAGCTTCAGCTTTGATATCCTTTGGTGGTGTTAGCTTTGGAGGTGTGGTATCAACAACATCTACTATCTGAGTTG
>Ga0209235_1000653_pt1 | contig 17799 bp, 17 predicted proteins | sample GraSoi013_1_20cm_4_FD_185817 | JGI IMG/M metagenome (GOLD analysis project Ga0209235, IMG submission 185817) | Grasslands soil microbial communities from the Angelo Coastal Reserve, California, USA - Sample 09_25_2013_1_20cm (SPAdes) (version 2) | ecosystem: Environmental > Terrestrial > Soil >... | reverse complement strand
CGGAGTGGTTCAACAAGGAGTTCCATCCGAAGCACACGGGGAACCATCCCACCATCAAGATGAAAGGCAACTACGTTCCGGAGTTTCCCCACTCGGTCAATGCAGACAACTTCAAGTCGTTCTTCGATGCGACGAAGCAGCTGAGCGGGGAGGAAGAGATCAGTCTGCTCAAGTTCGCGGCAGCGTTCTGCATCCCGTACAACGAGACCGGCGGCAGCTTCCAGCCCACGCTGGAGAGGGGCGGCAAGGTCTGGCTTCCGCGCGGCAAGAAGACGGACGACAAGAGGAACCTGATCGACTTCGGCGAGTATGGATACTTCTTCTGGGGAATCCCCGGGTACAAGGCGAGCTACAACAAGCGCGACGGAAGCTGGACCTGGCCCGCCGGCGATCAGCTGCAGAAGATGGGCCTGCTCGACGACAAGAAGCAGATCGAGATCTGGAACGGCCGCCCGATGTGGGAGCTCGGCGATCCGCTCAAGGACAAGAACTACCCCAAGCCCCTGGAAGACCCGCGCTACCCGAATCCTCAGTCGGAGCCTCTCAAGTCGGCGCAGAGGGAATGCCACTTTTTCAAGTTCCGCGGGCGCGGGTTCACGCAGACCACCGGGCGCGAGGGGTACATCAAGTACGCGGACCCTGCGCTGGTCGCGGGAGGCTACAAGAAGGTGGACGACCTCAAGAACGACGAGCTCGACAAGGCGTTCGCCGACGCGAAGGTCTATGTGGGCGTGTTCCACAACGAGCTGATCTCGCCGCCCGGCCCGCACAAGCAGGACTTCGCGAAGATCGACGAGGACCCGGGAAAGCTGGTGATCATCGGCGATCGCATCGCGGGCGTCGGCGCGAACTACGGCGAATTCTACGCCTGGCGGTGCAAGACGCTGGCGGCGGCGATGGAAGAGGCGGGTTGGACGGGAGGCTGACGCAGTCCGAGGGGGACCGGATGGCAGAGCCGAGCAAGGGCGCCCAAGGCGAGGAGGTCGAGCACAAGGTCGTCGGGCTGGCGGAAGCCCAGTCCGGAGTGAAGCTGCGGACGGATTGCAGCGTGGTGCTGACCGTCAAGGACCTCGGAGTGGCGCCTGAGCCTGACCGCGCGGCCTCGCACGCAGTCACGCCAGGGGAAGGATCTGCGCCCGCCGCCCCCGAGAAGGCGGCGGAGCCGGCGCCGAACTTCCACGTCCAGCTCGAGCTGCCAGACGGCAGCGACTACGCAAGGAACAAGTCCTGCGTCCTGGACATCCCTGGACATCCGTCGCTGAAAGGCACCACCAACGATTCCGGTGAGCTGGTGCTTTCCGTCCCGAACGTCTCCGTCGAGAGCGCCTTGTTGCGCCTCTTCGACGGCGGCGCCGAGATCGCGGCCTGGCCCGTGACCCTCAGGGCGGAGGAAGGCTGACATGGCTGACGTGGCAGGGGCAGTGGACACCATCGTGCTCGTCATGCTGGAGAACCGGTCCTTCGATCATCTCCTCGGGTGGATGAGCCTTCCCCCTTACGGCAATCGCACGGACATCGAGGGCCTCAAGGGCCGCATCGATTCAACCACCAGGGAATTGACGAACCCGGCGTACCGCAATCGCGCGCGCAACCAGGTGTGGCGGCCGTACATGGCCGAGAAGGACGTGTGCCTGGCGAGCGATCTTCCGCACGGGCGAAACGGGGTCCGGATGCAGATGCACTACGTGCTCCCCGGTTATCTCGCCGACGTCCAGACGGGCGAGAAGTACGATCGGGAGGGGTTCGCGATGGACGGCTTCGCGGACGCCCTCTTCGAGGAGCACCGGGAGCTCAAGTGGGGTCTGTGCCCCGATTCCATGATGATGATGCCTCCGGAGCTGATTCCCGCCACGGCGTTCCTCGCCCGCGAGTTCATGGTCTGCGACCACTGGTTCTCGCCGATTCCCACCGATACGCATCCGAATCGGTTCATGTCGCTCTGCGGCTACACCAAGATCGACGAGACCGGCGGCATCCCGCCCGACCACGAAAGCGTGCTCGACTGGTGCGATGGGCAGAACCTTCGCTGGCGCGTCTACCACGAGGCGTTCTCCTTCGTCACCCTGTTCACCGTGCGAAGACCTCACTCCCTGGAGCTCGCTCCCGAGCACTTCAGGAACGTCTCCGAGCTCGCTCACGACTTCCAGCGCGAATCTGCCGCGACATTCCCGCACTTCGTGATCGTCGAGCCGTCGTACGCCGACGACCACTATTTCGCGTGGAAGGCGACCGACAATCATCCGCCGAATCCGATGGGACCCGGCGAGGGGTTCCTCGCCGATGTCTACCGGGCGGTCACAAGCAACCCGGAGCGGTGGAAGCGGACGGTGATGATCGTCGTCTACGACGAGCACGGCGGGTTCTTCGATCACGTGCCGCCGTTTCGCGTCACCACGTCGAGCCAGGGATACGAGGACGATGCCTGGAAGGACAAGGCCGATTTCCTGACTAGCGGGCCCCGCGTGCCGGCGATCATCGTCTCGCCGCTCGTCGCGCGGGGCAGTGCGTCCAGTCGCCGTTTCGATCACACCTCGATCCTGCAGCTCCTGGCGGACGTGGCCACCCCTGGCAACGCTTATTCGAAGCTCGTCGCGGACAGGCACAAGGAAGGCGGCATCCACAGCCTGTCGACGGTGCTGGCAGGGCAGCCGCTGCAGGGAGTTGCTCCGATCATGCCACCCGTCCGGCTCCCCAATTCCGCCAACGCTCTGCCCAGGCCGGCGCAGCCCAAGACCCCGGGGGTGATGGCTTTCGAAAAGGCGCGGCAGATGCTGGCCGGGGAGCGGAAGGAGGCGGTCGCGGCGATATCGCGGAACGCGGCGCAGAAGATCAAGCTCGGCTCCCGCAACTACATCGCCGCGCGGCATACCGCAGTTTCGAAAGCATGAGCATCGTCGGCGATGCCAATTGCGGCCGGACGAGGAGCGGCCACCCGGGATGGGGATGACCATGCCGGTCGAAGCACGACCAGGAAGAGGACGGATTCCGGTCCACGCCGAGGCGTCGGAAGCCCGACTGCTGGTTCAACCGGTTGAACCGGAAACGCAGACATCCGCTCGATCGCACGCCAGCCGCGGGACAGCGCCGGTGCGCCCGTGTTGACATGCGAGCGATCGCGTCCATCATTGCCCCGAGATGAGCGAGGCCCGCGCGAGCATCCGACCCTGGGCCGTGGTCGCACCCTGGGCCGTGGTCGCAGCCTCGCTCGGCGGAGCCGCGGCGCTGCACGTCATGTTGCGGCCGGCGCTCGAACTGGTGCCGTTCATGCTCTTCCATGGCGCGAACTTCATCAGCGCCTGGTACGGCGGCCTCTTGCCAGGGCTCGTCTGCACCCTTTCCGGCGCCGTGATCGTGAACGTCTTCTTCCTCGCTCCAACCGGGCAGCCCTCACACACGCTCGCCGCGATCGTCGCCACGGCCGTGTTCGTGGCGGTAGGCGCGGGCTTCAGCATTCTTTGCCACTCGCGGCTGCGCGCTCTTCGCGCAGCGGACGAAGCCCGCATCGTGCGCGAGAACTTCCTCACCGTCGCGGCGCACGAGCTCCGCACTCCGCTCACCACGCTCCGACTGCGTCTGCAGCGTCTGGGAGCCCGGTCTGGGAGGTCGGAGGACGATCTGCGCGTGGCCTTGCGTCAAGTCCTGCGCATGGACGGCCTGATCCATCAGTTCCTCGACGCGATCCGCTTGCAGCAGGCTCGCATCGAGCTGGACCGGAGGGCCGTCGATCTAGGCGCGCTGGCGCGGGAGGTGGGGAATCGGCTTGCTCCAGCGGCCGCACCAACGCTGCAGGTGGAAGCGCCTGCGCCAGTGGTGGGCCGCTGGGACCCGGCCCGCCTCGAGCATGTCATCGCCCACCTGCTCCTCAACGCGTTCAAATTCGGCGGCGGGAAGCCGGTGCACGTCCGGGTCGAGCGCAATGGCGATCGCGCGCTCCTCTCCGTGCAGGACGAAGGCATCGGCATCGCGCGCGAGGACCAGGAGCGGATCTTCCGCCGGTTCGAGCGGGCCGTCGAGGTCAGGCAGTATGGCGGGCTCGGTCTTGGGCTGTGGATCGCCAGCGAGTTCGTGCATGCGCACGGTGGCACCATCCGGGTCGAGAGCGCGACGGGCAAAGGCGCGATCTTCACCATCGATCTCCCGATTGACCCCGTGCATTGAGCGGGAGGCGCACCGAGGGCGCGCATGTGCGCAGGCGACTGCAGTTGGAAAACTGGTGCCCCCGAGCCCCGATGTCATCATCCGTGAATGGACGCCGGTCCGGCCTGCCCGTCCTGCTCCTCCCAACTGAACGGCGACCGCTGTCCCTTATGCGGCGCTGCCGCGCGGGCCGGAGTGTTCCGCGTGATCTCCGTGCTGGCGCAGTCTCCGCACGGCAGGACCTACCGCGCCCAAGGGCCGAGTGGAATGGTGGCGCTCAAGGAGCTGGTCTTCGCCCTCGTCCCGACCGCCCAGCAGCTCGACGCCTTCGAGCGCGAAGCGCGACTCCTTGGGTCCGTCTCACACCCGCAGATCCCGCGTCTGATCGACTCCTTCCGCGAAGGCGAGGGCCCTTCCCTGCGCCTCTACCTCGCCCAGGAGCTCGTCGAAGGCGAACCCCTCTCCAGCCGCATCGGCATCGACGAATCAGAAGCGCGCTTCATCGCGCGGCAGCTCCTGCACATCCTCCGCTACCTGCACGAGCGCGGCATCGTGCACCGCGACGTCAAGCCCGCGAACGTCCTCCGCCGCCCCGACGGGACGCTCGCGCTCGTCGACTTCGGCGCCGCTCGCGCCGTCGAGGGCGTGACCCACGGCGCGACGCTGGTCGGTACCTTCGGATACATGCCGCCCGAGCAGCTCGGTGGCACCGTCGACGCCACCGCCGACCTGTACGCGCTCGGAGCCACCCTGGTCCATCTCGTCGGCCGCAAGGCGCCGGAGGACATCCTCGGGCCGGACCTGGAGCTCCGCCTCGACCACGTGAACGTCTCCCGCGGCTTCCGCGCCTTCCTCGCCCGCATGACGGCGCGCAAGCGCGCCTCCCGGCCAGCCTCCGCCGTCGAGGCGCTGCTCGCCCTCGACGCGCCCGCGCCTCGGAATCGTCCGGTCCAGGCCCGGTTCCCCCTCGTCGTCGCAGCGATCGTCGTTCTCGCCTCCATCATCCTCCCTTGGATCGCGATCCGGAAGGTGATGACCACGCTGTCGGACCGCCCGGGAGCAGACGCCGAGCGCGCCCGGCGTGCGCAGCTCGAGGCCCTCGAGCGCGAGCTCACTCAACCCTCCAAGCCCGTGACGCCTCCTCCTCCCCCGAAATCGGACCACCGCGACATCTCGCTGGGCCGGCTCCTGAGCGGAGCGAAATTGATCGAGATCGACCCGGAGCTGCCATCCTGCTACCAGCAGTCGGGCATCGAGCTCGCCCGCCTCCGGGTCTGGCCCGGAATGAAGGCGATGCAGCTCAAGCTCGTGCTGCACTCGCAGGACGTCGCTTGCGAATGGCTGCCGCTCGAGGTCACGGCCTCGGCGGACGGCGGCCGTGCCCTCCATTCATCGGGCACCATGGGCGAGACTCCCCGCGACGGCTGGCGCGACGTCCTCTACAACTTCGAGCTTCCGCTCGGCGTCGATGTGGTCCGGCTCGATCTGGCGAGCCGGACCCGCCCGCTGGAGTCGTGGCGCATCGACCTGGAGCGCCGCGAGGTGCATCGGGTCGGGTACGCGATCGCGGGACGCGTCGACGCCCCGTTCGCGAGGGTTCCCACCCCGACGGGCTGTGCCAGGCTCGAGCGCGGCGCGTTCGAGAAGCTCTGGATCGAACAGGCGCCCCGCAAGCAGCTCCTGGCGCAGGCGGCGTTCGCGACGCGCAAGGACACGAAGGAGCCGTGCCCGCAGGAATCGCGCCTCCTGCTGCTCAACTCGCGGTCCTCCGGCTCCACCGCCCGCCTCGACGACCGCACAGTGACGTTCACCTTGCCGCTTCCGGAAGGACGCGACCGGCTCCGGGTCGCGCTGGGCGGGTCCTCCCGGCCGGCCGCCATCCTCCGCATCGATCTGCAGGGGGCGACGGCGGAGCGCGAGGCCCTCGCCGCCGTGACCCCGTGATTCAAGGGGCCCCTAGCCGCCGCTCTCATCGAGCAGCGCCTCCAACTCGGCGACCGCCTCCAGATCCTTGGGCCTTCCCGCCGCGCGCTTGACCTCGATGAGCTTGCGCAGGTCGAGGCACCGGATGCGCTGGCCAAAGGCCTCGATCTCCAGCGTGTGCGCAAGGAGCTCGTCATAGCCGCCTCCACCGGCGATCTCTCCGAGCGCATCGACGGGGCCAAGCGCCGTCTTGAGCGTGAAGTTCAGGCCGCGCCAGATCGTCTCCGCGTCCCAGCGGAATGGAAGCCCAGGCGGCGCCCCGCGCAGGTATGGATCGAAGGGCCCCAGCGCGGCGACGAGCCTGGCCACGTTCTCGCGGCTGCGGCGGTAGACGATGTCCACGACCTGCGTCAAGCGCGCAGAACCGTGTACGTTGGCCGCGGTGCCGCCGACGAGGATGAATTCGACGCCGCCGCCACAAAGCACCGCGAAGAAGCGGGCGTAATCGACGCTCATCGCGGCTTCCGGCCGGCCCGCCGCAGCTCCTCGGACAGCTTTTGCAGCTCCATCAGGTTGCGAAGGCGCTGCTCGACGGTGAGCTTCAGGTTCTCGCGCAAAAGCGTGCGATCGACGTGCTTCTTGTATTCCTCGATGACGGGATCGCGTTCCACGCCGTCAAGATAACACTCCGAGGCCGCGGACCACGCCGAGGAAGAGCTACCCGTGACCACACGGCATTTCAGATTCGGTTCTGTAGCCGGGGACGAAGGAGTGGGGTTGCTCAACGATTCCCACCGCTCAGGCGAGTTGGCATGAGGAGTTGCGAATGCTGTCCCCGAATCCGACGCAGTGCGTCCCGTCTCGGGACAAGTTCGGCGGAGCGTCGAGTAGAGAATGGCCACTCCACTCAAATGTCGGACCCCCGCACTACCGTTCCCACCATGCAAAGCGAACAAGCGCGGCAGCGGCGGCGGGAGCGGAAGCGGCTCGAGCGGGAAGAGAAGAAGAGGCGCTCCAAGAAAGCGCAGATGTGCGCGGGCGACGAGCTCGATTTCCTGCTGCCCCGCCGCGTCGCCGCACTGTTCACGGCGGCGACGCGGCCGGCGCGCAGGTCAGCGCTGCGCGCCCCACCGACGAACCAAGAAGAGGATGATTTCCCCTTCAACGAAACGACGCGACCAGCTCTTCGAGCTGATCCATCGTCTCGCGCATTCCCTGCTCCATCCCCGACTCGAGAGTAGCGTCGAGCGCGATGCCCTTGCTCCTGGGGCTCGAGGAAAATGTGCTCCTCCTCCCCTCCTGTTGTACGAGACGTCGATGAGCGCCCTTCGTCCGGGGAGGAACTGAATGATCGTCTTCCTCCTGCTCGCCGCATTCATCGCGCCCACGGCCGGAGAGGTCCCGCGGCCGCAGCTCGTGCTCGCGCAGCGGCAGTCCGGGCCGAAGCCCGAGGGGAAGCCTCCGCGCGACGATTTCGATCTGCTTCCGAAGGCAGCCACCCCAAGCGCCGCCGCGCTCGCGCGCCAGCGCGAGCTGGAGCGACAGCTCGCGAAGCGCCGCACGATGCTTTTCTATCACCAGATCGGCGGCTTCCTCACGCTGGGCAGCCTCACCGCCACAGCCGTGCTCGGTCAGCTCGACTACCGGGACAAGTACGGCGGCGGAGGCGACGTCGGGACCTATCGCGCCTGGCACCGGTGGGTGGCCGTCGCCACCACCGCCATCTTCGCCGGCACGGCTTCTCTAGCGGTGTTCGCGCCGGTGCCCATCGAAAAACCGAGGGGCTTCGACACGGCCACGGTGCACAAGATCGCCATGACGGTCGCGGCCGCCGGGATGGCGACGCAGATCGTGCTCGGCATCGTCACCGCCTCGAAAGAGGGGCAGTACGCGCAGCGCGACTTTGCCCTCGCGCACCAGATCGTCGGTTACACCACGCTCGCCGCGTCGCTGACCGGGTTCACGGTCCTCACGTTCTAACCGCGGGCCGAGGCCGCTCCGCGCTCAGAAATAGATGTTCGCCGACAACCCCGAAGTGGCGGTGCTCGCGGTCGTGTAGATCGGCGTACCGGCGGGGCCGGCGAGGTTCGCGAACTTCAGGGACAGCTGCAGCACGGCACCGGCAGAGAAGTTGCTGGCGAAGAAGTACTCGATGCCGACCCCGGCGCCGAAGAGGAAGAAGAACGCGGCCTCGGCGCTGACGGCGGGCGAATTTTCCCGGCCGACGGTGATGGCAGGTTGCAGGAAGACGGCGGCGTGATTGCGCTTGAACGGATAGAAGCGCAGCCCGCCACCCAGGCTGTAGAGGGTGTTCTGACCGGCTCCGCCCGGAGTCAATGGCGCGTCGAATCCGACGTCGATGCGTGCGGCCACGTCGTTGAACACGAAGTAAGTGGCGCCGATGGTGGGATCGCCTTGGCCCGACACGGAGACCGATATGCCGGCGGTGCCGCGATTGGTGGCGTAGTCCGATGGTGCGGCGAGCAGGAGCAAGGCGAGCAGGTACATGCAGACCTCCTCGATCCTTCTCGCATCCCCGCACCGCTTTCGAAACGGCGAGTGCCGCTCACCGGGCGTCGCCGCCCGCGGTGTGGCCGTGAGCCCCATCACTGCGGCGGGTGGCTGAACAACGTTGATTGGTTAGCCTCAGGCGTTGCTCGAGAGCTCTGGAGGGAGGGTGAGCGGCTTGTCCGACAGGCCGATGCAATCCTTCGTTGCCGTGCTCGCGGCGGCGTGTCTCGTGTCCTGCACGGGCAAGCTGGACGTGTCTTTGCCGGGACCCGTGACCGAGGGCCAGATCGAGCCCGTCACCGTGGCCGCCTCGCTCGCCAAGGTGAAAGGCCTGCTCACGGGGCTGCCTCCCACCGACGCCGAGGTCCAGGCGGTCCAGGCCGACCCGAAGGCGCTGCGCGGGCTGGTCGAGCAGTGGACCGCGACTCCGCAGCACACCGCCAAGATGCTCGGCTTCTTCTCCAACGCCTTCCAGCAGAGCCAGGCCGTGTCGGCCGACTTCGACGATCAGCTCGACGACGCGCAGGGTGTCCTCGACGCGCGCCTGCTCGCGAACCTGCGCGAGAGCTTCGCCCGCACCGCGCTCCAGCTGGTGGAGGAAGGGCAGCCGTTCACCTCCACGATGACCACGCGGCGGTTCATGCTGACGCCGCGGCTGATGTTGCTCTACGCGTATCTCGACGGCATCCGGGTGAACGACTCGGGAGGGAGCGTCGACCTGTTCGCCAAGGCGAATCCCGGCTTCAAGTTCACGCTGACCGCGAAGAACGGCGTGATTCCCCTCAGCGAAACCCTCGATCGCAAGAGCCCGAACTACATGATCTTCTACGCTCCACAGTTGATGGGCGCCGCGTACGACGGCCTGTGCCCGCAGGACCCCATCGTCTACGACGGCCGCGACGGCCAGTCCTCAGTGAGCGTGTCGCTCTACGTGACGCTGCAGCAGGGCAGGCCCAAGTCGTTCTCCGTACTGGACGGCAACGGCAAGCAGCACACTTGCCAGCCGCCGGCGTTCCCCGCCGCCTACCAGCCGCTCACGGTCGCTGATGGCCAGCAGTGGCAGATGGTCGAGATCGTCCAGGCCGGACCGGACCAGGGCGTCAGCAGCGTCCTCGACCTGGTGAACTTCCGCACCGGCGGTAACCTCCTGTTGCGCACGCCGCGGGTCGGCTTCTTCACCACCCCCTCCTTCCTGGCCGAGTGGAACACCAACAACAGCAACCAGGCGCGCGTCACCGCCAACCAGACGCTGATCGTCGCGCTCGGGCACGCGATCAGCCCGCAGAACGCCACGCTGCCACCCTCGATCGCCTCGGTCGATCAGACGCATGCGCCGCAGGGCACGGCCTGCTACGCCTGTCATCAGTCGCTCGATCCGATGCGGCAGTTCTTCCGGCAGCAGTACAGCTACTACTTCCATCCGCAGACCGACCCGGAGGAGATCTCGCTCCCCGGATCGTTCGGGTTCCGCGGGGTCGCGGTGTCGGGCAGGGGCATCCTCGACCTCGCCAGCCATCTCGCCGCCCACCCGGACTTCGCCGGGGCCTGGGTGCAGAAGCTGTGCACCTGGGCGAACTCCGCGCGCTGCGACGAGACCGATGGGGAGTTCGCGCGCATCGCCACGATCTTCGCGGACAGCAACTACAACTGGAACACGTTGGAGAAGACGCTCTTCTCCTCGCCGCTCGTCACCTATCTCGCGCCCACCAGGACCGTCTCGCAGGGTGGCGAGGTGTTCCCCGTCTCCCGGCGCGACCACCTGTGCGCGGCGCTCTCCAACCGGCTCGGCATCACGGACGCGTGCGGGCTCGACGTGAACACCGTAGTGCCACAGGACCTGAAAGCGGTGCAGTTCATCGCGCGCGTGCTGCCCTCCGACTCCTACAGCCGCGGCGCGGAGGAGCCGGTACTGACCAATGACGCGAATCTCTTCTTCCGGACGGGCATGGAGAACATCTGCGCCATTTTCGCCGGGAGGCTGATCGATGCGGGCCCGGGGACGCGCTGGTCGAGCGCTTCGCCCGACGTCGCCATCGCCGACTTCGTGCACACGCTGATGGGCGTCGGGGCCGGCCGCGATGCAACGCTGCTCTCGATCCTGGGTCAGCACCTCCAGTCGGCGGTCGCCGCGGGGCTTTCGGCCTCCGACGCGCTCAAGTCCACCTTCGTGATCGCCTGCCTCTCGCCGGGGGTGGTGGGGATGGGCCAGTGACCATGAACCTCTCGCGCCGCAAGCTGCTGCTCGAAACCCTCTTCGGGGCCGGCCTGCTCGGCCTGCGCTCGCTCGCCACCGGCATCCCGATCGCGGTGCTGGCCAACCCCCGGCGGGCCGGGGCGCAAACTACAGGCTGCGCCACCAACCCCGCGGCGCAGTACATCCTGCTCAGCTCGTCCGCGGACGGCGATCCGCTCAACGCCAATGTCCCGGGCATGTACCTGATCCCGGACATCGCCCACCCGCCGGACCTGGCCATGGCGCCGGCGCAGCTCACGCTCTCCGGCCAGGCCTGGACCGCGGCCACCCCCTGGGCACAGCTCCCGCAGGCGATGCTCGACCGGACCTGCTTCTTCCACCACGGCACGTACACGGTCGTGCATCCCGACATGGCCAACGTGATGACGTTGCAGGGCTTCATCTCGCACCACGAGATGCTGGTGTCGCTGCTCTCGACGCAGCTGGCCGGGTGCCTGGGCACGGTGCAGACGGAGCCGCTGGCGCTGGGGCCGCGCAGCGCCTCGGAAGGATTGACCGTGGGCGGGCGGCCGCAGCCCATCCTCTCGCCATCGGCGTTGGCTTTCCTGCTCTCGTCGCCGACCGGGCCGCTCGGGCAGATCCAGCAGATCCGCGACGCCGACCTCAACCGGGTCAACGACTGGTACCGGCAGAACGGCAATTCGGCGCAGCGGGCGTTCATCGACCGCTACGCGCTCTCGCAGCAGCAGGCGCGCAACGTCTCCGAGAGCCTGCTCAGCTCGCTCGCCGCCATCAAGGACAACAGCTCGGACTCGCAGGTGGCCGCGGCGCTGATCCTCTTCCGCATGAACGTCAGCCCGGTGGTGAGCATCCACATTCCCTTCGGCGGCGACAACCACACCGATGCGGCGCTGGCCAGGGAGAGCAGGGAGACGGTCGCGGGGGTGGCGAGCATCGGCAAGCTCTGGACCCAACTCAACGCCGCGGGATTGCAGGACCGCGTCACCTTCGCCACCATCAACGTCTTCGGCCGCACGCTGAGCGCCGCGAAGGGCAATGGGAGCGGCCGCACGCACCACGGCGACCACCACGTGGCGGTGCTGATCGGCAAGCCGTTCAAGGGCGGCGTGGTCGGCGGTGTGGAGCCGGCCGACGGCGACTACCGCGCGACGTCGATCGACGCCGCCAGCGGCGGCGCGGTCGCGGGCGGGAGCGGGAACGTGCCCTTCTCCGAGACGCTCTCGGCCATGGGCAAGAGCCTCGGCGCCGCCTGCGGAATCAGCGGCGCAGACCTCGACCTCAACATCCGCGGCGGGAAAGTCGTCGCGGGCGCTCTCGCCGCGTAGGCTTCGCGCATGGGCAACGATCTCGGGCGCCGCGTATTGCTTCGCTGCGGCGCAGCCTGCGCGCTCGCCGCCTGCGGGAAATTCGTCGACGAGCCGGTCGCGATCGAGACCGGGGCGCCGGCGAGGGGCCTGCTCTCGGTGCCGATGGCACGGATGCCCGAGCTGACCAGGGCCGGCGGCAGCGTCCTCCTCCACGCGGACGCCAGCGACTTCCTCGGGCGGCGCGTGTCGGTGCTGGTGGCGAACACCACGTCGGAGGGGCTGCGGGCGTACGGCGCCTATTGCCCGCATGCGGGATGCGAAGTGGCGTGGGTCGACGGCGAGAATTCGGTCGTCTGCCCCTGCCATCTCTCGCGGTTCGCGGTGGACGGTTCGGTCACGCACCCGCCCGCCGTCGAGGACCTCGACACCTATCCCGCCAAGCTGAGCCCCGACGGGCAGACGCTGATCGTGGACCTGAGCGGAAGCGCCGGCGTCTTTCCGGCAGCCGCCGGCGGCGCCGTGACGTTCACGGTGCAGCAGCTTCCCGCCCTGGCGCAGGTGGGAGGCAGCGTGACGGGACACGCGGCGGGCGTGCCGTTTCCGCTGGTGGTTCTGCGCGCGAGCGCATCGCAGATGCTCGCCTTCGATGCCCGCTGCCCGCACCTGGGCTGTGCAGTCCGAGGGGCGCAGCAGCTCTTCATCTGCCCGTGCCACGGCTCGCTGTTCAACCTCGACGGGAGCGTGAAGCTGGGCCCCGCGACAGGCCCGCTGACCGCGCTTCAAGTGACGTTCGACGGCACCCAGGTGGTGGTGAGGGTGCCTGCGTGACGGCGCTCTTGTGCGTCCTCGCCGCCGCGCTCCCCTCGCTGGACGCGTCCGTCTCTGTCGGGAGCTCGGTGCGCCGGCTCTTCTATCGGGATCGGGTTACGCAGACGCTCGTCGGCTGGCAGAGTGGCGCGCTCGCGGTGTGGGGTCTCTCTCTCCAGGCTTATCCTTCCACCGGCCGTCTGCCCATTCTCGACGACGTCGGCGCGTACGGCTGGTACAAGCGCTCGCTCGAGTCGAGCACGCTGACCGCGGACAACGTGCTGGCATTCAGCACGCAGGAGATCGCCTGGGAGGCGGGCTTGCGCTGGCGCGTCATGTCTGACAGCCGGGAGCGCGGCGCGGTCAGTGTCGGCTACGGGAGCCTGCGCCAGGTCTTCAGCGGCGCCCGGCTTCCTGGCTATCTCCTTCCGGCGGGCACCATCCAGTACTGGCGGCCGGGGCTGGAGGGGCAGATGTCGCTCGGTCGCGTCGCGCTCGGCGCCGGCGCCGCGTACCTCCTGATCGTGCGCCAGGACTTCCTCTCCAAGTATTTCCCACGCGCCAGCAAGGGCGGCGTCGAAGCCTCGGTGCGCGCCTCGATGGACGTGGGAAGGGTCGGAGTGACCCTGTCGGGGCGCTACCAGCGATTCTTCTATTCGCTGCATCCGCAGCCCTACGATCCCTACGTCGCTGGAGGCGCTCTCGATGAGCTGTTCAGCATCGATCTCGCGTGCGGTTTTCGCCTCTAGCGCGGTGTGCCTCGCGCTCCTGGGGTGCGCCGGGTCGCTCGATCATCCCGAGCGCTTCGCGAATCTCGGGCAGGGGCCGGACGCGGGACCGGTCAATCCTCCGTCGGACGGAGGGTGCGATCCCGTCGTCGACATCTTTCCTCTGAGCTGCAGCAGCTCGTCGTGCCATTCGGCGCAGAGCCAGCAGGGGAACCTCGATCTGGAATCGCCCGGTCTGCCGAACCGGCTGGTGGGGAAGACGGCCCACGGCGGGCCCGGTCTCCTGATCGACCCGCAGAACCCCGCGCAGAGCGTGCTGCTTCTCAAGGTGACGAGCAATCCGCCCTTCCAGTTCCAGATGCCGCTCGGCGCGCCGCCGCTCTCGCCGGATGAAATGGCGTGTTTGCAGGCTTGGGTCCAGGCCGCCGTGACGCCGTAGCGCCCGGCAATCTGTGTCCCGCGCAGCGAAGCAGAGCACCGGGGCAGACCTACGAGCGGAAGCGGTCGAACGTCTCGAAGACGAGGCCCGACGCCTCGAACGCCGCGTCCACGGCGTCGACGAAGCGCTCGGTGTCGCTTGGAGCGGAGGCCAGCTCGGCGAGCGAATCGGGCCGATCCAGGAGTCGATCCACATCGCCGATCCCGAACGCGTCCGGATCCGTCGTCTCCATCTCCGTCCACCTGAGGGGCGCCGCCACCGTGGCGCGCGCCCGTGCACGCAGCGAGTACGGCGCGATCACGGTGGCGATGGGGTTGTTTCTCAGCCAGTCCACGAAGACGCGCTCCCCCCGCGCCGCGATGCGGAATACGGTGGTGAGCTCTTCTCCGTGCTTGGCGGCGAGGAGCGCGGCGAACTTCTGCACCGTGACGGCCAGCGTCTCGGTCGAAGCCGACGGCCGGATCGCCGATACGACATGATAGCCCTTCGAGCCCGTCGCGATCGGCACGCTCGCCAGGCCGTGCTCGCCGAGCGCGTCGCGCACGATGTACGCAGCGCGACGGACGCGAGCGAAGGGGCCCGGCGGCGGATCGAGATCGATGACCAGGCGATCCGGATGAAAGAGATCGGCGGCACGCGAGGTCGGCACATGGAGCTCGATCGCTCCCTGGTTCGCCAGGTACGCGAGGTGTTCCGCGTCGCGCAGGACGGGATAGACGGTGACGTCCTGATCCTTGCCTCCCTTGCTCGGATGCTTCTTCGACGCCGCGCGGCTCCGTGGCACGGCCAGCCGCTCGATCGATTCCGGATAATGAGGAGGGACGTTCTTCTGAAAGAAACCGGCCGCGGCGAGCCCCTTCGGGTAGCGGCGAATCGAGAGAGGACGACCCGAGACGTGCGGCAGCGCGCGTGGCGCGATCCGATCGTAGTACGCGACGACGTCGCCCTTGGTCCGACGGATCTCGGGAAAGACGACGCGGTCCGGGTTCGACACTTTCACCATGTTCGCAGCGTACCTGCTCGTGACAGAAGGAGCCCGTCCTGCCTAACGTGGGCGCTTCGTGAACGCGCCACGCGCCATCCTTCTCGTCAAGTGCCCTGACCGTCCCGGCATCGTCGCCGCCATCTCCAGCTTCCTCTTCCGGCACGGCGCGAACATCACCGACTTCGACCAGCACACCTCGGAGGACGAGGCCGCGGTCTACTTCACCCGGCTCGAGTTCCAGACCGATCGCCTCGACCTTCCCCTCGATGACCTGGAGAAGGCGTTCGCTCTCGACGTCGCACGCCCGTTCGCCATGGACTGGCGGCTGACCCTCTCCTCGCGCCGCAAGCGGGTGGCGGTTCTGGTCTCCCGGCAGGACCACGCGCTCCTCGAACTCCTCTGGACGTGGCAGCGCGGCGACCTGCGCGCGGACGTGATCGCCGTGATCTCGAATCACGAGGACCTCGGGCCTGCGATCGCCCCATTCGCCGTGCCGTTCGTCCACGTGCCGAACGACGCCGCGGTGCGGCGCGAGGCCGAGGCGCGCATGCTCGGGCTCCTCGAGGGAAAGGCCGACCTCGTCGTGCTCGCCCGCTACATGCAGATCGTCTCGGCGGACTTCGTGGCGCGCTTCCCGAACGCGATCATCAACATCCATCACTCCTTCCTGCCCGCCTTCGCCGGAGCGGACCCTTATCGGCAGGCGTACCACCGCGGCGTGAAGATCGTGGGCGCGACCGCGCACTACGTGACCGCCGAACTGGACGCCGGGCCGATCATCGAGCAGGACGTCGGCCGGGTCACCCACCGCGACACGGTGGAGGACCTGAAGCATCTCGGCCGCGACCTGGAGCGGCGCGTGCTGGCCCGCGCCGTGCGCTGGCATTGCGACGACCGGGTGATCGTGCACGGGAACAAGACGGTGGTGTTCTCGTGAGGCCCCTCGCTGCCAGGGCTATCCGTTGATGCCCCGGAAGCTTGCCGCGTGCATCGCGGCGAAGTCCTCGAACAGCTCGGGATGCATGCACGCGGCGAGGATCTCGAGGGACTCGACGATCCGAGGCCCGGGCCGGTTGAAGAACGCGTTCCCGTCCGCGAGGTAGACGCGCGCCCGCCAACCGCGCGGCAATGCCTCGCGGAGCACGTCCAGCTCCTCGACCGTGCGGTGCAGCGGAAACCCGCACGGCTTCACCAGCACTACCTCGGGATCGAGCGCGGCAAGCGCGTCGCGGTCCAGCGTCGGCGCGTGCTGTCCGGGGCGCGTCACCAGCGCCTCCCCGCCCGCGAGCGCGATCAGCTCCGGCATCCACATCCCGCCGATCATGACCGGCGCGATCCATTCGATCGTCACGACTCGCGGGCGCGCACGCGCCATCTCCGCGCGATGCGCGACGTCAGCGACCCGGGCGCGCAGCCCGGCCAGGAGCCGCGCTCCGGCGGCGGCGCGCCCGATTGCGTCGGCGGCGCGCGCGATGTCGCCCCAGATGTCCTCCAGGCGCATCGGGTGGAGATTGACGATCGCCACGTCCTGCCGAGCGAGGCGCGCCACCGCCGCCCGGACGTCGTGGAGGGACACGGCGCAAACGTCGCACAGGTCCTGCGTGACGATCACGTCCGGCCGCGCGGCGCGAAGCCGCTCCACGTCGATGTCGTAGATGGCGAGAGCGTCCCTGAGGACGCTGCGCACGGAAGCATCGATCGCCCGACTCGAGGGGAGCGGCCCGACGCGCGCGGAAGTGAGCACCGGCACGTCCTCGAGGCCCGGCGGAAAATCGCATTCGTGCGACCGGCCGACCAACTCGGCCCGGGCGCCGAGGGCGCAGACGATCTCCGTGGCCGACGGCAAGAGGGAGGCGATCCGCACAGGCGGAAGATACCCTCTGCTCCCGATCGTTGTCGTGCGGCGCGTTGAATCGCGGCAGCGAGCGAGCCTCGCCGCCGCGTTCCGAACTAGCGGAAGACGCCAGTTACTTGTCCTTGCTCTGCGTCTTCATCTCGCTCTGGTCGCCGGCCTTCTGCTTCGAAGTGACCTCGATCTTGCTCGCCTGGTTCCCGCTCGCGTCGAAGCTCGCGCGCACCTGGTCGCCTTCCTTGATCTGATCCAGGCCGGCCTGGGTGCCATCGCGGGTGATATTCGCGCTGTCGGCGACCTTCAGTTGCTGCTCGCCGCCGGTCTCGGACGAGATCTTGAGCGACCGCTTGTCCTTGTTGACCTCTTTCACGACGCCGGAGAGCTCCTTGCTGGCGCTCGCCGTGGTGCCCGTCGCGCTCGATGATGCCTGGCCCGTCGAAGTCTGGCTCGACGGCTGATTCATCGAAGACTGGTCCGACGGGGTCTGGGTCTGCGACGATTGGCTCGGAGTGGTCTGCGTCGCCGACTTGTCGGTCGAGGAGCTCTTCTGCTCCCCTGCTCTCGCCATCGTGACTCCCACCAATCCAGCCGCAGCCATGCCAATGAGAAGTGTTTTCATTCTTGGATCTCCTTTTTGGGGTGGATCGAGAAACTAGCGACGACGCCGGTGGGCGCAAAGCAGCAGACGATCCCCGCCACCAGCAGGGCGGGCGAGCGAGCGCGTTCACTCCAAGAGCACCAGAGCACCCTGCGCCCAGGTGCGATCTCGCTCTCGACCTCGTCAGTCCAGGAGCAGGCCGCACGAGATGGTCAAGCGGCCCAAGAGCTGGCGCGCGCACCGCCTGCGTCCGCCGTGCATCGCAAGGCAATCCCGCGCAACGCAGGGATGGGGAGA
>Ga0209235_1000651_pt1 | contig 17841 bp, 17 predicted proteins | sample GraSoi013_1_20cm_4_FD_185817 | JGI IMG/M metagenome (GOLD analysis project Ga0209235, IMG submission 185817) | Grasslands soil microbial communities from the Angelo Coastal Reserve, California, USA - Sample 09_25_2013_1_20cm (SPAdes) (version 2) | ecosystem: Environmental > Terrestrial > Soil >... | reverse complement strand
TGCTCGCCTTTCGCTTCAGCTCCGGGAATGACTTACCATCATGGGCGCATTCCATGTTTCGGTCGAGCGGGCGACCGCATTCGCACACCCAACCGATGAGTTTCGCCGGCACACCTGCGACCAATGCATGCGGCAGCACGTCCTTCGTGACGACGGCGCCGGCCGCAATCATCGCGTTCCGACCGATCGTGATACCGCAGAGGATTGTCGCATTTGCGCCCAACGAAGCCCCGTCCTGAACCTTCGTGTCCACCCGGCGCCAGTCTGGGCTGACAGCTCGCGGGTACGGGTCATTCGTGAAGCAAACGTGAGGTCCGACGAAAACACGGTTGCCGAGGGTGACTCCCTTGTAGATTGTCGCGAAATTCTCCACTTTGCAATCGTTCCCGATTAGGACGTCGGAGTCGATGTAGACATCCTTGCCGATGATGCAATTTTCGCCGACCCGCGCTCCTTCTCGAACCTGCGCCCAATGCCAGATACGGCTTCCTTCGCCGATGGTGGCCTTCACGGATACCTCTGCAGTGGGATGAATCTGAGGGGCCACGGCGAACCCCAACCTAGCTGCCGGTTCAAGTACGTTTCCGGTGTGCGGCGCGAGACGAGCTTGATTCATCCACTTTGAGATTCGGACCTCAGACGGCAAGGCCGACGATGAAACCGATGACGTACGCGGCAATCCCGATCAGGGAAACGACGATGACTGCGTCGCGTGGCTCGAGGCGGAAACTAGGTAGATCCACCGTCCGAATCTTCTCCGCGTGCATCGCTCGGAAGGTTGCCTGAGGCCCTTAAGAAGATTTCCCGCCACTTATCGCGGATGATAGGTCTACCTCCAATTGCCTGTTCTCACCTTCCAGAATGTCGAGAGAACGCCCATATATCGGATTCGACCGTGAGCGAGAAACGGACGAGTCGTTCCAATGGATTTGCCGATCCTAGTAGCGTCAGCCATAGTTTCGTTCATTGCGGCGTATCTCTTCCTCCCCTGGTTGATTCGATCTCTTCGGGGCACCACTCTCGTCGGGAAAGATTTGAACAAGCTCCATGGCCCCCTCGTTCCCGAGATGGGGGGGATCGGGGTCATCCTCGGCTTCTACGTCGGGGTCGGGATATTGGCGGCACTGGTAGTGCCGGCAGATTCATCGGCTCTCTTCTTCGCAGCGCTTAGCGCCTGCCTTGGCGCAGGTGTCGTGGGGCTGATGGACGACATGTTCCGTCTGCGTAAACGATCCAAGGCGATCCTCCCGTTCGTACTCGCCCTCCCCCTCGGTGCCGTCGTATACTCAGCCAAGAACACGGTACTCCTGGGGTTGGACATCGGGGTTCTGATAGCGCTGGCGATTCCACTCGGGGTGACAAGTGCCTGTAACGCCGCGAACATGCTGGAGGGGTTCAACGGACTCGGAGCCGGTCTCGGCGTCATCATGACCGCGTCGCTCATCGTGCTATCCCTCCTCACCGGAGCGCAGGGAGGCCTGTTCCTTTTGTTCCCGCTGCTGGGCGCTCTCTCCGCCTTCCTTTGCTTCAACCGTTATCCGGCTCGGGTGTTCCCGGGCGACTCGATGACGCTCTTTACGGGGGCCACGATCGCGTGTGCTGCGATCATCTCCTCGCCGTCCCTCAAGGCGGTTGGCGCAATCCTCTTCACCCCGATGATTATCGAGTTCGCATTGAAATTTCGCGGACACTTTCAAGCGGAGAACTACGGCGAGATTGGCCCGGATGGCCGTTTAGGGTGGGATGGTCCGATTGAGTCCCTGGCACATGCCGTCATGCGCTGGAAACGGCTTCGTGAGTGGGAGATCGTACTCGTCTTATGGGCGATTGAATTGGCGGTTTGCGCAGCCGTCATTTTTGCCGCAGTGGTGGCCAGATGAGGGTTTGCCACGTCGTATATTCCTATGTGCCTTTTGATCCACGAGTGCAGAAAGAAGTTTCATCGTTGCGATTGCGGGGGCATGAAGTGGACATCGTGTGCCTCCGTGACCTTGGCCAGCCAAGCGTGGAAGACTTGGAGCGCGTTCGGATTCATAGGGTGCCGCTTCGAGCAATCCGCGGCGGCATGTTCCGCTACGCCTACCAATATGCTACGTTCTTTCTTCTGGCGTCGTTGCTGCTCTTACGGCTCCAGTTGCAGCGCCGTTTCAATGTGGTTCATGTTCACTCACTCCCTGATTTCCAGATATTCTGCGCCCTGCCTTCTAAGGCCTTCGGCGCATCGCTCATACTCGACATGCACGAGGCAATGCCGGAAATTCTCGCCGCACGATTTGAGTTATCAATGAATCACCCGCTTGCAAAAGTGGCTTGCGCCCTCGAGGCTTTGAGTGGCCTCATTGCCGATCGAGTTCTCACGGTTAATAGCACAATCGCAAGGCTGCTCGAAGCCAGGGGGATTGACGGTCGAAAACTCCTCGTCGTAATGAACAGCACCGATCGTCCCCCTTCCGTTTCGGCTTCGCCAGACGACCTGCTTGATCGGATGGCTCTCGCGGGTCGAACCGTGATAGTCTATGCTGGTGGAGTTGATCCAGAGCGAGATCTCGAGACCGTTGTTCGTGCCGCGGCAATTCTCAGCAAGTCACGCCCCGTCTCGCTTCTGATCTTCGGCAAGGGCCCGGAATCGTACCGCGAAGAGCTTCGGGGAATGATCCGGAACGCGCCTCCGATGCTGGATGCGCGAATTGGGGATTGGATTCCTCCGGCCAAGGCTGTTGAACTCGTCAGCCTAACTGATGTGGGGCTTGTACCCTACCGGCGAAATCCGCTAACGGAAATCGCAATGCCGAACAAAGTCTTTGAGTACGCGGCAGCGGGAAAACCGATGGTGGTTGCAAATCTTTCGACTCTCCGCGGCCTATGGGAGAGCTCGGCGCTTTTCTACGAGCCGGGTGACGAGCTCGACCTCGCTCGCAAAATGGAACGGATAGTAAGCGAAAGGGACTTGGCGATGCGTCTGGTGAGATCGGCCACAGCTGTGTACGAGCGCCATACGTGGGCGCACTACGAGGCCGAACTTATCCACCTCTACGAAAGTTTGATCCAAGAGAGGAGGATGGGATCTTCCACGTTTACCTCGTAGCGGGGATCCATCCCACCATAGAGGCCGCTGGAGGCACTCGCTCCTACGTACTCGGTTTGGCCAAAGCCCTCTCGCTCCGCGGCATTCATGTCGCAATCGTCGGAGCAGGCCCTCCGACTTCCGTAGAGTTCGCAGAGTTTCTTTCGGTGACGCCGGAATATCCCATCTCAAACTATGTCTTCATCCGTCGTCTTTGGAAGTGGGTTCGACGCAATCCACCGCTGACAGGGTCCATTGTAAATACGATGCGGCCCGATGACATGTACCCATATCTTGCGTTCGCCGAACGTTGCCGATTGGTATGTACGCTCCATGGAACGCCCGCACGCGCGATCGCTCAGAGGCGGTCTCTGGGGCGTCTCCTATATTGGTATGCTGAACGTCGTTCTTTGCACACCGCGCACTGGATTGTTTCTGTAAGTGCTGCCACGCTCGAATTCTACCTTCACCGCTTTCCACAACTGAGCCGGAAGTCCGCGGTCATTCCAATTGGTGTGGACCTGTTTGCTTTTCGGCCCGTGGAACGCCGAGTCGCCAGAAGCGAGCTTGGGCTTCCGAACGTTCCCATCATGTTGTTTGCAGGTCGAATCGCTCCGGAGAAGAGGATCGCTGTTCCGATTGAGGCATTGCGGGGATTGGAAGGAAGTCCCCTTTTGCTGATCGCCGGCGGCGAACCGCGCAAGGGAGACGGACTTTCAATCCCTGAAAACGCGCCCGTTCGTTTTCTAGGCACTGTGCCACATCATCAAATGCCGACCCTTCTTTCGGCCGCAGATGTACTCGTCCTATCGTCTTCTTTCGAAGGACTTCCGACCGTTGTATTGGAGTCATTCGCATGCGGCACTCCGGTCTTTGCAACCGCCGTCGGAGACCTTCCTCGTGTCCTGATAGAAGGTCGGACCGGCTTTTTCTTTGATGGAACATCTGTGGGGCTCCGGAATCTCATCCTGCGGCGATGGGATTCTCTTCATTCCATGCGCCAATCGTGTGTCGAAGCGGCGCAGGCGTTCGGATGGGACGCTATCGCAGATCGTATCGCGGGGGTTTATCGACATGCTGCCTAAGCGAGTGCCGCTGATGCTGCTTGCTGCGCTCGCATGCCTGAATTTTCTATTGCGGTATCCGAGCACATCACATGAACTCGGTGTCGACAGCTTCGTTTGGCACGGGATGGCCACCTCGCTGAAGCAACACGGCGTTGCCCTGTGGGTCCTCAACCCTCTTTCTTACTTCGGGCTGTACCCTTTGAGCCACCCGAGCGGCAGCCCCTTCCTCCTAGCCGCATTCTCCCTGCTTTCGAATGGGTCTATCGAAGGGGCCGTTGTGTATTTGGACATGGTAGTGGCCCTGATCTCGATGCTTGCAGGTTTCATCCTCGGTCGGGAGTTCACCCATTCCGACTCCTTTGCTTTGACGACGTCTTTGGTCTTGTCCCTGACTCCAGAACTCATTACGGCCCTGACGTGGCAGGTACCGACTCGAGTCCTTTTCACGGTCCTTCTACCACTCTTGCTCTGGGGTCTAATCCGTTTGGCACATCGTCCGAGTAAGAATATTGCAATCGTCCTCGGAGCCACGTTTTTTGTGATGATGTCCTTCCACCGACTGACTATCTTCGTTTCCTTGATTGGATTTGCTTACGTGGTTACAGGCATTCTATTGACCGCTCTCCGGACTCTCAGGGTCCGCAGCCCCCAGATTTTTCTGCGACGTCGATTCATCCGTTGGGCGCCGCTCGTGTCTGTTATCGCAGTTGTCGGGGTTTCATTCGGGACTCTGGCGTCGACCGATGTGTTAGGCGAATACTCATCCGGCGCCCTGATCTCTGGGAACTCTCTCGCAATCCAGTTCGCGAACCTCGGGATAAGTCTCGCGAGGAATTCCGGGATTCTCCTGCCTCTTGCCGTTTTAGGAATCGCAGGGGTCGTCCTCAGGCGGAACAAAAGCTATGCAGACCCGTTCGTAGTCGTGGCCCTGCTCGCGTTCTTACCCATGCTGTTCCTCCGACAGTACACCGGCTATTACACAATCCCCTTCACATCGTTGTTCATTGTTTTCGGCCTTTTTGTTCTTCTGAAACGAATTCGGTCATCAAAGCGCCGGGCCTTTGCGATTGCTGCTACAGCTGCTTTCGTCCTCGTGAGTTCCGTCTCCATTTCGAGCTATGACTTGGCTCTAGTCTCCCATATGGCGAACGGATCCTACAACGTGGCCCAGTACCTGCGTTACGACACAGCCGGCACGGTTATTACGAATGAAGGTCTGACAGGCAGTCGCGTTCATGCGATTTCGGGTATTCCCTACCTCCCCGTTGGAGGTGCCACAACAGCGTTCCAAAGCCCTGAACTTCTAATGTTCGGTTTCGTGGATAGATCGCGCGTAGCCGGCCAGATTGTCTCCATCCCGTTGAACCATCTGAGCGTAGATGCCGACTCGCCGTTCGAACTTCTTGATGTTCAGGCCGAGGCAGATTGGGTGGGTCTTTTGCAGGCCCCGGTTGGTGCCATTCCCGCCAGCTATGCAAACTACCAGGTAAGGTATCTCCTCGAGGTCAGAGCGTACCCAGGAGAATTCACAGCTTACGGCAACCTGTATCCAGCCATTCTCCTCCAAACTGCGAGCGTAGAACGGTATGCCGTCTATCAAGACTCCCTATCCACGATTTACTTTCTCGGGTGACTCTTGCGTCCACTGTCGGTCGTCATGATTACGCCATATGTCGCGCCGATTCGAGGGGGCATCACGAGCTTCGTCGCGGGGCTAGGAAGGGGACTACGTCGGCTCGGTCTAGATGTTCACATAGTTGCCCGCGAAGGCTCTACGTCAGAGGAGGTCGAGGTCTTAGGAGGCAGTCCTCGGCACTTTGTTGGAGCTGCAGCAGCTGTAGTGGCGAAAATTCGTCCGGATTTCATCCACGCTCACGCGCACTGGTATGCCCTCAGAGCAGCGTTGAAGTCGAGGAGCCGGTCGACCCGACGGGTCGTGTTCACGTTTCACACATCTTGGCAGACGTCGAATCGGGTCGCTAGACGTTCCCTGCGGCGAATGCTCCTTCAATGCGATCGGGTTACGTTCCCGAGTCGATTTTTGAAGGACGAGATGAAGATGGGGCTTCCAAGAGATCTGGTCGATGTGGTCCCCCCGGGAACTGAAGAGCAGGTCGTCTCTCCGGAAGCGGTGAATACCTTACGAGAAATCTCAATCGAAGCCGGGTGGTCCAGGACTATTGGCGTCGTATCTAAGTTTGAGTGGCCCGAGAAGGTCAGGGGATTCCGTCTCCTCCTCCAGGCCCTCAGAGATCCGCGGTTGAGCGAAGTCGGCGTGGTTGTTGCAGGCGGTGGTTCGCTTCTGCCAGCCGTACAGGAGGAGGTGCTTCGTCTCGGTCTTGAAAGGCGGATTCGATTCCTTGGAGACGTAGCGGATCCTCGCGCGTTGTATACGGCGTGCCATGTTTACTGTCACTCTTCGTTTCAGGAGGGATTAAGTCTTGCCCTCCTCGAGGCGATGCGGGCCGGCGCTCCAATCGTTTCGCTCAAATTGCCCTTTGTTCAGGAGGCACTTCAGGACCGAACGCACGCGCTGCTTGTGGAACCAACGCCGGCCGCCCTCGCAGATGGAATCAATCTTCTTCTCTCTGATCAGACTCTGGCAAGCACGCTTGCAAAGCATGCTCGGGATCGAGCGTGCACCGAGTTCGACTGGAACGGCATCGCAGGTCGTTTCCTTTCCTCCTATGGGGTGGAACGCTGAGGCGGAGGCTCCTAATCAGCATCGACGCCGAACGAGATATTGTCCGTCACCTCACGAACAGTTTCCGTGGGGTCGAGGCAGCTCTTCCGGTCCTTCTAGAAGTAATTGGCAACGCAGGCTTCAGGACAGATCTCTTCGTCGAGGCTCCCGTCGCTAGACAGTACGCTGACATGATTCGAAAAGCTCGCAACATCGGATCCTTCGTTTGTTGTCACGGTACACATACCGATCCCGCATTTGCAACTGAACTCGAAGCGGGAGAATTCGAGGACAGACTTCGGACCTCAAGGCGAGAAGTCGGTGAAATCATTGGTAGTCCCCCTGTGGTCTTCAGGGAAGCTAACTTCGCGGTGAACAGTTCCCTTCTCGTTTCTATGGAGCGCCAAGGATTTGAAGTGGACTGCTCTGTCTTGCCGAACCGTCTGATCAAGAAGAAGCAACTCAGGGTCGTGGTCGACCATCGCGGTGCACCCTCCATGCCGTACCATCCTGGGCTCCAGGATCACCGTGTCCCTGGGATGTGTCGGCTCCTGGAGATCCCGGTCACATCGAACCCGTTCAATCCGGGAGGTCCCATTGGAACCGGCTTCCTAAACTGGAGAGGTATCAGTCAGACAATAGCGGCCTTGAAACAATCGCGTGGAGATCCAGTGACGTTCCTAATTCATCCTTGGGAGTGCGTTGATTTCTCCGACATCAGCCCTCCCCTACCTAATTGGGTTCTGAATATCTCCAGGCAGAATTCCGGCGAGTTCAGGGGGCTCTTGGAAGAAGCCTCCGGCCTGTTTGAGGCTTCAAGTGTTGCTGACGTCGCCGAGGAGTACGGGGTGAAGGTTCGTTGAATCGTCGACTTCTATTGGTGTTCGTCGCAGAGTTCTTTTCCCCTGACACAGAATACGCTGCTTTTGGCGAGAGGACTCGCGCCACTGCAGAGGGTCTTGGTATGGCAGGTTTCGATATACGCGTCCTCGTGCTCCGCCGATCGCCGAACGACGGCCCTCCATTCTCTTCATCATCGTATGTATTCGAACCGATGCCGAAGACCGCTTCGTTCTTCCTGAGAAGGAACTTGGCTGCGAATGCCATACAACGCATTTTGATTTTTTTCGAGGTCCTTATCACGGTGTTGAAGCATAGACCCGAGCTACTTGTAGTTTCTGCGCATGACCCAATATTCTGTATGGAAACATCAATCATAGCCACAATTTTCGCGACACCATTCGTCATCGACGCTCACGACTCGAGGTTGGTCCTTGCCGCAGAGCAGTCGAAGGAGATGGGTAAAGGTTTCAAACGGGCTCTCGAGAGCAGCGCAATGCAGCGAGCTAGCCGAATCTGGGTTCCGACTCAAAGAATGGCTTTGATGCTCACCGAAGAATATGACATTCCGAATCGAAAATTCACCGTCGTCGCTAATGGAGTTGACTCCAGCCGATTCGCACGCGTTCAAAATCAGACGCGCGGACCGCATACCATTTTACATTTGGGAGGACCTCGTGCATACTACGACTCCGCGACTCTTGTCAAAGCGTTCCGGATTGTGCTGGCCCAAGTTCCGGACGCGACACTCGTATTCCTGGGCATTCGAGATGATTCTTACACCAGAAACGTAATGCGACTTTGCGAGGAGCTAAAGGTTCAGGAAGCAATCCAATTCCTCCCCCCCGCTCCTCCGGATCTCGTTCCGGTCTTCATGAGCCGAGCCGCGCTTGGAGTCCATACCTACGCCCTGAACCCGGTCTATGCGACCACCGTTGGACTGAAAGTTGCTGAATACATGGCGGCGGGTCTTCCAATCCTTCATCGAGGGCCTTCTGGCGGCGAAACGTGGAAGTTGATCGAACGTTGCGGTGCAGGAAGATGCGCAGAATCGGTGGAAGGCCTGGCTCATCACGCGATCGAACTACTGTCCGATCCTGGATTGAGGCAATCAATTGGTGACCAAGGTCGCCGAATGGCGTCGACTCTCGATTGGAAAACGACTTTGGAAGTTGCGATTCAAGACGCCTATTTTCTGACCCGTCATGAGTAGACCGCCTTTCGTTTCAGAAGTCTCATGAGTTGTCCCACGAATAGGCCCGATGCTGACGCCATCATGACAGCATAGTCCACCAGATTGTAGAGCCACACTCTCTTGGCGGAACGGGTCCGGATGGGATATTTTGACAAGACGAGCACCAACATCGGCAGGGTGAGGAGTCCCGCCACGGGCTCTTGCAAGGTTGCCAAGATCCAGAGATCGAAAAGAACAACACGTCGAAGCAGTCGTAGTGTGATTCGGATTGCTCGATTTCGTTCGAAGGGCATCCGGACACCGTTCATGATGTCTGATTTTACCCATGAGTAACTGTTCCTGAATACCTCTTTCAGATTCGCCCTTGGTTTCCAGGAGACGACGGCGTCTCGTGCGGTTCGGAATCGCATACCACGTTCCTCAGCGCGTTGGTTGAACCAGCTGTCCTCCGACCGATACAGATACTCTGGAAATGGACCCAATTCTTCCCAGACTCGCTTCCTCAGGAGGACGGATCGGTGAGAGGGCTCCTTCCATTCGTCTGGTAGCGACTCTGGAGGAGGGTAGAAGAATTCTTCGATAACTGAATCCCAGTCCGTTCGAGCATCGGCGACGTACACGCCGGCGACGATGTCAATGTCGTTGGCAAGGGTCCTGAGCAAACGTTCCAGCCAATCTGGTCTTGCAACGCAACCCCCATCAATCGACGCGATGACATCACCGCGGGCGTTTCGAAATGCAATGTTGCGAGCCTGAGCAATGTTACTTCCCGGAGCCTGGATGACGCGGATGATGTCGTGTCTCGATTCATATTGGGACAGCCTTTCAAGTGTACCGTCTTTGGAACCGCCGTCGACAAACAAAATCTCATCAGGTAGGCGAGTCTGACGAAGGAGAGACTGCACGAGTTCGTCAATAGAGGCACGCTCATTCAGCAATGCACAGTAGACCGTGACTTCTCCATCTAGCATGCAGAACCACCTCGTGCGTTGTCGCCGTACTGAATTGCCTGGTTGGCCCCATCGAGAAACCCGGTGAGACGGCCGCTAACAAGCTCTGCCAAAGCGGTCCAGGTCCCGACCATTCCCGCGTACTCTTTATGTCCGGCACGGAACGCCTGGTAGTCCTGTCTCAGAAGGCGGAATTGCTCTAGGATTAGCCGGGACTTTCCGACGCTTTTCATGTAATTCTTGGTCGAAAAGTAGGTTCTCATGCGGCAGGAGGAGTAGATGAATCGCTCTCGGGTTGGCCCGTCGGCAAAGTCGTGGTCTACTGTCGCCGCACCAGTGAATTCGATTCGATATCCCGCCCGAGCGAGCCTGACGCACATGTCTGTTTCATCGTAGTAGTAACTATAGTACGGATCGAATCCACCGACCGAGCGGAGCGCAGGACGCGAAAAAGCCATGTTACATCCGTTGACTGTCGGAACAAGTGTCTTCGGCCGGTCCGCGTTCGAGAGAAGATGTGTTACTCCAAATGGGTCCACTCCCCAGGGGTGTACGACTTGTTCACCCGTTCGGGTGTCAAATACTCGGCCTCCCACAGCCCCGATTTGCGGGTCTTCAAGAACAGTTGCAAGAGCTACGGCCCACCCTTGTCGTGCTCGTGCATCGTCGTCCAGAAACGCGATAAGTGGTGCTTCTGTATGGTCAATCCCAAGATTTCTCGCCGCAGCGACTCCGTTGGGTTGATCCTGGAGGATCACGTCGATCCCAAGGTCTGATGCGGTCTGGACAGTTTGGGTGTCGCCTCGAACTCCGACAACGAGGATACCTAAGTCTGAAAGAGACTGTTCTGTTAGGGACTGAAGGCAGCCCGCCAGGTTGCGGGGTCGCCGGTAGCTGCACACGATCGCCGTTAGCGCAGAAGCCATGTACTAACTTTTCAGTGGATTATTTCCGTAAAGGCTTTTCTGCGCGAGTCTCCAGCGTGAGAATGCGAGCGACTCTGTGACTGGGCGTCCGGTGTGGCCGAATAGAAAATTGGTTCCGGCTCTTCTCGGCCGCTCAGGAGAAAGTTTACGCAATGAATACCACGCCCACAAGCTTATTCAGCCATCCAAGTCTTTGCAATCCAGAATCATGCGCGTGCTTCACATTGTGCACAGCTATTTTCCACGGATCGGAGGTGTAGAACACCATGTCCAGTCCATCTTAGGTAGGCTCGTACGACAGGGTGTGGACCCGCTCGTCTTGACTCCTCGTTGGAGCCCAGATGAATTGCAATACGATGTGGTTGATGGCGTACGCGTAACCCGCGAGGGGCTCTTCGGCCTCATGCAAAATAAACCAGTTTCCGTAAGGGATGTCTATCGGTTGGGCCGCTGGTTCAAAATCATCCGAGCATATGAGCCTGACCTCATACACGTTCACGGACCATTCTCACCAATTCTCGGACTGCCCGTCCGGTTTGCCTCTTGGATGCCAGTTCAGATCCTGCAAGCGCTGGGTCTGTTGGGATGTCCGGTGATCGTAACCTTCCATGGACTCTGGGCGCACTACCGAAACGACGAATACGACAGGGATCGGAAGCATGTCAAGGTCGGCTCTCTTTTCATCGGCGTGGACAAAGCAATCTGTCGAGACCTAACGGAGCGTTTCGGTGTTGCCACCTCCAAAGTAGATTACATTCCAAACGGGGTAGACAACAATACGTTTCATCCTGCGAACAAGGATCTGTCCTTGCTGAGAGAATTGGGCCTCTCGGCATCGGACCGCGTCATTCTCGTCCCCAGGCGGGTCGATCCGAAGAATGGCATCGAATTCGCCGTAAGAGCATTTGCAAGGGTCTCTCAACAAGTCCCCGACGCGAAGATGATTCTCCTTGGGGTCGGTATGGGAACTTCGGATGCAGGATACACAGGACGCATTGTCTCCCTGATCCGAGGCATGGGGTTGGATTCTCGCGTCATTTGTCACCCAGGGCTCCCGTATGGCGAGATGCCGCGGATCTATCGCTTGGCCGAAGTCACCGTGATTCCGTCGCTGTGGGAAGCGACTTCCCTAGCCGCCCTCGAATCTCTCGCTTCGGGAATTCCGGTGATAGCCAGCCGAGTCGGAGGTTTGGAAGATTTGATTGACGAGTCCTGTGGGATCCTTGTCCCACCGGCGGATGCTGAGAGTCTCGCGGATGCGTTGTGCGACTTGTTGACCAGCCAAGATGCGAGAGACCACCTCGCTCGGGGTGCGTCCGAGCGAGCGGGAAGCTATGATTGGTCTACGGTCGCAGATCGAACGCTCTCTGTTTATAACCGTGCTATCGGCCGAAAGACGCCATGATGTGTGGAAAAACACTCGGGGCAGCGCTTCCGACCATTCTTGTCGGATGTTGAGTTGGGGCTTACCTCGAATCGGCGTTCACATCGGCTCTGTGTTTCTCCGTGGAGAACGGGAGAGGACGCGCAGGGACACCGGCGACCCTGCCGTGGTCAGGCACATCTGATGTAACCACCGACCCTGCCGCAACGATTGCGCTGCGTCCTATTCGAATCCCCGGGAGCACCACGCAATGAACACCAATGAAAGCCCCTTCACAAACGCGAGTTACGGCCACTCGTTCAGGGCCTGCGAACGTGTATGACAGGGCTTCATCGTGTGCCAAGATCGTTGAGCGTGCGGCCACGGTCGCGCCCTTTTCGATGATGACTTTTTCCGGATAGAGGTTGTCCAAGATCACGAGATAGCCGATTTCGACATTGTCACCGATAACAGCCCCTCTCGCACGGTGAAATGCCACCCGAAGGGAGGAAGTGGGTGCGAACCAGGCCGGGAGGAGAAACATGGTAGACCGAGCCCGACTTCGGCGGAAGACCTTTCGTCGCGGAGTCAGAGAAATACCGGCCATTGACTGCAAACGACATGTGATGATAAGCACTTCTCCCGCAGGTGGCAAGATACGATAACAAATCCAAGTCGCAAAACCTCCTCCGCGTCTCGGTCGGACCCGGCCACGCAGCATCCGACTCCAGATAAGACCAAAGTCGTCCCTATTTCGGGTCCGACCTTTCGTGGTCCGAGTGAGGTCGCCACACCTTGCTTCGAATTGACTTCATCGCGGCCAGTAGAATCGCCTTCTCCTGACGCGAGAGCCACTTCCAGCCAACTAAGGTTAGGATGCCGGCCCCAGTCAATCCGACAGCGATCCTTAGCCTGTCATCCACGTAGGCTTGCATGACAATTCCAGCTCCAAGTATGGCCAAGCCGAGCGCGACGGGTGGAACAACGTCTTGTCCGCGTATTCGAAGGTGTCTGCGGGCATACCAGAGCGCTCCACCCAAGAGGCACCCGTACGCTAGAATGAAGGCCACCGTGAGTCCAAGCGAACCATAGCCGCCAACAAGGAACGCGGCGAAACCGACGTACGACGCCCCCCAAACCGCGTTCAAGCCGATTCCAGACCACACGTCCCCGACACCAAGAATTGCGAAACCTACCACGCTGGCGAGTGAGATCATGTAGGCGCCGGCGGCCATCCAGACTACGAGCCCTGTCGCCGAAGCGTACTCAGAGCCGTACAAAATGCCCACGACCGGAACTGCGAGAAACTGGAGGAGGAATGCGGGTGGCAGTACGCCCAAAGCGACGAGTCTAAGCGTCTTGGTCACAAACGGCGCAAGCTTGTCTTCCGTGCCTGCATAGGCCTCCGAGACCGCAGGAACCATCGGAACACCGATTGCCGTTGGGATGAAAGTTAGATATCCCGCGAGCGCGAGCGCAATAGAGAAGTAGCCAAGGTCTTGGAACGAACGCGTAGTCACGAGGATGGTGCTGCCCGCGAATGTCGCTGCCATCACTGCGACGTTGCTCGCTACGAACCCACTCCCCAGCCTTCCGACCGAACGAAATGTCGTTCGTTGAGATGGCCACCGAAGCGAGAGCTTGGCTTTCGTCCAAATAGACCTGAGCAATTGAAGGTTGATCAAGACATTCGCGAAAGCAATGACTACCCCGGCGATTGCAGCTCCGAAGAGGTTCAACCGCCAAACAAATGCGATCATCAGGACAACGGATATGATTGAATAGAGCATTCCCCGGAGGTTCAACTCTCGGATTTTTTGGAATCCCTGAAACAGCGCGAAAGCGGGAGCCGGAACCGATGAGACCACAAGAGCGACAACACCAATAGGAATCAGCCACGCCAAGCTTGGTTCCTGATAGAGAGTCGAAGCGATCAAGGGAGAAAAGAGAATCACAATCACCCCCGTCGCCGTTGCCGAGACCGCAGTAATCAGAAGGGACGCGCTTACGATCTCGCTTGCAGCAAATGGGTCAGAAAGTCCTCTCTCCGCGGTTAGCTTCACCACCGCGGCTGGCATACCGCAAGTCGCGAAAATTCCAGCGAGCGCCAATACATTCCACAGGATGACGAGGACTCCTAGGTTTTCGCTTCCAAGCATTCGCGAAACGACAACTGAGTTCAATGCATACGCGAGCTTCGAAACGACAATCGCCGTCAGGCTGTAGGCGGTACCGCGGATCATGCGTCCGCGCAGCGACACCCAAGACACCAGCCTAATGCCTAAGCAGGCTCCCCGAGGCTGATTGCGGTAGTAATCAAGTCGACGACAGCATTATCGGAACTAATAACAACGGGCGGACCCCACAGCCTCGGCGACAAAGCTCAACTAGACCTCGATAATGGTCCGTTTCAATCTCTCTCGATCAGTCGCGCTTCTCCAGTTGAAAACCGGCCAGTGCAAGCGGTTCGAAAGGGGGAGATCGTCCACGAACCGTACGAACGATCCGGCGGATCAGACGATCGTCTCGGAGTGAGTCGACCCATGGAAGTCGCCGAGCGTCATGGCGTCGAAAATAGCTGGTGGTGAGTAGCGAGGGTGTAGGGACTAGGCGAGGAGGTAAATGGTCTACGAATTCCTCCAAAAGGCAGCGATGCATTTCTGAGAGATCGTCCGGATCAATCCCCTCGTGGCCTCCCCAATTTACGTCCACCGTGAGGACTAGCACGCCGCCCACGTGTAGGATTCGAGCGAGCTCCGGGAGACATGCCATCCACGAAGCGGTGTGTTCCAGGACACTTATGCAAGTCACGGCGTCGAACGTCGCATCCGGGAGCGGAATCGCCTCCAGAGGGCCTTCAACAAACGCCACCGAGCCCCCTAGGGTGCGGTTGGTCTCCTCGTAGGCTGCCCGGTAACGCGGTTCGGCATCCAGACACGTTACACGAAGCCCTTTCGCCTCGCAATAGTAAGGGAAAAATGTGAGCCCTGATCCGGCATCGAGCAGGCGAGCCCCCGGTTTGAGCGCCGAGAGCCCCGCGAAGGCATAAGGGTATTCCCATTGCCTGCTCCACTGACGCAGCGGGTCCGGTGGCCAGGAGAACCAGGATCTCCATTGCGACTGGGCAGTTTTCCGGAGGAAACGATCCTGCCACGGCTCCATCTCGGCATACAAAAGCTGTCGCTCCGGAGACTCGAGGTCTGACAGTATTACGTAACCATTGGCCTTCATGACTGATCGTCTGCGCCTCTGGTCGCGAGCTAATAACTTTCTGGGATAAGCAATGTGCGAGATGGTCGTTACGGCTGACTCGGATCTCGGTCTTTGTTACGGATGCGTGAGCGTGAATCGCACTCGGCAATCATTGGATTAAGGGGCCCTGTCCTATTTCAGTGCCAGATCTTACAGGATAACTGTATTCTTTTCAGGACCAAGTTCGATTGCCTTGCCGCACTGAAGGCATCGAAGCTCTTTCGCAATGCAGGTGACGTGGTAGTACGCTCCGCACGAGCAGCGAACTGCGGCGATTGTTGGGCTTAGTGCACGTGTACACGCGACGCACTGTGACTCTCGATGCGAAACTGGGGTTGGGCTCCCGATGATTCTGCCTTTAGGCAGGAACTTGAAGAGGATCCCCCAAAACAGGCCAATCCATCCGAGGAAAATGATCCAGCCGGCGTAGCTGTGGGCGAGTAGCATGTCCTGCAACTCGGTTTGCGGGCTAGCCGAATAGTATCCAACAAGAACGATTACGGCCATCCGAAGCACGTTCGCGGCGTAGGCTGCGATCATGCCGAGGATAAGGAATAGCCAAACAGACTTCGACGGTCGTTCGTATTCCGTGAAGACAAACGAAACGAATGCCGCGGCGAAGATTCCGAACGAATAGATGCCCGAGCACGCCGTTGTAATGACTACAGTCACTTGGACCTGGAGTTGCTGTGGGGTGAACGTGAGTCCCGGCGCCGTCGAACCTGCAACCGCGTGCACGGAATTCTCGACGCCGAGGAGGGACAACACTGCACTGGTCTCGGGGGCGAGAGCAACCCAGGAGTAGACGTCAACGGAGTGCTCAGCGTCGGCGAAGTATGTCCGCGCTGCCAGGAGAGGTACGACGAGGATTGCGTTGAGGCAAAGGAAGAACAGGAGCCCAAAGTCCCGTTCCCGCGCGAATCGGGCGGGGACAAACTTGTATCCAAGGAGAGTGAAGGCGCCGAGCAGGACGATTGTGTCTTCGGTCTGGAGGGCTGGTGTCCGGCTCAACGTCACGTTGTACAAGAGGTCGGCCACGATGATTGCGACGCCCACGAAGGGAAAGAGTGGCACGAGTCGGCCGTCCCAGGTGAGGCGCCGCAGGAGGTGACAGGCCACGGATGTCGAAGAATCGAGGTTTGGCCGCCTCGGTGGCCACACGATCAAAACAAGCAACACGCCGCCGAACGCCACAAGGGGGACCCCGAGCCATTCAAGCGCCACCCCTTTCGGTCGGTCGATGAGAAGCGCGAGTCCCGTGAAGGTCGTCAAAAGGGCGGCGAGGACAATTGTCCGCCGATACTCTTTCGCGCTTGCCGTCCACGTCTCGAGCCACATCGGTTCCATGCTTCACGGGCCGTTAGGTTAAGAAAGCATCCCGCCCGTTATCGCGCTTGCGAGAGGTCGGACGATTCAAATAGCCCCGGCCCATTCGATGCATCCGTTCGGCCATGAAGGTCGTCGGCGGCTCCGCGTCGGTCCTCCTGGCTCGCGGGATCGCCCACGAGCTCTCTGTCGGTTTCGTCGACGTCGCTTTCGAAAAGCACCCCGGTGGATTCCCCGACGGTGAGCGGTACGTCCGCCTGTTGGGCCCCGTGTCGGGCGAGCATGTGGTCCTCGTCCAGACGACCCATCCAGACCCGATGATTGTCGAACTGTTCCTTCTGGCCGACGCGATCCGGGACGCAGGTGCTCGGCGTCTCACCGCCGTCGTCCCGTACTTTGGGTATGGCCGCCAAGACAAGCGATTCCTTGATGGGGAAGCTGTTTCCGCGAAGACGATTGCGAAGCACATCGCGGTGGATTGCGACGAACTCCTGACGATGGCGATTCCGGCGAACCCGGACATCCTGCAGACGTTCCCGCTCCCGACTCGCGAGGTGAGCGGTATGCCGGCGATCGGCCGCTACCTGAAGTCCGCGAAGGTCGACGTGCTCCTCGCACCCGACCAGGGCGCGCTTCGGCTCGCGAAGGAGGCGTCCTCGGTCACCGGTGTCCCGTTCGACTTCCTCGTGAAGAAGCGCATCGATTCGTACTCGGTGAAGATCGAGCCGAAGGCGCTCGACGTCCGAGGCAAGTCCGTGGGCATCGTGGACGACGTGATCTCGACGGGCGGCACGATTGCGACGGCCGCGAAGGAACTGAAAGCCCAAGGCGCGCGCCGCGTGATCGCGGCATGCGTCCACGGCCTCTTCGTCGGCCCGGCCGAGGCGAATCTGAAGGCCTGCGACGACGTGATCGCGACGGACACGGTCCTGTCGCCGCACACGAAGGTCAGCGTCGCCCCGGAGTTCGCGGCCGCGATCCGGGCTCTGAAATGAGTCCGCTTACCGACCGATCCAACCGAGGAGGGCCACCGTGAACGAGAGCAGGAGACCGGCCCAGACGAGGAGACCGAGGTTCTGCATGTCGGACGTCTTCTTCGATCCGAGCGCTCCCGCGACGCTTCCGAACGCGCCGACGAGGCCGCCGGAAATCGTCAGGAACCGCGCGAACCCGCG
>Ga0209235_1000647_pt1 | contig 17864 bp, 15 predicted proteins | sample GraSoi013_1_20cm_4_FD_185817 | JGI IMG/M metagenome (GOLD analysis project Ga0209235, IMG submission 185817) | Grasslands soil microbial communities from the Angelo Coastal Reserve, California, USA - Sample 09_25_2013_1_20cm (SPAdes) (version 2) | ecosystem: Environmental > Terrestrial > Soil >... | reverse complement strand
GTTGAGTATCTCGCCGTTCTTGCCCCAGACTTGGTCGTGCTATCGTCTCCACGCCACATTCCACGCACGACATGGGCAAACCGGTTGTTCGGAAGGTACATGAGTTGATGGGGAATCCTCTTCTCAACGGCTCTTTGCCCGAACAACATTCGAAGTGACTCGGCAAACTGCTTAGAGCAAGCCCTGACGACCCGCCTGTGTCTATCGCTATCGATAACGCTTGGCCTCAACCCGATTCCTTTGAGCCAAGCTGTGACTATCGATGTCAGCTCTGTCTCTTTTGTGCTCAGAGCAAACATCACTTGCCCTTGTCTTCCGGTGTAACCCTCGGCGATATACAGGCCTAACACTTCAAGTGTCTGAGGGGTCAGCTCTAAACGGTCAATTTTCAGTCTCGACCAATGTTTTCCTACGATGCCAAACTGGTTCGATAAGTGGCCCTGCTCCGGAAGGGCAACATACTGAAGGTCGTGCTCTTCTTTGAGTTTGGGAAACAATACCAGATCGCCCATCCTCAGATTCTTTGCGGCGGTCCACTCGGGCTTAGAATAAGTCCACCAATGACGATTCTTCTTCCGAGTGCGCGACGAATGCCGCATGCGATTGGCTCTAAGCACATTGTGTTCTGGCGTCATCCTCATCGGGAGCTGGAACCAGGGTGTGACCTTCACGAGGGGCCCGTCATACCATCTGGAAGTCGGTGCTATGACATGCTCGAATACATTCCCGTGAGTCAAGACTCTGTCGCGCCTGGAAAGCTTCTCTATTGCAATAGGGGCTGGATTCCCAAAAATCTCCTCGCCTGCAGGTAAGCAAAGCGTCGGGGTCGCGGCCAGGACCTTGATTCTGCCTTCTCGAAAGGCGTCTTCGACTATTCCTCGATGAATCCCCGCCAATCCTGCGTGGTGGAAACCAGCGCCTCCCGCAACCTGCATCGCGAGGGCTTCGCTTAGCCGTGTCTTCTCGCCAGTCGAGAGTATTCGCTCAGCAATAGTGTTCAGCGCCCTGTCTTCGAGCTTCGACAGGCGGCTCTTCACCGCCACCGAGGCCTTCCGTCCCATCTCGACTGCTGACCGACGGGTCTCAGTGAAAATCAGTGCTTGGCCGCCGGTGCTCAACACGTCGAGGGCAATGTCAAGACTTGGCGTTTTGGTTCCGCTTAGAATTGCTCGGCTCGCACCATCGCGAAACTGCACTTGGTTATCATGATAGATTCCTTCTCTTAGCGGGACGGGGCGCCAGTCGGTTGTCACCGATCCGGCTTTTAACCAGGATCCTACCTCTTCCGCGTTTCTCACCGTTGCACTGAGAGCTAAGACCTGGATGTTCGGGTTGATCTCTGTGAGTCGAGTTAGAACCACTTCGAGGGTTGGACCCCTTTCTTGTTCAGTTAGAAGATGAACCTCGTCTGCAACGACGAGGGTGAGTTCGCTCATCCAGGGAGCCTTGTGCCTCAAGAGAGAGTCTGCCTTTTCGTTAGTGCAGAGTATGATGTCGTATCTTCCTAGCCATGGGTCTGAGCTGTCGTAGTCTCCTGTGGATATTCCAGCTCTGACGTGTTCCCCGTTGGGTTTCTTGATTGCTGAGTATCGTTGGAATTCCTTGAATTTCTCGCTAGCCAGGGCGCGTAGTGGGGCCAAGTAGATTGCCTTGCCTCGGTGTTCGAGGACGTGTTGAAGTATGCAGAGTTCTGCGACTAGGGTCTTTCCGCTGGCGGTAGGACTGGCGAGAACAAGGTTCTTCCCATCTAGGACTCCTGCTTCGATTGCGTGTTGTTGTGGTGGGTAGAGCTCGTCGAGACCTTGCTCTGCCAATAAGTCGATTACTTGTCCGTCGATGGGGAGGTCGCTAATCTTCACCTGTTATGGTAGCTCCGATGATTGGATTCTAGCTTGAGGTTCGCTTTAGTCTTCCTTCCTTGGGTGAGTAGAGCATGCCCTCTTTTATCAACTGCCCGACGAACCGTCGAGCCTCTCCGTCGGTGACCTTATTCTTGTCCACTATTGCAGCAATCAGGATTTTCTCATCGACATCTCCGGTTTCCCGTTCAAGCTCGCGCACGATGTCGATTACTCGACCCAACGTGTCCCGCACCGTCGCGGGCCTGCCTGTCATTATTGTGTCGATATCGATCTTTCCGGTTTTGACATCCACCCCCACGTCTAGTAAGGCATAGGTCATGATTTTTACTGCACTCTTCGCGTCCTCGACCGTCACTTGATCGCGAAGGAATGCTCGGGCTCTTGCCTCGGATAACCTGACCAAGGCCTCTAATTGGCGCGGGGTGATTGCTACCGCCGCTTCTCGGCCTGTTGTCCCACGCATTTTAAGGTAAAAATCCTGTAGCTCCTTGACGGCCTCCGGGGTCAGCACTGGGATAATCCTCTTCGCATAGCTGATGTATTTCCGTAGAAAGTCTGGCTGGAATGGCGCTTCTTCTGAACCGTGTCTTGCTCTATGTAATTGTAGAATATGAGACGACATTTCAGAATCGCTATCAGGATCTGGAAGATCCTTAACGAGAAATATCAAGTCAAATCTCGAAAGTATGGTTACGGGGAGATTGATGTTTTCGTTGATGTTTCTGTGGGGCTCATATCTTCCCAGGGAAGGGTTCGCAGCAGCAAGCACCGCCGCTCTAGCATTCAGGGTGGCCACAATTCCTCCTTTGGCAACGCTGACGGTCTGCTGTTCCAAAGCCTCATGGATCGCGACTCTATCATCAGGTCTCATCTTATCTAGTTCATCGATGCAAGCGACCCCTTTGTCAGCTAGGACCAAAGCACCAGCTTCGAGCACCATTCCGCCCGTTTTCTCGCGCAAGACCGCTGCAGTGAGTCCAGCAGCTGTAGTCCCTCTTCCCGAGGTGTAAAGGCCTCTGGGGGCAATTCTGGAAACGTATTGCAACAACTGGCTCTTCGCTGTTCCAGGATCGCCCACGATCAAGCAGTTCAGATCGCCTCGAATGTTGACGCCGTCAGGGAGCCGTTTTGCGACTCCCGCAAATAGAAGGTACAGTATTCCCTCCTTGATCTCATCATAGCCATAGATTGATGGGGCAAGACTCATGATAAGATTTCGATGGACAAAAGGATGTTTCGAGGCCTCGATGATCTTCTTCTCGTCTTCAAGAGTAATCTCAACAATTTCAGTCTCCTTCCCGACAACATCTACAAAATTCGCTTCTAGATACAGGTTGAAGGTTCTAAGCTTCCCTTTCTCGCCGGCGTACTGCTTCTCGGCTCTTACTACGGAAGTCAACGCCACTCTGTCGCCGGGACGCGCAGTGTCGACAAGGTCGTCGTCTAGTCTGACATCTAGATACCTCGGGAGCATGCCGGGGGGAAGATCCTCAGGGCGTTCTTGGACGCGAGCTTCCTGAGTGTTCTTGAACACACACTGGTCTTCGATCAAGTCCCAGCCGCTCTGTTGCTTACAGCTTGCACAGATGGGGCCAGGCCCCCGTAACAAATCTCCTGTTTGATCTTGACGGGAGAGTTCGCCACACTTTCGACAGCGGAAGACAGCTTTGACGATCATAGGTCGTACTTGGCCCGTTCGGACGACGATGCCCTCGACCAGCGCGAGTTTCATGAGGTCCTCAGCGCCAATCTTTCTGAGAGCCCTCTTTTCCGGAAGACGACGAAATCGCACAATTATACGACCCACCTGTTCAGCGTACTCAGGATCCTCAACACGCATCTGAGAGGTCGCCGCGGAACCCGCGTGAACAAAGAAGTCGTCCGGGTGGTTCACCACATTTCTAGCAAGCACTGGGTCGAACGCGATTAGGTCGTCGAAATCGATTACGAGGGACCGACCATTGTTGACTGCCACTTCTGCGAGGCGTTTCCTATACTTGGACCCGACCGGGTCAGCTTGGTACGCGCGGAAGAAGTCCTGGAAAACGTTCTCTGGAAGGGCGGTTTCCGTCGGAGCGAGCAAGGTCAATTGGTAGTCTCACTGCCGAGAATGTCCTTCTTCCATGACTCCACATTCTGACGCACCTTCTCGAAGAGAGCCTTCTCCTCCAAGGTAAGTTTGGAGGTGACCTCGGTAGTTTGCCCTCCAGAAGCCCCTAGGGAGGCTATCTTCTTTACTCGCAGGTTGACAATGTCCCATCCCAGAGCAAGTGCTTTGTCTAGCTCCCGGGCCTTCGTACGGTCTTTCACTTCGAGGTTCTTGAGGTCTTTGATGAGCCTGCGAAGTTGGAAATAGAATGACCTTGGCAGTTCCGGGATCTGGTTTGAGGCGGGCAGCGTCTGCCTATAATGGGTAGTTGAAAGCGTGTTCAGAGTGAGCTGTTCTTCTTCTTTGAAGCGAGCGTACCCCATCTGGACCAAATGCTGGGCGATCCAGAGTGAGAGTTCGACCTCTTGTCCCATCCGATACGGGCCTAGGGTTCTGTCCCCAATCCGGGTTTCTGGAAACTCGCGGAGCAGTGTAATTCGTGAAGGCGAGTTTTCCAGTTCTGTGTCGACAATCTCTACGATAGACGGTTCTTTCTCCAATTTACTCCCCCCGGGAATCACCAAGGCGAAAGCGGGCTCCATAAAACCAATTCTAAACAGAAAACCGGATCGATCACACGATATTTGCTTAGAGAGGTGGATGAAACAGTTCTATATGGCTAGGAACATCAATGTGTTTGGTTGAATCTGATTGGAAGCCGCTCTCTGGACTGAGAAGTACAGGCCAAAGAGTCTCGACGATATCATGGATCAGGAAGAGATAGTCTCCAGGCTCAAAGATTTCGTCAAGAGAGGAACAATGCCCCACTGCTTGTTCGCAGGTCCACCAGGTACGGGCAAGACCACAGCCGGGTTATGTCTCGCTCATGATCTGTTCGGGGAGCGATTCCAAGACGCGTTCAAGGAACTGAATGCAAGCGATGAACGCGGAATAGATGTTGTGCGGACTACCGTGAAGGACTTCGCCATGATGGCGTCGCTATCCAGTGTTCCTTTCAAGATCCTTGTCTTGGATGAAGCTGACAACATGACGGGGGACGCGCAGAGCGCGCTTCGCCGAACGATGGAGAATTACACCAATACTTGCCGTTTCATTCTCTGCTGCAACTATTCGGGCAGAATAATAGAACCAATTCAGTCAAGATGCGCCCTATTCCGGTTCACACCGCTACCTGAGGAAAAAGTCGTCGAATACCTCCACCGAATCACGAAAGCTGAGAACGTTAAAACCACTGAGGGCGGTTTGAAGACCATTGTAGAAGTGGCTGAAGGAGACCTCCGGAAGGCCGTCAACATTCTTCAAGCAGCCTCCTCTATGTCGAAGGGAATCTCAGAAGAAACAGTCTACCAAGTAGTTGGAAGAGCGAGACCGACGGATGTCCACGAGATGTTGAACCATGCTTTGAAAGGCGACTTTCTCAAAGCACGGGATGAGCTTCGAAACCTTCTCGTCAAATATGGTCTATCCGGGTCTGATATCGTCCGCCAGATTCACTCAGAGGTCTTCCGCCTCGCCATTCCAGAGAAGACGAGGATCAGCTTGATCGAGGCCATCGGGGACACAGACTTTAGGCTGGTGCAAGGTGGAGATGAAGAAGTGCAGCTTAGCGCTCTCCTCGCCCATCTAGCTGCTGAGGCATCGGTTCATAGAAATGTTCGAGAGGAACATGTCACAGCCCTGGACCGTTAGATACAGACCTCGGACGACTCGCGAGATAGCGGGCAATAAGCCTGCCCTGGAGAAGATCCGTCAATGGCTTGACTCATGGTCCGAAGGCAAACCGTCCAAGGCCGCGGTCCTTCTTTACGGCCCAGCAGGAGTAGGAAAGACGACAATCGCCGAGGCGGTTGCTCGGGAGAGAGATTGGGACCTTGTGGAGATCAATGCCTCTGACAAGAGAAGCGGCGATATCCTCTCAAGAATCGCGGGACTCGCATCCACACAATCCTCGCTGTTCAACAAGGGAAGACTGATCCTTCTGGATGAAGTGGATGGTATCAATCTCAGAACGGACTCGGGCGCGATCATTGCGATTCTCCGAGTAATCAGAGAATCTCAGTTTCCAATAGTTCTGACCGCAAACGATCCTTGGGATCCAAAGATCAGACCGCTACGGGATGCATGTCTGTTCATCGAGCTGAGAAGACTCGGTCTACGCGAAGGGATTCCGCTGATGAAGGGAATACTCGCCAAGGAGAGTGTGAGTGCTGACGAGGAGGCGCTCAGGTCTATCATGGAACGGGACCGTGGTGACATGCGATCAGCGATAACAGACCTTCAGATTCTAACCGGACCCAAGAAAAATCTAACCTTGGAAGATACTGCTATGTTGTCTAACCGGGACCGAAGCGAGTCCATATTCGAAGTCCTAAGGATCATCTTCAACAGCAGAACTGTTGCTCAGGCTCGACGTGCGCTGGACAAGTCAGATCTAGACCATGAAATGCTCTTTCAATGGATTCTGGAAAATACTCCAGGCCAGATTCCAAATCGCCCCGAGCTGGACAACGCCATGTCTGCACTTGCAGAAGCAGATCTCTACTTTGCGCGGATCAGAAAGACACAGTCGTGGCACCTGTTATCGTATGCTCTCGATCTAATGACCGCGGGTGTTGCCGTCGCAAAAGAGACGAGCCCGGGAGGATGGGTGTCGATGAAGTTCCCGCAACGAATCAGCTCGATGTCGCGCAGCCGGGGAACAAGAGAACTTACGAAGGGAGTTGGAGCCTTGATCGGGTCCAAGTCCCACATATCAAGTCGAAGAGCGACGAAAGCTTACCTTCCCATGATCCAGTTCATCCATGATCACGACCCGGAAAAATATCGTCAGATTGCAGAATGGCTTGATGCGAAGGAGCCGTTAGACGAGATTCTCTCGCTCGAAGCTGAACCTGCCGCTTAACGGTTGCGCATTACCAGTGCGCCCCCGATGAGAGCAATGATGGTCGATATGACTTCGGCGTAGAGAAGTTGTTGGAGCGCTTGACTGGTAATGGCCGCTCCAGCACCCATGGCTGTTGTTGCAGCGATTGCGCCCATGCATCCTGTGAAAAGAAGGAGCGTTCCCATAGTCAGATAGGCTTCCTTCAAATGCTGCGGCCTTCAGCTGTCCTCGCAGTTCGAGGCGAAATAAAAGTTTACTCTATGATCGAATAGAGCCATCTTATTCCTTCAAGGCTAAGTTGATCAGTTCGCGCGTCACGCCGAGATAAGTACGGTAGTCGAGTGCTTCCTTGATCTCTTTGGGTTTTAGTCTCTTCGAGACGAATTTGTCTTCGAGCAGGAGCTTTGAGAAGGGAATCTTGTTGTCGAGGGCCTTGATCGATATTTTCCTTATTTTTTCGTGAGCGTCTTGTCTTGGAACTCCCGTCTCCACGAGAAGGTTCACTATTCTCTCGGCTAGCAGGGATCCTTGTGATAGCTCCAAGTTTCGTTCCATGTTCTCTGGCAAGACCTCCAAGCCCTCGAGAACACGTGTGACAAGCCGGAGCATTTCGTCGACAAGAATGAAAGACATTGGAAAGATGAACCGTTCACTCGCAGAGTTGGAAATGTCCCGTTCATGCCATAGAGGAATATTCTCTAGGGCAGGTATGACTAGGCCTCGCATCAGCTTCGCCATGCTGGAGACCCTTTCGCTAAGCTCCGGATTCCTCTTCGAAGGCAGAGCCGAGCTTCCAACCTGTTTGCTCCGGTCGTACGGCTCCATAACCTCCGAGATCTCGCTTCTCTGCAAGTTCCGAACCTCCGTGCCGAACTTGTCGAGACTCGACGCCAGGAGAGAGAGATAGCACACCGTTTCGGCATGGAGATCCCGCTGAATAACCTGTGTAACGAGGCCGGCTGGTTTGAGCCCCAACTTGCCCAGCGCTCTTTCCTGGACCTTCAGAGCATTTTTCCCAAGCCCAGCTCCGTTTCCGACAATTCCCAGAATCTTGCCAACCAGAACCCGTTCCTTAACCTGCTTCAGTCTCTGCTGGTATCTTCGAACCTCTTCTAGCCAGACTGCGAACTTTAGGCCAAGAGTGATAACTCCCGCGTGGCGTCCGTGAGTCCGGCCGACGACCAAGAGGGCTCTGTGCTTACGTACTCGCGAGGCAAGGATCTCTTCGAGCGCGTCGAGTCTCTTCTCTAGGAATGAGAATGCTTCTTTGAACTGGAGCGCTGTTGCGGTATCCTCAATATCGTAGCTTGTTAGCCCATAGTGGACGTACTTGCGTCCCTCGCCTGTACAGGCTTCGGAGAGCGCTACTACCATGGACATCAGATCATGACGGATCTCTTTCTCGAGGCCTTTGACGTGATCCAATGTCACAATCTTCGTGTTGGCGTTTCTTGCGATCTCCTCAGCAGCCCCTTTTGGAATGTCGCCGACGAAGGCCTGTGCTTCTGCAACCGCCGCTTCAACATCCAACCATCGTTGGAGCTTGTTTTCTTCCTCGAAGATTCTCCTCATCTCCGGACTGCCATAACGACCTGTGTCAATTGGAAGAATAGGCAATCTTACCGACTCGAACAAGGAAGCAACTAGCCTATCATATTAAACAACTCCGAGGGAAAAAATGGAACAATGACGGGTATCTGCGGGCTCCTAGGACGGGAAGCGGATGATCTCGGATCGAAAGCGAAGGCCATCCTCTCATTGATGCGGATCCGTGGATCCAAATCCCAATCCTTCTCACAAAGCGTCCCGAATGGAGAAAAAATCACAATAGGAATTTGCGATTCCACCGGTACCCAACCGTTCAGTCATTTGGCAGTACCGTTGGCTCTTGATGGTGTATTCTTCCGCAACGATGAAGGACCCCATAATCCCGAGCCTGCTGGTCCTAGTCGTCTCATACGGACACCTGGAGCATTTGCCTTCCTAACTTCGATCCAGGATCATCTGACTGCGGGAAGAGACATCATGGGTCAGAAGCCTCTCTATTGCGGGCAGATAGGAAGCGACGCTGTGGCCTTCGCCAGCCTAAGATCTCCTCTAGTCTCGATCGGCATCCCCGAACCCAAGCCTGTTCCTCCTGGCAAGGTGATTCGGGCCTCCGTACGAGGATTCGAGACGATGAGTGATTACTCGCTCAAGCAGCCGAAGGAAGAACCGACAAGCGAGGCAGCAGCCACTCAAACACTGGAAGACCTCTTTACCGAGGCCGTCGGAAGGATCGTCCCGCGAGGATCCGGGATCGCGTTCTCCGGAGGCCTGGACAGCGCACTCGTCGCGAAGGTAGCGAAGAACAACGGGCTAGAACCGGAGCTAATCTCTGTAGGGTTGAAGGGTCAACCGGAGCTAGAGCACGCGGAAAAAACCGCGAAGAGTTTCGGGCTTCGCGTTACAATTCGAGAGTTAACAAGCTCGGAGATCCTCAATTCACTACCCGCGGTCGTCAAGATCATTGAGACCACGGATCCTGTCATCGTCGGGATATCAGTGCCGATCTATTTCGCTTGCCAGAAGGCGCGCGAGATGGGCTTGAACTATCTTGCCGCGGGCCAGCTTAGCGATGAGCTCTTCGGCGGCTATGGAAAGTTCGAAGAAATGGCTTTGCGAGACGATGTAACGATTCTTGGGAGAGCGATGTTCGATAGTGTTGTTGCTGCATCGGCTAAAGACTTTGATCCGGGAGACAAGCTCGCGGTGGCAGCTGGTCTAGAACTTTGTTCCCCCTTCGCATATCTCCCATTTGTCGAATATGTCTTGAAGCTACCAGCATCTCTCCGAGTCCACTTGGCAGATGGAAACGTGATTCGAAAATATGTTCTGAGAAGGCTTGCCGCGAGACTGAACCTGCCAGACAGCGTAGTGGGTCGGCCGAAGAAAGCTGTCCAGTATTCCAGTGGTGTCCAGAAGGTCTTGTTGAAAGAAGCAAAACGACAGGGAATGAGCCTCGGCAAGATGTTGGAATCCCTCACGAGGTAGTCTGGAAGACTTATCCGACAGACCCGCTTCTTAGGCGCAGACATGACAATGGCGAAGGTAAACCCGGCGCGAGTTGCACATCCCAGATCATTGCTAGCGGGTGGTCTCGGAGTGTTCTCCAGCCTTGTCGCCATCGGTTGGGCACTGTTCGGTTACAATCTGCCGGCCACTGCCAATCTCGCTTCGAGTCAGCCGGACAACTTGATGCTCGCCCAGTTTGGCGTCGCGTTCGTCGTGTTGATTGGAAGCGGTCTAATGCTGGCTCGATACACTCGGCTGGGCGGCGCGGTCAACATTCTCGGGGGCATGGTGACTTTTGGCATCGGTGTTCTCTACGCTAGAAGCTTGGAACAATCGGCAAGGGCTGCGAGTCTGCCGGGCGTCGCCGTCCACTTCTCTCAATTCTACACCGCCCCCCTAGTCATACCTGTTGACCGTCTCGTGGCCACGCTCCTCGTTGTCCCCGTCTTCCCGATAGCGACCCTCCTCGTTATCAGTGGGCTGGGATCGCTCGCAACCTACCGCATGCACCGTCCCCACCCGATTGCCCTTCCTGCGCAACAACAAGTCTCTGTTCAGACAACAAATAAGTAGAAACTAATCCTACACTCGTCCAGATCTGTAATGTCGAAACGCAAGAACGACGCACTCATCCAGGAAGCCTCTAGAGTCTTAGAGAACTCACCTGCTGATCCCTCGATTGCCAACAATCACTTCCGATCTAAGCTATCGTTCGAAACCGACCCGTCGGACGTCTACCACGACACAACAAACAAAGTCTCTGGAGTAGTAGTGGTCGACGCGAGAACTCCAGACGCCTACGCCCGAGGACACGTTCCGGGGGCCATCAATATGCCTCACAGAGCAATCGATTCTTTCACGACCGCTTCTCTGCCCCGAGACAAGGTCTATGTGACATACTGTGACGGCGTGTTCTGCAACGCCTCAACCAAAGCGGCCGCGAAGCTTACTGCTCTTGGCTTCAAGGTCAAGGAGATGCTTGACGGAATGGAGGGCTGGAGTAAGGAAGGATATCCGGTCGAAGAGACGGTCATGAAGATGACCATTCCCGCGCCCCAATGAATCTCATCTATCCAAGCCACGAACCCCTGTCTGACAAGCGCCGAGCATAACACAGAAAAGCAGCCGGGTTCGGTTCCGACCGTAGGGGCCGTCGTCTAGCTTGGTCAAGGGGATTGACCCCGCCCAGAGGATACCAGAGTCCAATCTTGGACGGTGACCCTGGGGCGCTGGCGACCCCGAGAAATCGGGGCCAGAGGTCGTGGGTTCAAATCCCACCGGCCCCACCACAACTTGGGTATACATCGGGCAAATTCATATCTAGGCAATGCTCTAGAGAAATCGAGGCTTGACCGAGATCAGAAGATCTCGGCGAATTGTCGGCTCCAGGCCAAATCCTCTCGAGGCCTTCTTCAACAACATTCCCTTAGGACCGACGATGTGGCAGAGAGTGGCTTCGACGACCATTCTCGGATTACTCTTTAGACTTGGACAATACTGTGATTGTCGGCTTTTCTCTTCCTTCTACTAGAAGTCTCTGGATTGTCGGACGACGAAGATGCTGAACAGTACCCAGAGGGTCGCTACCAAGCCTCCCACAAGCGTCTGTCCAATAGTGAATAGGATCAATGCGGGCTCTGAGGCTGGGAGCATGAGCCCGAGCACGAAAAGAGTGTCTCCCTTTTTCATGTTCGACCGCTTCCTCGCGATACTCATCTTGGACGCGCCTACTATTCCATAATAGCACAACCCAGAGAAGACAAAGGAGAAGATAGTGGAAACTACGACACTCAAGGTGATTTGATAGAGAATTGCATCTATCGAACCCCGCTGGAATCTTGGGATGAAGAAGAATAGCAGAAATGTGAAAACAGCCTTGGTTGAGCCTATCAGTGAAGTTGCTCGGTTCAGGTTGGAGGCGACAAGTTCACGATCAAGTACGGGTCCCAGTTTCATTTTCGGACATTGGAACGCTCGAATGACACAATGTGATCGTGTATAAATGCCCAATACTCTTTGTTCGCGCAACTAGCGATCTCTGTTCGAGACTGTGATCCACGTCCCGCCACCGAACTCCTTCTCGTCGAACACTTTGAATCGCGTTGGAGTAAACCTGGTAAATCTCAACGGGCTTGGCTTTTGCCTCGGCCAGGGCCCCTGTTGTCGATAGAGTACAGGAATTAAATGGGACACTTGGAATCGCTTGGTCTTGTCAAGCAGAGGGTCAAGTTCGGAAAGCCTTGCTTGGAATCATCTAGTCGGGTTGCCCTTTTATAACGAGACGCAATCGTGCGCTTTTCTAATCATACGGGATTGAACTCATCTTGCATGTGCCAAGGCCGAGCCTTAGAAGACGAGTTGCCTCATCCTCGGCCGGAAAAACAGCCTCGTCCTTTACTAGGATTCTTCTAGTTGCGATAGCGATTGGGGCAGTCGGCCTACTAGTTATTGAGATACTTGTTAACGGCGCGGCCAATTCGATTCTTTCTAATGATCTGACACCTAGCGTTCCCTACTTTGCGCTCCGAACCCTGACACGGATGACTATTGCCTACGCGTTCGCGCTGGCATTTGCACTGGCTTACGGAATTGCGACGGCTATGAACCATCGCGCTTCCCACGTGCTACTTCCATTACTAGACATATTCCAATCGGTCCCTGTCCTCGGAGTCCTGCCTGTGGTCTTCCTCTTGATCCTAGGAACCGGAGCTAGTGCTCCCGAGTTCAACCAGGAAGTCGCGTCTATCATACTAATCTTTACAGCGATGGCTTGGGCGCCTACGTTCGGAGTCATCGCGGGAATAAACGCTATTCCGACTGACATAAAGGAAGCAGCCCACGCTTATGGAATGCACGGAGCTCGGTATCTTCGCCAGATCGTTCTTCCGGCGGTGTTCCCGGAGCTAGTCTGGAGCAGTTTACTCGCATGGGGTGGAGGATGGTACTTGATCCCTATCGAAGAGCATGTCTCCTTCGGCCCCACCCAACACGTGGATCTGCCAGGCATAGGGAAGTATATCGCCGTAGCGGCGACACGAGCTGATCTGGGCTCAGCGCTCTTTGGCCTCATTGTGTTGGTCGGAATCATCTTCGCGATTGACCGACTGGTCTGGAAGCCTCTCGGGACTAGAGCCGAGAAATACAAGTACGAGACTATAGCCGCGCCGAGAACCACGGCAACGAGACAGAGCGCTGTAGGAGTGGAAGTGAGGAAATACGAGGACCGTCTCGTCTCGCCAGTACTCTCGTTTTTCAAGTCCGAAAGATCCTATGCGGCAAGAGTTCTGGAACTGACCCGCTGGCGACGAATACGCCACATAACGGAGAAGTTGAGATTTCCGCAGCGAATCAGCAGAATACCATTGTGGGGAAGATTGCTCAGCTATGCGATATTCATCGGACTCGTTCTTCTCGGCCTCATCGTCACAATCATGTCACGATCCCAATCCATCGCAAGCGGAATTTCCCTGCTCGCCACCGACGTAACAGCCTTCGAGCTAGCCGCTCTCACTCTACTATCACTCTCTAGACTGCTCATGGCATATGCTATTGCCCTCTCATGGACTCTCGGGGCAGGCATACTCATAGCAAGAAGCCAAAGACTGTCCAGGCTTCTCGTGCCAATATTTGACATTGGACAATCTATCCCAGCGACAGCCCTGTTTCCCATCGTCGTGATACTACTCGTCGACCCGTTCAGGAACTCCCCCTTACTCGGGTTCACGCTCAACCTAGCGTCGGTGCTCTTGATACTAACGGGGATGCAATGGTATCTCCTGTTCAATATCGTCGGGGCGGTGAATAGCGTCCCGAACGACTTGCTGGAAGCGACCGCGGCTTACAGGATTCGCGGACGGCGTTTTGTCAGAGAGATTCTTATCCCCGCTTCTTTTCCCGCAATCCTCATTGGAAGCATACAAGCTTGGGGTGGCGGCTGGAACGCGCTTATAGTCTCCGAATACATCGGACCCAACGCAAACGTCCCTGGGCTAGGCTCATTTCTAGTTCAAGCAACGTTACCATCAAAGAACCAGCTCCTAGCCCCCCTTGAGATCTATGCGTCACTTCTTGTCATGACTGCGACCGTCTTGGTCATCAACCGGCTTGTCTGGAGGCGTCTGCTGCGGAAGGCCGACAGGTACAAGTTCGAGGCATAGTCTAGTTGAGCCAACCCTCCGAGCCCATTCTCCAAATCAAGGACGTAGCCAAGATCTACCCTGGTGAAGGCAAAAGCACAACGGTTCTCGACCACATTTCATTCGACGTCTACAAAGAGTTCCTCTGTATTGTCGGGCCTTCAGGCTGTGGAAAGAGCACGCTGCTGCGGATTATCGATGGACTTGACAAACCGACTAGCGGTCAGGTGCTGTTTCATGGCCAGCCGATTACGAGTCCGAGCCCGAAGGTCGGTGTGATCTTCCAGACCTTCGCACTAATTCCATGGAAAACTGTGCTTGGGAACGTGCAGATGGCAATATCCTCAACGCCAATTGCCAAGGAGGAACAGTTGAAGATCGCGCAAAAGTACATCCAGGATGTTGGCTTGGAAGGGTTCGAGTCTTCCTATCCTAAGGAGCTCTCCGGTGGGATGAAGCAGCGGGTTGGAATAGCCCGTGCTCTCGCGCTCCAGCCTGAAGTGCTGCTGATGGATGAACCATTTTCAAGCCTTGATGCGTTGACAGCGGAGAACCTCCGACGTGAGGTCTTGGATATTTGGAGAGACCCTGCATACCCCACCGGTTCGGTGATTATGGTTACACATAATGTTCAGGAGGCTGTTGAGATGGCTGATAGGGTGGTCGTTTTGAGCGCAAGGCCGGCGAAGATAGTTGATGATGTCAAGATCGATCTCGAACGGCCTAGGAGCCCGAGGGACCCCGTACTGTACGACCTAGCGGACCGAATAATCTCGAAAATAAGCTAGTGAACGTGAGTTTTGGGAAGAAGACGTTCGGATTGCCCATCGTAACCGAACAGGCCTGTGAAGACTCCCCAGCTGATAATTATGCTGATCAGTGTTGGGATGTCGAGAGTAGGGCCGTACTTGGAGCTGATAAATCGCGCGAGAGTGAAGCGCGTGACTTGCCCTTGTTGATTGAGTAGTTTTGCAATGTCAGAGAAGGGCTCAAGAGTTTCCAGCCGTTGGTGGACGAGTTTTTTCCGTTCTGCTATCTTGCTGCTGTGGGCTTTGTTGCCGAGTTCTGTGAGGGAGATCTCTCCCTCCTTGACGGCCACGAGACCGAGGTATTCCGCTGTATCGATTATCGGCAGCAACTCGTCGAGGTCGATGCGGAGATCGATGGTCAGGGTGGCAATGTCCGCTTTTCCATTGTACGCCTTCAAGAGATCAAGTAAACCGAAGACGCGGTTTACGCCGGCGGTAGGGAGCATTTCTCGTTACAGGATTCGCTTGAACCTGATAGGGGTTAAAGAACTTTGGATGGGCGATAGATTGTTTGCTGATCAGCTGAGAAGTTTCGACAAGGTTTTGATCGCGTCCATCTGGTTTGGCACACTTGCCTTTCCATCTGGACTTGGCACAGCAACCACGTAGGAAACTCCTAGCTCCTCAAGACGTGAGAGTATCTGTTTGTTCTGAGCCATATTTCCGGCGAGCATAATTCTCCTCTCTCCTTGCGGCGACTTGTACTCTGACTGCTCGGCCCTCGGATCTATGCCGATTCGGACGCATATCCCTTTGGTCTTCGCTTCTGGGGAGCTTTCTCTAAAGTCCGCGACAAGTTTTGCGAATTGGTCGAGCGGTTGGAGGTTCGGATGCCACGCATCACCGAGAGTTGCGGCCCGTTTCATGGCAGCTTTGCTCGTTCCACCAATCCAGATCGCTAGATGCCTCTGAACTGGGCGCGGTTCGAAGACGGCATCGGAAAATTCCAAGCTGAGAACACGGCTCTTGAAACTCGTCTCTCCTCTCCAAAGCGCTCTTATCAATCGAATAGACGCGTCCACCCTCTTGCCTCTGCTGTGGAAGTTTGAGCCCAGATGGGCGAACTCTTTCTCGTTCCAGCCGACACCAATGGCCAGCATGAGTCTTCCCCCGCTAAGGTTGTCGAGTGTAACGAGCTGTCTTGCGACGACAACAGGATTTCGCATCGCGATGATTAGTGAGGATATTCCTAGCTTTACCCGTTTGTTAATTCCCGCAAGGTAGGCGAGTGTCGTGATGCTGTCGAAGATTCGCTCATAGGGAGTTCCACTGTTTTTAGGCATTAGTATGTGGTCGGTGGTCCAAAGGGAATCACAGCCTGCCTGTTCGGCCTCCAAGGCTACGTTACGAAGCGCCTCGGTTGACGAGGATTCTCCGTAGTTCGGGACACATACTCCGAATTTCATACCGCGGTCATTGCGCCTCTTGTTGATATCATTCTTCTGATTTCGCGAGGATGGACCCACTCTTGACATTTTTCGCCTCGGTTCAACATTTTTATCGCCCATCTCCGGGAACAGACGTTTCCCAAGCTTGTTTGCAGTGGAAACGCTAGATCTCTCGAAGAGGTATGGGAAAACCGACGCTCTCCGTGGCTTGAACTTCACGGTCAACGAGGGCGAGATAATGGTAATTCTAGGCCCAAACGGGTCCGGCAAGACAACACTTCTGATGATCCTTTGCACGATCCTGAAGCCAACATCCGGAACGGCAAAAGTTGTTGGGATTGATGTTGTGGAGGAGGGGACCAAGGTCCGAGAGGTTATGGGAATAGCGTTTCAGGAGGCGAGGGGTTTCTGGCGTCACAAGCCCTCGTCGATCCTGAGGTTCCACGCTTCTATGTTCGACATAGACCCCGCAAAACGGCAGGATCTGATTGAGCGCACGATGAAGGATTTGGAGCTGTGGGAGTCACGCGACAAGATGTTCATGCACCTGTCGGGTGGTCAGGCGAAACGACTAGAGACAGCCAAGGTTCTCATTCAGCAGCCTAAGCTGGCGATTTTCGACGAACCCACGAGCCAGGTGGATCTGCGGGGGAAGAGGAAGATCTGGGACAAGATCCGAGAGCTGCGGGACCAAGGGTCCACGATCATAGTTGCGACGAACGAGGTTCGGGAGGCTGAGTACCTTGCTGACCGGGTCACGATCCTGCACCAGGGACAAAGGGTTGTTTGTGACACTATTCCAAAGCTGAAAGACGCGATTGCCGGGGGAGACATTGTCGAAGTGGACTTCGAGGACCCCGTATCCGGAAAACTAGTAGACGACCTCAACGGACTCGGGGGCGATGTCTCGTTGTCATCGGAAGGTAATCAACTGAGGGCGAAGGTTTCGAGAGCAGAAGACTGGGTTCCGAAAATGACCTCCGCCAGCTACATCGCGGGGGCAAAGATCGCGTCAATCAGGATTACCGAGCCTTCCCTTGACGACGTCTTCCTCCACTTCACAGGCAAGGCCTTAGTGGATCAACCATGAACCGCGTGTTGACTCTCGCCGCTTACAATGTCCGGATTCTCTTATCGGAGAGAACCTGGTTCGTCCTCGCATGGGCCCTGTTCGGACTACAGATAGCTGTCTACGGGTCCCTTATGTCAAGGCTAGTTTCGACAACAGTCCCGAACTATCTGTTCTTCTACGGCGTGGGACTCATGGTTATCACAGTATTCGACTCTGGAGCTGATGTAGGCCGACACTTCGTCGAACACGCGCACGAAGGAGAACTACCCTACTTCCTATCCTTACCAGTCTCCCGCGGAGGATTCCTAGCAGCGCAGGCCATCTACGGAGTCGCGAATACGATGATCAAGGTTCTACCGCCCCTTATAGGAGTCCTCTGGTTTGTCGGAGACCTGACAGTTCAAGGCGCGGTCTTCGCGTTGATATCGATGTTTCTACTTGGACTGGGAATCACGGGAATAATGGTGTCGATGTCGTTCATCGCCTTCAAGTCAGTGGACATATACAGCGCATTCCTCGCCGGGCTATCCGCATTGATCGTCCGGTTCA
>Ga0209235_1000646_pt1 | contig 17874 bp, 14 predicted proteins | sample GraSoi013_1_20cm_4_FD_185817 | JGI IMG/M metagenome (GOLD analysis project Ga0209235, IMG submission 185817) | Grasslands soil microbial communities from the Angelo Coastal Reserve, California, USA - Sample 09_25_2013_1_20cm (SPAdes) (version 2) | ecosystem: Environmental > Terrestrial > Soil >... | reverse complement strand
GGGAGGATGTGACGAGGAACAAGCCGGACCCTGAAGGCATCCAGATGGTCCTTAAGAGAATGGAGGTTCGGCCGAGCAGGGTGATCATGGTTGGCGATTCGGCCTCCGATATTCAAGCCGGGAGGAACGCGGGAGTAATCACTGGCGCAGCCCTCTGGGGTTCGAAGGCGATGAGGGACTTGTGGGGTCCCATAGCCTCACGGGCAAGGCCCGATTTCGAATTTCAAACAGTAGCAGAATTTGATCGGTTCCTGTTTCCAGCTCCGGTCTGATCAATCCGACCCAGAAACGCGGTTAATGCAGTGATGAACCGGCCAAAATCAGGCTGGGAAACATTGTGGCCCGAATCGCTGAATATGATTACTTCCAGGTTCCGCAGATGTGGAACTACCTAGGGATGAAGCAGGACACAAGGCTCCACCTCGGAGAATTTCGCCCGCGCAATTTACACCAAAAGTTTACCATCAACAATCTAAAGAAAGGATAGTTTGATGGGCGTGTCAACAGGGTCCCTTCTCTTGGAGAAGGCGAGCGAACGATTCCGCTATTTCGCAAAAAAGATCTATAATGATCGATCTTTGCTCTACATGAACCTGGCTCAGAGAGTTGCCGAGGATCCTCAGGTCCTAGGAATAGCGGCTGCTACCCATGACAAGGCCGCACTTCCCAACCTCTTCTTTGCAGCGGTACATCTGCTATTGCTAAATGGCGAGGGCCATCAGCTTGCGGGGTTCTATCCTACCCTCCACAGCGACACAAGGCACCACGACTACTCCTCTGTCTACCCACACTTCCGGAACTTCGCGCTTGAGCACGAAAAGGAGATTCGTGAAGTTATGCGAACTCACACAGTCCAAACGAACGAGGTGGGACGATGCGCCCTGCTCATCCCGGCCTTCGAACTAGTAGCAGACCAGACGGACCATCAACCGTTGAACATGATCGAGATCGGTTCAAGCGCAGGGCTTACCTTACCTTGGGACAAATACCATTATCGATACGGGGAAAGTCTAGAGTGTGGAGACCCAAACTCACCAGTGAGGATTGAGTGCTCGCTACGCGGAGACCTGCAACCCCCGATTCCAAAAGAGTTACCAAGAGTGGCCATTCGCAAGGGAATCGATCTATCACCGATCGACCTGACCGATCCCGATAGTGTCCAGTGGCTCCGAGCTCTCGTTTGGCCAGATAACCCGAGACGAGCGACCCTTCTGGAACACGCGGTCCAACTCGCCAAACAAAATCCTCCAGATATCATGACAGGAAACGCTCTGGAACTATTACCGGGACTTATCAAGAAAGTCCCAGAAAGGGAGCCGTTGTGCATCTACCATTCATTCACACTTACCTTCGCCAACAAAGAGCAACAAGAAAGACTCCATCGGCTACTAACAAACGCTGCAAAGGCAAGAGCCTTGTTCCTTGTCTGGCTAGAATGGCCCACTGAATCTGACACTCCGATCTTAGGACTTGAGAAGTTCATCGATGGCGTAAAAGAGGAGAAGATCCTAGCACGATGCCATTCGCACGGAGAATGGTTGCAGTGGAAGGCGGCTTAAACTAAGTGTTTCGAATGATCCCCGTCCTTTCTACGCCCAACTCAGGAGTTTAGGTACCAAGTTCTACGTTTTTGCAGCTATGCACCTGCCCATTTTGTGAGTGGTCTAAACAACTTTGACCCAAAGTTTGCGTCGCAGAATTGGCGATGAAGCTATCTACACAATTCTACTTAGTTCATCCAAATATTGTTCTAGGATTTTCCTGAACGCGTCGCTTCTGCTTGGAAACGAACCGTTCTTGACAGCGGCATCGACCCTTCTCACGAGCTCCTCAGGAAGCTGGGCTGTAACAGTCTCAGTCATGACTGACTAGAATACAATCTGAATACATTAGCGTATTGTAGTCCATCCCGCCCGGTGGTTACCCGGGTTCAGAAATGCCTGCTTGGGTCAAACTGATGAAAGAATCGCCGACACTGGTCATGCTGGACACGGAAGAGGTAGAGCGGCTTGATGCGATGCTTGGGCATCTCGGGTCAATTCGATTTCCACGAATTCGGCGTCTAGTAAATCATGTGAGTGAGGACTTTCTATTCTTGATGGACCCGATTGCAGTCACCTGCCGGGGGAGATCGCCAAACTGGGCAAGGTCAAGGACCCGCTCGGGAAGAAGTTGGATGAGATCAGACGGATTGCCTGGCCGTCGCCTTACAGTATCCGTTTCGTAGTTGCGAGACGCGTTCAAAAGAGTAGACCTCTCTCGCTATCCAGCTTTGAGATGGTTCCTGACGGCCCCTCTGGTGGATTGGACGAGGACGCGCAAGAAGACCTGACGGGCACGCTCGGGTTCTTTGCTCTCAAGTTTCGAAACCTATCTGAAATGAAGCCCGCGACAGGCTATCCGGAGCCAGACGTCGTTCTCGACGTCGAGAAGACTCGGCAACTAGTAGGGGAGATCGAGTTCTTGCTATCAGAAAGTAAAGAGAATCGTAGCAAAGTAACGCCTGGGCTTGTTAGGCAGCTCTAAGGTATTCTACCAGTCTTACACCACGCGATGGACGAAGGACTTTACGTTTGGCTCAGCAGGGCATGAAACAAAACGGTAGAGTACTGAGAAAATCATCTACAGAACTGAACGTCAGATCTTCAAGGTTGACCACTCCCGATCCGATGTTACAATTTACGGTTACTAGACCCGTTACCAACGAAGAAATGTGAAAAGTAGTTGCTCCTCGCGACATAGACTGCCGAAATGGAAATCCTCCGATCCCGATCCCTCTCCCAGCCTTGTCTAGACCTGGGAGCATGTTCGAATGTCACTCGAAGGGAGGGCGTTTAAGAACGGTAGAGATTACTCGAAATGGGAGTCGCATTTTTTATCCCTAGCGGCTTTTCCGGAGGGCTGGTCCCGGCTTGACTCGGTCAGTGATGATTATCGGTCTGATTGGCGGTTCTCTCTTCCTCCTCGCCGGGTTCTTGACACTTCTTCCGTGGGCGGTGAGCGGCTCTATCGCAGGCGTCTTGCTCGGGAGCTGGTTTGGGGGAGAGATCAAGAAGCGGCTGGACAGGGGGACCGAGGGTGGGAAGGAGTCCAGGGTCATTAGGTTCAGGAAGAAAGCCCTGCTTGAGGATAATGTGTCGGAGATGAGAACTGCGGGTTGGGAGCCGAGATGGGAATCGTACCGTGAGACCCAGACAGGCCTTCTAGTCCGCCGGATCGTATGCTCGGTCGTAATGGAGAGGAAACAGCGAAAACGGAGAGGGCTCAAACAGCTCTCGAAATTCCTATTCCCAAGCAAGTAGCACTCTTGGCGGACCCGAAGCCCACCTTGGGCCCCGGGAAGGGTTGGAATTCCTCCGAGGCATTTACGCAGCCTAGGTATGTTTTTTCAGCTGACCCGAATACGTTTAGGTGGCTTAGGCGAAAGAGTCTATGTTCCCGAACAAGGCCAAGATGATCAGAAGCGCGAATTCGCTGTGGCTAATCCTAGCCGTGGCACCAGCGTTGTATCTCGTGATCGCGGCTCTAGTGACGCTGGGAAAACCGGGGTTTGCAAGAGATCAGACCCTTGTCCTTTGGGTATTCTTTCTCTTGGTGATCGTTTCTGTAGCACAGCTTGGCCTTACGGTCTTCTTCCAAACACGTAAAACCTTGATGCAGACCACGGCTGTGTATGGTCCGGTCGGCCGGACTTATCTGACAATGGCGACAGGCTCGATTCTATCTGAAGCACACGCAATCTATGGACTTGTCTTGACACTCCTCTCAGGCTCGATATTCTACGGGGTCGGATTCTCTCTGGTCGCCTGGGCCTCTCTATTCTGGGTTAGAGGAAGATTCAAACAAAATCTCGGAAAGCTTCCGGACAACAAGCCCAATTCAACGAGCTAGCGCCGATCTATCGCGGCCCTCCCTTCAGGCCGTCGACCCGGAGACCTCTTCGAATCATTTTGTCTAGAACGAACCTTCCTTGTCCAACGCGTTCTCGGCGACTCGACAATTCCCCATTCTATCGGAATTGGTTTTCGGCCAGCTCGTCACCGCTTTCTTGATTCGCCGGACTTGGCTACTCTGTTCTCGAATGTTCCCGTCTCGATCCACCGCCTGGGACGATGTGAAGCTGTGGTTGCCCAAGCACAAATGCATTATTTGTGGGGTCGAGGTCGAGTTTACTCAGGTAGGAGTCCACTATCAGACGACTCATCCAGATTATGATCAGTGGGGCAATCATTGGAAAAGACTTTCTTGGCTCCTTCTCATGTCCGACGTTGCACTGGTCGTCCTCGACGCATTCTTCATTCGCTCTGTAATCCCATATTCTCAGGACATTGTTCTCGCGTATTTGCTCGGTTCTATGTTGGTGATAATATTCACACTAGTCTCAAAGCAAAGAGCGTTTAGAGAAGCATGGCAGAAAGCCCACCCTTCCAGCAGTTCGCAAGTCGCCTGACCATGCTACCTGATGTCATATAATGACATAAGCCATCGGAATTGCGACCTTAGCAGTTAGGCCCAACAGCTAAACCCGATAGGGGACTCGGCTACATAGAACGGTTCGAATTTGGTTCCGATCCAACACGGCACAGGTTCGGTTACTATGTCCGTGCGGCAGTCATGTGTCATAGATCGATTGTGTTACAATATTGAATCTTAAGGACGACGTTCTGCCCCTACGGACATGCCCAGCAAGTAGAGCCTCAATCTTCAACGGCAGATATTCGAGCCCGCGGACTCGGCTATATCGGTGTCTTCTAAATTCAATCCTGGGATACCGGCAGTATTAAATTAAAGTTCCAAGGCTGTTCGTTTGCCTCATTTCCAATCCGCACGATACTCCTAGGCCTCTATTGTTCGGCCCTGAGGAGACGAAGGGGCAATGGAAATACTTAGAACGTGTTGGGAGGTGAAAAGCTAGATGAAAACGTTAAGAATTCTCCTAGCGCTATTAGCACCACTATTACTGCTTCTCCCAGTAGCTTATGCTACACCTACTTCTGCCAGTGGGAGCTTCACAGTGAGCAACTCACCGCCTACGGCTCGGGCCGCGGGCGGGAACATGATTCTCACGTATGATTCCTCCTTCACGTCTACTGGAACGTTTGTTGGAACCTGTTCCGGGCAGGCCGTTACTGTGACGCACGCTGATGGTACCGCGAATACCAAGGCAACCTGCACGTTCACTGGGACGGTTGGGGATAAGTCAGGGACAGCCGTATTCCATATCGTAGCCCAGGGCAAGGGGTCGTCCTTCCGCGGACACTTTACGATACTTGCTGGTGGGACTGGTGGGCTTGCAAACCTCAGGGGCGAAGGACCGTTCTCGGGCACCGCTACCGGACCTCTGACCAGCGCTGGAACCTATACCGGGCAGACTAATTTCAGGTAGACAAGTGGACCTGAGCCCGGACTCCTCTCCTTTTTTTGCGCATTTGATCACAACGGTAGCTATACCGTGACTCGAATTTGGTTCCGCTCGCTATACTGTAGGGCTCGGTTGGTATATCCACATGATACCCGTAGCTCTATGGATCGCTTGCGCCTCGCTGACCCTGCTCTCGGTTGCAGGCTTGTCTCGCCCTAGACGCAAATTCGCGACTCAGGACTTGGCTCAGTTCGTTTCCGGTAGGAGCTTTAGCGTAGCCCTATATGAGCCTCTATCTTCTCCCACTTTGGATCTTGACGATATTCCTCGAACCAAGGAAGACATGCGAAGTATAACAGGCTCGAATCTCGTTCTGCGAGGCCTTTCTCCAGCCACCTGAATCCTTCATCCGATCTATTCAATGCAAGCTCAACCAAACCGATCCAGACAGGGGAAACATACTCCTTAGCCACCCTGCTCATCATTTGGTCGAGTATTCCTTGGGCTTCATCGTTCTTGCCCGCAACGGCATAGACCCACGCAAGGGTCGACTCAAGCGACGGGTTCTTGTCAAGATCGAACGCCCTCTTTGCTTCCTCGATTGCCAAGTCGTATTCAGAAAGCCACGCGTGAACGGCGGCCTTCCAACCGTGAACTGACCCAGAACCCGGATAGATCTCGAAAATTCGGTGATATCGCTCCATGGCCTCGTCTTTCTCGCCCAGAATGGCCAGCAAGCCAGCCATCAGGTTGTTAATGACGCGTGAGTACGGGTCGATGGAGATAGCCCGCTTCTCTTGCTCATAGGCTTCTCCGAATCTTTTCTGGTAGAGCAACATGATAGCACGCCAGTGGTGAGCTGGGGCGTAGTTGGGTCTCAGTTCAATTGCGCGTTTGAGCTCTCTTTCTGCGGAGCCAAAGTCCCAGAAGTAGTTCATCTGCGTAAGGGCAAGTGAGGCGTGTGCTTCGGCTAAATCGTTGTCCAACTCTAAAGCTTTCACCGAGAAATCTCTTGCAACCTTGCTGGTCCGATGGGGTGCCATCCAAAAATAGTCTGTGATTATGCTGTAACAGTCTGCCAAGCCCGAGTATGATGGTGCAAATTGGGGATCAATTCTTATTGCATGTTCGAAGTATTTTATCGCCTTGTCTATGTCCTCTCGCGTCCTTTCGTTCCAGTAGTATCGACCCTTCAGATAGAGGGCGTATGCCTCAGGATTCACCGTTTGCTTCCTCTCGATCATGGCCCTCTCTTGGGACAAGAGCTGGACCTTGAGTTCCTCAGCTACCGTCTTCGAGATTTCAGACTGTATGGCAAACACATCCTTCAGTTCTCTATCGTAGCTTTGAGCCCAGATGTGTTCGCTCGTCAGGGAATCGATGAGTTGGACTGTGATTCGTAATCTATCTCCCGCCTTCCTGACACTGCCTTCCAGTATTGAGCCAACCTCTAACTCCTTAGCAACCTCGCCGATCTTTTTCTGTCCCCCTTTGTAACCCATGACAGACGTCCGGGCGATGACTTTCAGACCGCCGATCCGAGACATCGTAGCAATCAATTCCTCGGTCATACCATCGACAAAGTATTCGTCGGCTGAGTCCGGACTGATGTTCGAGAACGGCAGCACCGCGATTCGCCTCTTGTCGAACCGCGTCGAAGCCGCGATCTTCTCTTCGTCCCACGGCATGACCATCTTGTACACTTCTATGGCTGCGTCCACATTCTTCAGAGGTCTCACTCCCAGACTCAAGAGGGGTAGCTGAAATTTGTTCTGCACGTGATCGTAAACCTGACGGGTTAGGCAGACCCCTCCATCTTCAGCCAGAGCCTCTATCCTAGATGCAACGTTCACAGTATCCCCGGAAATGTCCCCGTTTGACTCTGTCACGTCGCCGAGGTGTATGCCAATCCGAAGATGAATTCTCGGCTCTACGGGCGCGGAGATATTGTACTCCCTCGCAGTTCTCTGAATGTCATATGCACATTTTACCGCGTCAAGAGCACTGGGAAACTCGACCAGGAACGCATCTCCCATTGTTTTGATTTCTCTCCCGCGGTGTCGGTTTAGAATTGGTCTGATCAGCTTCCTCTGCTCCTCGACTAGGGCTAGCGAGAGAGACTCGTTCCTCTGGCCCAGGGTTGTGTAACCAACCATGTCAGTGAAAACGATCGCAGCGAGTCTTCGCTCGCCCTGAGTCAACGATTTCTCCCAAGTCTCTTGATTCGTCTTGGGATAAAACCGTTTATGGTGAGACGGGTGAGGGTCCCCTTGGACCCCTTCTAGAGTCCCTATCCCAAGCCCGTTTTCTTGGATATCTCTCTGAATCGGAGGTTATCTCGAAGGAAGTCGAACATTGGAAAAATATGGATGTATAGAGTCCCCGCAGACTTCTCGTTCACAGCCTTCTCCAACCACTCTAGAGCGTTAGTCTCGTCTTGTAGAGCGGCGTAGATCATAGCTATGTGGGAGGGATCTGTGTAACGCGTACCGCTTTCCTTTAGCAGCCTATTCAATATCGCAACCGCCTCTTCCCTTAGTCCTGCTTTGGCGTATGCGCATGCTGCGGCCGCCGCGTAGGTAGCTTCCGTGCTAAGTCCCAATATCTTCTTGGCTTCCACGGCCGCGTCTGCGTTCATTCCAGCAACGATGTAAGCGAAGGCAAGAAGATAGTGGGCTGGCGCGAATCCGTCGTTCATCTCTATCACTGATCGCAGCATCTCAAGTCCCTCTTCCCTATGATTTGCCCATACGAGAAAGTAACCGAATGCTGTGCCAATCGCGGGCGAAAGAGGGTCTAGTTCTTTCGCCTTCCTCCATTCCTGCATGGCATTCCCGTTTCCCTTGAAGGAAAGGTCGAGAGCGTACCAGTGGTGTGCTGTTGCATTGTTGGGGTTTAGCTTGATTGCTAGCCTGTACTCATTTTCAGCCTCAGCCCAGCGGAAGTTCCTTTCGTGAATTGCGGCGATGGCGGCGTGGGGCTGGGATATAGTAGGGTCTATTTCCAGAGCCCTCGTGGCATATTCTTGAGTCTTGGCTTGAGCTTCGGGTGTTGGCATCATGCCATAGTCGGCCATGACAACGTGCGCATCTGCCAGATCCGAGTATGCTAAGGCTAGATTCGGGTCGGCTTGTACTGCCTTACGCAAGTATGCGATGCCTTTCTCGATTGAAGGTTTAGTCCTTTCATTCCAGTAGTACCGACCCTTCAGGTAGAGCATGTACGCCTCTGTATTCTCCGTCGGTTTCTTCTCAAGCCGACGCCTGGTAGAGTCGATGAGCTTTACTTTCAACGCATCTGCAACCTTCTCGGCTATCTCGCTCTGTATGGCGAATATGTCATCCATCTGCCGGTCATAGTTCTGGACCCAGAGATGCCCTTCAGTGGATGCGTCTATCATCTGGACCGTTATCCGGATCTTGTTCGCTGCCTTCCTCACGCTACCCTCAATTACCGTTCCTGTCTTGAGTTCCCTTCCCACGTCCGCAATCCTCTTCGGGGAATTCTTATATTGCATGACGGAGGTCCTGGCGATGACCGTCAGTTCCCGCAAACCTGATAGGGCGGTTATCAGCTCCTCTGTCATTCCATCAGCGAAATACTCATCATTAGGGTCCGGGCTCATGTTCTTGAGTGGCAAGACCGCGACCCTATGACTGTCAAGCTCAACCTCCTCTTCCATCATAGCTCCCTCCCAAGGCATTACCATCTTGAACACTTCTATGGGGTCTCTTAGGTTCTTCAGCGACTTGGCGCCCAGGCTCCTCAGGGGCAGTTCGAACTTGTTCTGGACTTGATCGTAGACTTGACGCGTGAGACAAACGCCTCCACTGTCTGCTATGGATTCCATTCTCGAGGCAACGTTGACTGCATCACCCGAAATGTCGCCTCGCGATTCCACTATGTCGCCTAGGTGAACACCAATCCTCAGGAGAACTCTTCGTTCTGCAGATAGAGAATTGTTAAGCTCCCGCGTGGTCTTCTGGATGTCGTAGGCGCAATTTACCGCGCTGAGCGCGCTGGGAAAGTAGACCAAAAACGCGTCACCTATCGTCTTGACTTCTCTACCCCCATGCTTGTTAAACATGGGGCGCAACGACTCTCTCTGTTGCTCCAATACCGAGAGTGCTAGTGATTCGTTCCTTTGGCTGAGGGTTGTGAAACCGACTAGGTCGGTGAACATGATTGCAGCGAGTCTACGTGCGCCCTCTGTCAAGAAATCCTGCAAAATCTCAGCCGTGCTTGAAGATAAAACCGTTTACGAAACCGAAGCCCTAGAGAGTCTTGATGAGCTTGCACGCAGAGTCTTGACGAGAATACGACCCTTTTCAGGCTAATGCGACTCGAATTTGGTTCCGTCAAGCGTGCGCACATAGTTGGTTTTCGAGTAGAAACTATTGCCGGCTTGACCCCAGTTTCGGCTAGGCGTTCGTGCGGGGTTCTCTGTTACCATTTACGGTAACCAGAACCCGTTACCAACGAAGAAATGTGAAAAGCAGTTACTCTTTGCGACACAGACTGCCGAAACCGGAATCGCCCGGGGACGAGAGAATATGCTCAGCCTCCTTACAGTTTTCGTAGTAGTTCTTGTTCGGATAGGACTGTGAGGCCTGGTATTCGTTGGAAGTGTTCTTTGTTCTCGGTTGCCACGGCGTAGCCTTCTTGGAGCGCTGTGGCTCCGGCGAGGAGGTTTCGGCTCTCGATCCCTCCTCCAGCCTTCTCGGAGACCGGAGAGTATCTTTGCCCCAAGCTCAGACGCTTCTTCGTCATACAGGGATGGGACATCAATGCCGCCGGTATCGGATGCTGTAATGCGAATGGAACCGCGGAGATTGACATCGAACAGGCGAACGCTTCTTTCATCGTACGAAATGTCTACCTCCACGCCTAGCTTGTTTGAAGTCGAGATCCGCCTGACATCAAAGACGGAACGGGATGCCTAAAAAAGGGGGAGTTTGGGGGAGTTGAGAGCGCTGTTTCGTCCTACGGGGTGACTTGTGTGATGAAGGTGTTCCAGTTCGCGTTGACAGTGCGAGGCAGATTGGCGATGTATTCGTTTCCGACCCAGATGTTTCCGGAGCTGTCGGAGACTGCTGATGAGTAGTCTCCCCAGCGGGCGACTCTATCTGGTGCGCCGAATGCGTGGTATCCTGTGAAGCCGTCTTCGGGTAGTTGGCCTGCGGCGGAGATGTGGATGCTTCCTGCGCCGTTGGTTGCGTCTACTGTGGTGTAGGCTGTGCTGGGGAAGAAGTTGGGTCCGGTGAGTGTGAAGGCTATGATTCCTCTGCCTGCGTTATTGACGCCGATCGAGGGGAAGAGGACGCTGGCGCCGCCGGAGGCTGCCACGTATCCTTGTTTCGCGATCGAACCGCTCACGCTACCGCTGGTCGATAAGCTGGGTGAGACCGCGAAGTAAGCGATTCCTGCTGTTGTCGGGTTGTCGTGGGGGACCTGGACTACGGTGTTTACTCCTGCCCAGAGTAGGCCGTTTGCGAAGACGACCTGGTTCATCCTGTCATCGTTGGAGGCGAGGAGTTCTAGCTTCTCGCCGAGAGACTGGCCGAGGGGGAAGGGTCCAGGCTGTTGCGTGGCTGCTGGTGGCTGGCCGTACACCTCGCTGGTTATCACAGCGAAGCTGAGTCCTAAGCTCGGCGTTGACGTGTTTAGTGAACCGGTGTTTGTCAGAGCCCAGACTGCTATGCGGTTGTCTGTGGTCGAGGTGAAGTCCAGGCTGCTCAGGAAAAATTCGGCGTTGGACTGGAATGATCCTCCTGGTGGGACGGTCGCGGGCTGGATCGAGAAGGATAATCCTCCGAATGGCACTAGGGCCTGGGAGGCATCGACGTGGACTACGGGTGGTAGGTTTCCTGATGTGGCTGTTGCTAGGGCTGTTTTGGATATTGCGTAGAGTTGTGCGCCGTCGAATGAGCCTCCTTGTCCGTTGAGTATTGAGATCGAGAATTCGTTGGTGCTGATGTAGAAGCCGTTGGCGTCCGCGCCTATGAGGGGTTGATCTCCGAAGCATGGGCAGTTAGCATGTGTCGGGGTTCCATTGGTGCCGTCGTCTGTGACGTCGAACGTGAACAGGTTCCAAGTTCCAGTCGGGTCGCTAGTCACCGCTAGTAGTTCGTGGCCCCGTGGGCCGAAGGCACCGGATGCAGAGTTCCGGTCGATCTCTAACTCTGTCAGGAACCATGCTCCAGTGGCCGAGTCGAAGTAGCACTTGGGGTCCGAGGTGTCATTGCCGAAGACCAGTGGGTTTGAGCGTATGATCTGCGGGGCTAGGCCCCAGAACTGGTTTAGGGCCTCTGTGCCTGTTAGAGCCGTGCCTGTTGATGAGAAGACACGTAAGGCGCTGTTGATGGCTTCGAGCACTACTGTGTTGCCTGACCCGCTGGCTGTGCCGACGCAGAGCCCCTGATCTGGTGGTTCCGTGCTAAACTGAGTGTTGACATACCGTCCGGTCCCTGCGAGGCGTTCGTCTCTGTGCGAGAGGGCGTTGAAACCTACGATGAGGCCGGGGTTTGACGATGCGATCGGGTTGGCGCTTGGTGCGGGGATGTTCTTGGCCGGTACGTGGGCCGCGTTGACTCCGGATCGTGCGATGAGATTGAGAACCAAGGAGCTGGAGTCAACGTCATTTGGTGAATTGCTGGGCAGTGTGGCCGTCGTCGACGTTGCTGGAATTGTCGTCGACCCGAGGAAGCTCAGCTGCTGAAGGGACTGAGTGGATGTCTGCTGAGCCGCTCTCACGCCTGGGACAGCAGGCATTAGGGCTAGAACCGCGAAAATTGCTGAGAGGCATACCATTTTCTGAAGTGTCATGTCTATCATCGTTTCCTAGAATTTTCGAAGCAACTACGCAGATAGACGGGTTTTAACGCTTTCCGTAATCGTATTCCGAATAGAATTATTCCCATTAGAATTATTCCGCTGCCGTACAACAGACCTCATTTCGAAGGCTGGGGGCGCTGCTGGAGTTCTCCCCGTCAATCGAATAACTTAGGCATCGCTCGCTTCCGAGTATTGTAAATTACTCATTGGCTAACTCCTCGAAGCTACTCCTCGAAGGCGTCATCGAGTACAAACCGATTAGTAGAGCTTCGCCGAAAGACATTCCGAAATTCGGCGATGAGCTAGACTTAGCCTTGAAAGAGTCGCGTCTTCCGGAGAATCCCGAACATGAAAACGAGTTACGTGAGTTTCTCTACGACGTTCGTGTTTCAGAACTGGAAGAGACAATTTGATGCCGCGAGATAAGTTTGGTAACATCATTCTGATTAGGATTTCCTATACTCTATCATTCCAATCAAGTAGAATGTCATGTCCCGCTCCTCCTGAGGTACTCGGTCACAATAACCATATTGTGCTATAGCCGGAGAATTCACCATCTAACAGTTTTACCAGAGCAGGTGGATAAAGAAGTGGCAAGTCACATGTCGTCGATCGGATTTCCAGCTCAATCAGTTGACGAGTTCAAGGATCTGGCGAAACGAGCTGTCACTCAAGCAGCACAAACCATCACGATTCCCGGTATAGGATACTATCGGCAGTGGTCGCCAGAGGCAGGAGTCGAGCTTTGGGTGGATGTCAACCAGCAAATTCAGATTCTCGGATTGAATCCCCACTTCGATGGAAAGGCCCGCATGCGGGTCAAACTCGTAAACAGAGTTCTCCATCCGAAGGACACGGTTCTGGAAGGAGCATTCTACGGCTGGGCGAATCCCCAGAGTGGTGCTACTACTGAAGGTGATTATCCGTTCTGCTTCAGTGCTCCAGATTATCGGCTGCACGATAAAATGACGCTGCCGAGCGAAGTCACAGTTCAACTCGCCGCCTTTCCTAGGGAGATCTTAGCATTCGAAAATCAGGAAGCTATGCGAACAAGCAACACCTGGATGAACCAGATGGCCCCCGAATCCTGCATTCCAACCGGATTATTCCTTCCAAAAGGACAGAAGATCGACCCGCCGAACCCTGAGATCATGTTCTGTGGGACCGTTCAAGACACTTCTCAGCTGACGAATCCCATCACTGGACACCCATTCTTCTGGGCAAGGGTCCGCACTCTCGGAGGCGAATTGGATGTCGTGGCGGACCCGGCCATTGTCAAAGGCACGATCAAAAAGAACGGTATTATCGGCTCAATGTCTTGGCTGTCCGGTCGGATCCAATAGTTTCCCCTTTCAACGAAGATACCCTGACACTCTGGCCAAACTGGCACCGTCCGAGATTCCCAGCCTCAATTCCTGGTACCATTTACCGTTACCAAACCCGTTACCAATCACCAAATCCCCAGAAAAATTTGCTCCCACGACACAAACTGCCGAAAGCCGGCAACTGCGGACCCGTCATGCGTGAAGACATAGCGGTCAAATCGCACGAATTGACCTGTGTCACTATATACTTAGCTCTTCGGTCTTCTGTGCGAGAGGTTGAATTTCTATTATGAGGGAGTTCTCGAGCAGAGATTTCTTCGTAGATCCAGATATTAGAAAAGCGGAATCGTTGCCAGACTCAGCGTTCACAGACCCAAACTTTCTCGAACTCGAACTAGAGACGATTTTCGACAAGACCTGGATGCTTGTCCCTCATCATGGTTCACCTGAGCATTCAACAGGTTTCAACGGTTTTCCCGACAAGCCAAGCTCTCGAGTCCCATTCTCCATCATCGGAAAACCTCTCTTCCTTCAAAAGAACTCCAAGAGGGAGATCAATTGCTTTCCGAATGTCTGCACCCATGCTTGGCATCCTCTCGTAGAATCGGCCAGGATTGGCGGCTCCATTGTCTGTCCCCAGCACGGACGCGAGTTTGACTCTGAAGGAAGATTCGTGTTTCATAGGGGCTTTGAGAAGCTGGAGGATTTCCCGAGAGAGTCTGACAATCTAAGAAAACTGCCTGTTGAGAACTGGGGTCCGTTGATCTCCGTGTGCCTAGGAGAACCGTTCGCACCTTTCAAAGAGATTGCAGGAAACGTCAAGGAGTCAATCCCTGGAATCGACCTTGGGTCTCTCAAGTACAAACCCGTTCCCGACGAAATCCGAGAGGTTGAGGGTAATTGGAAGCAGCATGCTTGGAACTACATGGACAATTATCACATTCGCTTCGTCCACAAGGGACCTGGAGGACTGACTGACGCTATTGACTTACAAACGTATACGACAGAACTCTATCAACATAGTGCCCTACAGTGGGCCTACGCCCGGCGACCCGAAGATGGTTTTGATCCGCAACAAGTTGCGACCCGGTTCAAGGATCCGAACAATACCGACAAACGGGTCTTCGCTCTCTGGTGGTTCATCTTTCCCAACCTTACCCTCAACTTCTACCCGTGGGGCCTATCAGTCAACCAGTACATGCCGGTACCGGGAAGACCTGACAGGACCGAGTTTCACTGGTTTCAATATTCACTGGATGAAGCGAAGTTCAAGCAAAGAGACAAGGTCTGGCTCAACAAACAAGTCGACGATGAGGACATAGAAGCAATCAGCCTTGTAAGCAAAGGCGCGCGATCCGGCTTCGCACCCAGAGGTCGATTCGCTCCTCGAGAAGAACAGGGCCCTCACTGGCTGCACAGACTGATCTACGCAACCGTCTTTCGAGAATCGTGACCACAAGATGCTCAAGATCATTCAGGCGCAGACCCCGGAACATGTCCAGCAGTTTCAGGAACTCGTCGCCGAATACAAGGCGTGGGACATCCAGATGTCGGGCAAGATGGGGTCTGACGTGGATACCCTTCTAGATTTTTACTACAAGAACAGTTTGCGTGAACTCGTGGCCGAGCTTTCCCCGCCAAATGGGCGACTGCTACTCGCTAGCTTTGACGGGCAGCTGGTCGGCTGCGCCGGGCTGCGCTGGTTATCCCCAGAGATTGCCGAGATGAAGCGGGTTTACGTGCGCCCGGCATTTCGGGGAAGAGGTTTAGGAAAGGCCTTGGTCGAGGCGATCGTCGCGGCGGCCCGCCTAATCGGTTACCGGACGCTTCGACTGGAGACGGCCACCTTTATGAAAGACGCACAAGCATTGTACCAATCGCTGGGCTTCCACCTCATAGAGCCCTATCATGAGATCCCTGACGTAATGAAACAACTCTCGGTCTTCATGGAACTGAACTTGAAATGACCTCCTTCAAGTTACTAGTTGGTCCGGATCGAGTGTGGTGGGCACACACATCGGTTCGCTTTTCAGATTTTCCGGACCCCGAATTTTGTGCGTGTGATTAGTGTGGTGCGGCCGCCGGACACTCTCCAGTGCGACAACGTCTCCGGCCACGGACTCCTTTGAAGAGTCGTCTCAGTTGCTTGGTTTCGATGGAGAGGTCTCGCTTCATGTTAGGGTGGCTAACGAGACAGTCTCGAATAAGAGTTGTTTGAAGAAATCATAAAGAATAACCCAACAATAACCGCTTCAGTAGGCGCCGTTGGCTTGTCCAGAGAGGAATCTGCGCCAACCCAGCTCTTAACGATTAAATAACGAGTAAGCGATCTAGGCTCGTCTTGATAACAGCTCAGGATGCTAGTTTTGTCTCACTGGGTGAAGGAAAGAAGTGTAACGTTTTCGCGGATACGATCACGATTAAGGTACCGAGTGAAATGACCGGGGGCGCGTATTCAATATCCGAGGATGTCACCCCCGCTGGACAGGGCGCACCACCGCACATACATCGTCGCGAACTAGAGACGTTCATTGTCCTGGAGGGAGAGTACGAATTCCAATGCGGCGACCGTAAGTTCAAAGCAACCAAAGGGGCGATTGTCGTTCTACCAAGAGAGGCACCGCACGCTTTCAAGAATACCGGGAATACCGTAGGCAAGACTCTCGTCGTTCTAGTGCCAGGTGGGATGGAGAAGGTGTTCGAGGATATTAGCGCGATGCCGCCGGGACCACCGGACATAGGAAAGGTCAACGCGATCACGACGAAATATGGAGTCGAGTTCCTCCCAATCGGCTAGCTTGATAGCCCGTCTCTTTCGGAAGATTAGGTCATCGCCGGATCCTCAGGCGCTCTCATCCTTTTCACACTAGGAATCACGGATGTCGCCGTGATAGCTACTTGTCTATGGGCTCTCTACGCTGGCTTCATCATACAACAAGGTCGAAAAACTGCGCATCGGCTGATGAAGAGTGGCAGCTAAGGTGAAGATCAAACGAAGCGGTTCACAGCCTTCCACCAGAGGCTCGACCGAATGGTAGCGTGCATTTCCACCGTGACGAAACGAGCTAGTGAATATTTTCTGTGTGTGTGGAAGCTTTGGTGCGGCCGCCGGGATTTGAATTCCCGGACCATCGATTTGATGGTCTCCCGGGTCGTTGGGTTGGAAGCCCACTGGACGTCCCTGTGCTATGTCCTAGACCAGGCTAGACTACGGCCGCACGGACCACCGCGTCTACCTCTGGGTTCATCTATCTTACGATTCTCAAGCTAACGACGGTCAACAATCCGCATTCGAAGAAGAGTTTAGACACGAGCCAAAGGCAGCGAGAGCCCAGTGTTGTCCTCGCGTCCTAATGCGAGTCCGCAGAAGCGGTGTCTATCGGAGCTTCTCGGCACATACCTGCTGGTCCTTATTGGACCTGGGACGGTTGCAGCCGTCTCAATCGCCCAAGACATCTCTCCCCTAGAGGCCCTTCTCATCATCGGATTTGCATTTGCAGCGACGGTTGCGTTGGTCATCCTTCTGCTCGGCAGAATTTCCGGAGCCCACATCAACCCAGCAGTAACGCTCGCGCACACTGTCGCTGGAAAGACGACTCTAGAGATGTTTCTCCCATACCTCTCGTCCCAAGTTCTAGGCGGACTACTCGGGGCGTTCACGGTGAAACTAATCTTCAGCCAATTCGGGTCCCCAGCAGACCTCGGCACTACGAAACTGGCCAGCGGTGTGAGCGTTCCGGTTGGAACGTTGTTGGAGGCTGCAGGGACTTTCGTGCTAGCAATGTCTGGATTCCTAGCCTCATTACGAATTCACAAGAAACCGGGCGAAGCTGCGCTTATTGGGTCGACTCTACTCGTCATCATTCTTGCCCTCGGTCCGTTGACCAATGCTTCGCTCAATCCCGCTCGAAGTCTGGGTCCGGCTCTAGCGTCAGGTTACTTGACTAATCTCTACATCTACTGGATAGGACCATTAGCTGGAGGTTTAATTGCCGGACTTGTCTACAAGTTCTTCGAGAGGCCAAAGTTGGCCAAGGGTCCTGTGCTGTTTGTTTGTATTGAGAACGCGGGACGAAGCCAGATGGCCGAGGCCTTTGCCAAGAAACATGGGATGAACGCGCAGAGCGCGGGCACAATACCTTCCACAAGGATCAACCGCATAGTTGTGGATGTGATGCGAGAACGCGGAATAGACATCTCCTCCAGCCATCCAAAGACCCTCACATCTGAGTTGATCCGAGACGCAAGCCTCGTTGTAACAATGGGCTGCTCCATCGAAGAGGCATGCCCTAAACCGATTATCGCTCAGATGCAGAAGAAGCTGATCGAATGGGATCTGGAAGATCCAAAGGG
>Ga0209235_1000645_pt1 | contig 17895 bp, 18 predicted proteins | sample GraSoi013_1_20cm_4_FD_185817 | JGI IMG/M metagenome (GOLD analysis project Ga0209235, IMG submission 185817) | Grasslands soil microbial communities from the Angelo Coastal Reserve, California, USA - Sample 09_25_2013_1_20cm (SPAdes) (version 2) | ecosystem: Environmental > Terrestrial > Soil >... | reverse complement strand
CTTCCCCGCTGCCGCCGCTGCCGCCATTGCCGCCCTTGTTTCTCATCCCCTGCAGCTCGGTGAGCAGCGTGCCGAACAGCTCGAGCTGCCGCGGGTCGCGGATCTGTCCGTCGGGCCGCAGGGCTTCGATCTCCGCGAGGACGAGGTCTTCGGGCGCGGCGTCACCGGTGATTTCGTTCAGGCGATCGTGCCACGGGACAAGCTCGGGGTCGTCATCGGCGAGGCGGTACACGCCCTTCTTGAGCTCGACGAGCCGCCAGATGGCGAGCGCGTCGTAATGCTCCTCCGGCCCGGTGCGCTCGAGGTGAAATAGCGCGGCCTCGTACTCCCCGCGGTCGTAGAGCAGGTTCGCCAGATAGATCCGGGCTTCGCCCAGGCTGGGATCGAGCTCGAGGGCGCGACGCAGCCAGTGCAGGCTGCCGCCTTCGTCGGCAAGGCGGTGCGCGGCGTACCCGACGCAGGCGGCCGCATCCGCCGAATCGGGGTGCGCGTTGAGCGCGCCTTCAAAGAAGCGGCGCGCCTGATCGAGGACTGCCTCGCGGAACAAGGCGCGGCCGATCTGCAACATCAGATCGTGATCGTCCTGGAATCCCAGGGCGAGCACGCGCTCGAAGCAGGCCAGCGCCGCCGCCCGCTCGCCGAACTTCAGCAGGACTTCGCCGAGGCCCGCGAGCGTGTCTTCATGATCGGGATCGAGACCGCGCGCTTCTTCAAACGAGCGCCGCGCCCAGGCGTACTCCTCGCGCGCCAACCGCGCATAGCCCATCCCCACGTGCAGCTCGACGGCGTGCGGGTACAGACCGAGGCCTTCGCGCAGAGTATCTATCGCGTCGTCGTATTGTCCTTCGTTGTAGAACTGATGCGCACGTTCGTCGTATTCGTCGGAACTGAGGAACGGATCCGACATCGAACGGGACCCTCCGGGATGGTTGCGCTATGATAAGAAACGGCGAACGGTTACACAAGCGACCCGGGGCGGCTATTTTGACCGGCCATGCCCTCGGCATTCACTGCCGTTCCGGACGGCTCCGTTACATCACCAGGTGGATTCACCGCCGCCGCCACGCACGCCGGCCTGAAATCGGATGGCGCACTCGACGTCGCGCTGCTCGTCAGCACGACGAGCTGTGCGACGGCCGGAGTTTTCACCCGCAACGCGTTGCGCGCTGCACCGGTCATCTACGATGCCGATCTCTTGAGCGAGCGGCCGGGGCGCATCCGTGCCGTCGCGATGAACGCGCGCGTCGCCAACGCGTGCACCGGTGCGCCGGGACTCGAGGCCGCCCGGGCCATGGCGCGCTCCGCGGAAGAAGCGGCCGGACTGCCGCCCCGCACTGCGCTGGTGCTCTCGACCGGCGTGATCGGCACCCCGCTCCCCATCGACAAAGTGGGCGCCGGCCTGCGGCAGGCGGCGGCGAAACTGTCGTCGGGCGGCGGCATCGATGCTGCCCGCGCGATCATGACGACGGATACGCGACCCAAGCACTGCGCCGTCCGCCTGGAGGGAGGCGCCGCTATCACGATCGGTGGAATCGCCAAAGGCGCCGGCATGATCCATCCCGACATGGCCACCCTGCTCGGCGTGATCACGACCGACGCGGTGTCGGAGCCGGGCGTGCTGGGACCATTCCTGCGACGCGTAGCCGACCGGACATTCAATGCGATTTCCGTGGACGGCGACACCAGCACGAATGACACCGTCCTCCTGCTCGCAAACGGATCTTCCGGCATCGACCCGTCGCGCGACGGTGCTCTGTGGAAAGTTTTCGAAGAGGCTGTCATCGAGGTCGCGCGGACGCTTGCGCTGGCCGTCGTCGAAGATGGCGAGGGGGCGACCAAGCAGCTCCAGATCCACGTCGTCGGTGCGACAACCGAAGCGCACGCGCGCGAGGTCGGACGCGCGATCGCGCGCTCGTCGCTCGTGAAGACCGCGATCTACGGCGGCGATCCCAATTGGGGTCGCGTCCTCGCGGCCGCCGGCGCGGCGGGCGTCCCGCTCATCTCGGAGCGGATCACGCTCGAGGCTGCGACTGACGGAGGGTGGTTCACGCTGGCGACGGCTGGGGCGACGGCGCTCGCCGATACCGCTCGGGCGAGGCGCATCTTCCAGCAGAAAACCATTCGCCTCCGGCTCGACCTCGGATTGGGTCGAGCGGAGGCGATGGTATGGACCTGCGATCTTTCTCCGGACTACGTCCGGATCAACTCCGACTACACGTCCTAGCTTACGGCTTCGCCTTCGTCGTGTCGTGGGGCATGGCGGCCGCTTTGCCTTTGCCTTTGCGTGCACGATGACGACGAGCCTTGGACTTCGAGCTATCGGTGCTCTGCGAGGCGCTGGCCTGCGCCTTTGGGGCGGCCGATGCCGGCTGCTGCGTGGGCTGCTGCGCCGCGAGCGCGGGGGCTGCGACGAGAGCCAGCATCAGCAGGGTCTGACGAACCATGTGTTGCCTCGGGTTTAGGGACGTTCTTACGACCCTTTTGTCCGACGCCGCGTCACCGCCGCCGGAACCTCGGCGGTCGGCACGTTGGGGAGCAGCGCCCGGACACGCGCCAGGGCGTCGGCATGGGTGCGACCACCCGCCCGCTGCAGCTCGTGATCGGCGGCGACGGCCACATCCAGCAAACGCATGCCATGCAAGCCTTTGTTGTGCGCTTCCACGAGCAGATCAGCCGCCGAATCGGGATTGAAGCGGTGCGCCACGAGATCCGCGGCGGCATGCAGGACGGGCCCCGGCGGCTCGTTCGGCGCCACGGTGAGCAGCCGCTCGACGATCGCGGGACCGAGCCCACGGGCGAGGGCTGCCGAGACCGCCGCGACGTGCGCCTCGGGCGCCGGCTGGTCCGGCATCGCCCGCCCGACGATGATGCGCGCCTCACGCAGCTGCAGCAGGCTGCGCCGTACGCCATTCACCAGTCGATCCGTGGGAACGCCCTTCGCACTGCCTTCGAGGGCCTTCTGCACCAGCGGCTCACTGGGGAGGCTCTCGGCGACCGCCGCCGCGATCAGCGAATCGATGGCCGGGAGCGCTGCTGGTGGAACGCGGCCCGCTAACCTGCTTGCCGCCCCTCCACCGTTTTGCGCGGCCAGCGGCGCCGCAATCAGCACCAGCACAAGCGCCACTCTCACCGTGGAGTCGCGTCCTCGTCTAACGACGCCTGTGCGGGTCTGACGATCAGCAGCGAGTTTTCGCGCCCCGCGCCGAACCCGTCGTCGACATAACGGCCCGCGAGCGGATCGGGCACCCAGCGCTCGCCATCCACGATGAACATGTATTCGTGAGGTCCCGCGGGGAGCACAGCCGCACCGTGCCAGATGCCGTCGTGATGCTCATCGCGCAGATGCAAGCTGCCCCGGCTCCAATCGTTGAACGAGCCGACGACTTCAACCGATCGCGCGCCCGGGAAATGACCCACGAACTGCGCGATGCCTTCGTGTGCGCCGGGTGACGGACGGTTTGTCGGCTGAGTAGGGATCAGCAGAATCGCGGCAAGACCCGCCACCAGCGCGAGCGTCCAGGCCGGCCGCAGTCGCAGCGTCACCGCGCGCGGCCGTGCCAGCCAGCGCATCAGCCTGCGCGCTGGGCGCACGCTCTGGACTTCGGGTTTCAAATCGTGAATCTCGGCCATGACGCGCGCGGCGACGCTGACTGCCGGCAGCGTCTGCAAGAGGTTCGCCGCACCCATCAGCCGCGCGTACGCCTCCCGCAGATCCATCGGCAGCGTGCCGGGATCGCGCTCGCCGTCGAGCGCTTCCTGCAACCGGGGATCGATTGGGCTCATGGCCATCATACCAGTTCCTCCAGCGCCGCCAGCAATGCTTCCCGGGCACGATGGACGCGCATCTTGAGCGTCGGTATTCGCGCGCCGGTCACGGCGGCCATCTCTTCGTAACTCATCCCTTCCACGTGTTTCAAGACGAACGCCTCGCGCTTTTCCGCCGGCAACGCATTGAGCGCTCGCTCGACCAGCGCGACCTGCTCTCCCCGCTCCAGCACCGCCCAGGAATCCGACGCATCCGCCAACGGCGGCGCTTCGCTCAACGAGATGTCATTCGTCCGTCGCCGGGCGAGGTGGCTGCGGCAGCGGTTACCCGTGATCCGGTAGAGCCAGCTCCGCAGCCGCGCCGGATCGCGGCACTGTGCCAAATGCCGGTAGGCGCGTACCAGACTCTCGGCGACCGCATCCGCCGCCGCATCGGGATTCCCGAGCATCCGCGTGGCGAAGCGTAGCAATCCCGGCTCATAGCGCCGGATGAGAATCCCGAACGCCTCGCCATCGCCGCCCAAGACGCGAGCAACGACCTCGACATCCGTCGGGGCGGGGGGGCCGTCGTTCACCATCAGAGTGACCCGCAGGGGTAGGGCTTCGTCACGGATTTGCAACGGTTTCGCGCGCCGCACTCAGAAACGTCGAGGCGCGAAGCCCGCTACCGGCAATGCCGCCGGCGAACGCTTCCAGCGTCGCTTCGGCGCGGCGGCGATACGAGGGATCGCCGGTCACCTCCGCGAGCCGCGTCAGCACCCGTGCTGCAACGGCGTTCGCGCCGGGGAGCATGTCGTCGAACGCGTGCTTCGTCCGGTCGGCGAGTGCGGGCGTCGCCACGTCGGGAGCGGATGCCGGGGGCGCTGGCGCAGCGGTGTCGTAATAGCCGCCGAGCGAATCGGCATACCCGCGATCGAGCAGCGTGATGAGATCCAGCGCGACGTCGAGGTAGTGGCGCTCGCCGCTGAGCTGATGCGCCGCGAGGCACGCGGACGCGACCTGGACCTGGTCTTGCAAGAGACCATGCGACGTCGTCGCCGCCGGTCCGAGAATCCCGCCGACGGAATGACGCACGCCCCAACCGCGCGCGTACGCGCGTTGCAGCAGTCCATCGAGCGCCGACTGCGCGCGCTGCTCGGCGCCATCGTCGCCCAACGTCGCGCCTGCCATCAGCGCCGCCTCGATCACGTACGCCTCCTGATCCACGAACACTGCGCGCTCAGCGGTCGATTCGCCGTGGCCGGATCCCCAGCGGAGGTCGCCCGCCAACGAACGTACCCACGCGCGTCCGGAGTCGCGGAATCGAGCCTCACCGGTGACGACCCAGGCCTGCGCGAAGAGGCCGGTCAACGCCGCGCGCACGAGTCGTGGCGGATCCTCACCGGCGCTCGCGGCTGCCGTGTCGAGCATGAGATACAGCGCGCGCCGCGCGACCGCCAGCGAGAGGGTGTCACGGGTCCTGGCGTACTCGGTGAGGAGTAACGAGACCGCCGCCGCATGCATGACGCTGCCTGCCGCCGCGCGAGAACGAACTGCATCATCGAGCTCGCTTCTCACCGCCGCGATCGCGCCTTGGATCAACCCCGTACGCAGGACGCCCCGGGACGCGTCGTTCCCCGTGAGCATAAGTTGCCGCACCAAGGCGGCGTGCTGCACGATGACGGAACGCTGATCGTGATAGCTCCGCGCGACTTCCGGCAGCAACTGCTTCAGACCGCGCCCGGTGACGGGATCGTCGGCGGGAAAATAAGTGCCGCCGAAGAACGGCGCGCCGTCGGCGGTGAGAAAAACGGTGAGCGGCCAGCCGTGCAGACCCGCGAGCCGCTCGACCGCCGTCTGGTAGCGCTGCGCGACATCCGGCCGCTCATCCCGGTCCACGCGAATGGGGACGAAGAGTGCGTTGATGAGCGTGCCGATTTCCGGATCGGTGTAGATCGCGCGATCGGTCTCGGCGCACCAGCGGCACCCTTCGCCACCGACGTAGAGCAAAACCGGCCTGTCGAGCTTCGCCGCAAGCACGAAGGCATCACGTCCCCACGGCTGCCACCTCACCGGCTGGCGGGCGGCGCGCGCGAGATAGTTCGTGGCGGAGTGGGCCATGCGATTGCTGAGCGGCCCGCGCTCGGCGATGCAGGCGGCTGCGCCGAGGACGAGAAGTAACAGTGGGGAACGCACGTGGAGCGGTCTGTGCACCTGAAGAGTACCCGTTGTTTCGCCGGGCCGTTCCGCAACGCGTCTCGCAGGCGCCGTTATATTGCCCTCATGACGCAGGTCATCATCACCACCAAGGCGAACGGCCCGCTCATCGTCGAGGGGCCGGTCCGAATCGTGACGCCCGACGGCCGGGAGTTGACGCCACCGCCGCGTAAAGACGGCAAACCGGCGGAAGTCGTTGTGCTGTGCAGATGTGGGGGCTCACAGACAAAACCCTTCTGTGACGGAACGCACAAACGCAATGGGTTTCAGGACGGCCAAGTTACCCCCGGCTAGCGGGACCATATTATGTTGTCTGGCGCTTGCAGGCTTCCCGTTCATCCCGTGCCCCCGAACTGGAGGAGCGACCGACAATGGCGAAGGGAAAGGCCCCGATGGCCGCGGACGAAGGTTACTGTGTGAAGTGTAAGGCGAAGCGGAAGATCTCGAACGCCCAGCAGGTGAAGATGGCCAATGGCCGGCCCGCGCTAAAGGGTGTCTGTCCCGTGTGCGGGACGGGGATGTTCAAGATTCTGCCGCCTGGCAAGTAACCGCCCCGGTCTCTCATTGATGCGCCCCCGCTGAACCAAAGCGGGGGCGCATTGTTTTATGCCGAATCGTGTAACAGGCCGAGCCTACCTCCCGGCAGTAGTATGCCAGAATCTCGAGCTTCGCGTAGCGGCCGTCCGCGGTTCGTACGGCATACACGTGATGCTTCGACGTGAGCAGATGAGAGAGCATGCTGTACGCGTACCACTTTCCGATCCCCGGATTGGTCGTGTCTGCGCCAAACGTGGTCGCCTCGTAACCTGCAACCGGGACGTCGCTCAGTGAATCGAAACTCACGAACCCCAAGTCTTGCGCGCCGGCGCCCGCGGCGGTGATCACATGATTGCGCCGAAACGCGAGATCCCACGGTCCGGAATTCACGACTGCATTGCGATCGAAATTGAATAGCTGCCAACGGTCTCCACGCGAGGCGTCCAGCGTATAGAGTCCGTCGCTGGCTGGTGCCGACACAGAGGTCAACCTGTAAGGCGGGAAATCGGGCTTGACGAACGCGCCGATCAGGAGCGACGCGACGAGCAGGAGGAAGGCGCCTGCCAATACCCAGACCAGAATCGGCGGCCGGTTCAATCCTCCACCATGTACGGGTACCACGGCTCGCGCGGCGGCACGAAGTTCTCCTTCACGGCGCGGGCGCTCGTCCAACGAATGAGGTTGAGCAGGCTGCCGGCCTTGTCATTGGTGCCGCTCGCGCGGGCGCCACCGAACGGCTGTTGACCCACGACCGCCCCCGTCGGCTTGTCGTTCATGTAGAAGTTGCCGGCGGCATAGCGCAACGCGGTGTCCGCCTCGGCCAGCGCCGCGCGGTCCTGCGCGAAGACACCGCCCGTCAGTGCATAGGGCGACGTGCGATCCACTAGCGCGAGCGTGTCCTTCCATTTGCTCTCTGGATAGACATACAGGGAGAGGACCGGGCCGAAAATTTCTTCAGACATGGTGCGATAGGCCGGATCGTCCACCTGGATCACGGTGGGCTGCACGAAATACCCTTCGCGATCATCGCAATCGCCGCCGACCAGCACTTTGACCTTCGCGTCTGTCTTCGCGCGGTCGATGTACTGTTTGATCTTATCGAATGCCTTCCGGTCGATCACCGCACCCATGAAGTTCGAGAAGTCGGCGGGATCGCCAACGCGTACGTTCGCCAGCATGCCAAGCACGCGCTCGCGTAGCTTCGACCACAGCGAATCGGGAACGTAGGCCCTCGACGCGGCGCTGCATTTTTGCCCCTGGTACTCGAACGCGCCGCGCACGATGCCGGTGGCCAGCGCATCGACGTCGGCGCTCGCGTGTGCGATGATGAAGTCCTTGCCGCCCGTCTCGCCGACGAGACGCGGGTAGTCGGCATATCCCGTGAGATTCGTCGCGACCTGCTTCCACAGCGTCTGAAACACTTCGGTCGATCCGGTGAAATGAATGCCGCCGAGGTGACGATCGCCGAGGAGCCGCTCACTGATGAGCGTCGCGGGTCCGGGGACGAAGTTCACGACACCAGGCGGCAGCCCCGCCTCCTGAAGCACGCGAAAGACGAGGTAGTTCGAGTAGACGGCGGTCGCCGCGGGCTTCCACACGACCGTGCAGCCCATGATCGCGGGCGCGGTGGGCAGGTTGCCGCCGATGGACGTGAAGTTGAAGGGCGTGATCGCGTAGACGAAGCCTTCGAGCCCACGGTAGTCCAGCGCGTTCCACGTGCCCCCCCCGGTCGGCGAGATCGGCTGGTCCGCATGAATGCGATCGGCGTAGTGGACGTTGAAGCGCCAGAAATCGATCAGCTCGCATGCCGCATCGATCTCCGCCTGGAAGGCGGTCTTGCTCTGTCCCAGCATGGTCGCGCCGTTGACCATCGCGCGCCAGCGAGTCGCGAGCAGATCGGCAGCCTTGAGGAACACCGCCGCTCGCTCCGCCAGGCTGCGGCGGGACCAGTCGTGCCATGCTTCCCGCGCCGCGGCGATCGCTCCTTGAACTTCCTCAGGACCGGCCTGGTGCACCTTGGCCAGAATGTGGCGATGACGGTGCGGCATGACGGCGTCGGCCGTACGGCCGGTACGGATCTCCCGGCCACCGATGACGATCGGAATCTCGATTTGTCGGCCACTCAAGTCTTTGAGTGCCTGCTTGAGCTCACCGCGCTCGCGGGTCCCCGGCGCGTAGGAGAGGATGGGCTCGTTGACGGGGGCGGGAATCTTGGCCGTAGAGTTCATCGCAGGAATCTAACAGACGAGTCTCCTGCCTTGGAACCTCAAACTGTTTGGGATATATGAGCATCGATCCCCGGACCCGTATCGGCCACGTTCATTTGACGGTGAGCGATTTGGATCGCGCCCTGCGATTCTACCGGGATGCCTTGGGGTTCCAAGTCACCGCTCGCCACGGGCCTGACGCTGTCTTCCTGTCGGCCGGTGGCTACCACCATCACATCGGACTCAACACCTGGGCGGGCCGTGGAGCATCGCCGCCGCCGGCGGGCACGACCGGGCTCTATCATTTCGCGATCCTCTTTGCCGACCGTGCCGCCCTTGCCGCCGCTGTGCGCAGAGTGATCGAGAATGGTGTGGCTCTTGAAGGCGCGTCCGATCACGGCGTCAGCGAGGCGGTGTACCTGCGCGATCCCGATGGCAACGGCGTTGAGCTGTATCGCGACCGGCCTGAAACCGAGTGGCCGCGCGGCCCGGATGGCACCATCCGGATGCACACGCGGCCTCTCGATCTGGACGCTCTCCTCGCCGAGACCTAAGGGCGCCGACTGTCGCCTTCTCGCTGCGGCGGAACCGGCAGCACGATCGTAAACGTCGTACCCGCGCCGTGTCCCTCCCCCGAGTCCACTTTCACCGTTCCGCTGAACCCTTCGGCGACACCGCGTAGCTTGGCGATGCTCGCAGCCGTGCCGCTCCCGCGCACGATGAGCTCGAGGTCGCTTCCCCTTTGATCGAGCTGCACTCGGACCCGGGTCGGCGTCTGCGCGGTCGGGTCGGCGGCATTGCGCACGAGGTTCACAAGCAGGTCGAAGAGCGCATTGGGATCGCCCTTGAGGTACGTGGCCTCGACCGCGGTCGTAAAATCCAGATCGATACCGCGATCGCGCAGCAAGCGTCGCTCCAGCGTGAGGCACGAGCGCACTACACGAACCGCATCGAAGCGTTCGGCACGCCCGCCCGCGCGTGCGCGATCCCGCATCACGCGCAGGAACTCCGAGGTTCGGTCGAGGTCCTCGAGCACCTGGCCAAGGTCGTCGAGGAGCGCGAGACGGCGATCAGCCGCGAGATCCACCCAGCGGCCAACCGATTCCATCGCGAGCTCCAGTCCCGTACGTGCGGCAGTCAATGGATTACTGGCCTCGTGAGCCAGAATTCCAGGCGGGAGAGCAGCCGTCTGGTGCGACGCCGGGGCATCGATCAGGCCGAGCGCCAGACCGGCCAGCTCGAGCGCCAGCCGTTCTTTGCTGCGCCGTTCCCGGCCCTGCGGCGGCGGCGCCGGCGGGCGTGACCGCACCGGCGCAATCACCCACGCGTCGGACGTCGCTCCCGGAGCAGCGACCCACCGAGAGCCGATCGGAACCGGGATATTCCAACGCCGCAGCGTCGCCTCGAGATCGAGGCGCGGTGTACGCGATTGATCGCTGGTCGCACGGGGAACGGCCTCGTGCGCGCCCGTCACCTCCCACAGGGTGACCGGCTGGCCGATGACCGCACTTGCTTGACGGAGCACTTCGCCTGCGTCCAAAATCTCCTCCATCGATATCCCCAAGGCTCAGAGGGAGATCAGGTGGGGGCGCACCCTAGAGATGTGGGTTGCTGCCTGGGCCGTCAAGCGGTACTGTGGGTTTTATGACGACACCTTCATCGTATCCACCGCGGCCGTCGACAGGCCGCTCGTCATTTGCCGTGGCTATGAAGGATTACACGCTCATCCGGCCCGGGATCGCGGTGACGATCAGCGCCGTCACGTTGACGCTTTCCTTGGTCATTGGCCTGTGGCTGATCTTCTCACTCAGCGAAGCGGCCGAAACCGTCTCCCGTGGTGCCCGGACCTCCGAAGCGCTGCACCGGTACAATGCCGGCCTCGAAGTCTGGCGCCAAATGGCGACGGGGACGGATCCCGGATTCCGCCGTGTCGAGGCCGTGGCGCAGCGCGACAGTCTGGGACGTAGGCTCCGCGTCCAGCTCGCGGATCTCGCGAACGACATGAGCGACGAGCACGAGCGCCAGCTCGTCCAAACGGTACTGGGCGGTCTCACGAGCGTGAGCACCGGGGCCGGCACCGACGCGCGCCAGTCGATGATGGTGCTTCTCGCCAAGCAGGATTCCGCCATGTTCCGTGCGGCGCAGCGGTCACAGCAGGCGGTGCTGCTTTCCGCCGTCCTGCTGGCGTTGACGATCATCGCGGCAGGCACGTTGATTGTCCCGATGGCATGGCTGTACGTCCGCTACAAGCGGGGCGCGACCATTGAAGTCAAAGTGTAGGCTCCCGTGATGACGGTCCGGCGAACGGACTCCGAGGCCCGCGCCCGTCGCGGGCCTTTTCCCACCATTGAAAGCTCCCGCGATCGCGAGCGGCTGCGGACGGTCGTGTTGCCCGCCCACGACGACCTCGCCGCCCTGGTCGCCGATCGTATCGTGGACGTCGTCAGCCGCGCGACGCGCGCCCGAGGCAAAGCGGTGCTCGGTCTCGCGACGGGCAGCACCCCGCTCGGTGTCTATAACGAGCTGATCCGTCGTCATCAGGCGGGGGACATCGATTTCTCGCGCGTCATCACGTTCAATCTCGACGAGTATTACCCCATCGCGCCCGACAACCCGCACAGTTACCGCCGTTACATGTGGGAGAACTTCTTCGAGCTCGTGAACATCGCGCGCGACAACGTGCACATTCCGGACGGCACGACCGCGCGCGATCGCCTGCCCGAGGCCTGCGCCGCGTACGAGCAGGCAATCGCCGACGCGGGCGGCATCGACTTCCAAATCCTCGGCATCGGGAAGACGGGACACGTCGGTTTCAACGAGCCGGGCTCCTCCGCCACATCGCGGACGCGACTCGTCACGCTCGACACGCTGACCCGGAAGGATGCCGCTGCGGATTTCTTCGGTGAAGAGAACGTGCCGCGTGAAGCGATCACGATGGGTGTGGCCACGATTCTGGAAGCGCGGGAAATCGCGTTGATCGCCACGGGCGAGCACAAAGCCGCCATCGTGTCGCGCGCCGTCGAAGGCGACGTCTCAGCCGACGTCGCCGCGACGTTCCTGCAGCGTCACGCGAGCGTGACCGTCTACCTCGATCTCGCCGCCGCGGCCGATCTCACGCGCATCAAGACGCCGTGGGTGCTCGAGCCGGTCGACTGGACTCCGCCCCTGGTCGAACGGGCCGTGGTCTGGCTCGCGGAGCGCGCCGGCAAGGCGGTGCTCAAGCTCTCGGCCCGCGATTACGCCGAGCACCAGCTGAGTCCGCTGCTCGCCCGCTTCAATTCCGCCGGTCCGATCAACGGTCAGGTGTTCAACCGTCTGCGCGACAAGATCCGCGGCCGGGCGAAGCTTCCCGCGCACGAGCGGGTCCTCGTCTTCTCGCCGCACCCGGACGACGACGTCATCTCGATGGGCGGCATTCTCCGCAAGCTGTGGGAAAACGAGAACGCCATCGTGGTCGCCTACATGACGAGCGGTAACATCGCCGTCTTCGATCACGACGTGCGGCGCCATCTCGACTTCGTGGAACGTGCGGCGGGAACGCTCAGTCTGGACACCGCCGCCGTGCAGCGCGCGCGTGCCACGGTCGAGGCCGCCGAGAAGAAAAAGCAGCCGGGCGATGTAGACCTCCAGATGGTGCAGGATCTGAAGCGTTTCATTCGCGAGTCGGAGGCGATTGCGGCGCTCGGGGCGGTCGGCATCCCTCCGAGTGCCGCGCGGTTTCTCAACCTTCCGTTCTATCAGACCGGCGAGGTGCGGAAACGCCCACTCGGCGACGAGGACATCGCGATCGTGAAGCGCTTGTTCGACGAGGTGCGGCCGAACATGGTATTCATCGCCGGCGATCTCTCCGACCCGCACGGCACGCATCGCACCTGCAAGATGGCGATCGAGCGGGCGCTCGCCGTTTACGAAGGTCCGGCACCCGAAGTGTGGCTCTATCGCGGCGCATGGCAGGAATGGGCGCTGACCGAGGCCGACGTCCTGGTGCCGCTCTCCCAGGAAGAGCTGCGGGCGAAAGTCCTGGCGATCTTCCGCCATCAATCCCAGAAGGACACCGCCCCCTTCCCCGGCGGGCACGACGATCGCGAGTTCTGGCAGCGGGTGGAGGCACGGAATCTCGAGACTGCCGCCCGGGCCGACCGGCTCGGGCTGCCGGAGTACTACGCTATGGAAGCCTATGTAATTCAGCATACTTAGCCGCAGATCGTTGCACCGCGCACCGGCTGTTCATTATGTTGGCCCCGCGTCTTCCCCTTAGGAGGAGGCCAGCAATGAACGCAACGACTACAAAAGCACTCAGCTTGGCTCTCGTCGTCGCCGTTTGGGCAATCGTCTCACATCTCGGGAAGCTGCCGCTGCAGCTGTGGCCCGTGATTGTGGGCCTCGCCTGCTTCGTGGGCGCCGGCGGCGGAATGATGGGGCTCCAGAAGTCGGTTCTTGGAAGTTTGTCCGGGGTAGTATGGGCGCTCGTCTACGCCTACGTAGCCGGCGCGCTGGGACACTCGGAAGTAGCAGACGCATTGATCCTGGGTGCCGCGGTGTTCGGCATGGTCTTGCAGGCGCGCGTGCCCTTGCTGTCGTACACGGCCGGCGCGTTCGTCGGCGCCGCCACGGCGCTGGGTGCCCGCGCGGTGACCATCAACGGCGGCATCCGCGTCGCAATCGCCTTGGCGATCGGGTGCGTGCTGGGAATCGTGGCAGAACGGGTTGCTGAAATGATTGGTCGCATGCGGGTCGTTCCGGCGATGTCGCACCGCTGATCGAACGCCTCTCGGAAGGGAGCAAGGCACATGCGTGTAGGCTCATTCGCCGCCGCATGTGCCTTTGCCGTTTCGCCACTCGCCGCACAGGATAGCACCCGCAGCGCCCAAGACTCCGCGCCGCGGGTCTTTCTCGATTGCCCTGATACGTTCTGCGATTTCGACTACTACCGCACCGAGATCACGTTCGTGAACTGGGTCCGCGACCGTCAGTTCGCGCAAGTGCACGTGCTGGTGACCACGCAATCGACCGGCGGGGGACAACAGTTCACCGTCGACTTCATCGGGTCCGAGCGGTTCGCCGGCGCGGCTGACACGCTGCACTGGATTTCTGCGACCAGTGACACGCAGGATGATATCCGACGCGGCCTGGCCCGAACCTTCAGACTCGGGTTGATCCGGTTCGTCGCCAAGACGGCGGTGGCACCAAATATCGAGATCTCCTACAACGCACCGGCGAGCGCAGCCGCGCAGGTGCACGACCCGTGGAACTATTGGGTCTTTCGCGCGCAGATGAACGCGAATCTCCAGGGCGAGAAGACATTCAAGTTCCAAAACTGGTTCAGCACTCTTTCCGGCAATCGCGTCACAGAGGCAGGGAAAGTCCGTCTTTCCATAAACCAGAATTACAACCAGAGCGACTTCACGATCACCACCTTCGACTCGCTGGGCAATCCATCCGGTGAAGAGGTCATCACGAGTATCAGCCGCGGGTACGATGTGAGCGCACTGATCGTCAGAAGCTTGACCACCCACTGGTCGGCAGGTGGCCGCGGATCAGTGTCGTCCTCGACATTCCTTAACGAGAAGCTGGCGACTTCAGTAGCCCCCGCCATCGAGTATGACGCCTATCCGTACTCGGAATCCACGCGACGACTGCTCACATTCCGCTACGAGATCGGGCCGAAGACATATCGTTACCGCGACACCACCATTTTCAACCGCGTCGCCGAGACGCGGTTCAATCAGTCATTGAATGTATCGCTCAGCGTGAAGCAGCCCTGGGGATCGACCGGCATCGCGCTGGAGGGCAGCAACTACCTGCACGATTTCCGCAAGAACCGCGTGAGCGTGTTCGGCAACGGCGAATTCCGGCTGTACAAGGGACTCTCGCTCAATTTCGTCGGGAGCGTCGCGCTGATTCACGATCAGCTGTTCCTACCAAAGTCGGGGGCGTCGGAGCAGGAAGTGTTGCTGCGGCGGCGCCAGCTGGCCACGTCATATAACTATTTCACATTCTTCGGCTTGAGCTATACGTTCGGCTCGAAGTTCGCCAACATCGTGAATCCGCGCTTCGAAGGCGGGGGCGGCGGCTTCTTCATTATCCAGTAATCGGCCCTACAAAAAACCAAACCCGGAGCCACGCGCTGCACTCCGGGCTGGTGAGGCCGGGCCAAGCGGCCGTCGACGCTTGGGCCACGACCTCTGCTCCGCTTGCCGCCAATCTAGAACCGTTTCCGCTTTGACTTTGTCAGAGATCGGTCCAGCCGCGTCCGGGAACTGTTGCAGGGGTCCGCCGAAAGGCGGATTCTTTAGCCCATGATTCTCCGCGTGCGCCGGGGTGCCGTGGTCGGCACTCTGCTGGTTCTGGCATTCGCCGTCGCGGTGGTGCTCGCGGTGCAGGCCTATGGCGTCGCGCGCTATCATCGCGCGCAAGCGGATCGGGTGCTGCGCGACTACGCGGCCCTGGCGGCCGCGCGCGTCGCCCAGCGCAGCGCCCAGGAGATCTACTACGCCGTTCATGCGCCGCTGAACGCTGTGCAGCGCGCTCACGAGATGGCGCCGCACAAGCCACTGCCCGCACCAAAAGACCTGCGGGTCGACGAGATGGAACATGAATTCTCGCTCAAGCCCTACATTCGCTTCACATTCCGCATGGACTTCAAGACACATCGCCTGCAAACGGCAGGCGCGCCGTTGCCGGCCGCGGTTCGCGCCTGGCTCATCGACACACTGCCGGTCCACACGCGAACCGTCTACGACACGTCGTGGCACATGGGGACCGTCCTCGGGCGTCCCGCCGGCGAACGTCGCTATGTCGCGTATACCGTGCTGCGCGATTCCACCGGGGTACTGCGCACCGCCCTCGGCTTCGATGTAAAGCCCGAGGTGTTACGCCCGCTCGTCGTGCATGCGACCGAGAAGTTTCCGCTGCTGCCGCGGCCGCTGACCGGAGGCGTGCAGTACGACTCGATGGGATCGATCATCATCACCGACCGCTATGGCTACGAGATCTACCGCTCCGCGGTGCAGTACACGTCTCCGTTCACCGCGCGCGACACCGTCGGGAAGGACATGGGCGATCTGCACGCCGAAGCGACGCTGCGCGCCTCCGTCGCGGACCAGCTGATCATCGGCGGATTGCCGAAGTCCCGACTGCCGCTGATCCTCGGCCTGCTGGCGTTGACGGCCGTGTTGATCGGCACCGCGCTCGTGCAGCTCAGGCGCGAGTCGCAACTCGCGCGCTTGCGCACCGATTTCATCTCCGGCGTTTCGCATGAGCTGCGCACACCGCTGGCGCAGATTCGCATGTTTTCCGAGACCCTGGTGCTCGGCCGTGTGCGTTCCGACGAGGAGCGGCGGCGCTCGCTGGCGATCATCGATCAGGAATCACGGCGGCTGACGCACCTCGTCGAAAACCTGCTGCACTTCTCGCGCTCGGAGCGTCAGACGGCGCACGTGACGCCCGAGCCGACCGCCCTCGCGCCGCTGGTGCAGGAAGTGATCGATGGCTTCACGCCGCTGGCGGCAGCGCGCGGCGCGACGCTGTCGGCGGCCATTCCTGCCGACCTCGTCGTCCCCGCCGATCCGGGCGCGGTCCGGCAGATGTTGTTGAACCTGCTCGACAACGCGGTGAAGTACGGGCCCGCGGGGCAGGAGGTGCGCATCGGGGCAACGCGCGACAACGGCGCGGCGCGGCTCTGGGTGGATGACGGCGGACCGGGCATTCCCGGACCCGATCGGGAACGCGTGTGGGAGCGCTTCTGGCGGCTCGAGCGCGACCGCGGCTCCGCCGTAGCCGGCAGCGGCATCGGGCTCGCGGTCGTACGCGAGCTCGCGAGCCTGCACCACGGGCGCGCGTGGATCGACAATCCGGCAGCGGGCGTCGGCACACGCGTCGTCATCGAGCTACCGATATGACCGCGTCCGCCGGTCCCATACCCGCCAAGCGGATTCTGGTCATCGAAGACAATCCGGATCTCGCGTACGGGCTCCGCAACAACCTCGAGATCGAGGGCTACGACGTAGAAGTCGCAAAGGACGGCACGAAGGGCCTATCGCGTGCGAAAGCCGGACAGCCCGATCTCGTCGTCCTCGATTTGATGCTGCCGGGAATGGATGGCTTCCGCGTGTTGCGCGCGCTGCGCGATGATGGACACGGCATGCCGGTGTTGATTCTGACCGCGCGCGGTGAGGAAGCCGACAAAGTCCGCGGGCTGCGGCTCGGCGCCGATGATTACGTCACGAAGCCGTTCGGCGTGCTCGAGCTGCTCGCGCGCATCGAGGCCCTGCTGCGCCGCGCCGCCGCACCGCGCAAGAACGGTGGGCCGCCCGCGCCAGTATTCGAGAAGTTCGGCGACATCGAAGTGCTGACGCCATCGCGAACGGTGCTGCGCGAGGGCTCGTCCGTCGCCCTCACACCCAAGGAATACGATCTGTTGATCGCGTTGCTGCGGCGCGACGGTGCCTGTATCACGCGGTCTGAGCTCCTCACGGAAGTCTGGGGCTACAGCGCTGAAGTCATGAGCCGCACGGTCGATACTCACGTGGCCGAGCTGCGGCGCAAGCTCGAGCACGATCCCGCCAATCCCCGACACATCCTCACGGTGCGTAAGACGGGCTACCGACTCGCGCGGTGACCGTGAGCGCGCAACAAGCCGAAACACTCCGGCGCTTGCATGTCGAAGGACCTATGCTGGTGTTGCCCAACGCCTGGGACGCTGGCAGCGCGCGCATCTTCGTCGAAGCGGGATTCTCCGCGCTCGCGACGACCAGTGCCGGCATCGCGTTCAGCCTCGGCTATATGGACGGCGAACGGATCAGCCGCGACGAAATGCTGGCCGCCGTTGGTCGGATCACCCGGCGGGTCTCGGTGCCCATCACCGCCGACATGGAGGCCGGCTACGGGCGTACGCCCGATGCCGTCGCCGAGACGGCGCTCGGCGTGATCGACGCGGGCGCCGTCGGAATGAATCTCGAAGACAGAATCGAACACGGTCCATTGCTCGATTTCCCGCTCGCCGTCGAGCGCGTGCGAGCGGCTCGCGCGGCGGCCGACAAGGCCGGCGTTGCGATCGTGATCGACGCGCGGACTGACACGTTCGAAGCGCCGGAGATCCCGCGCGACGGCCGGGTGGCTGAGGCAGTGCGCAGGGGCAATGCGTTCCGGCAGGCAGGCGCAGACTCCGTCTTCGTACCGTTCGTGGGCG